>Ga0065711_1048746_pt1 | contig 11651 bp, 8 predicted proteins | sample Hoacrofraction12_FD_59098 | JGI IMG/M metagenome (GOLD analysis project Ga0065711, IMG submission 59098) | Hoatzin crop microbial communities from Cojedes, Venezuela - Epithelial fraction 12 v2 (version 2) | ecosystem: Host-associated > Birds > Digestive system > Esophagus > Crop | place... | reverse complement strand
CGGGGGGGCTCAGGGAGGTGGGAGAGCAAATGGGAGAGCGGAGGGTAAGCAAGATGCGGTGTTCCCGCAGTTTCCCGCGTGCTCCAGGCGCCGCTGCTGCCGTTCCCCGCATCCCCTCGCTCCCGCCGGCCCCGGCAACGACCGCGTGGTTCCCGTTCCGTTCCCCCCCCGGGAAGCCGCTCTGCCGCCGCTGCGGAATCCCGCGTGTGCCGCTCCCGCGTTTCTCGGGCAGCAATACCCTCCTGGTTTGTATTCAACGTGCAGCCGGCGGCCTGCCTTGAGAGCACCTTCCCAGAGCTGCTGCCCGGTCCGCCGGCGCGGGACCCCCCGCGCCGTCCCGGGGAGGGTGCTGCCCTGCAGCTCTGCGTCCCGAGTGGGTTCGGCCTTTCTCCGGTTTGTTTCTGTTTGTTTCGGTTGTTTCGTTCGTTTTGTGCCTGCTGGCTGGATGGCACCCAGGCAGCTGTAAACTGTAATGTCTTTTTTGGATTACGGATGGTAAGAGGAATTTATTTTTACCCTCTTATTTCCAGCAAATGTTAGTGTTGTCTGTAATTAATGCTATCTGAAGAAGAGAAAATAATTAGCCCGTATGCACACGCACTGCATCTAATTTCTTCCCGGCAGACAAAACAAGTACACCAGTCCATGTCTTAACAAAGAAGTTCTCTTTAAGTACTTTTGGAACATGTACTCGACACCGTACCGGGCGGAAAATACACAGCCTGATTTTCGTTGCCACAAAAGCCAACTTACAGCGCTCGGGAAGCCTTGCACGGCTCAAAGCAGATGTCTGCACCCACTTCAAGCGTTCTTTCCACGCCAGAGCTGTGTAACTGGAGAGGTGCTCAGGGCTTGCCGCGGAGCCGGGTGAGCGTGCCGCACCTAACGCCTCGCTCGGGGCAGAACTGGGTAGGTCGCGGGTTTGCATGAAGATGCACGCGTTTTCTTTTGCGGCAATGATTTTCATATGCTTGCAGAGCTTCATTCCGCGTGTCAGAAAACGTGCCGATAGTGAGCTGTGAAGAGACCTTGTGGTCTGCTCTCTGGCAGCGGTCTCGACATTTTGTCCTCTTTTCCGTCCGCTGTTTGCATAGCTCTAAACTGTTATCGGTACAGAAGCCATCTGAATACAGAAACACACCCTGCTGTTGTGAAGTGCCACGGCTGAATGAAGCTGAAATTGGATAAATACTAAAGAATCATTTGGTATAATTAGACAAACTCCTGTCTGCATATCCAGAGACTTATTTCTGTAGGTAACTGAGTAAAAATCATGACCTTGAGGACTTACTATCATACCTATTCTTCATGATTTTGGATCCTATATCTAAGTGGACACAATGAGAGAAATGGATTCATCCCCTGAAAGGGATGGATACAGCCTCTGCTGGAGAATCAGAATGATTCAGCTGGACACCCTAGTGAAAAAGGAATAAATCTGACAGAAATGCTGAAGTCCAGAGTCTGCCATAGCCCTGTCATCTCTGAGAAGTAAAGACACAGGCTTGACTGGTCATGGAGTTTGAGTTCCTCCTCGTCCTTCCAAGCCATATTTGGGGAGCTTTTCAGAAACAGGAGGGCTAAACCCCAGGAAAGAAGATTCCAGTTCCATTAGTGCTAAAATTACAGGGACAGTAAGACAAGGAGAGGGCATCTTTGAAGAGTAAAGTAGAAAGAGGACAGAAACTTGATGGTATTTATCGAGGTAAAGCTTACAATGGGAGAAATGTAAGAAAAACTTGAAGATGCAATATTTCTTGTACTGTCTCTGTTGGTGTGAACTCCTTTGCCTTCTTCAGCTTTCCTTTGAGCACAAGGGGTGCAGTTCTTTTTCAGATAGTAGTGACAATGAGAAAGAAGGACCAGAAACACGCCTTCCACGAGACCTTTGGGACTTGCTTGTGGAAGCCTTAGGAAGAGACCTCCAGAGTCAGTTCAGGAGAGGAAGGCAGCAAAAATCCATTACACGAGAGACAAAGAGAGCCATTCTTGAGTGTGGGCAATAGAGGGGATATCGCTCCATGCGAAAGTAACGTTTGTTGTATCCTGGGGTAGAGAACGTACATACAAGGATGCCTTCTCAATCTCTTGAACTACATAAAGAATTGAATTATGACTGAGTTTTTATGTGCTGCTTCACAAGTGGGAGACCTCAGGGCCTCTGACCTACTGTAAGCAGCAGGCCGGGGAATCCAGGTTCTAGTACCCAGATTCTCTCCAGCACTTAGGTATTTCCTTGCTACCCATAGCACTCCTTTAAAAACATATGAAACACTGAAAATAGCTGAATCTTTGTTAGAATTAGGCCTCTGTGGCACTTGCACATTTAAGGTTATTTTCCAGTATGACTTCTCCTCCCTCTTTCCTTCTCTGTCCTCTGACTTTTCATTTTCTTCCTCATTTGTTGCCTGCTCCTGTCCAGTCTTGTTCCACGTACACGGTCCCTATTCTCAACTCTGCTATCAATTTATTGTCACAGCTCCCTTCCTTCCTTATTTTCACCTCACTTTAGATCATCCACTGTACTTACTAATGGGCCTGCCACAAATCTAGTTATTGAAATTCGGGTGTCTCTTTGAGACCCAAGCTGATTTTCAACTGCAAACTCAGTGTTTCTTCTTTCTTCTCGTGCTTCCCCACTTCAAAACAAAAGCGCAAGCAAACGTTGCAGGTTTGGTCCTGCTCTTCTGGAGTTCTTTTTGTTCTCTTGTTTTTTTGTCAGGTGTTGGCAAAATTTGAAGGTGTTGCCATGCATTTCGTTGTAGAAGACTGATGATCTCCGAGTTACATTGAGCCTTCATGATAAACAACCATGGAATGGCAGCTCAAGGTAAAACTAGCATTCTGCTCGGTACATTAGGAGCTGGGTGGTCTCCAGCTTGCAGCTGGGTCAAGGGATACTTGGGATGAAATTTTTTCATAAAGACTCCTCGAGGGATTAGCTGGTATATAATAATAAAAAGAAGGGCAGGAAGGGATCTTCAGAGATCATCTCCTTGGCTCAAGCCGAGACCAGTTTATAATTAAATCACCTCTGCAAGATGTTTATCTTACTTGCTTTTAAGAGCCTCCAACAATGGAGATTCCACAGGTCCTTTTAAAAGTTTGATGCTTAACTATTCTTTCCTCAGAAATTAGCCCTAATGTCTAACCTGACCCGGACTGTAATTTTAGCCCTTCGCTCCTTATCCAATGCTTCTGTCTCTTCTTGTAGCAACCTTTTGCCTAGCTGAAAACCTGATATTACATTGCCCCTGATTACTCTTCTCCAGGCTATTTTTCACATCCTCCTTACGTAGACTTCAGGGGGGTTTTCTGCTGCATGTATGTGTTTGGTGGGGGGAAATACGCTTTGCAGCTACCATGGCTGATGTAAAATAAGAATGACAGTAAGGGATAAAGGAGATTAGGAAAAATCCCTACCCCTCAGTGGGTCCGCATCTTTCCTGAAGTGCAGTGCTTGCTATCGGACACATTCCTTTAACTGAGATCTCACCAGTACTAACTGGAGTCAATAGATGACTTCATGAGTGAGATATGAAACTTCTTTTCACATACTCCAGTGTAAAATTTTCCACAGCTGTGCAACATTGTTCTCTGATTTCACTATAATGTAAGAGGTTTTTGGGGTTTTTTTTATCAGTTTCCAGTAAAGGAAGACAGTCCTTTATTTTGCATTTATTTATTTACAATTTATTTTGCATTCTTTCATCTGCAACTTTTCTACCAATGCCGGCAATAAGGCTTGCAATGACAGCTGAAATGTGGAGGTTCCACGCTGCTTGCAAAACACACTTCTGCATATGTGTACAGCATGTGAACGTGAAGTTGCTGTAAACCTGGTACAGGTCGTTTGTGACCTGTTAGTGGGCAATGAAGCTCTTTCTGTTTGGAAGGTGGGTAGAATTTTTCTAGGCAGATGGGAAAAAGGAAACCTTTCCAAAGAGGAAACATCTTTTAAAACTTTCTCACCTTTTTTCTGATAGTCATTCTGCGTTTGTCCGCTCGCCTGCATGATCCCAACAGTGTGTTTTTTCACCCCAAACCAGCACTGAGTATTCACCCCACCCAGCATACTTTTCTGCTCTTTGACATCCTCTTCTCCTTCCATTAAGTGGTAATTTTAAAAGCACCCTTCCTGTGAAGTATTTCTTTAGAGAAGGCCAGGACTGCAAGTGGGCCACAGTTCCCTTGCAGTGCAGCCCTGGGGCTCATCCTGGAGCCTCAGCTCTACTCAGTATCAGTGAAATTACCTGTGACTTTACGTTGTGGCAGTTGCATGGAAAAAAATGGCTAGATAAAGGCAAGCAAGTCTGCTGCATTTGAAATATGCCTTCCGTGCCCAGCAGTGCTGTTTGATTTTTAGTATTTTATAGATACTTATTATACATACGTGCATGCAAACACACACACTTATATACGCATGAGTACGTGTAGACCTGAAAGTGCATTTACTGAGCTCTCCTCATTTTGCGATCAGACTAACATGGGAAAATGAATGCTGTACTATATTCAGGCTTGAGTCCATCATCGATATATACCTTGATATATACCATCAATGTAATCTCTCAGGAAGGAAAAGCTTCTGAACTCCTACGTGTCATGCTATGGGGAAGTCGCGCTACAAGATCCCCTACTGGGAAACAAGTTGTAGCACCTTGAGGAGCTGGAGTGGTTGCACCTGCCTCATGAAACAATGAGCCAGCATAATGTCTTAAATAATCTCTGAGCATATGGAGTTTTTCTGCCAAGCTAAGAAAATGGCAGAATACGAAGCAAACGGTATATTTTGAAAAGGAGTGTTCCCCCCACTCATATAACCCTTTCAGTGCTGCCTGCCGCTGCTGCTGGGCCAGACTAGAGATTTTTGTTGGCTATAGATGCTTCTTTTTATTTGAATTCTCTATGCTAAAATCATATGCAAGCAGGATTTTCTGATGGTAGGGGTGGGGTGAGCAGAGCAGCCCATGTCTTGTGTGAAGGTAAAGGGGGCTTTGGGGCGAGAGAGGGAGTGTCACAAGGGGTCTGTGGTTACCTGAGAGAGGTGGGTTGGCAGGAGGGCAGGGATGGTCCCTGGCTCACTTGCAGGACAGTCTGTAGTGCTCCAGGGGACACTCGCAGGGGAGTGAAACCACCTACAGTACCCCACATCACTCATGAAGAGAGATGGTGAAGGCAAACACAAACAGGAGAGGAGTTTGTAAAGCATATCTCCATATGTAGTAGTTGATCTGTATCTGCAGAGTCGGAATGATCACCAGAGGCAACACAAATCTGCGGCAGATGGATTTACAATTTGTACTTGAAACACAGGCCTGGTTGTTCTTACTTTGCATGTGTGTCAGAGATCTTCCTTATGTGGAATTGCTCAACATTTACAAGTCAGGTGTGATTCAAGCTCTGCATAGATCAGTAGTTTAATTTAAATTAACAGCCGCGCTGACAAAGCAGCCTTACAGTCAGCAAGAAATGACTATGCCCTGGCCAACCTGTTTTCTGTCCAGTCAAACAAACCAGATTTGGCCTGCTAGTCTAGACGAAAGTGGATCTTGAAACAGAAATGAAGGTGTTAATTCGGGGAATTGCTCTTTTTAGTGAGCGTGTATAAACACTTGGCACATTGGTGGTTTTTTTAACGAAGATGATGCAGAAGTAAAGAGGATGCCGTAGACGGCAGAGGGCACTGTGACCTCAAAAATAAGCTCCAAGCTGGGCCATGGTTGTACCGGGTTGTCAGCACAGCTGCTGGGGCGCAGGCAAACGCGTTATTCCAGCTGAACGGGAGCGCTACTTGTTTCATGGCAGCTCCAGAGACTACAGTGGTGATGTGAAAAAGCAAGGGGGGACAGGCTGATAGCTAGTGTAAAGCCACAATGCCTACAAATGAACTGTATTTCCAAATGGAAAAACAAAGGGATAAATTCCATCAAGTTGTTTGATACTGTGGCACAAATAGTGAGAGTCATGATCTGAGACAGATGATCAAGAAGTTAAAAAGGTGAGGAAAGCGATGAGGAAGACATAAACTGATGCTGTTGGTCACCAACAAGGACTCTATATGCAATTTTCAAAATTTTTGCATGTATAATTTGTATTACATTTTTAGCTTTGCGTGGGTATAAACTGAAGTGTTTGTAGCCTCAGGATCATTTTCTTTTTTCTGTTGTTAAGGTCTCTGGCAAAAGACCTTTTCTCAGTGACGTACAAGAAGCAAACGACATTCCCAAGCCATGGCTTTGTTTGTAATTTACGGGGTGTTTGGTGTGTAGGACCATCTTCCTTTCGGTCTGGTCTGCCATTTTGCTTAGTTTGCCAAAGGTACTTTCTGTCACTGTCTCTGGGTAATTAATCTGCCTCTTCTCTGCCTTCATTAGCCAGGGCAGTAAAGGATACACTGAAATCCCCACTGACATGAAGATCAGGGTAAGCAAAGCATAAAGTATAAATAAACTTGCTAACATCTGAACAGGCAAACTTAGACTGTGCTGCTGTTTCCGATACAGCTGTCTGTAAGTACTTCCCGGTGGTCCGCAAGCTTCTCTCGCTCTCTTGCCAAAGTAGATTTGCCAGTAAATCTCCAGCAGCGTAGGTTTACTGACTTTGGTACGGTAACGTATTTCAAGAGCCCTACTGTTTCTCACATCTGGCTGCTCTGCCAGTTGTTAACTTGTGAACTGAAAAGCTATTCTGTGAGCACTTCTAGACCATTGCTTTTCTCATGTTGCTGTTCCAAGTCTGTTGCTGACCTTCCCTATTTCCACTATAAATGGTGTCCATATTCTTAATCTCGCATAGAGGGCATCTGCTGTAAAATATAGTAATAGCTCAGCCCATGTTCGTATGATCCTGTTCCGTTGTTTTCACTTAGCTCCTGCTTGTTGCTGCAAGCTGTTTCCTCCGTCTTCTCTGATGCATCTTCTGGCAGCAGTTACTTAGAGACACACCAGATAAACACTGACTTCACAAAAAACGAAGCAAAACCATGGTGGCTAGTAAATCAGGTTAGGGTAAGCTGGATCCATCACTTCTGCTTGTAATAATGAGTTTTGTGGTCCTCGGATAATTTGCTTTATAATTTGCTCCTCCAGATAGAAACATAACGAGATGCAGTTGCTGTGGCTGTGAATCATGGCATCTATGCCAAATTAGCATGACTACTCACTGTGGCCAAATGCCACGCAGTGAGAACATGGAGTGTACAGCAAGAGATCTTCATTTTGAAAGCTGTAAGGAGATTATATCGTGCAGAGGAGTTAAAAGTCCTCAGAACGGTGAAGAATTACAGAAACATTCCAGGCCCCAGCTGGGAGGAGATGATCACACTCTGTGTTATAAGAAGGGGCGTTGGCGAATCTCCCAAATCAGCTGCTCGACAGGGCAAGTGGACGGCTGTGCTGCTTTGACCATTCTGTCTGCAGTAAGGAAGGAAGGGTAACTGGAGATATGTTAGACCTATGAGGTTCCCAATGTTAGACCTATGAGGTTCCCAGTGTAGCTTAATTTTTTTTCCTGATATTCATAGTATTTCTTGTTCCTTTTTCTTGAACTGCATCTTTTTTTCAGAGCTGCAGGGAAGCATTTAAGGTAGTATGAAGATGGTGCTGGGAACTGAAAGCCAAGAAAGAAGGAAAAGTCTGGTGAAGCGTAATTGGGTTTTCTGAGTCACTAATGTTCCTCAGTGTTATTCTGGCAGCAGGCTTCTGAGACTTACAATCGACTATATAGAAATGAAGGAGGCAATTTCGGTGTCAAAGAAAGAAGGGTCTTCAGGACCTCTCGTTCTAAAAATACGATTATTTTGTTGCCAGGGTAGGCAAGCTGGGTAAATTGTTCTCATTTGTTTCTAGTATCAACAAGCTTTTGCTTGTATGAAAAGTTAGCCATGCAGACATGGATGTTCCAGTTCTGTATAGTTACAGATATATAGTTAAAATGCAACTGCAATTGCTCCAGTTATATATAGTTACATATATATGTGTAGTAAAAATGCAACTGCAAATTTGAAAGTGAGAGAAGATAGGTGTGAATGGAGATGTGCAAGCAGAGATCAGATTGCTGTATTACTAACTCACCAGCAGCGTATTTTTCCCTCTTCAGGATCCACGCAATGCATGTTTAAAGGAATTAACTCGAGGGGGGAATATTCATATTTGGCAGAAAGAGAATTGGCCCCACAGAGCTGTTAACTGGGACAAGGTGCATGCTGTAACTTGTTTGCCACTACATTCTGCTGTTTCTTCCTGGCAGATTCCTCCGCAGACAAACCCTGAGGGCAGTCCTGCTGCTTTACTTCTGCCTTAAGAGACTGCTTAGCCTTCTGCACTTCTGTTCAGCCTGGTCTTCACAAGTAGCAGTCCCAACTGTTTCTGTTCTCATAAAGTTCTTTCCATAGGTAAGAATTTGTCTGCTCTATGACTGAAGCTCTAGTAGGATTAATAACAAGTTAGGTCAGATACGGCCATATGGTACGGTGCTCAAAGTGCTCGAACTGCCTGGCTGGTTACCTCAGGCTCTGAGCTTCATGTTGCTGCAGCCACGTTGCTCTGAGTACTCAAAATGGCTAGTTTAATGCTAGGTTGAGTGCTTCTAACCAGGCAGCAGCCACACAGTTGTTTGCTGAAGAGACAGGCTTTCCAGATTATGCCTTCACCGCATGCTAACCTTGGATTAAATAAACCAAGGAAAGGGAGCCTGAAGTTCCCTAACTTGCTACAATGCAGTACTTCTATTATTAAGTCTGCTGCTGAATGTGTGAAAGTGTGGGGGATCAACACAAACTTTGCAGAAGCAAAGCCTTGTGGTAGGTGGCAATGGCAGCCGTGCCACAAAATCTGCAGAATATGCTCTGAGGCAGTGCCGCCGGAGCACAGCAGAGCAGCACAAGAAACATTGTTATAGGTATAAAAAAGGGACTTCTGTACGCACACTCCTATTCAGATCATATTGGGAGAGAGAAGGGGTTGGTGCTGGTAATAAACTCAAAGTGAAGGTCTCACTTCAGGCAGGAGGAGGAGTGAGAGAACTGGTGGCAAGACACGGTACAGAAGATGGAGACTGGAGGAAAAGAAAGGAAGCTCTGGACTGTTTGGTGATGAGGAGTGCGTGTCCGGTGTCCCGAGGAACGAATACTGCCAGAGAATGTATAGGAACTGCCAAGGCAACGTGCTTTACTTGTAGGGCCTGGTATCCGAGGACTGTGAGTTATCTCCATTGACAGTGTGTCACAGCCACCATCCAGCTCAGCACCCTGAGGTTGCCAATATCTGGCAGAGTGATTTGGAAGTATGAAGAGGCAGGGCAGCGATCATGGAAGATGCGTGGTCAGAGAGACAGGGCAGACCTAGCAGAAACAGGAATGTTGTGTTCCAGGATGCGCTTTGTCCTGGGACAGGAGAAAACTGTGGAGCAACATCTTACGGATTTTGCTGTCCCTAGACAAAAGGAGTTAGGATAAACTGATTAAGACGATGCCTCTCCTATGGGCCAGTACATATCCTTCAGCACCCTTGAGAGTTGAGAGAAATCAAATTTACTTTCAGAGTTATCACGTTTCATCCTCCCCCCCCTTTTGTTGAAACCAGCAAGGTATGTGGTGGCTTACTGGGAGCACTCCTTTCACTGTGATGTGCAGGATTAGTAATGAGCTACTCTGTATGAAACACGATGTCAGAAATAAACATAGCACTTCTGGAAAAATACGCGACCCCTGTGGTGATATAAACCCAAGGTTTATTTCTCACTGCCTGTGTCTCTTACAGATTGAAGCAAGTGTCATTTTATTTTTAGAGGTGTACTGCTCTAGTGCAGCTCTTTTGAAGTAGCATTGACGGCTTTCTTCAGCAATTCATAGCTGCTGAATATGGGCACCTTTACATTTAAGAACGTGATGTTCTGTCTTTGCGTTCTTATAATAACTTTTAGAATCTTTAGAGTTGTTTAGTTTAGTAGTATGCACCTGTGTAATCAGGTTCTGTGGGCGATACCTTTTGAAATAAATTGCCTGGAGAGTTTTAATAAAAGAAAATAGCCTGAAGGCAATTGATTCGCTGCAGGCTGAAGCAGGCCCGGTTAATCTCAATGGTCGAGCCATCCCACAGCAATCATTTGAACCTTAATAATTTCAACCCTTCAACTTCTGAAGTGTTCCACAACTCTCTTGATTTTGGCAAAAATGGAAAGTAGGTTTCAGGAACTAAAAATCAGCAGAACTCTTATTACTCTTTTTCTACGCCAGAGACATGCAGAACTCCCTAACTATAGGGAGCCCATACATTTCAATCACTCAGCCAGCAACAACAGACTCCTTTCGTTACTAAATTTATGACAAGGCTGCACGATTAAAATCCAATATGAAAAAGGGGATTGCGGAACTTTTTCTCTTGGAAAGCAGGTGGGAAAACAGTATGTAGTCTTCAAACACTCAAATGGTGTTCCTTTTACACTTTCATTTATATTTAGTATATAATGAGCACAGATTAACGCTTCTTGAAATATGAAACTGCTACAGGTAACTCACATTGGAAGAGGGGCCTGTGTGCTCAGGAGACCAGCTGTTTTATACAACTATATGAGCTGGCCAAATGAAAAATACCATTTCTCCTGTGCTCATTTTCTGAGATCAGTGTAGCACATGCTTTTTGCAGTTGTCTCCCCCAAACAGCACGGGGTAGAAGGACGATTTTCCCTCAACGAGCAAAGGTACGTGAGGCTGAGAGCACTGGTGGGCACCCGGGCCCTCTGTCAGCCCCACAGAAAGTCGCACGCCTGTTACGTTGGAGGGAACGGGTGGAAAGGCCAGGAGAAAGAAGCGAGGAGTTAAGCGGAAAGATGATGCCAAGAAAACTTGAACGCGTAGAAAACTTGGGAGCAGAAACACAGAGAGAGAAATGAAGAGCGAGCAGGGGCCTGAAGATGGCACGAAGAGCACCTGTGAGGCAAGGAATGTGTGCGATCAAGAAAGAACTTCCAGCCGGGAAAAAAGAACAAGGGGACGGAGAGGAAAGAGTGAAACGGATACATTTGGGGAGGCCAGAGCTAACGCAGAGGTTACGCTACGCTACATTTAGCCAGCAGCACCAGAAAGGGGCGATTGCATTCATGTGTCACCCATGGGCGAGTCGAGGTCTTCGTGCTGAGCCGAAAAGCACGCGCGAGAGGAGGAGAGAGGGTTTCGCTGCAGCGGGGACTCGGGGTGACAGTGGCCTTGTGCGTTCACCGCCCTCAGAAGAAGAGCAGCCGCTGCCGTCAGGCCCTGGAGATGGCTGCTCCGGCCAACCTGCGCGACAGCCCTGCAGGACTCCTGCGCAGCCGGGCCTTTCAACCTCTGCACCCCAGGGAAGGTTTTTGGGGCTGGAGCCTGTGCCACAGGGGTGCTGCCACACCGCCGGCGCGGGGGGAAGGAGGAGGAGGAGGAGGGAGAGGGGCGAGTTCTCTGCGGCCGGCAAGCCTCTGAGAGACGGCAGCAACGCAGCCGCTAAAATCTGGGGAATCTGAGGGCGGGGGAGCGCCCCGGAGAGACCCCCCCGTCTGTCTGGGGCGGGCGGGGAGGGGGATGGAGCTGCGACGGTGCCCGCGGAGCTGCGCGGCTGAGGAGCGGGGACGGCAACGGCGAGCGAGCGCCTGAGGAGGGGGCGCGAGGCGGCGGCGGGAAA
>Ga0065711_1012582_pt1 | contig 11651 bp, 6 predicted proteins | sample Hoacrofraction12_FD_59098 | JGI IMG/M metagenome (GOLD analysis project Ga0065711, IMG submission 59098) | Hoatzin crop microbial communities from Cojedes, Venezuela - Epithelial fraction 12 v2 (version 2) | ecosystem: Host-associated > Birds > Digestive system > Esophagus > Crop | place... | reverse complement strand
CTGTGCAGCCTGCTCTGGGTGACCCTGCTTCGGCAGGGGGTTGGGCTGGGTGACCCACAGAGGTCCCTTCCAACCCCAACCATTCTGTGATTCTGTGATTCTGTGATTCTGTGATTCTGTGATTCTGTGATTCACATGGCCAGGTCTTTCAGGTTCCTGATCTCCTTCTTAGTGAGTTTTGCCTCTTTCACATATGAAGTCCTGCTTCATACATTCCAGTCTGTTATCTACGGCACAACTGTTAAGACATCAGAGACCCAGGGGTAGAAGTTTAGGCCTTGTTCAAGAGCTTCCCTGAAGACCGTTCCCAGCTAGTGATATCTAGTGACTTTGAGGCAGACAGACACGGTCTTAGCAGCATCAATCCTCTATAGGAATTTGTGTGCTTTAGCAAAAAGAAAAAGTCAGCCTTGGTGGATTAGCAACTACGGCATAGCTTACAATAAAGTATTTTTTATTTTGAATTAAAGATCTCAGTTCCATTGTATGTGGGCACTTCCTAGGCTAAGCATATCCTGTGGAACCAGAAATTTGGAGGTTTGCCTACTAGAGGTGGAAAAACTGTGTAGCTATTCTGTAGCCAAATGAATGCTGGTTTTCAGTGGTAAAAAGACAGATAAACACATTTATCATCAAAACATGAGGCTGGAAATGGAGAGAAGTTCCTTGCTGGGATATAGATTCTCCTATTTGGCATTACCTCAGAAACTGAGACTCGGGATGTGTATGAGAGAGGGATAACTTGATTATGCCAGTGGATGGTTGGGAGGGCATAAAATACATTAGTGCCTTTGATTAGGTGAAGTGGAAATGCCAGTAGCATCTGCAAGTCCCGCTTCTACCAAGAAGTCAGCTGTTTCTTCTCCATTCACTCTCAGAATCTATACCAAGTGCTGCCCAACACTGCTCCCGAGCACCGTGCCTTAATGTGTCCTTCCTGAAATGCCAGTAAACTGAAGAACAGTATTTGTGTTAATTACATATATTTTTTTTCCCTAAATCAATCAGCAAGGTATCATCATAATAGAAAAATGATACACCGCTTCTTGGACTAGGGCCCAGATGCTTTTTGTGATGGTAAATCAATCGAAATGCATCAATGCTGAAATTAGAGTGGGAAACATCTCTAAATTCTTTGTGTGATACTGAAGCATATTCCCATAAATTAGCCTCTTTGGCAGTCATTTTATCAATTCAGTTTTAAAGATCAGCATTGAAATGTTGCTCTAGATGGTGGTATTTGGAAAGCAGGACCCAAAAAGTGTTCTTTTCAGATGTATTCAACAAATAGGTAGGCTACGATTTCTAGATCCATATTAAAATGGATTTTCTTGTAAAGAAGCGTTCCTGTTTAAATGGTGGCATGAAGTGCACTACATTAGCTGACCCAGCCAGCTTTCATTAATGATCCACGCTTCACTTCTGTGCATATGAATCACAGAGTCATAAAATCACTGAGGCTGGAAAAGATCTCTAAGATCATCAAGTNCAACCNTCAACCCAACACCACCACNCCTGCTAAACCATGTCCTGAAGTGCCACATCNACACGTTTTCTGAACCCCACCAGGGATGGGGACTCCACCACTGCCCTGGGCAGCCTGGTCCAATGCCTGACCACTCCTTCAGTAAAAAAATTTTTCCTGATATCCAATCTGAACATCCCCTGATGGATCTTGAGGCCATTGCCTCTCATCCTATCGCTGGTTACCTGGCAGAAAAGACCAACCTCCCCCTCACTACACCGTCCTTTCAAGTAGCTGTAGAGAGCGATAAGGTCCCCCCTCATCCTCCTCTTCTCCAGACTGAACAGCCCCAGCTCCCTCAGCTGCTCCTCATCAGACTTGTTCTCCAGACCCCTCCCCAGCCTCGCTGCCCTGCTCTGGACATGCTCCAGCCCCTCAATGTTCTTCTTGTAGTGAGAGGCCCAAAACTGCACACAGTATTCGAGATGCAATTAATGGCTTTATACTTGTGGCATCTCCATAAGGCGCTTAAAAGTTTGCTTAAAATCCCATGGCATGCAGAAAGACATAGGCCAGATCCTAGAATGGCAAAAGGAAAGAATAAAAAAGAGGGGTTTCATCTCTGCCAGCCGAGAGGCAGCAGCTGGATCACCACAAACAGCAACCGGCCCCGCAGACCCTGCACGGGCAAGCCCCAGGAGATAGGATGTTTTGGAGAGGGATGGTGTGAGGCCATGCGGGACAGTCCCTGGTCTCAAGAGCAGCGTGCGGTGGCTGGGGACAAAGTGGTGGTGGCTGGGGACACAANGGTGGTGGCTGGGGACACAGTGGTGGTGGCTGGGGACACAGTGGTGACCCCTCATCCATGGCAGATGAAGGTGTAAGCAGGTCTCCACTGCTGAGGCAAAGTCCCCAGCAGCGCTCGCACTCTGCTCCTGGTCACTGCGGCTTTGCACGCTCAGCCCTCACCCCCTTCTTCCAACAAAAGGCTGTGTTTACCCACACCGCTCCCATCTGGCCTTCAGCAATTAATCTCGGGGCCTCTAACTGCAGCACACTGTGTGATAATTCGTTATGTTAATCCCACGTGTCAGCAAGCCACTTCAAGGCTTCCTGGGACGTGGTTCCCTGCTTCTCTTTTGGAATAAAACCTGGGCTTTCCAGTGATGCACATAAAGAAACAACCCCGTTCTCTGGCTTTCAGATGCGCAAGGCTAAATTTTTGGTTGCTCCTGTGCCTATAGCACTGTGTTCTTACCTAGTTTCAAATTTTGGAATAATAGAATGAAGGGGACCTAACAACACATGTGAATTGGCAAGCTCCCCTTCCCCTCTTAGATGCAAATCTCTGGGGCAGAGGCAGTAAGGAATTAAACATATTTACACTACTAGAAGCCACCCTGTGAGCAGCAGAGCTAATGAAGCCTGGTTTTGTCCTGTCTCCATCACTGCCACTGAGCCCGGTGTCCTAGGGTCACCAAGATCTTCAGTTGGGCTTCAACAGCTCTCAGGCTCCTGAGTATCACCGAGGATCTGGAGTGCAACGCACACAGGGCTTCTCCCAGAGCTAAAACCGACTCTCCTGAAGCCTGCAGCAAGTCAGGAATGTCCTTTGGCTGGGTCGTGGCGGCTGCAGGTCACAGCTGACAGGGGTTTTCTTTCGGTTCTCCAGGTAGCTGAATCCCACTCCCCTCCGGTCCGCGACTGAATGAAAAAAAAGGAGGAAAATGATGAAGCTAATCCAGGCTATTTTATTTCTTTTCTTTTTTCCAGGTTTTCTTCTCTCTGCTTTCAAAATTTCAACTTGGCTACAATTCATTTTAAACCAAATTGGGAAGGTTTTAATGCTGAAATGATGGTTCAATTTTTCTCCTTTTCTTTCCAACAGATTAGTCGGCCCACGTTCTGCCTGGACTGACAAATGTTTCCAAGTGCCCCAGACTTGCTCTTTTTCTTCTTTTTAACTGAATGAAGCATTTCTCTGGTGTAGTGTTATCTGAACCCAGCTAAGCAATACCACAGCATGTTTCACTCGCTTCAGCCAGCCGTTGGCTTAAAGACACAGTTAAGGATCTCTGTGCAACCATCTCTGCGTTTTTGTTTTTAAATTAAGGTTTTCTCCTCAGGGCTATCGCAGTATTGATATTCCACAGACGAGGAAGGATTGCACGCAGGACTGCAAAAACCTGAGAAATTGCAGGAGGAGCCGTGGGCTGAATAATATGCTCCAAATACACTTTGTAAGACCATAAGGGTAGCGTGTTTCCGATGAGGAATGAGGAACGGGTTTTCCGAAAGCGCTAAGCCTGCACCCAAAAGCTGAACTCCAGACAAAATTAAAATAACAAGGCTCCGAGCTTTCCTGCAATCAGCCAGCGGCTTCAAGCCTTGCTGCTTTTAGCTTAATGTCAAGCTTCCCTACCAAGTGTTTACATGTGACTCTGCTAATCAGGCAAACACAGAGCCCGTAAATGAAAGAGCAGCATCCCTGCCATCAGCGTCTGGCACAATAAATCCTGTCTGTCCACCTCGAATGGCTCTGGGTCTGCTTTCCCAGCCCTCCTCCTCCCCGAGGCTTCTCCATCTTCATGCAAAAGCAATAACAGCCGATTCCTTAAGGCATGCTTCCTTAGCATATTGTCCGTCCTGACCAAAGCACGGCTTCCCTGGCTTTGTTTTTAAACCAGCAGAAACCAAGGGAGCAGAAGGGCTCGTTAATCCCAGGCAGAGGCTGCATGCCCGGCAGGGATTCAGAGCGGGCTCAGCACTCATGGACCAGCCTCGCCGGGAGGCATCGAGGAGCAAGAGTCCCTTGACCCAAGCAGAGGTCCCTTTGCACCCTGGGGTCAGCTGCAAACATTGCTTGAAGGCCTTGCTGGCTCCATGATGGCAGATGGGGGAAAAAGAACTTGAAAGAGAAGCTTGCTCAGGGCCACCAAAGCACGAGGTGCAAGCAGGGTTGATGAAACACCATGCTGCCTCCGAGCTCTTCCATGTCAAACCAAGGCGGCTGATGAGGCTGAAGGGGAAGACAAAGGGAACAGACAGCACTTACCTGTGCTTCCCTGAGCACGTCCAAATGCTCAGGTGAGCACAGCTTTGAGGCTCTTCCCACCACCTCCTGGGCTGCAACTGCTGCCAACGCCGGGCTGGGTGCTCCTCAGGGTCTTCCAGAGGGAACCAGCAGGGACAGGGCTCATCCTGCTGCCCTGGAGGCCAAGCACCCATCCAACCCAAGCCAGGTTTTGTGCTCTGAATTGCTATGGTGGCATGTACCTCGTTGCAACTGCTCTGCTGAGCTCTGCCACGGGGCAGTGATGCCCAGGGGGTGAACACGGACCACCTGCACTGTGCTAACATCTGGGCCTGACCCACAGGGCAGGGATGGGCAGAAAGTTAGGTTAGTTAGGGTTAATAATCATTAATGAAAACCGTGGACTTGGTGATGAGCTGAAAAGAGAGTTTTCTTACTTTTTTTTGCAAGAAACAGGAGTCACCAAGACATTTCAGTGCACCTTGTAAAAGGACTGGTACAAGCCCACCGTGGGTTTCGTGGTGTCCAGCATTTGTAAACACTGCTGATGATGCATCATCTGATTTATGAAGAAAGCCAAGATCAGATGATTTTGGCATTCTGAAGGCTATCTAGACTTTGGTGCGAGAGAAATTGAAGGCTTGGATCACCACTTTGGGCGGTCAGCAAAAAGGCATAAACCTACACCCATCAATAGATGGGAATGAAGCCATCACTTGTAACGATGCTGAGTGCTGCAAGCTCTTCCAATCAACGGCTAAAAGCATGCTGGAAGGAAGAGACGGCACGGGGATGAATCCTGAGATGGGAACATGGACAAAAATCTGATTTCTAGGAGCATGAAAATGTTTGTTTGCTGAGGACTCAGTCCTGACTGACCTTTCGTGTTCGCTTTTTCTCCCATATCATGATTTTATTGGTTTTACGGATCAGACTTCAGAGCAGTCTGACACTGCCTCGTTGGGAAAGAGGGAAGATTTATGCTGAGCTTATTGGAGGCAGCAGTTATGATTTCATTATAGAACACTGAGATTGTAATTTTGTGTGCTTACACAGAATGTTTAATGCACACATTAAGCTAGATGTGTTTTATTTCAGTTTGTATAGCAGCCTAAATGGCAGAACAGTATGATACGCTTGTTTATTTGGCATTAAAGCTCGGATCGGGTGCTTAAGCATCTTGCTGAATTGGGGGGCCATGCTGTGATTTAATGGTTCAAATAAGAGTCTTGTTAGTGATCAAAACTCCTGGATCTGTAAACTCAGAAGATTTTCAGACTGGTGGGAAATAACACTGCGCCAGCACGGTGACCTTGCTGACCTTTCCAACCCAGAAGACTGTCGCTTTAATGAGGCCTGGAGATACTATCACAGTTCTCACATGCCGGGTCAGTCTACAGACTGATAACGTGAAGGTTATAGGTGAATTGTACAATTTTCAGGGTGGAGTTTGCTGTCACAAACCTAAAACACTTCAGAAAACTTTGATTTCTCCTACTAGTTTGGTGAACATTTAATTTTTTTCCTCTTCATATTACCTGAAGATGTATTCCTCTCCATTTAAAACTGATTTACTGCCAAATGTAGATATTGAAACTGGGTTATTTCATTCCAAAGTTTACTAAGATAGTTGAGCTGATGTGGGTTTGGAAATATTGCTGTAGTTATTAATAACACAGTGACTGTGTGGGCTCAGGAAATACAGCCGTTTAAACCCACAGAAAAGATTCAGCCTTTGACAGCTTCTGTTTTCATAACTCATCAGTGTAAGATGTGATGTGGTGTATTTTACAATGTTGAGCTTACATCTAAAAAAGATCCTTGCGTTAGAAAGGACTTCAGCTTTAAGAAAATGAGTTCAGTTAGTATGATGGGGGAAAGCGGGTACCAGGCGAAGCGGATTCTTGCTGCGCGCCAGCTGTGTGTTCCAACACCAAGGTTACTGAAATCCCCCCCTGCTGAAGGCTCAGCTCTCTCCCCTTCCCCCCAGCTATGCAGTGGTAAAGGACAGTACTGACTGCAATAAATTAAAATTTAAAAAGGCTGGACAAGGGATCTCTCTACCCTTTCTCCTTCAGACTGGCTGCCCTGAGGGACCAGTAGAAAAATCAGCATCTGAGTACTGCGGAAATTTAACTATTTCGTGTAAAGAACGATTCCAATTTGATGACCCCAGCAGGATCAAACTACTTTAGCAGAAAAAAAAACCCAAACCAAAACAACTTTTAGGAATAGCCAAGGTTTCTTCTTCTCCTGTGCTGGTTCTGTTGCAAACAACTGTGGACCACTGGTGCTCCCTGAAGAGCGTACCGCAGGTGGAGGTGCCTCTCTTAGGTACCGATTTAGCCGAGACTTAACTGTTCCTTCAGCTGCCTCAGAAAGGCGTGTTTCCATATTTAAATTACAAGGTTGGCATTATTTAAATATCTTGCATGTATATTTTTCCCTTGCTTACCTTTAGGCTGATTTCACCATCACTGAAAATCTTGCTGTGACTAATGCTCAACAGCCACCTGCAAGCCGCAGAGAGTTACCCATTTACCAGGGACTTTGCGATTTGGTTTAAAATCTAGGCATGGTCATTTAGGCTGTGAAACACTTTTGGACCTGTAAAACCTTACCTAACAGCTCTTTGTAGACAACTGACTCTTCTTCTCCAAGCTACGCTCACCTCGCAGGACAGCTTTGTGTCTGCCAAGGGCTGGTGTTGGCTTCTGCCTTGCTGTGACCTATGTCCCTCCCATTCAGCCCTGGTTTTTTTGGTGGCCAGAAACTGGAAGGAATGGTTGCATATTGCCCTCAACAGCAGGGAAAACCCTCAGGATCCCCAAAGCGTTCCTCCCTACTCAACCCTCTTCTGCGTGGGGAGGGAGGAGAGGTGCAACCTGTTCTGCAGGACATTCCTACTCCACTGTCAGGAGATGCCTGTCGGCTTTTCCCCTCTGGACAAGATCAGGGTAGAATGATTTAGATGACATTACTGATTTGATAACAAGTTTTCTTACTTCCCCTTCCCCCTTCCGTGTGAAGAGTGTCATTCAGCCCAACTGACCCTACCTAGCAGTCTCCTTCCAGGGCAAACACCTCGCAGTGGGGCTTGTCACTGTATTAGAGTACGGGCTGGTGGTCACAGGACAGACTTCCAGCCTACCCTTCCCCACCACTTCACTCACCCCTCGCCCCACAGCTGGCCAGCTCGGTGGTGGAGGCCACGTACGGGGATGGCAGATGGTACCTCAGGGCATGCACGGCGTGCAATTCAAGGAGGATGTCAAGACGTGGTCTGTGCCCAGGTTTCAACTTCCCCGACTCCTCTGAGCCAGGACCATGACAGCAAAGTGGGTTTTCTTCTGTGATTCAAACTATGACTTCTGGCTTCTCAGCGGTTTCAGCCCCCTAAGTTCCTATTATATTATGCAGCTTATCTGGCTCTTACCTTCATGTAATGAAGTTATTGGGTAACTTTATTTTTGCAATTAGCTTCACACCCCTTCACAAGCTTCTAATTACTGAATTCCCCATACAGTTCTTTAATTCAATTTGTTTCGACGTTTCATTTAGTGGGGAAATAAAAGAAAGGTGAAATCTGTGTTACGCCACTACATTCTGGCATTTAGAGCTGGGGAAGAGGCCTTGGGAGCAGTGAGCTGGGGTACATGGGCTGAGCTGGCAGAGCATGGCGGGACAAGAGCATTGGTTCCCGTGGAGAAGACCAAGTATTTTGTCTTCTCAGAGGAGAAGGCTTTGACAGCCCTGCTGCCTACCCAGTAAAATACATCTCTCAGCCCCAGAGACATTTTCTCTGCATTTTTTCCCCAGAAAGCAGAGGATTGAAATCGAAGTTTTTGCCATCCCTCCCGGGCCCCACTGCCACCACAGGCAGCTCCGGCTGCGCTCAAACTGTGAACACCTGCCCCATAAATGCGGCCCCGTGCAAACCGGCCGTATCAGTCAGAGCTGTGGGGCAAGGGACCACGGGGAAAAAATAGGCCCCTGAGACATGGAGAATGAGGAGAGGTTGCTGATGTTATACAACAACCATCCCCAGCTTTTTGGGGAGCCAATAGTGGGCTTCTCCTCGAGGACAGCCGATGTGCCGCTCCAGCGATGTATGTGCCCACGGATGTTTGGGATTCCACAAGGAATATTTGATCCTTGTCCAGCCAACCCGGATGGCTACGCGTCTGCTTGGAGTATTTGCACTGCAAGCTGCCAAATTAATGATTAGAGAGATTAAAATCTGCAGGTGCAGCCTGGTTTGTGCCAGTGAAATCTTCGCCTGGCTCTGCCAGCGGACCTGAACATGAGTCCAGAGGGCCGTATCTAAGGGTTGAGCGAGTCCAGAGGGCCATATCTAAGGGCTGAGCTGCTGGTTGGCCTGTAGGATGTTCAGCACTTGGTTTTTCTGCTGAGATTACCAATAAGATAACACTTTGGTCAGGCATTGGAACAGTCTGCCCAGGGCAGTGGTGGAGTCCCCATCCCTGGAGGGGTTCAAAAAACGTGTGGATGTGGCACTTCAGGACATGGTTTAGCAGGCATGGTGGGGTTGGGTTGACGGTTGGACTTGANGATCTTAGAGGTCTTTTCCAGCCTTTATGATTCTATGATTCTATGATTCAGCACAGGTTGGATAGCTGATCTTGGGATCTGTCCTAAACTGGACTGACTATGCCAATTTAACTTTCATAGACTCTCGATGCAGGGTGCCAGAACAGCCCAGGGCAGAACACCAGCAGTGGCAAGCAGATGGTTTGGCTTTTTGTGCAGGTCCTTCTTGTGAAAACAAAATGAGACAAACGGCCTCGTTAATCTGGGTTTCATTACATGAAAATTTTCCGAGCTTTGGCAAAGTGCAGATGGACAGAGGACAGGCCAAGGGTAATTGTCCCTGTGGGTAAGCTGGACGACTCAGCTTGACCATTGTCACATCCTTTGGTGACAACAGTGGGGAACTGGACATACAGTCAGCCATGGCTTCTCAGCGAGGTGAAGATTGTTTACTGGCTGGTTCTGCAGGGATCTCGTTTGCTTTGCGCTGGTGATTCACCAGAAAGCAGTTGCAATGAGTCTGATAATGAGGCAGACGGGCACTGATAGGAGCAGAGGAGCTGTTATCATGATTCCTAAGGAGATTTTCTGGATTTAATAGTTACATAGGAACGGGCAGCTTTCACGTGGGTACGCTCCATTTCACCTCAGTAGGGACTGACACGAATTCCCCCTTGTCGTACAAGGACCCCCTATTATCAACAAGCTTTTGTATGTTATTTCTTTCCTAGGAAATTCAGAACCCGTAAGTTGCTTTAAATGGGTTTGGGTCTGGTGATGTCAGATTCATTGTAAATAACTGGGTTTAGACGATAAAGTTTCAGTAAAAATCTGGCTTTAAACAGGAATCATTCTGTTTTCCAGACCATACTACCACAGTCTAAACACATTTCAGTTCTTCCATAGCATTCTTATGAATTCTGAACATCTGAAATAGGTTCAATACATATTATAACTTCTTTTTTTATACAGGTGTACAGTGCAGGAATAATGAATTGAAAGAGCTGGAAAGAAAGATTCTTAAAATTAATATTAACTCTGGTTTCTCAAATATTGTCTTAAGTCCTCCCCTAAGGAATGGAGGAAACATTCCAACTCCACATGATGGAGAAGCTTTAATGCAGAGAACTCTCCACAGGACTGTTTTCATTTTGCAGTGTATTTTAAACATATGGACAGGGCAGACTGTTAATTATTTCTTCTCCTTTTGGCTCAGTTCCACAGACAACTCAGCAAAAGCAGAGCTCTACAGACTATTCAATGGACAATAAATGGCTCTGCACTTGCTGAATGCTGAATAAAAATTACTGAAGGGTGTTGTGACTAGCTCTCGAGGCACTTGTTGGCCCACAAAAACCCATCCTTTCCCCTTCTCATCCCAGCTGTTGCATCTGGCTCCTTCCACGCTGGTTCAGAGGGGAAACATTTTGAGAAGAGAAGGTTTAATAACCCTACACACGACGTGGGAAAAGGTTATTCGACAGGGTGAGGGGAAAGACCTTGCGGCTAGCTGGACCGTGTCCTGAAATATGCTGGATGCAACTGGAGTGCGATGCGATGGGACCAGAAAGGCACTCGTGGCTTCTGGGACACGGAATCCCAGAATGGTCGGGGTTGGAAGGGACCTCTGTGGGTCATCTAGTCCAACCCCCTGCCGAAGCAGGGTCACCCAGAGCAGGGTGCACAGGACCACGTCCAGGTGACACACAGAGGAGGAAGACCTAGTTGCAAGAGTCCGAGGCGTCGCAGCCCGTGGCTATGCACAGGGCTCTTTGCTGCGTGCATCCTGCTGCCTGAATTCGGCTACTCTGCACCGCGTCTGCAGATGGTAATATCAAATAATAACAATATCAGGTGGTAATATCAAATAACATCAAAAGGAAACTCCTCTGGCATGGCCCTGGGGATGCCCTTACCCGTGGGTCAGCTGCCTCCCGCAGAGGAGCAGCGTTTGTGCTGGTCTTTCCCCGCTTGCCCCCACCAAGGGGTCTCTCCGGCAATCGCTCTCCCACCTCTGGTTCTCATCTCCCAGCAGGGCACGGCGGGTGCTGCAGGAGACCGATGCTCAGCTCCACGTCTGTGACACATAACTCATGCGCCTGCTCTTACCGCTGGGTCCTAAAATTCAATGAATACTTCATTACCGCAGTGTTTGTTCTGTTAGCAACACTTTTATTCTGTTGCAAACATTTTTCAGACGCCGTGGGGATAAGGCCTCTGCTTGATATTGTTTGTAGGCTGAACGTGTAGCTGTAACCTGGAGAAACCAGTTCAAGAAACCAGTTCCAGAAACATGAGGAGCTACTGGAGAGAGTCCAGTGGAGGGCTACAAGGATGGTGAGGGGACTGGAACATCTCTCCTATGAGGAGAGGCTGAGGGAGCTGGGCTTGTTCAGCCTGAAGAAGAGAAGGCTGCGAGGGGACGTTAGAAATGCCAATAAATATCTGCAGGGTGGGGGTCAGGAGGACGGGGCCAGACTCTTTCCAGTAGTGCCCAGCGACAGGACAAGGGGCAATGGACACAAACTGAAGCAGAGGAAGTTCCAGCTGAACAGGAGGAAGAACTTCTTCCCTCTGAGGGTGACGGAGCACGGGAACAGT
>Ga0065711_1048745_pt1 | contig 11652 bp, 6 predicted proteins | sample Hoacrofraction12_FD_59098 | JGI IMG/M metagenome (GOLD analysis project Ga0065711, IMG submission 59098) | Hoatzin crop microbial communities from Cojedes, Venezuela - Epithelial fraction 12 v2 (version 2) | ecosystem: Host-associated > Birds > Digestive system > Esophagus > Crop | place... | reverse complement strand
TGCTGATGACACCAAACTGGGAGGAGTGGTGGATACACCAGAAGGCTGTGCTGCCATTCAGCGAGACCTGGACAGGCTGGAGAGTTGGGCAGAGAGGAACCTGATGAAGTTCAGCAAGGGCAAGTGCCAGGTCCTGCCCCTGGGGAGGAACAACCCAATGCACCAGTACAGGCTCAGGTTGGACCTGCTGGAGAGCAGCGCTGTGGAGAGGAACCTGGGTGTCCTGGTGGATGACAGGTTAACCATGAGCCAGCAGTGTGCCCTGGTTGCCTAGAAGGCCAATGGGATCCTGGGGTGCACTAAGAAGAGTGTGGCCAGCAGGTCGAGAGAGGTTCTCCTCCCCCTCTACTCTGCCCTAGTGAGGCCCCATCTGGAGTCCTGTGTCTAGTTCTGGGCTCCCCAGTTTGAGAAATATGAGGAGCTACTGGAGTGCTCATTTAGCCTGAGGAAAGGAAGGCTGAGAGGGGACCTTATAAATAAATTTCTATAAATATCTTAAGGGTGGGTGTCAAGGGGATGGGGGCCAGAGTCTTTTCAGTGGTGCCCAGCGACAGGACAAGGGGCAACAGGCACAAACTGAAGCACAGGAAGTTCCACCTGAACATGAGAAAGAAGTTCTTCACTTTGAGGGTAATGGAGCCCTGGAGCAGGTTGCCCAGAGGGGCTGTGGATTCTCCTTCTCTGGAGATACGCAAGACCCTCCTGGACCTCCAGGTCCTGTGCAGCCTGCTCTAGGTGACTCTGCTTTGGCGGGGGGTTGGACTAGATGACCCACAGAGGTCCCTTCCAACCCCTAACATTCTGTGATTCTGTGATTCTGTGTGATTGTAAGTTAGCTCACACATGCAAATAAATGACAAGACAGAGTTTCATCATAAAATTGCACACTGTAGTTTCATAGGGCTCTTGATGCACACAGTACACAGGATGGACAATGCTAACAAGTGGTCTCTTCATTGTTTGCTCTACCTGACTTCAACTAATAGCAGCAAATAGGTGTAGCATGAGGGATGATAATCACGAAAGTGATTCCAGCATCTCATGTTGTCCTGGGTTTGGCCAGGAAGAGGCACAGCTGGGGCGGTGGGGGCTGACCCCACCTGGCCAAACAGAGCCGGGTATTCCATACCATGTGCTGTCACGCTGGGTTCCGGTGGGGGGGGACCGCGCTGCGGGAACTGACTCGCGGCTGGGGAGCGCGGGCGCCGGTCCTGTTCAGGAGAGCGGGTCTGTTGTGCGAGTTTGTGTCGTATTTTCTCCTTATCTGTGTCATTGTTGTTACTGTTTCCTTTTGTTTGCTGTTCTGTTAAACTGCCCTTATCCCGACCCACCAGTTTCTGCCTGTTTCTTTCCATTCTCCTCTGCACCCCGGCGGGGGGAGGGGCGGCCGCGTGGTGCTTTTGTTGCCGACGGCAGCCGAAACCAAAACACATGTTCACACTAAGTCTTTTCTCCTCTTACCCATCCACAAAGCTGCTTCCAGACCTGCATCCCAAAGTCCTCAGTCTGGCCATGTTCTCCTTTCTGCATCTCTTCCCTGACTTCTTTTTATCTCTTGCATCAATGGAGCCTTTCTTACTCTAGTTCAAGAGGTGTTTCAGCTCTTCTCTGCACTTCTTATCTCCGATGCCCTGTTGAGACCCCAAGATGAAACATATTCTATAGGAGCTAGGTAGTTAATTTTGATCATTATTTTATAGTGATGTTGTTTCCTGCTTTCTTGTTGCTGATGGTGTGGTCTTTATCTCTCACTTTCAGGCTTTCCCAATGCTTTTTCATATGTAAGGAACTATTGTAAGCCTCCACCAACCATACCATATTGGTGTACGTCAGACTAGCCTTTTTCTTTGATTCCCACTGAAAAATTTGCGACAGTTAAACACCTTGTGATACATGTACTCAGGTTCCCTACGTGCTGATATGTGTCAATCTCTATCTGCCATTTTTGTTTTATCCTGTCTGTCGTTCTTTTTACCTAAAGCAAGTGGTACATGGCTGCTGAGGAAAGTTCTGAGATATTTCTATTATTAAAAAACAATGAAGCAGCCCCTGGAAACTGAGTCTTCATGTTTGTTTGACATCTTGCTGAATAGCTCTGCCTTTTTGGGCAGACCTCTATCCTGTCATGTTCAGTCTCTGCTATTGGAGAAGTATAGCTATTTGTTAAAAGCCTTATGATTAATTAAGTCAATTTTAATATAATCAAAGTAAGGTAATTTCTGTGATAAATTTATTTCTAAACAATTATTAAAATCTTCAATCACAAAGTCAATTTTATTTTATACATACAGTCGTCAACATATTTCTGAAGTGAAAATGTTTGTTGATAAAGAAAAAATTATTGTGCATACTATCAATTTCCAAAAGAATTTTAAGGAAAATTTTTCTCAAATTACAAAATGTTGTTACTAAAACACACTGGGATGAAAAACAATCTCATCCTTAATTTATTTCAAAATTCAGTGCCAAAATCACTAAATGCCATTTCCTTTTCCATATTGAAATATTTTACGTGGTCTCATTTACCTTTTCTACAGCTATATCAGTGCTTCAGCTCCAGCACTCAGATGGAATCAAAAGTATAGTACTCTCATAATCTGGAATTATTTGTGCTGATTTTTAAAAGATTAGATATACTTTTTGTGAAAAATCATATTATCTGATGTTTCCTCCTTTCATTTTTCTTTGTTTGTAGGTGCATATTACAATTGCTCCTTTTCAGGTTGTATTTGAGTACTCAGGAAATTATCACATTTCTGCCATTACATTACAAACATGTGATCTCAATGTAGAAATTATAAGGTTCCAGTTACCCCAAGAGGCTGCATCATCACATAGGGGCTAACAACATAGTGATGTAATGACCTAGAAATGCCCACCAGGCTATCACAGTGCCAGTCTACATGGTGTAATTAGCCATAGGTGCACCACAAACAGGAGCTGAAAGTTCCTTTATGATGGAAACTGAATATTTACTGAGGTATGAAAGACCATTTGTGTGCATCGAACACTGAAGCCTGGCTCCAGATAAAGTTGACAGATTTAAATCCTTTTTGTGCCTCATTAAGACCAAGACGGTGAATTGGGTTTTTTCAGGTCAGAAGCCTTTTAGTCATTCGTGAAATGTTATTCTGCAACTTCAAGAAGAGAGCACTTTTCAAAATACAGTTGTTCTGTCTCATTCCAGAAGTAAGAAAGGAAATAGAACTTTGAGCTGCACAAGGCAGAAGTCCTCTCTGATGGCCAACAGACTACCTTACACGTGTTAGCTGTCCTTTTTGGGAAGTAAACCCTGTTATCATCTGCAGTTGGGTCAACACCTTCCTCTCCATTGCCCTGTTACAGTGGTTTCAGATAGGGCAGACTAGTGGGTCTGTAGAAAACTTTTCTCAACTTCTTGATTTCTGCTTGCTTTTAGCAAGGTAACATGGGAGGGGAAAAGAACGGAAGGGAGAAAGCAAGAAATTTGAGGAGGGAAGCATGAGATAACCTCACGGGTTGAAGTGGAAAGAGAAGGAGTCATACGGAAAGCAGCTTTCTCCATCGTGACCTGTAGTATGTCTGCCTTCCTCTGCCTTGTGAGGTGAGTACTGATTAACCTAGTACAAGATGTATAGCAGTTCTCTATAAATAACAGCAATCTGTAATCTTTCACTTTCTATTGTGAGATACATCTGGCTTTTTTTGTGTGTTGTGCAATAAGTGTGGTGTTGCTGGGCTCCTGCGTCTTCCCCTAAGCAGCATGCTGCAGGATCAGGACCTCTAATGGAAGTAAAATTGCTCAAAAGTTTTATTTCTTTATGTAGCCCTTTAGGATTTGGCGGATGTCGTCTTGGTAATAATTTGAATGTGCTGTGATTGGTGGTGTATACTCCTAGCAATATTTCCAGGTTTTCCTATTGAATTCTAGGATAAAATATTTGTTTTAGAACAAAAAATATGTTCTTGACAGACATAATTGCCATGGTTTTCCTCTTTGTGAAAGTTGTGAGCTGGTTTGCTAGTGATGTCATTGAGGACATATGGGGCAGTGGTCCAGCTGAAGCCATTTAACTCTTTCCCCTAGAGCTTACTTAGCTTAACCTCTCCCCCCAGTCAGATCTTGGCCTTTCAATTAATTTTCTGGAGTTAAGAAAGTAGGCTAGACCGTCCTCTGCCAAGGACCAGCAAGAGGGGTGAGTGGTCAGCGTGTGCCAGTAGTTTCAAAGTTTACTGTAAAAATATCAATAGCTACTCAAATGTCCCATGCATTAGAAATGCTTCTCTGAACCACAGAAGTTTTAAGAGAGGCACCAGAGCACTTGAGATTAAACACAAAATGCTTTTTATGTGTTTAAACTTAATAGTGTTAAGTGTGTAGACCCAAGCTGGGAAAGAATAATAAATATAAACCTTTCCATTTGTAATAATTAAGAAATGGTACTGGAAGCTGTTACAGAATTTCAGGTGATATTGTTGAAAGATGATGTTAATGAAGTTGATACCTGCTTTTGATAGACCAAGAAGTCACGTCCCTTATTCAGGGATCAACAGGGTAGCATTAAGTATTTGTGAATGGTCTGCTTCACCAAGGTCATTTTAATTAACCAAAATTACAACAGGTAATACAATATTTGATCTAAAATGTAGATAGCACTGGTGACAAATGAGGAATAATTCTAAATGCATGTTCCAGCGGTATGGGTAATGGATAAGTAGTATCAGGCTTTATTTTATTAAGAGGTATGTGGAAAGCTGTTCTGGTTCGGCTGCCGCCGGCAATAAAAGTGCCACACGGCCGACCCTCCCCCCGCCGCGGTGCGGAGGAGAAAGGAAAGAAACAGGCAGAAACTGGTGGGTCAGGATAAGGGCAGTTTAACAGAACAGCAAACAAAGCAAACAGTAATGACAACGATATAGAAAAGGGGAATACACAACACAAACCGCAGAACAGAGCTCGCAGGACAGAACCGTTCTCCCGGACCGAACCGCCGCTGTGCCCTCCCGAGCCACGATAGAGTTCTTGCTGCGCCGGCCCCCCCACCGGAACCCAGCATGATGGCACATGGTATGGAATACCCGGCTCTGTTTGGCCAGGTGGGGTCAGCCCTCCCGGCTGTGCCCCTTCCTGTATTCCGGTGAAAATTAACCCTGTCCTGGCCAAACCCAGGACAAAAGCTCACTGCCTTTAAAATAAAATCACCTGTTTTGGCAATCAGCCTCTTCTGAGCAGTTAGTGTCCTGCAGAAGGCTGGATTGTAATTTGTTGACAGTAGCTTTCTAAATGACTTTACCCTATGTGTTTTATTTTCTGTTTTTAAAGCCTGACTACCTTGGTCAAATTGATGCTCGCTGGATGGGTGAATGTAGCGTCAAAGAAAAGTACTTGTGATTGAGTGCTAGCCAAGCTTTTCGTGAAAAAGGTAACATGTCCTTTCCATCAAAAAATCTTGTCTACACTTTTAGAAGTGCACAGGTGCAATCTGTATATTGAAAAAAAATATCTTATTGGATAGAAGTCTATTAACTGAATATGTCACGAGGATAACAATCCTTCTTGCATCCCTTCACATATTACCTGAACAACCTATTCAAGGGAAAAGTTTCTACTACTCACCATCTAATCAATGCTACATGGAGTAAGTGGATTGCATTAATCACACAGTGGGCTTGCATAGGTAACCCAGTCACCCAGGAATCTTAGGAGTAATGATGGACTGGCCAAAAGGCAAAGATTTCAGAATGTCACCAGAAGAAGTGGAGGTGACATGCTGAAGAAGCCCCACCATATAATGAACTACCAGACAATTAAGAGCATTATGCCCTGTTCACTGGCAGATCCTGCCATCTTGTAGGAAAACATCGTAAGTGGAAAGCTGCAGTATGGAGTCCTACATGACAAATCACAGAGGCTGATTAGGGGCAAGGTGAATCAAGTCAGTTTGTGGAGATAAGAGCCATACAACTGGCCTTGGGCATTGCTGAATGGGAAAAGTGGCCAGTACTGTATCTTCATACTGACTCATGGATGGTGACAAATGCCTTGTGGGGGTAGTTAAAACAGTGGAAGTGGGGTAACTGGCAGTGCAGAGGCAAGGCCATTTGGGCTGCCTCATTGTGGAAAGATATTGCTGCCTGGCTAGAGAACTTCCCTGTTATAGTACATCATGCGGATGCTCATGTCCCAAAGAGTCAGTCCACTGAGGAATATCAAAACAAAATGGCTCAGGTGGATTTGGACTGGCAACACAAAGGTGAACTGTTTCTAGCTCAGCGGGCCCATGGTGCTTTGGGCCATCAAGGAAGAGATGCAACATATAGGTGGGCTCGCGACTGAGGGGTGGATTTAACCTTGGACACTATTGCACAGGTTGTCCACAATTGTGAAACATGCACCGTGATCAAGCAAGCCAAATGGTTATTGCCTTTGTGGTATGGGGACTGTGGCTGAAATACAAATATGGGGACGCCCCAACATGCAAGCTTGCAAAGGATATATTGCTTAGTTTATCCCCTCGTTCACTTGTAGCAATGGGACAAATGATAGTTTTGCATCAATATGCAACAAGTTAGGTAACAGTTGAAGTATGTCTTAAGAGAAACATTAATCAGCTTCACGAGTGCAATATTTTGTATGTTTGTGATTTATGTCTGGATGAGTGCATGGATAAGTTGAAGACTAACATTCAGCAAAAAATATAGAGTATGGCTGAGGGCGGCAAACTTGGTTGAAATCTGAATAAAGTAGAAGTCCACATGCAGCAGACTGAATTCATTGCAGGATATTAGTCTGTAAAGCTGCTGAAGGGCTTCATTAGACCACTGCAAAAGATAGGAAATGCCACTGAACTGAATGACAAAGAAAAAATCCAGGGGGGATTCTCTGATTTTTCAGCACTAGTTATAGGAATATTTCCTAAGGTATTCAGAAAACCTTTTTTTTTGTTCCATGCCTACATCTTTGATGAAGATTATCTGAATCATATCTGAGGTAACTTTTTTTAATGTCCTGTCTGTTAAAATGTAATTGTTTCATAGGGTCACGTTAACTGCAGAAAAAGTTTCTTAGTTAGAACAGTTTCCTAGAAGGGAAGAAACTTTGTGGCATAATTTGAAAATGTAAGTAAAACAAAGTCATTCTATAGATCTTTCTAATAGCTCTGGTTTATGCTTCTTCAGGTCCTTCAGTTTTCCTTTTGTGACTGATTTATTATGTATTCTGGCAAGCAAATATTGGTCTATTGATATAAAACAAATACTTAGTTGCAATCATGAGTAGTCCTACTGCTTCTCGTCTGATTGGAGGGCTGGAAAAAAGTGGATTTTTAGAATATGTTTTAACAACTATATCTTGAAAGCAGCATTTTGGGATTCATTACTCTCATCAAACTGTATGTAAATAACTTATTCACAGGTGTTTTTTTTTTGTGAGTAACACTATTAAGTTGCAGAAAACTGAAGCTTCTTGCAAATTAGGAGAGGAGTCACAGACACCAAGAAAATATTCATACTTCAGTTATATAAATCTCATGCAATTCAGGGGATCAAAATTAGGCATAAAACATTTTCATATAGTCAAAAGAAAGATACAGGTACCTTTCGGCTCTTCAGAATTCCGAAGACAGAGGACATTAATATATGAAAGAAACTCTAAAAGTTTCCTGCCTACTCTCTTTGCCTTTGCAAAACCACAGTCCAAGGAATTTGCTGCATAGTAGGTGTGAGTATGCATGTGAATGGTGAGAGAGGATCACAGCGAACAGTATAACAAGCTTTGCTTGAATGGAAGTGGTGGGGAGAGGTAGAACACTTGAAGAGGCTTGGATTTTTTCACTTAGTCTCAAGGAAAAAGCAGGCCAACTTTTGCATTTGAGAAGGAGATTAATCTGAAATGGCAGTAATTGTGTCTTTCACCTCTGGACTGGATTTCTTAATCTGGGTTTGTGAATTGCAGATGTTGAATTCCTTTTGAAACCTGGTTAGGAAGTCTCTCTTGAGAATAGAATAGTATAAAATAGAGTCCTGGTTTTATTAGAACAGCTGTTGTAAGAGTGACTTTGTTTCATGTAATTGTTTGGGGAACTCTGTCTGATCTCTTCACTTTAAGCTAATACTACAGGCTTTAATTAAGACACCTGATGAAGTGGTAATCATTGTTTACATCATGAGATTCACTTCTAGAGCCGAATAGCTCTGCCTTTGTCTTGAAGAAAAATGAATTTTACACCCCTGCGTACAGAACTGCTGACAGTGGTGCTTACTGATGCCTTCAAACCCGGAGTCTCAGCACTTTCACGATGCACTCCCCTTTCCAGGTGGTTCAAATGTGGTGATGAGCACTCTGTTCCTTTCTGAAATACACCATGCCAAAGCGTGCAGACAGCCCAGACTTCAAATCCAAGGTAACAGGATTGGCAGCCTTTAAAAAAAGTAGAATAAAACAGACTTTCCGTTGTTGTGTCTCTTTCCTAATTTAGCTTGTTTTATGAGGATATTACTAATTTTTTTTTTAATTCAGGATTATCACAGAATGTCTGAAATCCTTCTGGAGCACGGATAAAAACCAATGACAATTCCTTGGTTGAAGTAATGTTTCAACTTACAAATGGCAATTCCAGGTGTGTCAGGCTTTTATGAAAGAGAAAAATCTGAAGTGGTTTGGGTTGATTTTTAAAAAACATTAAGGATGAACATGGAAATACATGTGGGAAGAGAGCAGGCTGAATAAAGGGCAGACAAAGCAAAATATTGGCTATGAATAGTAACTTGTCTTCTACACATCTTAAAGCCTTGTCTAGTGTATGAGGTCAGGGCAGCACGGGAGAGTGCGGGTTATCCTTTTATCCATAATGTTACCAGGAAAGAAATATTTGAGTGATCCTGTGGTGAAAAGGAATGTTGACATTAATGAAATAATTTGTGTAGGTTTAGTAACTGAGAGACTTTTGGTCTCCAGTGTCAATCTTCTTTAAGAAGGTGTTGTAAAACCCTGCTGTTGCCAGTTTTGATCTCTGTTGATGGTAAATGTAGCAGTCTTGGTGATTTGCCATTGCTAGTAAAAACAATTTTGCTGAAAAAAACCCTTTTATATCTATTCATGAGACAACACGGTTTGGTTTTTTTTTCAGTTTTTGAATTGCTTGAACCTTTCTGTAGCTGAGAAAACACAGAACAGTTTGGTTGCAGACGGCCATGATCCTCTACATACTTGGGCTCTGAAGCAGGTTCAGTCATGATTCTTTTCAGTACTCGGAAGTGTGTGCAAGGAAACAAAAAGAGTTCCTGCAGAAGGAGGAACCCAGTGAGAATGCTTATTTTATCTATTTATAATAGTTTGTGCTAGAAGTAGTTTGTGCTAGTGATAGAGCTTTTCTGAGAGACTGCTTCAGGAAAGTGAACCAAAGCCTTGTAGTTTTGGAGAGTTGTTGCTAATCTTGGATCTTCCACTCCCATCCTACTTTGCGTTTTGCACCCTGGCTGTTAATACAAACACACAGCCTGATTTAAAAATAGAAATTAAAAATAATAAAATGAATATTAAGTGCATGTGTTTTGTTGTTTCACGGGAGTGGGAGGGTTGGTGGAAGGTTGTCACTTTTCTTTGACTTGCCTTCATTTGCACATGCATGTTAAACTTCCAGATGGTTTTCTAGGTAAGCAATTAATAAATATGTCTTAGCTGATACTGAGGACCAATTTTCTAAAATTTGAAACTTCTTAAAAATGTTTCCATCCTATGTTAGATTAGCCAGCCTTGTAGTAGCCTGTCAGGAAGCAGTCAAAGGCAGCAACTGTTATTCTTGGAAGCCAATGCAGATAGTGATGGAGTAGTGTCTCCTGCTGTGCAGGCATTTCTCTGCCTTGACTATATTTTTGGCCCTTTAATGATGTCTGTGGGGACTGTAAGCATCCCATCAAGCTTTGTATATTAATTCAGATCTCCAGTACTATACAACTTTATAGCACAAGGAGGAGTATGCTTAGAGAAGCAGAAAAGCGGTGAGTCAACAGACTTCGATGCTTGCTGTCTTTCTTTACTGTTCTATGTTAAGCAGCAGAATAAGATGGTAAAAATCCTTGCTGACTTGTGGCCAAATCCTAGAAATCTTCCCCAGCGACAATTTTTCAGTTCTGGCAAGGCCTTTGTGTATTTATCAAGGAGTGCCATGCTGCCATTCATCATATAGTTGCTACAAGTTTTGGTGATGTTATGAGTTTGAGTGTTCAGCCAGATTTTTTCAGGGACCTACCTTGGGTTTGATCTGAAAGGTTTTTGTCTGTGATGCATTTACATTCCCTCAGGATTTGTCAGGACTATGATAAAGTATTATTGCATTTCTTTTAATGATATTTGCAGTAAAAAGCTGGACAAATATGAATGCTCTCTACAAATTTAGATGAAATCCTGTCTGAGAGTTACACGTTGCCTCTTGAGAAAAAGTATTTGAGTAGAAAGAATGTACAATGAGTATTTCAGCTGATCCCTTTGATCACATTGACATTCAAGATACCCAATGTTTCTCCTCCTCTTTGAGAACATGGCATGCTATTTTCTATACCACTGTGTGGTGCACTGGCAGAAAGAGGCTGCTCTGAGTGCCTGCTGCATGAAGGGCCTTTTTTTTCAAGGCAGAACTGATTAAAAGTCATTAATGATTAATATGATTTGCACATTCAGTGTTCATTGTTGGGGCTGAACACTCTCCTATTTGACTTCAACCTGATGCAATATTTTCAGAAATGTGTAACAAAATTACTTCAGTCTTATCTCCAGTGAAAGGATTTAAAGCAAGCAAAGTTTGCCAGATGCTGAAAAATGGAGACCACCTAGCTTTGACCAGGTCTGTTTAGACTAAAAGTTTTCTAGAAGAGGAGATTGGGGCTGTAAAAAGTGAAAATTATCAAGACCCAATTTTAAGTAAAATAAGTAACTTTATTTTAAAGGGTTTCTCCCTTTATAATATATATAGAAATTTGTAGCAAACATTGATCGTTTGTAGCATACAGATTAAAAATTTGAAACTTAATCAGACAACACAGCATCACTTTTTAAACCTGCAAAAAGGATCATGATCAGAAGACAGAGCTCTTGATTGCATACAGAAAGCTGAATAAAATTCTACACGCCATCATACACTCTCGTACACTTTCAGATTTCATATAGACATCTTGAGGCTTTGGTGAATGCTTTGATCTGATTCTCCATTCCACATTGCCCAAAATTGCAGTCCTGAGCAATAAGGGAAAGAAGATGCATCCACAGTGGTACAAAACGGCAAAATAGCAGCCTTGCTTCTGTTCACAAAACAAGAAAAAAATCGAATCTGATCTGATTGTATTACTTGATCATAACTGTTCCAGCTCATGTCAGTACGTCTTTTGCCACTAAGTTTTCTATGTTGATTTCAAGTCTTGATTTACATGGCATAAAAAAAAGGAATGACTGTCGGTCTGCACAACATCTCTGTCCTTGTACACTGTTTGTATGTTTTATGTGTCACCCGTTCAACAGGGAAAAGGAAAAACATATGGCAGTTTAATTGTATCACAGAATCACAGAATCACAGAATAGTAGGGGTTGGAAGGGACCTCTGTGGGTCATCTAGTCCAACCCTCCTGCCGAAGCAGGGTCACCTACAGCAGGCTGCACAGGACCTTGTCCAGGCGGGTCTT
>Ga0065711_1048744_pt1 | contig 11652 bp, 3 predicted proteins | sample Hoacrofraction12_FD_59098 | JGI IMG/M metagenome (GOLD analysis project Ga0065711, IMG submission 59098) | Hoatzin crop microbial communities from Cojedes, Venezuela - Epithelial fraction 12 v2 (version 2) | ecosystem: Host-associated > Birds > Digestive system > Esophagus > Crop | place... | reverse complement strand
CCCCCCAGCCCCTCAGCGGTGCGGGCCCTGGCAAAGGCGGCGTTTTAAATAGACGCATTATTTTAGCCCGGCAGTGCCCCTCTAAATAGATGGTTTCAGCTAGTTCCCAAACTGGAGACAAGGATATTGTTTTACACTCGAGAATAGCCCTATTGAACTCGGTAGCGCAGCTCACATGTGTGTAGTTAAACACGGGTGTTGGCAGGATCGGAGCCGATGATTTCAGCCGTTGTGGGTACAACAATACAGTAAATTAAACTGACTTCGCAAAGACAGAGGCTCGCATTGCCGGCTGCTTCTGGGGGGCGGCAGAATCCTCCGCGGCATGCCGGTTGTCCCGGGGACTGCCGCAAACAGCCGAGCCAGCGGCCTGCCCACAGCTTGTACCAGCGCGTTCTTCGCCAGTCAGAGCAAAATTCAGTTAGGTTGAATTTCCAGTTCACAAGTTCAGGAAGTCAGACGCTTGGATGTGATCACTCAACCAGAAGCTCTGGATGAGACTGTTTGGAGGAGAGTCTCGCGTGAGGATTATTCCAAAAAAACCTTTCTGCTGAACACGCCTCTCCATCAAGAAGCGCTCACAGTGCTCACCTTTGCGTTCGCATCTTGCAGTTTGTTTAGTGCACAATGTCAGAAAGCATTTTAATATCATTTTGAGGCTTCTATGGGCTATGCTCAATATTGTTCAAAATTAATCCAAGTCTACGTTTACCATGTAGTAAATGTGATTATCTGCTGCTGCTGCACTTCCTTTTGGATCAGCCATTTTAAGAATAGCCTTTTGTGCATTGCAAGGTGGCAACTTTTATAGTGGTTAACTCTGTATTATACATTTCACAAAACAGTTCTCAAGGTGAACTCTACGGTGATAACTTAATAGCGCAAAAAGCAATGCCCCAGATGAGTAAAAAGCCCTTACCCTGCATCTCTGCAGAAACCCCATTACGGCTCTGGCAAGTTAAATCTGAAGAGCTGACCTACTGAAAAACAACACTCTCGATGAATAACAGATTCTATAAATGATATCGCACATGTATATAAATATCCAAGGGTTAAACAATAAGTCAGAGACTACTGCTTCAGACTTGGGAGATATTCAAGCTCCTATCAATCTGAGGCCAGGATATTATTGTTTGAGACCGCAATGTGCAAAGAGGATTAGATGGATGTGAAGAAAATCCTTTTTCAAAGAGAGGGAAGTAAGTGCTTGAATTTACTGTGTACCCTTAAATGTTCTTCACTTTTGTTTGTTTGTTTACTTTTGTTTTTTGCCGTACAACTTCCATGTTCCCAACTAATTTAATCTTAAATACAAAACCACTACAGTCTAAGTAAACATTCAGCAATGTGTAAACAGGGGCCTTAAAACGTTAATATATCGCCTGACTTTGCTTCCAAGACACTGTGTTCCATCAGGAGATAATATAGCTAATTCTGGCTTTGAGAAAATACGGGTATAAAATGCTGAGAGAAGGAGGATTTCTCAGACAGCTCTCTTTCTGCATCCTTGCAAGATTCCCAGGGGAACATGGTGAGCCAGACCTTCAGGAGGTGGACTGAAGAACTGTAGCACACTTCAGGGGAAAGGCTTGAGCTGAAAGTTTAACTTTCTTAAAATGTGGGAGCAAAGATCGGGTTAGTACTTGGATGGCAAATGTGCCAAGTTTTATAAGCATAAACCAGTGGGTTGTGGCAAACCACATGGTGCAAGTTAGACCACAGAAACCAAATAAATAAAGAGATTTCACTATTGCAGGGAGGGTGCAATAAACAACTCTATAGTGATGTATGATTGGGCTGAAATGTTGCAGCTGGTATGATTATACCCTTATGATTCCCCTCGGAATTTAAACTCCATATTTTTTATATTACTGAGATAAACAAGTACACACATTCAGTAGCACAAAGCAGAACTTTCCAAATGGTGGCATACATATAATTATCAGTAAACAAGTGAATTCAGGGGTTTATACAGCCTGTTACAGAGCTAGGAGCTACTTCTGCTGGTGATGGCATCCATTATTGTGGACGAATGCCATCCATACTGGCAGTAGGATGGTGGCACAAAGCAAAAAGAAACAGGTGGGCTTGTTGGCACAACAAACAACAGCCATTACGATAAGCAGAAGTTGTGTGACTGAAGAGTTCTCTGCTGCCTTGCATCTTTTCTGTAGTCATCATACTACTTTTTGTATCTCCTCACTTTGCCTGCTATAATTATGTCCATGAATGGGTGGTTGCAAACGTAGTGGTTTAGTCTTCACATTGCTTTAATATCAACCTTGACTCACGTAGCTATCTACATCCTTCTTCTGTATCAATCTGTTAGGGTTTTTTGTACTGTTTGTCTAGGGAAGCAGTATCAGGTACACGACACATGCATTTAATTGATACACAAAATTGATACACATGATCACAGTATTGTGACACAGGAAAAACTATCAAAAACTTGTCTGTGATGGCTATCAGTGGCGTTCTGAACATCTGCAAAGTGTTTTTAGGAAGAGGTTGCCAAATAAAATATTCATAGGGCTGATGCCTTGGAAGAGGCTAATGTTCACTGAAAAGAATTCTTTGACATTTTGTTATTAGACCAGAAGTTTTTAAGCAATATGGAGAGACATCTTGGGTTGTTCATCTCACCTAACTTTAGATGTCTACTATGTGAACGTCTGCGTCTGAGCTAGTCACCAGCTCCACCGAGTATAAAGGGAAGCAGAAATAGGCACATTTAGTGTATGATTCATCTAACCTATTTTAGACGTCTACGTTAGGATAAGCTGAATTGCATCCTAGAAATGCCTGTTTCTCTCCATTGACTGTAACAGGACCAGCGGGTGTCTCACTCAGCTGTAGATGCCTACATTGTAAGAGTCTACATTTACTCAGCTGAATACCACCCATGTGATTTTGATGTGAGTTATCCCACTGTCCCACTGTTCCACTTGTTTTCAGTTCTTACAGTGGTGAATGGAGCATGGTATAGCACACACGGTACTTCGCACACAGTAAAATGGTGAGGAGTACTACACTGAATATATTGGAAGTCAATAAAATTTAGACTAATCATATTCAGTAGATTATGGGCCCTCCCAATCAAAAACTGAACAACTTTTGAGATCAATTTTATTTATGGGCATTGCAAATTTTTTTTGGAGGATCTTCTGATACCATAATATTAAAGTAAACATGCTTACTGCTGGACTAATCCTTTTTGGAAGCTAGTGTTTATTTACTACAGCAGCATAAAATGTGAATATTTCTAAGCAGAAAACAGACAAAAGACAAGATCAAAAGCTTAAGTAATAATGTCTCATGTTAAAAGCTGCACTGCGTGGTATATGGTAACAGAATCAGCTTTCACAGAGGACCAGGCAAAGGATGTGTTTTCATGTAAAATATGTTGAGAACTAGGCTAGCAAGGGAATCGTACAGGAAAGACTGCACAGAAGCCTTCTGATGAGCTGTCAAGAATTGAAAAATAATTAAAGGCTTCAGAACTATTTTCTCAAAAGACAATTTGTGCCTACAGTTAGGTACTGCCATGCCTGATACATAAGCTGTCACCTAGTCTTCCCTTACAAGAAATTAGAGTTCTTCTAGCAACTATGAAGGCTAGCAGGCTAAGCAAAGAGCAAGTTAGTGACTGACACACAGAAATGCTGTGTTTATAATCCTGCCTTTTTAGGACTTTAGATATTCCAGGCTGCTGGGAGACACTGCCAGAGATTCACAGGACTGAAACTTCCTTCAGGAATTAGATGGTTGTATGAAAAATGGAAGGAGAGGCTCCTGTTCTTCAAGGAGCAGATGGAGAGAAGGAGCTGTCAGTGCTATCAACCTGTCTCATCTTCCACTAGCTTGATCATTAGAGTGCTGGGAAAGGAAGTAGGAGGTCTGGGTTCATCTGTTTCCTTTGTTTAATGAACTTTAACTTCTCAGGGCAGAAACCTTGCAACAGCATCTAGGAGAATCTGAAGATGAAGACAGCGTTTTCAACCCACCCGACTGATGCTCTTCCACCTCGTGCAGGATATCTAAACACTGAGAGAAAGTAAGATTACACACATAAAACACATCTTACACACAGAAACTCTGTAATTTATATATTTGCCTATGCATGAGGAAACTTGAGTTCTAACCCTATGTCTGCACATATTTCACTGGTTTTTTTGTGTCTATTTTTTTATTAGATTTGTAACTGGCCTCCATTCTCCCCAGTAGCTAGACTATCTAGACTAATGATTAGAGTGTTCTCTCTTGTGCCTATGGGTATTTAATAACTCCATGCAAAATGAAATGCCTTTGGAAGGAGCAGTGACAGCACCATTTTATTTTGGAATACTCCATTTCTTAGCTGCTAGTTAGCAAAGGCTGAAAAAGGAGTTAAACATATGCCTCACACACCCTAGACAATTCTAATCACAGGAAGATATTACCATCAGCTTGGTTTTGTGTCAAGTTTAACCAATCAGATGGATGTGCTCTGAGAATGCTTAAGAGATCAAGTTTTTCAGGTGGAAGAGATAGGTGAACTTCTTAAAACATCCACAGATATCAAAGTATGCAGACCACTGTACTTTTGGCTATGCTCAGAACGTGGTCTCAAGGAACATAAAAGGCTGCTGGAACTTGTCAGAAACTTGAGAGAGAAGGGATTATATAAAATATGTATTTAATGTGATCCATGGCATATTACAGAAACTACATCTATTTTTGGCAGCTCTATTCAACATGGTGTAATGGCTCAAGTCAATGGAAATTTGATACTGATTTCAACAGGACAATGTTTTATCTGCTATATAAATTAAGGAAGGAACTCCTTCACGCACAGTGGATTAAATTGTCTGCAAACACCAAACACGTTCTCTGTTCTTGATTAGAGTTTACTCTTTTCCATTAGAAGAGATCGGCTGAGACAGTTAAAAATCTCTTACAAGCATAAATCATGGTTCAAGGTTCTTGAAAAACTGCTCCACAAAGATCAAAAGTCTACAGACACCAGACAGTTTATCCAAGGGACTTTTAAAGTGTTGAATACTAAGCAGGTCCATTTTCAAATACAGGAGCTTAAAGTCAAGCTTGACCTTGTGATTTAACCTCTTGCATCTTTCAGCTAAGTGTCTCACAGGTTAAGAGAGTCTGTCTTCAGTGCGACGTTTTCCATTATGGAAATGAGCTAGAAAGCAACTCCAAGATTCTGAAAGATGCCAAATAATAGCTATTAGAGCTATAACTCTTGCTTTAGTGAAACTTCATTCCAATCCACCAAATGTTCATGCACTTGTTCATTGTGCATACACATAATGTGAATGAACTTAATGATTCATACACAGAAAAATTAAGCGTGTACTGAATTCTCTTCAGATGACAGAGAAACATAGCCAAGTTGGTAGAAGAGTAAGGTCTGCTTCCTTTCCCAACACTTGAATATGAATTTTGATCACATGTAGTAAGGCTTAGAATGAAGGAAAGGCTTTGCCTGGGAAACTGAGAAGAAGGAGAGGAAAACTTTGGTGAAAAATGACATCAATTAAGTCCTTTTGAAGTTATCCTTTAGTCTTGAACCAGAAAAATGCCCAAAGGGCTTTTCTATTCTGCTTACTTAAGATGCACCTTGTTCTCTAAGTCTGTTGGACCTTTGAGCAACGTGGTCTAGGGGAAGGTGTCCCTGCCCATGGCAGGGGACTTGGAACTAGATGATCTTTAAGGTCCCTTCCAACCCAAAACATTCTATGATTCTACGATTCTATGATTCTAAGGTTGAGATCAGTTTAAAATTACAAACATACCATTGCCCTAATGGCTTATGTTTGGATTTCTTGAAGCAGTTTAAGTGAGAAATTCTCTGGAGAAATTGACTGGCTTTACTAGGTTCCCAGAGGAGACACATCTGTTCATGCTCCTTGTAGCTTTCTGAAGCAGATGACTGAACAATTAGCCTTATTTTATTCTGCATAACCAAACATATTTCCAAGATTGTCTTGTATTGGTCATCATAGCAGGATAATTATGTATTTTTGAAGGTCCAGAAAACTAGAATTACTTGAAGTGAAACATTTTGCACTTGGTTTTATTTATGTTAGTACAAAAGACAAAAAAAACCCCCAATTTCTGACCCTGAAAATGTGCAATTCACACAGGCAAAACACCCATGATAGGAGGAAAAACAACACCTGCGCAGCCCACCACCTCGATAACAATGCATACTGTAATGCGGTATGTGAGTATTCTCAGCTTTAATTGACAGTGAGGTTAGTTAATAATTCATAGGGTCTGTCATAGTCCAAGCACCAAATGGTGTTTAGAAGATGTGATTGATGATCACCGCAATAGCTAATCACTAGCCATGGGGGAAGCCTGGAAGGGGAGCTGAGATCCCCTGGGAACATTCTAGTTGTGATGACCTCTACGTATGAATTGGGAATTTAGAAGAGTTCAGGAAATTTGCCCTAACTGAATGAAATACTTTGAAGGACTCAGAAAAAAAATTACTGAAAATGTTTAATGTGAAACACAACAAATGAATTAAAAACAATGCATTTGTGCAGCGCACGAAATGTAATATACAGATATTTAAGAAAACAAAAGAATTTTAAAATGATACAATGCTGAGAAGTTCCAAATGCTGACAGGTGACTTGGAAATATTTTTCCCCATGCTTTTGAGATGAAATTGAGGTGCAGCAAATTTGCAAAGGTCCTGTTGCATGTGCAGGTGGGAGCTTCAGCGTAAACAGAAGGAATACCTTTCTTTTATCCCCTCATTCCTAATAGAAAATTGCACTGATACATAAACAGCAAGCAGATCTATTTAGTTTTACCATTCTGTGTCTAGCAGATGAGCTTCTGCCTGCATTTTTGTATTTTGTTTGATCATTTTCAATTTGTGGTATACCAGCATAGCACTTCTCAGTAAAGAAACTGAATGCTGCTTCTGCTTGATATCCCCTAACTCCCTGCCCTTTGCTGCATAGTCCCTGAGCTTTGTTATTTTTCCATTCTTTTGTGGAAAGAGCATATAATTTTCCTTTCATGAAGTGAAGTGACACAATTTCTGAAAAGAATACTGGAAATGAGTCTTCTCTGTCTCACTATGCTTTGCTGGAAGAGCTAGTATCACATACAGCAATTATTGTGAAGTTTGGCTATCTTCCATCTGTGTGCTGTATCTCACTAAAATAAATGAAAAGCCTTAGTTAATGATGTATGATACCAGGTGTTCACACTTTCCTCTCAGTGACGTAGTGAGCCTTTTTCCAGTCTGCGTTTAAGATTCTCAGTCTTTCACTCCATAACTACCCTTGCTCCTTCCAAAGTGCTCGGGCAGGGGTCACATTTAAAGAATAATCACTCACCTCCTCCAGTGCTGGAACCCACTTCCCTGCTTGCTGTGATGCTGACTGCTACAAGACTCCAGCACTTTCCTCAGTTCAGGAGTTCCCTTGAATATTTTTGAAAACTTGCAGAAGCAAATTAATTTAGTTACCAGCTGTATGCCCTCAAATCAGATGGGTGAAGTGACAGAGCACAGACCGTGCGATATTTTGTCACCAACAGTGGTGCAGAGAAGTTTTCCTGGTTTACTCAAACTGATTAATACCAACTGAATTTTTAATTTCTTTAATAATAAAGGCAGAGTGCAAGCAAGCCTAAAAAGGTAAGCACTCAGTTTTTGTTGTAAGTCCCAACTGGTGACAAGCAATGTGGTCCATAGGCTGGTGCTAGTCCTCACAGGGGTAGCTGGTGGACTCTGATGCACACAGCTGGAGGCAAGGTGGGTCAAACAGTCTTGGGAGAGGCCGTGGAAACTTCTGGATCATAGAATCATAGCATGGTTTGGGTTGGAAAGGACCTTAAAGATCATCTAGTTCCAAGTCCCCTGCCCATGGGCAAGGACACCTTCCACTAGACCATGTTGCTCAAAGCCCCATCCAACCTGGCCTTGAACACTTCCATGAAGGGGACATCCACAGCTTCTCCAAGCAACCTGTTCCAGTGCCAGTGTGGATCTATGGGACTGATTTCCTGACTATTTAATCTACCATGGTGCCTAAATTGGAGCCAGGAGAATGCCTCTGCTCCTTACAGGGAACTTTTAACTGGGCGTGGATACATCCAGGTCTTTTCTGTATGTGTGCATGCACCTGTTCACTATTTTCCACTACCACAGATCACAGAAATAGCTTTAAGTCTGAGGTCCTTCACATGTTGAAATACACTAAATAACCATTTTATTTAGCACATTCAATAGGAATTTGCATATTTGATATATGAATACCTGTAATCAATGCACAAACGAAGTTGTGGCTTACTGTTTCAGTCTGTGCCTTGAAGCCAAATAGATTCTTCTGTCATCTAGATTTCTCTTCAAAAATGTGGTATACGTATTACCTTTGACATCAAACTTCAGTTTTTCTGCTAACCTCCACTTACATTCTGAAGTTATTTTTTGTTGTAGCGATATGGGGAGGAGCCTTCTACCATACCCAAAATCAATCCCTTGGAACCATCTATGATCTTCTGTTATTTTAGCTATGTAATAATGATTTTCTCATTACTCCAGTCCTTTGATGTTCTGAGAAATGTTTGTGCTCCACTTAAAATTTTAGAAATGCTGTAACACTGACATTTTTGAGCAGGAAAGACAAGGATATTGCTTTTTTTGATGTAACACTTTTATCATCCTTTGTTCTGTGGCACAAATTCAAGAAGTAAAATGATGAGAGCTATCTTAGGCAAGTACACTGTTGTCCAGAAATAAACAGAGAAATAGATAAGCAGAAAGACTGTTCTATAAGCCATTTAACAATTGTTTATAATGGCAGCAGTAGTTTTCAAAATAAGGCATGTGATCATTAAAGACAGTACTTTAAAACATAGCAATAGAGGTACAGGGGCATCAGAAGTCAACCAGGCATAGATAAGTCCACAGGGCAAAGCTAAAGAAAATAAGAGTTTTTCAGAATGCGGAACAATCACGTAGAAAAAATTGTTTTTTTCTGGGAAAGAGGAAGGGAAGATCTTGAAGCAGTACTCAGGTAGGAACTCATACAGACTGCTTTCCCATCTTTTGTCCCTAGGGAAATAAACCTAGACCTTGATTCACAACAGCTGTTGTTCTAGACCTTGAAAGAAAGATGAGAATAAGGCAAGATGACTTGTCTGAGCAAAACTATGACATCCTAGACATCTTCGCAGAGATGTGGAAGAGCAGATGCAGCTGAGTGCACAGCTGACTACTTGCCACCGTCTACTGTGACATCTTGTTTTAGTAACGATAGAGACATGCGTAGAGATTAGAGATACGCAGCTCTGATACATACACCTGAGTAAAGTCTCAAACATGTAAGATACAAACATTGAGCCTTCTGCGATCTGATTTGTTGACCTTCACAGTAGGTGACTGCAGACAAGAGGCTAACACTAAAATGCAGACTAGCTGTAGCAGGTATTGTTTAATTCAAGCTAAATGAAGGCTGCAGTGCTATATCTCTATAAAGCTGTTTGAGCATGTCTGCATCAGATTAGAAAATCAACTGCATTCAATCATTTTCTAATCTACTGTTGTGGAGAAGGGGTTTATGAGATGCAATGGGTTTGTTTTTACAAGTACAGTCTGACAGGGTGACTTACCTTCTGAAAAAGCTCTTTATTCTCGTTTCTTTTCAGGTAACTAGGGAAGAAAACCTGTCCAGGAGCTGTCATGATAAAAAAAGTACATACTTCTGAGCACCTAATTAGAAGTTCTGTTTTCTACTTTGTACCGGCTTTAGGTCTGCTGTGTGCAGTTTCAGATTCTTCCGTTGTCTTTCCTTAGCATGTCTCTGGCAGCACGTGTAATGCTTTGGGGCTCTGGAGAAAGGCCCGGCTGATGTCCAGGGGCCATGTTCCTCAAGCAACAAGACTCTTACACTACCGTTCAGATCACCTCTCTGCGTGGTCTGTAGTGATTGGAGACCGCCAGCACGTATTCCATGCCACCTCCATGGTCTGTGCTTTTGCCCACATAGATAGCACATCTCTTCAAAAGCGTGGCAGCACAGGCACGTATTGGGACCAATTATGTTTTTCCACCACCAAAAGGAGAATGCCCTCTTACTCGGTAGAAACCTTGACAATTGGAATAGCAGCCTGCCTATCCCCATGTCACCCCATGACGACAACCAAAAGTCATGCAAGTGGCTTGTAGGGTTGGCAGAGCAGCCCCCATGCTTATCCTTTGGCTTGCTCAGGGAACATGCTTCCTTCCTCACACCCCTGAAAACCTGCTCGTAACACCCCTCAGCCCAGCACTGAATCTGGCTTGGGAGCTTTGTTGTCTCATTGTACAGTAGATTTCTCCAGGACAGAAGGTCAGCATGGGAGTCTTCTTTCGAGGAACTGTTCTGAGCAGAAAGGAGAAGGCTTGGCACCAGCTGCCTGCTAAGAATAACTCTCTGCCCATTTCACAAACATCCCTGTATGTCAGCTGGGCACTTGATACCAGGTGTGTCAGGGATGCTCTTGATAGAAAAGGTTACCAGAACAAGGCACCTACTGTCAGCTCGAGTTTATTTGTTCTGGAGATTCCACACCTTTGAAGTGCTTTTGCAATGGGGAACTTACCATGGGGACCTTCTGCAGCCCAACCTCTTGACACTGCCCGTCTTTCACAAGGCCTTTAGGGTTTGGCAGTCTAAGCCCAGCTGGAAATCAGACATTTCAAAATATTTTGGGGACCTGAGAATTAGTCCTTTCCAGTGTTTCTAGTGACTTTGAGCTGACTGTGGGCTATTGTGACCATGGATTATTGTTTTCTGAGGCCTGGCTGCGAGAGCTTCATCTTTACAAGTAGCTATTGTGAGGGAGGAAAGCAAAGGCATTGTGTCCTGGACAGTAATAATGATCTAAATCTTCTTCCTCATTATCTCCAGAAGGAAAGAGAAGTATCTTTCTCTGTGTGGTTTGATTCTGTAAAGGCCTGACTGGTCAGAGTGACTACTAATACAAAGTGTCTCCAGCCTTGTTTAACTTCTTCATCAACGACCTGGATGAAGAGTTAGAATGCACCCTCAGCGTTTGCTGATGACACCACACTGGGAGGTGTGGTAGATACACCAGAAGGCTGCGCTGCCATTCAGCATGACCTGGATAGGCTGGAAAGTTGGTCAGAGAGGAACCTGATGAGGTTCAACAAAGGCAAATGCAGGGTCCTGCACATGGGGAGGAACAACCCCATGCATCAGTACAGGCTCGGGATGGACCTGCTGGAGAGCAGCTGTGTGGAGAGGGACCTGGGTGTCCTGGTGGACGACAGGTTAACCATGAGCCAGCAGTGTGCCCTGGCTGCCAAGAAGGCCAATGGGATCCTAGGGTGCATTAAGAAGAGTGTGGCCAGCAGGTTGAGGGAGGTTCTCCTTCCCCTATACACTGCCCTAGTGAGGCCTCATCTGGAGTACTGTGTCCAGTTCTGGGCTCCCCACTTCAAGAAAGATGAGGAGCTACTGGAGAGAGTCCAGCGGAGGGCTACAAGGATGGACTGGAGTATCTCTCCTATGAGGAGAGGCTGAGGGAGCTGGGCTTGTTCAGCCTGAAGAAGAGAAGGCTGCGAGGGGACCTAATATATACTTACAAATATCTGAAGGGTGGGTGTCAGGAGGATGGGGCCAAG
>Ga0065711_1010204_pt1 | contig 11652 bp, 16 predicted proteins | sample Hoacrofraction12_FD_59098 | JGI IMG/M metagenome (GOLD analysis project Ga0065711, IMG submission 59098) | Hoatzin crop microbial communities from Cojedes, Venezuela - Epithelial fraction 12 v2 (version 2) | ecosystem: Host-associated > Birds > Digestive system > Esophagus > Crop | place... | reverse complement strand
AGCAGGAGGCAGAGGAGATGGGAATGAAGGAGTGAAGCTGGGCCTGGGAAGAAGGAGGGGGGGGCGGGGGGAGGTAAGTTGTTTTAGTTTTGTCTTTGTTCCTCATCCTTCTACTCAATTTTCAACCGACAATAAATTCAACTGATTTTCTCCAGGTCGAGTGTTTTGCGTGTGATAGTAACTGGGGAGTCATCTCTCTGTCTTTATCTGAACCCTCCAGCTTGTCCATTTTAATTTTCACCTCTGTCCTCTGGAGGAGCAAGAGTGAGGGTGCCACGGCCAAGCCACCACTGCAGATTATCTAAACATGACATAGTTCCATCACGAACAGAACAGAGTCTGAATTGCTCATTTCTTTCACCAGCTCAGGCCCAGAGGAACTTCTTACCTCATGCCAGGAGCCAAGTGCGTATTTTTCATGCATCTCAGCAGGTTTTAGTTCTGCTTCTGTTTCAAAACACCCACCCAGGAGTACATTTGCCAAATGTACAGCCTCAAAGCTCAGAGGCCTCCTGAAGGTTTGCAGAGTTCACATATACCCAAAATATATCAAAATATCAAAATATACCATAATGTATATATACCCTCTGGGAAACGGTGCTCCGGGACAGGGAGCAGAACGTAGCTGGCAGATCTTTAAGGATGTTTTCCACAGAGCACAAGAGCTCTCAGCCCCGAGCTGTAAGAAATTAGACAAGGAAGGCAAGAGACTGGCATGGCTGAGTCAAGACCTGCTGGTCAAACTACAGGGCAAGAAGGAAATGCACAGGCAGTGGAAGCAGGGGCAGGCATCCTGGGAAGAGCATAGGGATTCTGCCCGGTTGTGTAGGGAGGGGGTCAGGAGGGTCAAGGTGCAGCTGGAGCTACATTTGGCAAGGGATGCAAAGAATAACAACAAGGGCTTCTACAGCTATTGCAACCAGAAAAGGAAGATTAAAGAAAGCGTACCCCCCCCCTCCCCCCCAACAAACAAAAATGGTGCCCTTTAATCAACAGATGAGGAGCAGGCTGAGGTACTCCAAAACTTTTTTGCCTCATTCTTCACTGACAACCTCTCTCCTCACCCCTCCCCAGCTAATGGACCACGTGATGAGGAACAGGTGGGTAAAGCCCCTCCCACTGTAGGGGAAGATCAGGTTTGGGACCACCTGAGGAACCTGAATGTACATAAGTCTATGGGACCTGACGAGATGCATTCCAGAGTCCTGAGGGAATTTGCTGGTGTAGTTGCCAAGCCACTCTCCCTGGTATTTGAAAAGTCATTGCATTCAGATGAAGACTCCGGTGACTGGAAGAAGGGAGACATCATGCCCATTTTTGAAGAAGGTAGCAAGGAAGACCCTGGGAACTACTCACCTGTCAGCCTCACCTCTGTGCCTGGGAAGAGCATGGAACACATTCTCCTAGAATCATAGAATGATTAGGGTTGGAAGGCACCTTTAGAGGTCATCTAGCCCAACCCCCCTGCACCGAGCAGGGACATTTTTAACTAGCTCAGGTTGCTCAGAGCCCCATACAAACTGACTTTGAATGTTTCCAGGGATGGGGCATCTACCAATTCTCCAGGCAACCCGTTCCAGTGTTTCACCACCCTCATGCTAAAAAATTTCTTCCTTATATCCAGTCTCAGTCTACCCTCCCTCAGTCTGAAATCGTTACACCTTATCCTGTTGCAACAGGCCTTGCTAAAAACATAGTCCCCATCTTTCCTACAGGCCCCTTCAGGTACTGGAAGGCTGCTATAAGGTCTCCCTGCAGCCTTCTCATCTCCAGGCTGAACAGCCCCAACTCTCTCAGCCTCTCCTCGTAGGCCACAAGAAATTAAACAATCTGAATTCACTGAAAAGCACACATCACTTGACACTTCCCAGCCTGCCTGCAGTGGAGCAGCAGAATGGGGGGGTTACAGGGACAGAAACTGCCAAATCAGCCTCTGGAAACACAACTTGCAGGGGAAGAATCACAGAATGACAGAATCACAGAATGATAGGGGTTGGAAGGGGCCTCTGAGGATCATCTAGTCCAACCTCCCTGCTGAAGCAGGGTCACCCAGAGCAGGCTGCACAGCACTGCCTGCAGTTGGGTTTTGAACATCTCCAGAGAAAAAGAATCCACAACCCCTCTGCGTAGTTGTCCCAGGGCTCCGTCACCCTGAGTGAAGAAGTTCTTCCTCATCTTCAGATGGAACTTCCTGTGCTTCAGTTTGTGCCCATTGCCCCTGGTCCTGTCGCTGGGCACCACTGAAAAGAGTCTGGCCCCATCCTCCATATCTACCCTTAAGATATTTATAGGTGTTTCTAAGGTCCCCTCTCAGTCTTCTCTTCTTCAGGCTCAACAAGCCCAGCTCCCTCAGCCTCTTCTCGTAGGAGAGATGCTCCAGTCCCCTCATCATATTTGTAGCCCTCCGCTAGACTCTCTCCAGTAGCTCCTCATCTTTCTTGAAGTGGGGAGCCCAGAACTGGACAGAGTACTCCAGATGGGGCCTCCCTAGGGCAGAGTAGAGGGGAAGGAGAACCTCCCTCGACCTGCTGGCCACACTCTTCTTCATGCACCCCAGGATACCATTGGCCTTCTTGGCAATCAGGGCACACTGCAACCAGGGCACACTGCTGGCTCATGGTCAATCTGTCGTCCACCAGCACTCCCAGGTCCCTCTCCACACAGCTGCTCTCCAGCAGGTCCACCTCCAGCCTATATTAGTGCATTGCGGTTATTCCTTCCCAGGTGCAGGACCCTGCACTTGCTCTTGTTGACCATCATCAGGTTCCTCTGTGCCTGCCTGCTCAGGTCTCACTGAATGGCAGCACAGCCTTCCGGTGTATCCACCACTCCTCCCAGTTTTACGTCATCAGCAAACTTGCTGAGGGTACACCCCGTCCCTTCATCCAGGTCGTTGTTGAATAAATTAAACAAGACTAGGCTGCATACTGACCCCTGAGGAACCCCACTAGTTACAGGTCTTCAACTAGACTCAGCACTGACCACAACCCTCTGAGTCCTGCCACTCAGCCACTTCTCAATCCACATCACCAACCACTCATCCAGCCCACACTTCCTGAGCTTCCCTAGGAGGATTTTATGGGAGACAGTGTCGAAAGCCTTGCTGAAGTCTAGGTAGACAACATCCACTGCTCTCCCCTCATGTACCCAGCCAGTCATGCCATCGTAGAAAGCTATCAGGTTGGTCAATTGTGATTTCCCCTTGTTGAATCCATGTTGACTAATGATAACTTGATTTTCCTCCACTTGCTTAATGATGACCTCTAGAATGAGCTGCTCCATCATCTTTCCGGGGATGGAGGTGACACTGACCAGCCTGTAGTTCCCCGGGTCCTTCTTCTGGCCCTTTATGAAGATTGGAGTGACACTGGTTTTTCTCCAGTCCTCAGGCATCTCTCCTCTCCTGCAGGACCATTCAAAGATGATGGAGAGTGGCTCAGCAATGACATCTGCCAGCTCCCTCAGTACTAGTGGGTGCATTCCATTGGGGCCCATGGATTTGTGGGTGTCCAGATTGCTTAAATGATCTATCACCTGATCCTCCTCAACCAAGAGAAGGTCTTCCTTTGGCCAGGATTCCTCTCTTAATTCCAGGGATACAACAGTGAAGACTGAGGCAAAGTAGGCATTCAGTAACTCCGCCTTCTCTATATCCTCCCTCACCAGGGCACCCACCTCATTCAGCAGTGGCCCCACATTTTCCCTGTGCTGGTCCTGTCCTTACAACTCCTCACATTGCCAGCAGAGGAGTTTTCAGCCCTGGCACAGGGACTCCTGCTTATATTTGCCCTTTTCCTCTGCAGGCTTCAATTTAAAAGAAAGCCTGGCTTCTCCTCCAATGCCTTCCCCCTACCATGTGGCTTTTCACTTACAACTAAGGCATTACCGCTGGGAAAACCAGGCCCAAAGGAACATCACACCTCATGCCAAGAGCCAAGTGTGTGTTTTCATGCAGCTCAGCAGGTGGTGTTTCTGCCTCGTTTGTAAGCTTTTTATTTGAAGGTTTGCCTTTTCCGTGAGCAACAGAGCACTCCCTTCCTTGTCCCTCTCCATTCACACAAAAATGAAAGGGGGATATGTTTATAAGAAAGTATAAGAAAGTATTTTTGAACTATTATTGAGAGCATCTCAGGTGGCATTAAACATCTCTGTGTAGACAGCTGAATCAGTCCCCAGAAATCTAGAGGAGCGAGATCGATCAGAGAGTTGTTGGTTGTGGCTGTGACACCTGAGTGTTGCGGCTGGGTGCGAAGCACACCGATTACTAAGGCGCTCCAGAAGGACCAGGTTTGGGTAGTGGAGGGGAAGCAGAGGAGAAGCGAGGAAGGTGCATAAGGGGAGGAGATGCAGACACATAAAAGATGTCAGAAATCAATACGAATGGCTGACCAGTGCTGGCATGGTATGGAAAACTGCCATGGGTCAAATTAAAACTTTTGATGATCGGGAAGTGAAACAGTTAAAAATGCCTTTGCCATGGAAAGTGTGGATGAGCAGAGGGATAGCTCAGGACCAGTTCCACAGCATTCCTACGAGCACAGGCATAAAAATGGCTGGGGGCACTGCTAAAAATAAAGCAGTGCTCTGTGTTGGCAGTCACAGGTGTCTGAAAGTAGCAATGAGGGAGCACGTTTTCCCTTCTGCTGGGCCAGGAATGGCAGAGACAGGCTATTAGACCAATGTGTCCAGTAAAAGGTCAGCATCAACGTCTCCCCTTCAGCCAGAAGAAGTAACTGCACCCCACTCTCAAAGAAAAGAGAGAGGCACCACTGGAGCTCTGCAGACCCCCCTGGCTGACTCAGGACCAGCAGCAAACAGGCAAAAGCCACAGACATCACCAGACTGAGCAGCACCACAGTCCCAGATGCTTTCATGAATCAGTTCAGAGCAAAACCATTCCCTTCTCATGCAATATGGGTAACTGCTGTTCTTTCTGTAAATTTACACATTTCAGTGAATTAGATTATTGGTATATTTAAATAACTTCTGCAGCTTTCTCATATTTGAGATCTGATACATGCAGAGACACAAACAGGCAGAAGTACTTCTGCCTGTCCCCTGTTAATTACAGTATTTACAGTGTATCACAAAGATGCATTCTTGTGTCCATCTGCTTCTCCTGTTCATCCGTATTTCACCCTGCAGATGCACCTGAGGTCTGCCAGTGCCTTTGCTCTGCATTGCAAGCTCTCAGTGACACCAAATAGCCAGGGCACACTACTGCTTCCTCCTTTTTTTTTTATTTTTCTTCTGAGCAGAGGATGTGTAGTTCTCCCGAGAATACGGTGGATTTCTCTCAAGCAATTCTTTCTTGAGTTCCCAGTCTTCATCTCTCTGGTCTAAGGGGATTCCTTTCATTGCGGCTGTCCTGCGATAGTTTCTGCTCTCCACCTCTGCTCTGGGGAAGAAAGCAAGAGTGCATCTTCAGATGGTGAGCACAGCACAGCCACCCCACCGCTAAACAGTGGCCCATCTACACGATCAGGGGATCGTGTATTCATATGGTGAAAACATTGTTACCAGCAACACATGATAAAACACTGAGGCTCATCCCACATCCAACAGTGTTCATCCTCCCAGTTGAGCAGGTACTCACTGAGAGCTGGGCTGAAGTGGGAAACCTTCAGTAAAGATCTATGGTGAGATCGCACTTTTACCATTAGAATCGTAATTTTAAACATAAAAAGCTCTCAAATGCTGATCTTGTGAATTTGTGTTCCATTACATAGACTTAAGCACATTTAAGGCAATTGTACATGGTATATTAACTCACTGCAACCACAACATTCCCATTTTCTTTATTTTTTGTACTGCCCATTCATAAGTACTAGAAATTCCTAATGCCAAAACATCAGACCTGAAGAAGACTGGAATTTGGGAGGGTTTGTACGTAGTTATTCTTTATAGAAGACCTTTTAACCTCAGAAATTATCTAATCCTAATCCAATTCAGCCCTGAAATTTTGCTAAACTTTGCATTCAAATCCAGAATTGATCTTGAAAATTCTTCCCCATTTCTGTTTTTTAAATAATAACTTGAAATAAGCAATGTCATAGAAATAAGGCTGTGCCTCAGAGGTTCAGATTTTTCATGGGAAAACATTTTCCCCAGCCCAGTATCTCCATATGCAAATCATTCACAGCTCTCCTCTGGTTGCTGGGGTTTTCAGCTGTGTTTTTCAAGTTACCTCCATGATTTCAAGCATGTGACACCGGTGTATGTCAGACACTGAACCATCATCCATCCAGACCTTGGGATATCCAGGTCAGCACTGAATTTGCTCTTGGCATCTCTGATTTACCAAAGTCCTAATTTTTTCTCGTGATATTCATATATTTTCTGTTAAACAAACACAGTCCCAGATCTTCAGTGAAGGAGACTGTACAAGCTAACCTGAAAATAAACATACTTCACTGTAGTTTTCCTTATAGCCTTGAAATATCAATGGTGTTTCTTTACACTTCCCACTGCAAACAAGCAAAGCAAATTAAAAACCACTTTCATCAAGACCAAAGCACTCCTTTGAGGGCAGAATTTAATTTTTCTTAGTATCTCAGTTATGGTTTTGTTAATCACAGCTCTTAAATATTTTTCCTATGAAGTGTTGTTAACTTTCTCTTTACAATCTTTACAAAACGTGGCATTGACCAGCCAATTATTTTGGAAAAAAAGTGACTCCAAACTAAAAAATTGATAGTTACTTTCTGCCTTCTGTGTGCACTGAGGAATACTAAAATAATGAGTACATCTGTCCTTCACATCCAAGTCACACAACATAGAATCATGGAATGGTTTGGGCTGGAAGGGACCTTTGAAGATCATCTAGTCCAACCCTCAAGTTTCAAGTCACTGAAAGTTTCTTTCAGTTTGCTTTAAAAAAATAGCAAAAGCCTTCTTTTCTGTCTCACTTCAGTAGTAAGCAGGAGAAAGTACTGAAAAAAACAGGAGCCACTGTAGCAGGGTGCCCTTGGCCATCTTCCAGATGCCCACCCAGTCGTTCTCTCACTGCCCCTCCTCAACAGGATGGGTGGAGAAAAACAGAAAAGCTTTTGGTTCAAAATAAACACAGGGAGATATCTTACCAATTACTGTCATGGGCAAAACAGACTTGGGGAAAAAACAATTTAATATATTGCCAATAGAAAATCGAGGGAAAGGCTGCTGGATGTTGTCTACCTGGACTTTAGTAAGGCCTTTGACACTGTTGCCCACAGCATTCTCCTGGAGAAACTAGCTGCCCATGGTCTGGATGGGTGTACTCTTCGCTGGATAAAGAACTGGCTGAATGGCTGAGTGCAGAGAGTGGTGGTGAATGGAGTTCAATCCAGCTGGCAGCCAGTCACAAGTGGTGTCCCACAGGGCTGTTTTGGGTCCGGTCTTGTTTAACATCTTTACCAACGATCTGGGTGAGAGGATTGAGTGCTCCCTCAGTAAGTTTGCATATGACACCAAGTTGGGTGGGAGTGTCGATCTGCTTGAGGGTAGGAAGGCATCCGTGGAGCTGATGGAGCGTGTCTAGAGAAGGGCAACAAGGCTGGTGAGGGGCCTAGAGAACAAGTCTTATGAGGAGCAGCTGAGGGAGCTGGGGCTGTTTAGTCTGGAGCAGAGAAGGCTGATGGGATACCTTCTTGCTCTCTACAACTACCTGAAAGGAGGTTGTAGTGAGGCAGGTGTTGGTCTCTTCTCCCAAGTAACTAGTGATAGGATGAGAGGCAATGGACTTAAGGTGCATCAGGGGAGGTTTAGATTGGATATTAGGAAAAATATCTTAACTGTAAGAGTGGTCAGACATTGGAATAGGCTGCCCAGGGAGGTGGCTGAGTCCCCATCCCTGGAGGTGTTCAAAAAATGTGTAGATGTGGCACTTCAGGATATGGTTTAGCAGGCACGGTGGTGTTGGGGTGACAATTGGACTTGATGACCTTTGAGGTCTTTTCCAACTTCATTTCTATGATTTTCTCTGATTTTATCTACCCTCCATCCCTTCTCCCTCCCAAGCTCAACTTCTTCATTCCCAATTCCTCTGCCTCCCGCTCCCAAGCAGTGCAGGGCGATGGGGAATGGGGAGTGTGATCAGTCTATAACGCCTCATCTCTGCCACTCCTTCCTCCTCATGCTCTCCCCCTTCTCCGATGTGGGTTCTTCCCATGGGCTGTAGTCCTTCAGGATAAGCCAGCTCCAGCATAGGCTCTCCATGGACTGCAAAGCCTTCAGGGCATGTCTACCCTGCTGCAGCGTGGGGTCCTCCATGGGCTACAGTGTGGATCTCTGCTCCACCACAGTCCTCCACAGCCTACAGTGTGGATCTCTGCTCCACCACGGTCCTCCACGGGCTACAGTGTGGATCTCTGCTCCACCACGGTCCTCCATGGTGTGTTTCCTCCAGGCTGTGTCCTGCTGTGAGTCTTGTGTGGTGCAGCCCCGACCTCTTTCCACAGAGACCCCCCCCACACTCCCCCACTGCCAGCACTCAGGCACAGACACCCTAACTGTACATCTTGTCCAAGAGAAGACAAACCTTTTTCTCCTGCTCCAGAGGTCTGACTTCATATATACTCAGTATTTATGAAGCTCTGCCAACAATACTACCAAATATTGGGAAAAACCTTTTTTTTTTTCTGTAATACAGCAGCACTGTCACATCAGTGCAACACTGTCCTGGCTGAGAGCACGGAGCAAAGCCAGTGGCTCCACACTGATGTGCTGCACGGCGTGGGCTTGCTACGTATATGTGTGTGTGTACACACATATACACACACATGTATATGTATGGGGGTTTGCATGTATATGTATGTGTGCATATACATATGTATATATATGCTCCCTGGGCAGCGGGAGCCTTTGGTGCAGTTTCAATGCTCGGCACTTTGCAGGCAGGCTGGCAGCAGGCACGGGCCGTGGGTTTCTGTCACTTCGACAGCTCTCACAGCATCCAGGGTACAGACCCTCTGGCACAAAAAAAAAAATCTGATGCAAATTATACGTTTGTTATTCAGAAGCAGCTGTGCTTTGAAGGCTGTTTCCTATCCTTTGCATGTCCATGCAAACCTCGGTGAGTGGTAGGGAGATTCTGTAGCAGAATATTCCTAATATTTACATGTTAATAATATTTACATGCCAATATATGTAATATTTCCATATTGATGCAAATGGTCCCCAGGAACCGAGCAGTTGCTCAGCCCAAGGTAGGCAGGCGTACGTTCATGCAGCCAGCAGCACCTGGGCTCAGACACGAAGCGTGCAAGGACCACAGCAGTGCTAGAGGGGCTGAACTGGGATTAAGGGAAGATTTGGATGCTCATAGCCCCGTTTAGATATGCATGTCAGCCCTGCGTTTGGCACGGGCTGTTATTTTAAAAATTGCTTTTTCTCCCTTTTTGCATGAGAGGCAAACATCCAAATCTGATGTGATGCTCTGTAACAAAATATCCCTCATATTTACATAGCAACACCATAGACACGCTGAGCAGAGGGCAGACCTCCTCTGCGCCGCGCAGCATCAGCGTGCAGGCACACAGACTTCATGTTCTGCCTGCAGCACACAGCGGCACGGCCCAGCGCCTGTCGGGGCTGGGGAGCACTGCCTGACCGTGGACTGCACCCCCAGACCTTCTGCACGCCTGAAGGAGCAGAAAGTAATTGTGATTATACTACAAAGGCCAGTAATTCCTCCTAGTCACCTCCAAGTTTGCTGACATGAGGAGGTGAAACTCTTCCAGGAGGGTGAAGGCATCCACTGTGGTTATAAACTATAGTGACCGGGCTTAGAAAAAGGGTTTCTGAGCCTCAGTGATAAACTCTTTGCTGCCCACAGGCTGTGTTATGGCTGTGAGGTGATCATACAGGCTTCGTGTGTCTTATAAAATGTCCTAGGCACGGGCACTCCAAGCATCTTCCCAGTTATTAAGCTCTCCCAGCCACGCTCCTGGCTGAGCCACCCAGCCGCAGGGCAAGTCAGGCCATCACGTGGTGGCTCTTAAAGACAAGGTTTCCACCTTAAATTAGTCATTCACCTCAGAAAACCCTCCGTCAGCTACACGAATGGCCCTAGGCTGTTGCCTAGTGGTTCAGATTGGGGTGTCAATCATCCTGTCAATCACCCTGTCAATCATTCTCCCAGCCACCTCCACCAGCGCAGGCATCTCTGCCTGCCACGGTATCACCCATCGGCATCATCCCTGCAATCCCCCACCGTTGCTGTCACCTCTCCACCGCGGCTCTGGTGCACAGCCATGAGCACAGCAAACGCTACAGACGTGGCAGGACTCGATAAGTGGGATTTAAGGGCGAGATTAGTGCAAAACCGACGGCATTAAATAGGTGAGCGATGGCGATAAACGATTAACGGAGGGCAACGAGCCTGCAGACCTTTCACTGCCCCGCGAAGACAATTTTTACCTGTTCTGATACCAACACTAAGCAAGCCGAGAACTGACAACAGTATAAAGAGAAAACCCTCCTCTGGAACAAAGTGCCCCGTTCACAAAGAGCTGGCAGACCTGAGCTTCTCCCACCTAGGGTCTAGGCAGTAAAAAAACTAATAAGCAAAGCATAACTATCAGCCACTTGTTATTTAAATTTCTTTAACTGAAGGTCTAAGGGCAATAAGAGCTGATTCTTCCGCGTGGGAGGGAGGTGGTGAACAGCGAGGGCTTGCAGCGTGTCAGCTCCATACGCAGCGAGGCGTCAGCTGTACGGTGTCCTGGACGTGGGGCGGGCAAGTAAAGTGCAAAGGTCCCGTCAGCTTCCATAACAGCCAGAGCTTAGCGACAGGAATGTACGGCTGCCCTGGGAAGTTTTCTGGGCTCTGTACAGGGGGATTTTGCACTGTTTGGGTGTCGCTGCCTACGGAGAGGACACTGAAGCTGTGTCAAGATTAAAGGTGGGCATGGAGCGTTTCAGCGGGAGCCAACACGCTGTACTGGCACAGCAAAGGGACAACAGTTTCTACAGAAAGGCTTATGTGGATTAATGAAAGGTGCTATTGGGTAGGCACTGGCCACCTCAGACATTTGTGCAGCCGCCGTGCCTGACTTTGAACTCGGCAGCTCTTTTGCTGAACTGGCAAGCTGGAGACAATGAGCTGGTTATGTGTCTGTAAAGAAATCCATGATTTATGTGGTGCCAAAGAAGTCTTGAGAACGTGACAGCAGTAAAAAACACGTCAGTAAAGGACTATGGCGGGACTATAAATCCACAGAAATCCCAGGGGAGGAAAAGCCTTTGGGTGCTCTCAGCGCTCAGGGTCTGGCGTGGGCAGGTTTTACAAGCAATGTGATTAAATGCCAGGTAATTGTGGGGCTGCCATCTGCACTGAACAGGCTGGTTAGCCTGCGGTGCTCTGTCCCACTGCTTTAGAGAGATGCAGGTAGGGGACACTGCTCAGAGATCTGGAGGACACCAGCCTGATCCAAGGAAACAGCTGTGCAAGGATGAAAATATCTGTGAGCCAAACCCGTGGCTGAAAAACAGCAATGATAATTGGGAACTCTTTAAAGGCATATTACTAGCTGCACACGGTGCCACAGTGATAACCATAAAGAGTTAAGACAATAAAGAGTTTTCCAAAATTTGGAAGTAATATATGGCCATCCTACTAACAGATCAGATGGTATAATTCTAAATAATAATGTAAAAAAAAAAAAAAAAAAA
>Ga0065711_1048743_pt1 | contig 11653 bp, 8 predicted proteins | sample Hoacrofraction12_FD_59098 | JGI IMG/M metagenome (GOLD analysis project Ga0065711, IMG submission 59098) | Hoatzin crop microbial communities from Cojedes, Venezuela - Epithelial fraction 12 v2 (version 2) | ecosystem: Host-associated > Birds > Digestive system > Esophagus > Crop | place... | reverse complement strand
TGGCAGGGCTCGACACCCAGCCGACCCGGGCAGAGCGGAGCTTGCCTCTGCCTGCAGACCCCGCGTAGGCTCGCCGTGCCTGGCGTCGGTCGGAGCGCTCGCCTGCGTTGCCCAGATTACCTGACGCGAAGCTCGGGTGAGCGCGCTGCCGTGCCTTGCAGGGGTTTGTGGAGACAAGCCCGTTTCTCTGTTTCTGTGTGTCGGGAGCAGCGCAGTGATGGAAGCTACATCTCTACCTCGGGCGGTGTGCGAGGGAGGGTCGGGCGCAGTGAGGAATTTAATCCTTGTTGATTTAGATTCCCTCATGGGGCGATGGGACTGAGATACCTGGGTGCCTTAGTAAATCCTGCCTCGTGCCCTGATGCCTTTAAAGTGTGGATCTTTATAGCTTAGGACTGTTTCCCATTTCTTCTCTGCTGTGTCAAGAGAAAGACCCTTAGGGTAAAGAAAAACAGAAAGTGGGAATGGCCCTCCTTGACTTTTTATGCTCTTTCAGATCTTGAAAGGTAAAAGCCCTTGAAAGAAAGAGCGCAGCAGCGTGGGAACATTCGCAGGGCTGGAGTGAACTTCAGTCTGGGGCTGCGGAGCCCTTCCAGTGCCCTCCCAGTTCCTCCCAGTAATGCAAAATAAGGGACACCACGGGCTCAGACACAGACCGCTGAGTAGTAACGACACGTGTGGACAGGGATCACCCCTCCACTGCTCCCCGAACCTGCCTGGGCCTGGTCAAGAGAGCAAAGTCGCTCAGCGAAGCCGGTGGAAGTGGCCAGACCACCATGCCCAGGTGTGCAAAGAGCACTGGCAGCACTCGCCCCCTGTCCCAGCGACTGGGTCCTGTCTTCTCACCGCTCTGCCTGCAGCAGGCTTAGCCCTGGCTTTCGCAGCTCCGTGGTGGGGACGCCCGGCTGCTGCTGCCCGTCGTTAGCTGCTACCATGTGTGCAGCCGTGGGGAGTTTTGGTATTTTGACGTCGTCTTTTCATCGAGGAAGAAGGACTAATTCCTTCCACTTATCCTAGATATTCTCTGTGCTTCTTGCTTTTTTTAAAGAGCTATTCCTTTGCTTCTGTGAAGCCACAGATGTAACAAGTCCTGTCTTCCCTCATGCAGCCAAGTGCTTTTCCCTTTGGGCTGGAGACAAGTCACTTTTTCTCCATATAGCTGAGAAAAAAAGAACAATCACATATGTAGCCAATATAGAAATGTTTTACTGGAAACTCCCAATACATGCTAGCTCCAGAAGACATGTCCCAGTTCTATTTTATTTTTAAGCAAAAGGCTGTGTAGTAGTTGTCTCTGTACTGCCTGTGCCAGCCTACAGTTCTCAGCACCAGTTCTTGCCTGTCCTAATCCCATATGTGAGCCAGGCTTGAACATACATGCTAAGGAAGACTAGGAAATTCTGCTTGATTTGGCACTGTCCTTTTTATTCTTAATTTGATTAAGCTGCTGCTAAAATAAGCCTTTCCTTCTGCACTGCCCTGCTGTCCCCTCCAGAGCAGTGCTGTAGCCTACATACCTGCCTTCCTCACGTCTTGACATTCCCAGTGCTCCCTTTAGGCTTGTCTCCTATCCCTCCATTTCGGGTCTTACCTACTTCTGCCTTCACATTTTAATATTTGCTGTTGTGTGTTCCCGGGAGAATCTCCCCAAGTGCCTTCCCCGTCTCAGATGGTACCGACGCTGCTGCTCACATTCTACATCAGGGGTCGGTCACAATCCCTGAAAACTGCGAGCTCAGCAGAGGCTTGTCTGTCTCTAGTTCTTGCACCTTCAGTCTCCAATCCTGCGTCACTCCAAACCTTTCTTCTAGGGCGTGAGAGTAAGAAATATTTAAAAAAAAATATCAAGTAGACTTGCAGTGAATCTAAGAATTGAGCAAGTAAATACAGAGCAGTCTGTGATGAAACCTTGAGCGTTCCCGCCATTGCTATTCCTTGGACTTAGGTACCAGTTAAATGTCACCACTCCAGTTTTCTTGAAAGGCTGCTGTGTTTTCTTACGGGACAGCATGGGTGGAAGTGTGGGTATGTTACAGCTGAGGGTGTTGCTTTAAGGGTTGAATCAAAGTGTGGGAGATTTCATTAATCTTTTTCATTCAGTCTTTCTGGTTGAGCTTTTTTTATTTATAATTATATATCTATTATAATTATATATCTATCTGATTGAGAAAGATGTTTATCCATTCGATTTGATGAGGCATGATCAAGAAGAAAGTATGGACAGGATGCTTTTAGAGCCTTTCAGCCCCGTTGTTGTAGCTACTTACACTGATAGCTCGCACTGGAGGATGGAATGTGAATCAGAAAACATGGGAAATAATAGGAGGAAAATGCAGAATCCATTTCTGATGAGTTGTATTAAACCCAGAGATCTTCCACTTCATAGAGAAATTATTTAAGTTTCACGCAGCTTTTGAGATTATGACAAGCTGAACAACTTGTTCTGGCTTGGTGCTCAAGCGCCATATGGTACTACTTCAGCAATTTGATGTGATATTATGAATAAGAGCGCCTGAGTAGTGAAATGTTTGGGGGTTTTGTATCATATTGGCCTTCTGCAGTAGACATTAAAAATGAATTCCGTTTACAGTAAGGGAAAGAGAAAAAAACCCAGACCTGCAGGTTTCAATAGCGTAATTGCAGCAAGCAAATGGAAAATGAATTTGTGGTGATTAGGAAGCCAGTTGCTGACAGAATCCCTTGGCCAGGTGGGGGTGACCCATGTTCTGCAGGCCCTGCTCTCCTTTTAGGTGTTCTCTGGTACAATGTTATCTTTAAGGACAACTCTTTATATGCTGGTTTCTGTGTTCAAGATGAGTGGTTTGCAATTAGTAATTGTTATCCAAGTGGAAATTAACTGTGTGTGTCAAAATAAAATTTTATGGTAAGTACATAATCTCAAACAAGTATATGAAAGTAATAGTCAGCAAAAGATAATGATAAAATCTCAGTGTACCTGTCTGAAGAAGGGCCATCAGTATTCCTTATGTTACTTTTCTGTTAGTTATAGGAAGTTCATTCCTTATGTTGTGTTGCTAAAAGCAGTTCATGGGTAGCAGAATGTCACTAACGAATTTTGGAGAAGTAATGTGAGGATGGGAGACCTGGTACAATTCGCAGGTAGTGATCTCTCTGAGTGTGTTAACAGACAGTCTGTAATGAATTCTGTAGATACAACAAAGCCCACTTCTAAATATATGCAGTAACTAGGGTGGATTTGAAACTATTATTGGTGTAAAGATGGTGGATGGAGAAGACCATGTTGGCACGTGGCTATGCAAGACCATCATGAGCTCTAGCTGTCAGTCCTGGTGTGCCCAGAGGGGACAGGGACTGGTCCACCAGTCGAGATCCGATGGGAGGAATCGCTGGGCGGTGGAGTGGTAGCACATGGGCTGTCTGAGGATCCGTGGCTTTAGTCTCTTTCCTGTAGCTGAAAGGTTTTGACCTGCTGAGAGATCGAAGCTGGGGCTTTGACCTGGCAGCTAAGAGAATATCGGTGCAGGGTAACTTTATCTTCTCTCTGTTTTCAAACATACCTTAAAATGGACAGAAGAATTATTTCCCAGCCTGTCCAGAGCAGAGACCCTTGAGGCTGTGTGTCAGGTGCCGGGTAAAGACAGATGAGCCCAGGGCTGTTGCTGTGGCTCTTGAAGGGCTTGCTCTGAAGCAACAGAAAGGTCTCCTGACCCTTGGGGTGTAAAGGAGCATTTTCTATGCATTCACCAAATGTTGGTGTCTGTGCCAGCTGCAAAGGAAGGAAGGTCTGTCCTGTGGGCAGCAGGGCTGCTGTTCCTCCAGAGTGCAGGCTGGCAGCTGGAACCGACTTTATCTGGAGCTGTTTGCACAGAAGGTTGGTGCTGGGGCCCAAAACTATGGACCTCTGGAGCTGTGGCTGCGTGGAGCCTGCCCTGATGTAGGTGCTGCAGCAGAGAGAGGCCCTGGCAAGCACATCACCCTGAAAGGCAGGAGCTGGGCCACCTTAACCTGTGCGAGAGAAAACTCCCAAGTATTAATACCCTTACAGACTCCTGGAAGTAGTTCTTCTTTGTACGTTTTAATTTCCTCAACGTGCCGTTAATAAATAATAAATACCCTCTTGGGGGGGAGGAAGGGACAAAAGGTTTAAAAAGAAAAAGAACAGCTGAGACCAAATTTTCCATTTTTTGCATGCAACTTTTGTGAAAACCTGAGTGTGAACTTCGCCCCAAGGCTGTGGGATGAGCAGGGAAACACGGCCGGCGAACGCGCAGGTGACCGGTTAGATTGACGCAGGGCTGATCACTCGAGTGTGTGTGGTGCTGGAAGGACTAGCTGTGCTGGATGCATGCCTTGGAAATTTGGCCCTGTTTCTTAGCCTGAGTTAGAGCTATATTAAGAGATTTTTAAGGGACAAATGCTACTTTGAACACAAACTGTGCATATGGAAAAATGTCTGATATATTTTTAAATTATTTTCAGACAGTAATGTAGGGAGTTTTCAGGTCTGGATGTTTCTCTGAATTTGTTTTTCAGATGGCTTTTGGTTCAGAATAGAGCTTTAGTTTATAATGTACATAGTGCCTCCACGCCACAGAGCTGACTGGTTTTCACTCGCTGTTTTGCATTGGTTTTCTACTCAGAGGATTTCTTTCTTCTTGTTCTTAATATATTCCCAGTTGGAATTTAGTTTCTGAAAAAATTCTGCATTGCTGCAGTGATTTTTAGCAGTTGTGTCCTTTTATGCATCATTCTCACACAGTGTGAGCATTTTAACCTTTGCTTAATTATTAGCATTTCCATTCCCGCTGTTCATTAATCTGCGCTGGGCAAGGACCATGATGTGTCACCCAAGGATGCTGCGGTGGCAGCCGCTCAGCTCTTGCTCTGTGGAAGCCTCTGCCTACAGAGAATTTCATGGGGCATCTACCGCTTCCTTTTTGAAGTCTGAACTTAAAACTGATTTATTTATTTTGTAATGAATAGGTTGGCTTGCCGTCTTGGTGAGTTATCTCCTTTTGTTAAGCTCTTTGAAGCGCTAGATATGCTAAAATGTTGTATAAATCCAAGTTGCTGTTACTGCTCTTGAGTAGTAAACGGTGCATAGCGTATTCATAATACAAGTACACAAAACCAATTGCGGGTGAATTATGGCTGGCACCTGGTAAAATCTAAACCGAAGAACTGACAGAAATTAAGCAGTAAATTATCCAGCGAGGTTGAGGTCCAGCCTCCCTTCCTGTGGCTCCAGTTCTCACTCGCAAATTGAACTGTGGCTGAATCTATAGCTTTAGCTACCTGGCTTTCGTTCTCAGATATGTAGTAGTACATGGTCTCAGACTTCAGTTCATGACTGAATTGTGGGCACAAATGCCGTTGGTGCAGAGGAAGGCTAAATGACGTGGTGAAAGTCAGAAGGGAAATCCAGGGTATATCTGAGAACTGAACAGTCTCCCAAATCCACCGGTGTAATCCCCCCACTTTCCTTTCTTGCATTTGCTCTGGAGTTGTTAAAATGTTGTTGATGATAACTTAAAAGCAGAGCTGATACATATTTCTACAAAATCTAGTTTTAAAAATAAAAGTCAGCCAGCCAAGCTGAAACTTGAGTGTTCACATTCTATATTATCATGAACAGTGTTATACTTTTCATAATGAACGGGGGTCCCAGTGTTCAAAATCTGACCGTGTTTTGGCTGAAATTAAGATTCTAATTTTTACGTAGGTTTCATGCTTCGTTAATTTTCTGCAGATAAAGAAGAAGCCCACTTTCTGAATAGCTATTATTTAGAATACAGTTGGGTTATGCTCCTGAAATATTAGTTGGTAGTTCTCACATGCATTCAACTCCAAGTTTCCAAACGATATATCCTGAAAATGTAACCACTTTCCTCTTGGTGAGAGTGTAGTCTTTACTATTTTTTTAAATCTAGCGCTGGGTGAACTGTGCTGGTCTTGATGTTGATGATAAAGCTTTAATTGCGCTTCTGAAATCCCCATCATGTGTAAGATAGTACTGCTAAACTAAACAGCAATATCATCGCATAGAAACTAGGCGACCTGGAGTATGATTAAGAGACAGTAATTTTTCCTTATTCCAACCAATACGGGTTCAGTTTTTTCAGTTTTTGGACTCTGCTTTTTAATACTTGCAGAGAAGCGTGTATTCCCTACCACCCTCCAAAGATTTCCATACAGTCTCATAACTTTGTCCCACTCCCTCCTGCACAGAAACAGTGCAAACCCTGCTTGAATCCAAACGGTCTTTAATTTCCTGAAGATTTATCTGCAGCCAAGCCGTATTTGAACAGCTTGCTGCATTCACGGCTTCGCTATGTTTTGAACATGTTGCCGTGTTTGGATGGCAGGAGGTCAGGAGAAGACGGCACCGCTCGAATGCCTGCCCTCTTTGGAGAGGTGCTGTTTGACCCTGAACTCCTTGTTTTCACGCCTGATGTGGAGTGCTGTGGTACATATGTAATGATATCAGCTGCGTGGTAGTAAAGCAAAATTACTTTAAAAATTCTTGGTAACTGGAAAACAGGAAGAAAAAACCATGAATATTGAAAAAAATTCTGCTTTCTGCAGTGGGTGCTAGAGCTGCACCTGCCAGCGAGCACTAATAGGGCTTAGTTCACTGCATTGAACATTTCTCAGGGGACATCTAGGGCCAAGTTTCCAGTCTTGCCGACAGATTCTTTCTCCACTTTCATTCATTAATTAGCAGCTATACCTGTTTACATAATGAAGTGTGGGGGAGCTTTTATCGGTGTGTTGCCATATGAAATGTCATGGTGTCCTCTTGATCAGATTAGAAATGTCTGACCAGAAAGTCTCCAGCATTTCAGGATATTGCGTGTGACACATAAAAGTGAGCAGTTAATGATGGTGCTGTTGAAAAAGTCAGTCCAGGCACATGTTCTGCATGTAATTTCCCAATGCTCAAATATTTGGAAGTCAAAAAATTTCATACTTTTATGCATGCAGTGTTTAAATTTAAACTTGTGTTCTCAGATGAGATGTTTTCATTCAGTTGCTCGGTTTTGCGTGGAACTAGAAAGCTGTCGGCTGATTACAAGTCAGGGTGGCTGGGGACAAGTGGTGTCAGGCACTGGAGCAGAGGTGCGGAGGGAGCATGCCAATGCCCGGGGACCGGTCCTGCGCGGGACTGTACAAAGTTGATGGGAAGCTGGCACCAACCTGTGTGCAATTTTGGCAGCTCCCAGCCAGCGTAGTGCAGATGATCCGGTGTATGCCAGCACGCCGGGCAGGCAGGGCAGACACAAGCATGGGCGTTTTTTCAGACAGGAGCTGCACAGCAAGCAAGCTTCATCCCAGGACGTCCACCTTTGCACTTCAGCCACTGCCAGCTGTGTACATAAACTGGTGCAAATGCCAGTGTGAAGCCTCTCCAAACTGTTCAGCCTCATTAGGTCCTTAACCAGTTTATAATATATGTGGAGATGCCAGCTTTACCTCGGTTTTATGAGTGACCGTGATGGGGTTTGCATCTGCTTAGCTTTTTCTGAGAACTGGGTACTGACATCCTCAGAAGTGGAGCACGGCATATGGTACCTACATACCGAAATCACAGCTTGCAGTGGGGTTGCGGTAATAAATTTTGGATAGGTGCATATGGATTTCTGTGGCTTTGGTTGGGGAAAGATGTAGGACTGGCAGCACAGAATATATTTAGGTGTGGGGTTTTTTCTTTGTCAAGGGCCTGTCTGTTGTGATGTGACTGGAGATTAATTTCAGTGGATATTAGTATTTAAAAGGATTTTCCACTCGTCTTTCCTTTAATCCCTTTTTGCTGAATGTATGCTTCGTTTCTTTCTGTTCTAGTCTGAGATTTGTTGAAAAGGATGGGGAAGAGAGTTTGTATTTCCCTTTTTTGGCAGCCTGAGCTCTGTGTGGTTTGTGTGAATTCATCATTCAGGATAGAACATTTAAAGGCAAGAACTCCTATTTGTGTCTGTGGAAGGATAAAATCAAGCTTCTCCTACAGCGCATTTCAAAGCGCTTCATTAGGAAACAAGAGCATTTTACATTCACATATCCTAACCAGAATTCGTTTTGAAGAGGCTTGAAGGCAGTGGCGAATAGAAGGATTTTATAATGTGTAACTCGGCTGAACTGGTGGCGTTCTGCAGAGAGGCATCTTTTGTGCGAAGCTAAAAATGTCATAGGCTAGAATGAAGTAACAGTATAAAGTAAAATTCTGAGATTTTCCTTTAAAAATATGCTTCAAGCGTTCACAATAGAGCTGTGCTTTTAAAGCAGTCAGACCTATCCCCAACAGATTAATTAGTAGTACAATGCTTGATTTTGAAAAGGAGAAGATGGTAAAGGTGGCTTTGTTGAAAAACTTGCCAAATGTCTTGAAATTACACGGAGAGGATAACCAGCAAGGAGGCTGTGCAAGGGAGCAGAGGGATGGTCCAGAGCCACGCAAATCCCTCCGCTGCGTACCCGCTCCAGAGAAGCTGGCGTCACCCTCCGGCACGCAGTCTCTGCTCAGCCCTTCCTTATCCTCAGGATGCTCGGATAAGTGATTCTTTTACTTTCTTTCGGTCTGGGGATTGTGATATCCCTTGACCACAGCAGCAGATCTGTAAAGGAGAGAAACCAAATCCTCCCTGTACTCCAGCCTCTGCCTTCCTGAGAAAACAGGTCACCGTCTGATCCTGAAACATGTTAGTATTAAACTTTGCTATTAGTCTAGAGGGAAGAAACAATATCAAACCAAACAGCTGGGCTTTGTGGAGGATTTACCGCGCTCTCACAGTGACCTCATGTGGAACAAGGCAGGTGCCTTGGTGCCAGACCCCGGCACCTCTCCTGCACAGCTCCGGCCGATGTCCCCCGCCTTCCCTTTCTCGTCGCGGGGAGGGAGAGGCGATTTCTTTCCAGCTGAATGAACTCTCACCTGTAGGAAAGACTCCTCCGTTTATTGTTTCAGAGCCACGAGCCGCTCAGCGTGTGCACGTCTGAGAGGGCAGAGCTGGCACTTGCCTTCAGCAGTTCAAGTATCCAGCCTCTTCTTTGCATAATGGTTTTAATAAATGTTATATCAGTTTTAATATCGTGGGTATTTCATTTACAAGGTGATGATGTGTTTGTAGAGCATGCAGTGCATTTCATTTAGCAGTTACATGCACTGAGGGAGACATTGAATAAAATATTACTTTAAAATTAAATGATTTCTTTAATTCTATATACAAGCTCTCCGGGTTGATGCATATTACATCTGATTCAAACGGTGATGTTCCTTCTTTAACCTAGTTCTTCATGCAGTGTAATTTTTTCCATCATGTTGTCCAGTGAATTTTATGAGTATTATTTGTTAATATGTTCATTTTTATGCTATTCAAATAAGAAAGCAAGTAATTCCAACACAGTAACTGACCATGCTGTGAAATTAGACCTTGAAAGCAGGCTTGAAAGAGGAATATGGGTTCTGTTTGCTGTTTTTAGAGAACTGTTGTTCCTGTGGTGTTGGCTTTGCCTTTGCGAGAGTGTCTGTAGCTCTAGAGCAGTTCCGTAGGAGATGCTGCAGCAGAAGCTCCTCAAAACCGATTCCCAGCCCAGGATGGGAACATGCGGTCAGAGGAGACACTCGTCAGTGCAGGGGCCCCTTCGTTCAGCAGAGCCACCACCCGAAGAGCAAAGTCTGGGGACAAGGCCACGGGGACACCTCGGATCGCGTGAGACAAATGAGTGCTTTGAGCGGTGCCGGCCTGAGGCAGGACAGGAGCGGGCACAGGTTCCACTCTTCGCAGGAGTGGGACTGGGGACATCCCGTCCTGCTACCTGCTGGCTGAGGCTGTGAGGACTCCTCCGTAGGGCTCCAGCCTTCCCTCAGCGCTACACGTCGCACCAGTAGCCTGCCACATTTGGGATGCACTAAACAGTATTAAATTGTCAGCTAGCTGAGGGCTTTCCTGTTGTCCTCTACGCTCTTCTCTGTTTGAGGGTATGTGGAAGGGAAATCAAGGTGTTCAGTCTCCATGGTACGCGAGTCGCTTGTCACTTTAAAGAAACGGAGGAAAAAAAAACAACCCCATCCTGGGCTTTGTTGGGCTTCAGTGTGCTGCTGAAAGAGTCCCCAAGACCTCTCAAGTACCTCCAGGCACAGTTTCTAAGCCCTTGAAAGTTTCATTGCTGTGTTGTTTGATACATTATACAACAGAATGAAAGATTTCCAGTTAATGTTTTAAACATGTGTAGCACTAACCAGCCAGCGCGGAGAGGCCAACAGCTCGCATGGGCGAGACAGCCTGCATCCCAAGCTGCTCCTGCTTCACGCTTACCAGCAACGAGCCGTGGGCAATTGCAGTCCCCTCGTGAGCTGCTTTCATAGAGGATGGGGAGAGGAAAGCCAAGGGAGGGGAAAGCTTTTTGGGAGCTGAAGCCGCCAGCCCCGTGCTTTGTGTGTGCTCCTGTGTATAAAAGGGAGAGAAGTGGTTCTGCTGCTGGTGAGTAAAGGTGTTGTTGGCAGAAAGTTGAACCCTCACAAGAGTGGGTTCATCCTGCGGGTTCTAGTTTGTCAGTTTCCCATCGAGAAGATGGTCCTTCCCTCCCTAAAATCTTGCTAATTGTGCAGAGAGATTAGAGATAGGCCCAGCCTGGATACTGGGAGGGGAACAGCAGTGTTTGGGGTAGGGCATCGCATCTGACGGCAAGCTCTGAGTCCCTCTCCCATCTGCAACCGGGTCTGCGCTAGAGACAAGGCTGAAACTGGGAGGGAGGTGCTTAGGGCTTAGGTCTGGATCAGTCCAAAGTCCCCCTAAGACTCACAGATTTTCACATTTTTGTTTGTGTGTTTCGCTGGGGGAGGCCAGCAAGACTCCACAAGCTGAAATCATCCCTGCCGTGTCCTGGAATTACTGCTGTGACCCAGGAGGTACCAAAACGCTCTCCTTGGCAAGGAGATAACATCTCTGATTTCAAACGCAGCGCTCTTATCTGAATAGTAGTAGATTGGCTTAAGCAGATGATACTTCTTCATGCCCTTGTAGCGTGATTTCTATTGCTGTGTGAATGAGCGTGTGACACAGCAGCAGGTGTTCAGCAAGTTCCAAGCAAATCATTAGTTGCTTTGTAACTTGTCTGATGAAGTGGAGGGAGAGAGGAGAGCATTTAACCCAGTGGCTGGAAAGCTGACCTCAGTGAAGCTGTAGAGGAGTTGCATCTTCTGATGATTACATTAATTATATTCTGAGGGATTTCTCATTTTCCTTGTATTTAAATCAGGTGGAATTTGACTTTTTTCCTCCCATTCCATTTTCACCCTTTTTTTCCACGCAGGACTGCTTATCTAATCAGCCACTAGTGTTTTCTCTGGCAGTCTCGCAGCTGTAGTGACACTCAATCACATCAAACAAGTAAATGACTTTCATTCACAGCACCTTTTGTCTGATCAAATAGGTAATTACTATGTGAAATTAAAGGCTTCTTTAACAAAAAAAGTTCTATATTGTTCCTGACTGACAGAAGCGAAACAAAGAGAAAGTGCCATGATTCAAATGGTGGCACCAGCCCCATCTTTGAAGCAATCAAAGGCATTATTTATACACGCTCCACTCACTGGAGTGAAAATACAAACCAGGCAGAGCCAGACTGACAGTCTGCCTTTAATCTTTGCTACCCCCCAGAACTCTCTCTTCCCCCC
>Ga0065711_1048742_pt1 | contig 11653 bp, 6 predicted proteins | sample Hoacrofraction12_FD_59098 | JGI IMG/M metagenome (GOLD analysis project Ga0065711, IMG submission 59098) | Hoatzin crop microbial communities from Cojedes, Venezuela - Epithelial fraction 12 v2 (version 2) | ecosystem: Host-associated > Birds > Digestive system > Esophagus > Crop | place... | reverse complement strand
CCTTCTCTGGAGATATTCAAGACCCGCCTGGACAAGGTCCTGTGCAGCCTGCTCTGGGTGACCCTGCTTGGGCAGGGGGTTGGGCTGGGTAACCCACAGAGGTCCCTTCCAACCCTGACCATTCTGTGATTCTGTGATTCTGTGCCGTGCGACCGTGTTTTTTCTTCTGCAGGAGGTCTCTTTTAAGCTCTCTAACTAGCAGAACCATCTCGGAGTCTCCTTCTCTGGAGATATTCAAGACCCGCCTGGACAAGGTCCTGTGCAGCCTGCTGTAGGTGACCCTGCTTCATCAGGAGGGTTGGACTAGATGACCCACAGAGGTCCCTTCCAACCCCTACTATTCTGTGATTCTGTGATCTATATTGAGATTGATTCATATAATAATACACACTTTATCTATATCTGGTATGTCTGCAGGCTTTGATCTAGAAAGAAGTTGTCTATTTTGGTACTTCTGAGACCACCTATGCACATAGGTACCCCAACTTGTGTCCCTTTAACTCAGTCTTAGGTAATAAAGCTTTGCAATGCTCTTATCTTGTTTATATAAAACTAAAGTACTGTCTCCCCTGTTGTGCCGCCTCCTATTTCCCAGACCTATATTCTATATTCTTTTAATATAGGAACTTATTTTGCTCATGTCAAACTCGCGGATGTTCCAGTGACAAGCCACCCATGGTCCATTTTCACTTACAAGCTTGCCTATGTATAAAAGAACAAGACTTCAGTCTGGAGTTCACTGAGCCGCATGAAGCAATAGCCTGAGAACTGTCACCCTCCTTCCCCTCTTCTTTTTTCAAACTCATCTTAATTAGGTTCAAGTACAGAACCAAACAGAGCGGTTTGTGCGGTTTGCTGTCTCACCCCATCAGTCTTACAACCAACTGGAGTCTGACCTCAGTTTTTCTCTAAGCGAGAATCTGTCCTCAGATATTTCTTTTGACCCCAGGCATTTGAGATTAAGACCTGTGTTTATTTCTGAAATTGTGTGGTGAGTAATTTACTGAAAAAAGTCTTCTCTGTGATTCTCAGGCCCTCCTAGGCAGACTGTTAGGAATAGCTATTGCCTGAAAAGTTTTAGAATTACATTTTTCAGTGCAAGGAATGGATTGGTTTTGGCAAAATGGTCATGGTTTATCACCTGTTGGCTTTTTCTAGAAGTACAAAAATTACTTAGAAAGCTTGTGGTAACAGTAACTTTCTGGGATATTATGTGACTTTCTATATTGAGCAAGTGTTTCACAGGTGTTACAGTATCTGAATCGGTCGCTGGCAGACTTATGCCATTGCCAGTCAGTACTGAACAGAGAATCACTATGAAGAACAGCAATGCAAGGGAAGTGTACGGAATACTTAATGAGAAAACAGTATAGTACTTAATAAGAAAACAAGCTGGAATTGGTTTGGTTTGTTGATGTTTTTAGAACCACCTCTTACTACTTTTCTTCTGTTCCATATTTAGTCACCATTAAAACGTGGCTTGAACTGTGCTGTGAAGTCTGCTTGTTTTACTTTAACGACTCTCTTGTGAGTGCATGCTTTTTGTTTGTAAAATTTTGAAATTTAAGGCATCTTTTGATGAATTCCCCTCGGTTACATTTAGTTTGTATACTGTGAGCGCTATCATTTTTATACTGCTTGACATCGCTGGAGTGCTGCATGCTCATTAGTAGGGGCAGAGCTCCTTTAGCCAGTGCAAATCTCTGACAAACTGCTAAGTAGCAAAATATACCTGAGTCAGACTCTCACATTTACTTGTCACGTAGAAAAATACTAATCCTCAAGTCCATGTGTAAGTCTTACTTAAAGTTCAGTATCCTCCGGAAACCTATATATGGTACAATAGTTGTTTTATACCACAGGAGAGCTGTTAATCCTTTCTTCTCAAGTGCACGAAATATCTGTTTGTAGCTGTTGTGAGTTAGAGATTTTAGGCCTTAAAATATAGAATTGATTTGCAGGAAGACTTAGCATTTTCAGTTTAAGCACTGTTTTTTCGATATAGTATCTATAAGTTGAGTGTTGGAACTAAGTTAACCTGCTCTGCCAGCTAGAAGGGAAGGATGTAAGTCTCTTTGTAAGCTAACCATAGTTTCTTCCCCAGCTCTGAAAAGTCTGGAGTGGATGTGTGAAGCTATAATGGTATGGAATAAAAACTTCGTTACATGTGAACAGATCGCAAAAATGTTTCTAAAATTCTTTTATTCTCTCGAATTACTGTCAAATGGGAGCATACTATCTGTAAACATTTGTAAAAATTTTGTTCAGTGTAAGTGCCTTTTTCTGTTATCTTCGGTGCTTTATTCATAGCCAGCTTCATTATAGTTGGCTGCAGATAAATTATTTATCAGGCAGGGATAGTTGTGAGTGTTTGAGAGCACTCATTAACCTGTATTATTGGTGGAAGAAATAAATATTAGAATCTGATGCTTCTCTTGTACGTGAAAAATCAGCCCATCGTGATTTCGCAGGCAGTGAACGTTTAGATATTATACAGGCTGTGATGTTTGTGTGCATTAATTTTTGTCACTTGATTTTCATTCACATTAGAAGTCTATGAAAGTGCTTTACTGAAAAATAAGCCTTCATGGAACTTGCACGTTTTGTTTTTCTTCCACTGAAATAATTTTTATGTATTCACACTTAAAACATTTTAATAAGTAGGCTTTGGCTTTATGTATCTAATAATAATGTTGTAGGAATTTTAGCCTAAAGATACAAGTCATGCAGATTTTGTAGGGTATGGTATGTATTTTTTTGTAATATCTAATGTAGTTTGGGGAGAGGAGGAAATAAAAGAGAAACTCTTGGGTCCTTAAGGTCTTTCGTTTAAAGTCAGTGGAAACTGATTATTGAATCAGAGGGTAATAATAGACAAAAACATATAATTTGTATAAAACAATTCATCTACCTGATTTTCTTGCCAACTCTGCTCTTCTTTCATACTTAATTTCAATTCAGTTTCAGTTCAGTAAAATTGTTCTACAGAAATCAAGATTTAATTTTGACTTTTAAAGTATTAACACTTAATAGTTTTGAGTACAAAATAACAAGATTCTTCCTGAAAGTAGGTAAGAATTTGCATATAATAAAATTACATTTATATTATAAATAACAGTTTATCTGTGGAATTAAATCAGTGTAAGCTAACTATTTCTGCTTTTTAATCAGTAGGAATCTAATAAGAAGGTGCAGAATGGAGACACTGGTGCATGTGCATTGTATAACTTGGTGAATGCTAGATGTAGTAGAACTTGAAGTCAGTATTAAAATGTTGGGTCATTCACTGATTCAAGTTGTAGAGTGAGATACATATCTCTCACTATATGAGAAATATGGCAGACTAAAAGCAAAATTTTGACAAATGTTGTGCTGCAAATGCTTAATGTAATTTAAAGTGCAATGAAAATGTTGAACAACAATTTTTTGGTGAAGGGACACCAGAAAGGTGTGGAAGGTGATGATGACAGCCAGATCTTTCTTTAAAAGAACTGAGTTTTTCCATCTAGTTAAGTCTCAGTCAAGGACAACATTTCCTGTAGATGATCAGTTTCAATATTGGCTTTCAAAAAGCCTTATCCTTGTAAACCTGCTGAAAGCTGCAAGTGCAGGCTCAAAATTAAACCATGATCTTGTAAGATCATGACTATCTTCAGATACTTTGCAATTCCTTCTGAGATTGCTGTTCTTTAGCTTCCTGTGCAGGGTGTCAAAGTTGGGAAGAGGAGCTGCTGGCCTTCCAGAGACTTTGCTTGTGCTTCAGTGTGAAAACATTAAATAGCAGTTTTATGTGTTCTCCATTAAGATGGTAGAAGGCTGTGTGGCCATAGGAGATGCTTAGCTTTTGGAAATAGCTGTAATTCAGCCAGTCCTCTGCTGTATGATGGCCCTTCCTTGACATCAGTTGAACTCTATTCGTGAAACTCTTCACTCTTAGAGCTAATGTTGCCACTTGATTACTGAAAGCCTACTAAGACTTTTTAAAATTGAGATGAGCTACTTAGCTTACATGACTTGCTTATCTCCTGCAAAAATCATTACTTGAATAAGAATATAATAGGAAAGAAAGTACCAAAATTAAACTGCATACAGGGACTAAAAAGCCTGTAATGTCCTAACTTAGTATGTGGGCTACAAGGGTGTACTTTTTTTGTATAAAAAAGAAGTACTTTTCTGTAACTACAAATTAGAAAATGGTGTTTGTTGGCAAAAACACAAATGTACATGTCGGCGTTATGAAGGGTGATTAAAACCACACCACTGCCGCCTGGTGGGAGGCAGCCATAAAGTTTTTCAGGTGTCCAGTTAAAGAGCAACAGCGGAAGCTGCCTGGGTGTAGCTGGAGCATTACCCTTCCCGGATAATACCGTGACCAGCAAAAGCTAGGCCAGGCTAATGTGCCTACAAAAGTTTTGCAAGGACTCCGCTCAACAAGTGTTGCTTACAAATGGCTTGTAGGTGAAACTGTGAACGTACCTCCAATGGCCCTTCCACTGTTTGCTGTGGTTAATAAGCAATATGAAAGCTGGATATTGAAACAAATATTAGAATTGTTTGTTTCACCATGTTAGAATGTAAAGTAAGAGACAAGAATCCTGGGTATCAATAGTTACCCATAGTGTAGCAAGGTGAGGACTGAATGTAATATCAGGTAAGAAAGAGGTCTGTAATGGGTAGAAGAGTGGATACTTGCAGATAACTCATAGGTCACTTGTGTTTTCTACAAGATGATGTGAATCTAATGGTAATATACTTCTAAATTAAATTCAGATAATGCAGCATGACCGTGAAGGATGCTGGAAATCTGAGCCTCACAGTAATACTGCCAAAAATTTGTGTATCATTTAAGAATGTTGGTGCTTATATGCTCATAGCCTTCCTGAGCAGGTCAGTTTGTAATTTTGATGTGTTGTTTGTTTTACTTAAGGAATCAGCTGGAGGGGATATTCAGTCTCCTTTAACGCCGGAAAGTATTAACGGGACAGATGACGAGAGAGCAACGCCAGAAGTGACGCAGAACTCAGAATCAAGGGCTGAACCAACCCAGAACGCATTGCCATTTACCCATAGGTACAGATTCCATTCCCGCATCCTGATTAAGTGATACCTGCCTCCTTCCTCGTTAAAGGGACCTTCTCCCATATTGTGTGGAAAAACCCCAAACCCACCCTCCCCACCATCCCCCCCAAACTGGACTGGCTTTCAGATTTACAATATAATCTTTTTTTAAGAACAAAACATGTATGAGAAAATCTCTTGGAGTAAGATTTGGGGGAACATTATTTTACAGTTCAATCAGCTTAATGTGAGCCCTTGAACACTGGTTAGTGCAGGTGTCCCTTTAACAGGAAGAATTATTTCCATGTCTGAGATCTTAGTAAAATTAACTGCTGCATAGAATATTCCAATTGAATTATTTTTGCACACATTCTGTAAATGACTGATAGGACTGGCTGTCAGCCTTTCATTGACAAGTTGTTGAAAGAAAAGGGACTCTTACAACACTTCTAGTGTATGAAGTTTAAACCAGCCTTTAACTGAACAGTTCTCTGACGGTTGAAAATATTTTTCAACTTATTTTCAAAATATGAGGGTAGTGTATTTCTGCTTCAGACTGAATTATAATTCATTGCACTAGGCATGCTGTGCTCTGTTCTTTAAGAAAGTTAGGACTTTTTATTTAATGATACAGCTAATGAGTTAAGATGGATATATCTCACCTATTAGAAATGATTGTAAATGGGTCATGCTCAATAAAACACAGAATATGATGAGACCGTGGAGAGTAACTGAAGCATTTAATAAATTTAGAGCTAGAAATACTAGATTTATTTTTTTAAATATTGTCTGATTCAGTTTAAATAGAGCTTAAGAGCTCTTCATCAAAGATTGGGGAATACTAGGACATCAGATAGGTCAGAATGATCAGAGAAGGAATTGGAATCGTGCAAGACTTCTCGGTTTTTGTAATCAAATAATACTATTAATCGTGTCTGGAAAAAATAATATAAATTTTCAAATGAGAAAAAATTATACTTTTGCACTAATTTTTTAACAGAGTTATTGTGTTTATTTTTATACTTCAGCTGTCACCAGTGCATCTATTATATGTTTTAGAAGAAAAGGTGGTTTGTAAGAGTGCTATGTGCATGTTGAAGGAGTATCACACATGTTGCACATCTACCAGTGTTCTGTAATGAGTTCATTTAAACTGTGTGTTGGAACTCTCTATTTTTGTGAAAAAGATTGGTGATAAATGGGACTGGTTTTGTAGAGGCGTTTCATGATACTCAGGTGGCAACTAGGTAGACATACCTAGCTACTTGTGCTGGTAGAAAGGGCAGGCAGTCTGCTGGCCTGATTTAAAAGCAAAAAAAAATATTTAAAGCCTTACACCGTTATCATTGGAGGCTCCCTGGCCTTTACATGTGTAAGGGGTACAGAAAGGGATTGTGCTCCTTCGTGTTTCCTGCCCTTCTGATGATGCTGTGTGTTGGTAGCACTCTATGTGCGATGGAGAGGAGCTGCTGAACTGAGGCAGTTTCCTGTGCACCCTGGTGACTCGTGTTGATCACTGAGCCTCTTCCTCCTGCACCCTGCATTTTGGCAAAGGTAAAGTTTAGCCAGTGCTTCTGGGTGAGGAGGGTGACACTGGAAGGGCATGAGTGTTTGTCTTCTGTGTGGCAATGCTTTTTACGTACTTGCCCTTACTCCAGGAGCTGTTGATCTGTCACTAGGTGCTTTTCAGAAGGAAAGGCATTGTGGTTTTTGCCCCAGTGAGTTCAGCGGTAGGGAACATGAGAGTCACTGAGGCTGGCTGTACTTCACTGAAATCACACTACCAGGGCAAGTTCAGTTCTTCAATAAACAGGAAAGCTACCTTCTGCTCTGGCATTGACAGTTCATACTTACCCTGTGAAGAACCAAAAGGAGTGGTCTTCAGTGCAGGCGGGAGCACAGGGAAGGCATGTGTGGAGCTGCACGGCAGGAGCCCAGGCAGCCATGGGGCAAGCGCTGGGGCTTCGTGGGCAGGATGAGGTGCGTGGCACTGCACGGCGAGCCTGGCTGGCGAGGTGGGAACTGCGTTGCTGCAGAGACGGTCGGCGAGCTCAGCCGAGTGCAGGTGTGTGTGTGGCAGAGGACAGGGGTAGAGGTTGGAAGGGGGCAGCTGTCAAAACAGGGATATAGCTATGAGGTTTTCATGTCTTTGTTTGAACTGGAAGGGTATGACAGGAGTTAACAGGGTCAGAAATTACAGGTCTGAACATCATGCTTTAGTCTCTATCTTACTACTTGTCATTTTCAGTCTGCACACCTGAAAAACGTTCAATTTGATTGTGTTGTAACACATCCTCGCTGGCCAGATGTGTCCTCTTCTGCAAGCGTTCTCTGCATGTTTTATGTCTTAGTGTGAGAAGTTGGGGCCTGTTATTTCAGCAGCCTAAGTGTAGACTACATCAGTATTTATAGTTATTGTCTGATCACTTGTACCCAAAAGCCGAAAACCAGCATTACTTAAGTCACCAGAGTTTTGTTATCAACACTCAAATTTCATACTATTTCAGTAAATAATTGTAAGTATTGAAATAAACACTCTCCGGTGTATGTCTAAAATCCCATTTATATCCCATGAGCATAATAGAGCAGAAGTCTAGTTTTTTCAATTTATCCTTGTCTGGAAATTCCTAATGCTGTTTGCAAGTAGTGGAACTCCAGTCAGTTGCTTGAGGGATAGGAATATTAAACAGTTACGAGCCTTGCACAGAAGATAAACTCTTGTAATTAAATATCTTGCCTTTTTTAAAACTATCTATGATGGTTAATGTTGAATTGTTGAGTAATATTACTTGGGAACTTCCATGTCCTGTAATATACTATAGCCTGAACACTGCTCTCATGAGTAAATGTTGCCAGAGCAAATGAAAGTAAAATGCAGCCTAAGCCTGGCATTAGAATTTTTAAAAATCTCGTCCGAGACACTGATCAGTCCTTCTCTGATTGATTGCTAGACCAGGAAGGCCCAAATGAAATAATACATAAGCTTATTCAGCCTTATAACAACAATTCAGATAGTAAAAGTGAATAGTGTATCCAGCGAACTCTGCGGTTGCCCCTTGGGGCTTTTTGGTAACTGTTTGGTGAACTTGCTCTTTCACCCTTGAAGAGAATACATTTGTTTATAACAAGATTTATTCCATTTCTGACGCCTTGTGAAGCTGATAAAACACACTTTCAGGAACAAAATATGAGAGGATTCTTCTGGGACTACTCTTGAAAGTCTTCAATTTTCTGTCAACTGTGGCTTGAACCTGTTACCTCATTTTTTCTTGTAATACATAAACTTGGAATTTCAATTACATAATGTTTTGATCAGACAATATATCTGTGTGTGTTTGTTGCTTGTTCGTTAAAATTCCTATTTTTGTATTCAAAGAAGTTTTTAACAGGGAATTTTTGACTCATTGCCTTAGTGAAAATGAACTTATTTCAAATCATGTTTATATCTTAGGTATGTTATTGTCTAGATAGCTTACCATTTAATAATGCTGCATGTAAATCCAATGCTGTACAACAAAGAAAAAACAAAAATCTTGCTGCTAGCTCATGTTCCTTCACTGAGTTTTCATTAAAAGTTGTATGCAGAAATCTGTTTAGTAGATTTTTCACTTTGTGTATTAAAACTGCTCACTTCTACAAGATTAAATATTTTAGTTACGTTACAGTAAAGGTACTTTGTGGATCATGATGAACTGTTAAGTTGGCTTTAAGGAAAACTCTTGAGTTAATGATTTTTGTGGAGTTTCGTTGATTTTATACTAAATCCTACTATTTGGATATTCTTTATGGGGTTATGCATAGCTTCCTTACCAAGTAGTCCTGGGGGTGTACGTTACATTTTCTTTTTTTAAATTCTTGGTCTTTAATATTATTTAACCTGCTCATAGGATAGTTTCTTGTGAGGAAGCTCAGAAGTTCTTTAATCCAAGCTCCTGCTCAAAGAAGGTCAGCTATGAGATCAGACCAGGTTGCTGTAAGCTTTGTCCAGTTGGGTTTTGAAAACTTTCTAGAATGCAGACTGATAAAGCCAGGCTTTTAAAAAAGATTTCTGTAGAACATAAAAGGCTGTAACTGTCTTCACATTGCACAGTACTATAACGAACTGTGACATTTTAGGGCACACCAGAGGAACTATGGTAAATTCAGTTTCTCTATTGAGAAAAGATTATTACTTTTTGAGGCACACTCAGAGAAGAAACTCAAAGGTGATATGTTCCTGCTGTGTCAATGTAAGCAAAGAACTGTTTAATATAGCAACTTAGACACAGGTCTTACTTCACCTTAACCAACGTTTGTTTAATGTTGTGAGGGTCGTAGCTATACTGTTCTTTGACCTCTTGTGCTCCACCAGCAAGAGCCTGGTGGTCTCTGGAAGAAGCAAGCAGGGAGGGATTGCTCTCCTCTCCTTCCCTGACCCAGTTCCTACTGCTTCCCGCACTCTTGCGCTTCTGCCTAAGCTGGGATCTAGCTCAAGTAGGCTATCCTTCAAAATAAAAGTTCTTGCTAGGAAATTATTTACTTGAAAGGAAAATCTTACCTTGTAAGGTGTTTGTGTATTTTTTTTCATGCCTCTGATTTTCCTAATTTGTGACAGTTTCTGAAAATTCTTGAAGGTATCTTTGGAATACATAGTAAACCATTACATGATTTTAAACCAGTAGCATGTCAAACACAGCATAATACAGCTCAACCTATAACATTTTCATAGAGATCTCTAATAATGGAAGGAGAAGTGGAGAGGACTTGTACCTGCTATTGGAAGAATGGTCATGCTGTAGGTGTTTCTTAGCTCTTCAAAATTGAGAAACTCTGCAACTAATAGAGCTAATTTTAGTGGCTGGGGGAATAGATGAGAGCCAAAACTAAAAGTAGCCTAACACTTAAGAGAGTCATTGCACCATCTCTCTTGTGCACCTAAACACTTTCTAGTTCGGAGCGTGTGAATTGCCTACTTCCTGCCATTTATTTAGTGAAAGCTCCAAGGGCTGATTCAGACTATGTGAGCTGAGTGTTTGAAATTAGATGATATGAATACCATCCTCAGGGACAAGTGAGCACTCTTGAAACTTGCCTGTCAAGTACGTTCATAGAAAATGAATGTAATCCTTCAGCAATTTCTATTTTAAACAAAACAAAACTGAAACACCTCAAAAACCAAACAAAACCAAACCAGAAACATACTATTTGTACTATGTGATTTTTTTTGCCGTTTAATCACATACATAGAAAAAAACAGCGAGTAAAAATGAAAAAAAAAAAAGGAACTATCTTGCTTTCTTTTTCTAAAATAAAACCGTTGTGTTCAACCTATCCAATGTAGGGATGACATTAAAAGATTGTTAATACTTCAGCAGCTGTAAACATTGACTCTGTGAATTGGGATATATGATACTTCACACTAAATCAGATTCTGTAGGGTGACTGGTTTTGAGGTTTTTTGGGTTGCATCCATTAATTCACAATCATTAATTTTGTTAGGTATTTTTAAGAATACAATTTTCTGAAATGTGTTATTCATTTTAGGAGTCTATTCTTAGCACACAGTGACTTCTTTTGTCATTTTTATGCATTGGTGGAGGAGCTATTCTCTTTATTGTAGATTTTCCTAGTAATTTAATTGAATAATGAACAACTTCTATTGTGTGTTTTGGTACCGTACCAGTGTGTCTGCTTGTTTAAATTTGTGAGCAGTGTCTGTGAGGTTTGTTTTATGGTATGGTTTGTACTTATATTATTTAGAATCTGCTGTTTTGTGAGTTGTAAGCTGAAACATACAATCATCTTTTCATCAAGAAGAATTAAAATTATAGTTGTAGAAGATCTTATGTAGACAGTTGATACGTTATGTTTTCTTTACTCCTATTTCCATCGGTGGTTTTGATATTGTTTAGTGTCATCATAGGAGACCTTTCAGCCAGTAAGTAGGGATAAGCTGCAAACTGAACTTTAACCTGGACACCATAAAGGAGTCCAAGGTATTGTCTTTAGTACACCAGAGATCTTTCTGGGTAGATTTTGCTGTAGTTAGGTCAGCATTTCCAACTATAACTAGTGTCTTTTCAAACATTTGTTTCAAAACTGAGAAGTATAATTAGTATCAAAGAGAGCAGACACCAAAGAAGTGCTGCAGGTCTCAATGCACTATACTCCAGAAAAAACACAATGAAAAATTTTGAGAGGATAGCCACTTCACAGAATCACTTTTTATTTTAAAATCACCTGTGGAAAGACTTCATACTTTGAGACTACAACTGTCCTGCCTTGTTTAGATTGGAATCCTCAGTGCGCACTTAACGTTTTTTTAGCCACCCATTAAAGAAACAGAAACAGAAAGCCAGTAACACCTGAAGTTGCCAGGGGAAAAAAAAATCCCACATAGGTATTGATCCGCTGAGTCTCAAATGATTATTTTCTAACATTCATGACCCTTGAGAGGAGAAGCCTTTTATGAGAAACAAAGGCAGAGGGGTATTTTGCAGGACAATCATATTTTTCACAAAGTCTGATCCCTCAAACTTCACTGTCTTCTCATTGTTGGTTAGGAAAGCTGATGCATAAAAGTATTTCACAACCAAGATAATGTGAATCGTTCATG
>Ga0065711_1048741_pt1 | contig 11653 bp, 17 predicted proteins | sample Hoacrofraction12_FD_59098 | JGI IMG/M metagenome (GOLD analysis project Ga0065711, IMG submission 59098) | Hoatzin crop microbial communities from Cojedes, Venezuela - Epithelial fraction 12 v2 (version 2) | ecosystem: Host-associated > Birds > Digestive system > Esophagus > Crop | place... | reverse complement strand
TGACGTTTAAAGAGCAACCAGCACTCTTGGACCCCCCTGCCTTCGAGAGCCCTGGCCCACGGGATTCCTCCCAGTAGCTCCTTGAAGAGGGCAAAGTTAGCCCTCCTGAGGTCCAAGGTTTTGATCCTACTTATCGCCCTGCTTCCTCCATGCAGGATCCTGAACTCAACCATTTCATGGTCACTGCAGCCGAGTCTACCTCCAGCCTTCACATCTTCCACCAGTCCCTCCTTGTTTGTTCATACAAGGTCCAGCAGAGCGCCCTTCTTTGTTGGTTCCTCTACCACTTGCATCAGTTAAAGGCTGGATTAACAAGAAATGGCATGGTCCCAGGGCAGTGCCACAAGGGGCCCCTCAGAGACAGGATTCGACAATGTTACGGTCAAATTTGCACTATTATTGGTCTCTTTCCCACCTCCTTGTCTGGTCATCCTTCAGCGCTGGTGAAACTCCTGTTGCTGTCTGGCAGGGTGCTGCCAGCGTGGCTGGCTCCAGCTGCCCGCTCGGCAGAGCACAGGCTGAGCAGCACAAGGGGTGGGGGGACAGTGGAAAGAAACTGCAAAAGAGAAGAATCACAACCTGCCTTAGTAAGAAAATGGGCTGAAAGAGCCCTTTGCCTTTGTGCACAAGTCAAACGTGGATTTTACGTTCACCTAAGAAGCAGGCGACTGGACCAGCCAGCTGCAGCACCTTAGGAACGGCTCACGTGGGCTTAACGTAGCTTCTGATGGATGCACGCGGCCTCATTACCTGCAGCAACACTTGAAATGCTTTTTCAGGAGCTCCTCTCTCTCCTCACCTCTGCAGTGCATCAGGCAGGTGCAGGTCCACCTCTGCAGAGCGCTGTGCATCGCACCACTAACTTCCAGCAGGAAACTGGGCTGTTTAATACAAGATTTACAGTGACGAACGTCTGTACTGCTACCGCCTCCGTGGGACGGCCGCAGAGGCTGCAGCAGAGTCAGCATCGCACAGCCACCCAGGAACAGTGCTGCAAGTGGCCTTTTCGCTTTGTGTGAAGCCCCCAGGGCTGAGTGGTGCTGCAGCAGCCAAGGCAATCGACAGCACGGCAGCTAAATGCCCGCACTGCTGAAACTGCTTGGAGTCTACTTGCATTTAGTTTTCCTAAAAGATGTTTGGAAAAGGTAATGTCGAGGTGCCTGTTTCACACCCCTTAACCACAGGAATCCCTGCTTTTCTGGCTGCGTCCCTCCCATATCCAAGTCCCCCAGGTCTGTTTCCCTTTCCCGTGCTTATCCCAGCTGTGACAGCAGAGCCACGTTTTACGTCTCCTCTTACGTGCCAGCTCCCCACACCAGCTCACCCCTGGCCCCGCACCGCTGGGCTGAGGGGAGGGGATCCCTGTGGCCCGTCCGCACGGCAAGGCCAGCGCACCTTTCCCCCAAGAGCCAGAAGATGGGGTGAAGCGAGGGGTAGCCTTCCCACGACCAGCTCCCCGCAGCCAGGGCCACCTCGGCACTCGCACCTTTTCCCTTGCAGCAGCCTGTTAAGAAGCAGCACAAGCAGTAGGTGAGCACAAGGAGAAAAAGCCTTGTGATTTATCTAACAGCCATTCTTTTTCTCGAGAAACAGACCCAGGTTTGGCCTAAATGAGCACTTATTTGGTCCCTGGTAACAAGCAACACGGAGGTTCTTCAGCATCAAAGATGCTTCCCTTTGCCAGCATCAGTCCTGTTTTCCCTTCGTCAGCCCTGCCCAACCCACCGAGAGGCTGCTCCCAGTCGAGCTGCCTCAAGCCTCACCGCTGTGTTCTACAAGTCCGCTGTTTAGTCTTTGACAGGCCAAGCCTTCCAAATACCGGATCCTTTTATCTCATCTAGGATGTAAAAGATTGGGGTTCCTGCACCCTGTGAGACACCCTGAGAGGGCAGGAGTAAAGCTTTTCCAGCGCGATGGCTCTGCTCTTGTCGCTGTGGGCAGGCAGCGTCTTCGGGGCTGAACCGACGCTGCCACAGCAAGCCTGTTTAAACAGTGGCATGGGCGCGTGTAAGTTTATAGCTATATATTTTCATAGAATATAAACATATACAGGCAAATGAAAGCCCCCCGAATCTGCTGAATAAGCAAAACATTTTTTCCGCTTCTGCCTCCTCTCTGGAGGGCTGAAGGCTGGACTGTGTACAGCTCCCTCACATTAGGCACGGTCCAGGGGGTCTCAGCAACGATGCAGCCCCTGGCACAGTGCCCCGAGCATGGTCAGTCCCTCCACCCTGCTCTTGGCATCCAGCCCTGCGCCCCAGCAGTGGCCTGAAACCCAGCCTGGCCGGGAGGGCAGTGGCCAGAGGAGCCACCCGGGCAGCCTTGTAAGATATCATGGGATTTACGTGTGGTGATGGCCGCCACTTGAGGGTCAAGACTAATGAGACCAAACCTTTTCGAGGCTGAACCTGGCTGGTGATGGCACCTCTGGATGTTCAGCACTGGTTCACCACCCCAGTGTGGTTTCCTCAGGTGACGCTCTTGGGTTGTTAAACATCTGTGTCCAAGTGGTACATAGAAATGCCCAGTTCTCGCATGGACCCACAGGTGCCGAGAAGGTCTGGGGTGCCCCAGGCAGCAGAGCCTGATCCAGGGTGGGCTGCTGGGCGCAACAGGCTGCAGAGCCCCGTTCTTCTCACTGCGCACCTTTCCTGCTTGAAATACAGGCTGCAAAGGACGCAGTTATGCTCGTGTGTGCTGCCTATCTCTTAACAAAGACATTCATACAGGTGTCAGTAATCAAGACATCAGGACCCATTTCAGGGCCTGCTGTCAACTAAAAGTGTCTCTAACCCCCCTGCTTGGGGTTAACATTGGAAACCTGTCACTGAGCCAATGCTGGAGGCACCGAACATATGTTGTTCCAGTTTAATAGACAATGCTTGGACCTTTCCACACTGAACACACCTCTCCAGCAGCCAAAGCATTATTGCAACTTCTACATTTATCAGCCGATCTTAAAATCTCATAAAATATGCAGAGCTCAGCACAGTCCCTGTTCTATGCCATTTCTTTCAGTTTGCACTATTAATTAGCCGCGATTATTTTCTTGCTTCTTTTTTAGCTCTTGTCCCATATCAAGGCTTCCATCGTTCTGCTGGTGCTGAAAGGAGCCGACAGGACTGGAATTAGGTCATCCCGTTTCCACGGCTGCTTCCCAGTCCCCCAGAGCTCCCCTAAGCTCCAAGGCTTATTAATAACACACCCCCACCCCCACCACCCCCCCGCTATATCAGCAGTTCAGAGACCTCTCCGTGCGGTTAGCTGGAAACTCCAGAGTGCAAATTATCCGCTCCTGGTGGTTTGAAGATACCCAGCAAGAGCAGCAGCTGCTTACCAGCGTTCCTGCGGCGGGGGCATCTCACCCGGGGGACCTGCCCACCCAATGCGCACTGCTGCCCACCCGCTCTTACTGCAGACCAGTAAGCTTATCCTGGGCAAACAGCAGGTTACTTCTCATCTGGATTTAACTGAACACTCCTTCTTGCCCATTATGCCATTTTTCTTTTTCTTAGGAACTTTGTTTCCCTCATTACTTGCCCACATTTCCTTTTATCTAATTCACATTTATCGCAGGGAACATCCCCTTTTCATTGTTTGCTAATTATAAATACATATTTTATTACAGCATTTACTGCCTCTGAACCCAAGCTGATTTGCAAACCACCAGTACGCAGCTCACGTGGTGTGGCTTTTGGACTTTCTAGGAAAATGTCCTAAAACTGTTTTCAGTCAAGGCTGGAGGGAAAGAAGCCACAGCTACGTCATATCCTGCTGCCAACAGTACAACGAGGTTTTCACATCCTGAAACGAAAAGCAAGGGTGTCACATTGAGTGGTATCGGTGAGAAGGGAAAAATGGAGTCCTCACAACTCCTCTCTCCCCCTGCCAGTAAATCACTCCTCCACAGGGCGATGCCCCGCTCCCCACCGAGGGTGGGAGCAGAGCACCCTGCTGCCGGCCCGGCTCCCACCAAGCGCTCCTGCGGTTCTCCTTGCGAGTGAACGAGCACGCTCACTCAGGAGAAACTTGTCAGCTTTCCACCGGCTTTGGAAGCTGAACTGGTTCCCATGGGAAGCCCAGGAGTGCAGGACTGCGTGCCCCCGTCCCCGGGAAGGGGACTCCCCTCCACAGCAGCCTCGTGCTAGCAGATCTCAGCTGCTCGTGAAGCCATCAGCCTCCTGCTCACTCCGCGTTTGCAGTTTTAATGTTTTTTTTTCCCCAGCTGTACACAGACAAAATCCTTTCTATTAGGCAGTGTAATTGTTTTATAGTATGAGCGGCTGAGGATTTCATTTGGTTTAAACTTCACAAATGTGATCAGCTAAGCAACACACTGACTCTAAATTCTGTAATAATTTTCATCTGGCAAGAGTATGACTAAAGCAGGCTTGCCCTTGGGCTGGAAACAAACACTGGCTTTGGAAACTACAGGATAAAATTGTAGAAACATCAAAGAGATTTCGGGCCCAGCAGCAGGAGACCTCAAGATGTGTCACTCAGACTGAAACCTTCTAATGTTTGTGCAGATTTTCAACTTATGAGCATAGCCGAGTGATTAATGAGCCATTACTCCTGCTGTCTGCTGCAATTTGTGTGTCTCTAGCAAGGTGATCTGCTGTCCCAACATGTTCATTAACTGCTGGGAAGCTGGGCCACAAAAGATCTGTGTCTTCTCCACCTATATCATTAGTGGAGGGAATGAGAAAATACGCCATTCCTGGCCAAAAACACGGGAGATGGAAGGCAGGGAGCCCTCGTGCTGGCTGACAAACTGCAAAAGTCTTGACTTTAAAAGTATGTGTACGTAAACAAAAATCTCCATCTAAGGCTGCAAATCGCTTCCACTGTTGCTCAAACCGATTCTCCCAGTCGGCCAGCCATTCAGGAATTCCAAACATTGCTGCAGACTTTCCCAGCTTAAAAATAAGTCTTCCACATCATCAGAAACATGTATGAGCTAAAGAAAGGCTTCTTTATGGAAAGACTAGCAATCTGCCCCGAAGGACACGCTGAATCAGTTCTTGGTTCCTGTGCCACATTCAGAGGAGACACGGGACTGCTGCTGTTCCCGTCCCTGCGCGCAGGTAAGCGCATCGGACAGCGGAGCTGGCCTGCGTGAAAGGCAAACCTTGGGAATACTGAGAGAGGGCTTGTAAACAGCTCTAAGCACAAACCTCCTTTCACTCCAGGACTGTTCACGCCTAGATCATCTTTCCTTTCTCTCCCTCCAAAGCTTAGATAGGTGGGAAGCAGACTTTTCTCATGCTTGGAGAAAACTGTATTTGAGGACATAATCCAAGCCAGGGAATGCCAGATCTGGCTGTGATATACTGGAAATGTCACTGAAGCAAAGAGCATTGCAATATCCTGAACTGGGGACAGTTTCATTTTTGCTTTCTAGGCACCCAACACTGCAAGCATCTCTAGATCCTAGAGGAAAGAAAATGGTACGGGGTCTCCTTGAGGAGACGCAGAAACCTCAGGAAGGGGAAAAGCGAGTCAGAGGAGGCTCTTGCCTTGAAGTTCTCTGTTCCTCTTGCAAGGACGCATTAGTTTTCTTTCCTCATTTTAACAGGCTGCATAAAGCTCACCCTGAAATGAAGCCTCAAAAATTTCCTTCCCAAGTCCTAAGGCAAACATCAATAAAAATGCTTTCCTCCAGGGATCTTTCCTCAGCAGGCAATACGAAGCTAAGCCAGACAGCTGTATGGAACCGGACAGAATCAGCCGGCCAAACTCAGGAGCGGCCCTGGTGCTGCTCACCGCCGTTTGCCAGGTTCCCTGCAGGCTGCCGACCCCAGCAGCCATCCCTCCGGCCCCTTCACCAGGCACTGCCAGGCACGGCTGCGGCCCCTCCACTGCTACAGAGCCGTGATCCGCAGCGGTCCACGCTCGAGGGGGAGAAGTCTCTCCTGTTAACATCCTGCTTAGGCTTTCAGGGCCGGATTTAGAAGCAGGAGATGAACTTTTATTCAGTACCTAACTGGTAGTTTAGGGTATGGAGGGTTTTCTTTTTTGTTTTCTTTTTTTTAAACACATTTCAACTCCTTTCCCTTTCCCTGACAGAATTCAGTTCTGAAGCTCATGCTGTTTCTCTTTCTGCCTTACATCCTCATTTTAAAGAGTTCAAAATGTATCTCATGAGTGTTTAACCTTAACTGCTGAGCTAAAGCTCTGAGCTCTTTAACAGGACGCATCAGAATTCCTTGAAGCAAGCTTCCTTTCAGAGAAGCAGAACTTGACCCTGTAGTCTTTGCTCTGGAAGCAGGACGCTTACACGCAAGACTTTCCCAAAGAACACAGAGTTTGGCCATTCTGACGCGACCAGAATGCGAACCCTGTAAGCACGTAGGAGCTGGTGGTTTCGGCTGTTAATGCTGCTATAAGCAGCCGTGGTTTGTGAAGTAAAATGCTGCAGACAACTGGCTCATAGTAGTGTGGTCCTAGGGGCAGATTATGCCTAGAAACCAGCAACTCCCGTAGCACCCAATCATGGAAGCGCTAGGCCTACAGCCAGAGGCACCGTCAGGCTGTGAAGGACCTGGTCCCTCATCAAAAGTTCAAACTCAGGCAGTTTTTTGCCTATTTATAGGAACGTACAAAATGATTTCACTCATTCACACCACCTACTTCCAAACAGCCAGTGTGCAAACGGCAGCCTCAGGAAAGGGGCAACTCTGATCGGCTTTCAGAGCAGCGACGATGCCAACCTACATCCATGCAGCAACTCCAGAGGTGCTGGCCAATAATCGAGACTAGAACGGAACAGAAAAACAGCCATGAGACAGAAAAGCTGAGCCTGCCAGCCATATCCCAGCACAAACAGCTCACTGGCTTGGGCACTCATTTAGGAGGTTGGTAGGTATTATGTGTCTACAGAAAAATAATAAAAATAAAACCATACACACTCTGCACAGTTTGGAAAGGACAATTCTCCCAAGTTCAGGACAAATGGGATGCACAGAAGGCGGGGTCAGCATCTCCCTCATCTTCTCCGGACCAAAGATCCCATGAGGTAGAGAAGACAGAAAGAATCCTCTAGCATTTTCTCAGCAAACTGGAAGCTGACAGAGCTGGGCTCAAGGCCCCGCTGCAGTATTTGTGGAACTGTTTCCATTTCCCTTCCTCTTTGCATTTCAGACAAAAGAAAAACAAATCCCACTCCTGAATAAAGCAATAGGCTGTTGCTTAGGACACGCAAGTGAAAGGCAGGAGACCCAAGTTCAAGTCCCTGACTGGAGTCAGGCAGAGCACAAACACCGAATTCGGATTGCTTATTTCCAACCACAACACAGCACACCGATGTCTCTTTGGAGATTTCGCTGCTTTTGACCTGCACAGCCACTGAAGAAAACCTTGGCAGACCTCACACCTGCCATGACCAGCTGGATTTTTTGTTGAGGTTTTTGGCGGGTGGTTTCTTTGCCCCTAAAGAATTGCCATTTTATCAGTAGCTGTTCGTAAACGGAATTCTTGTTCATACTGGTATAGCATTAGCTGGGCTAATTAGTGCACCCCAACACAGCTGCAGGAGTGCGCTGATGTGTTTTATAAATTATGTATGTGCCAGAATTAGCTTATTAAAGAATTCCTGAAGACCTATGTGCATATGCACATAATAATTCAGTTGTTGCTGCTATTTGCATTACTCTCTGGTGCTCTGCAGACCCTGCAGCAAAACACTGAGCTTCCCAGGTCTGGCAAAGACATTCGGAGGATCCGAGTGGGTGAAAATGAGAAAGCATCGGATGTGTCAAGGGCACCACTCTCCATAGCACTGCCTGTGAAAACAGATGAAAACAACATGGAGCCTGTTAACTCAGTGAGGTAATAACAAAAATCCTGTCTTGCTCTTGTTCACCAACAGCAAAATAAATTAGAGCTGCAAACGAAAGCATCCCAAGACCTTCATAATATCAAGCCACATCAGCTTCTGACAGCCACAGTGAGCGAGTCATGACAATGCAGGAAAGCACAAGACCTCAGAAGCAGACCTCACTCTCTTTATCTTCTTTACCTGTTTGAGGAAGAGTGATTTTAAAGCTACCAAGTGACATGGCTTATAAACACAGATTAGGACCAGGTTTCAATCACTTTTTCTATTATGAAACTTAGGGGGGGAAAAAAATCCACTGCAATTTTTGGAGAAGAAAAGGTTCTGAAGTAAGTTGTTCTTCCCAATTATTACGCCAACTGAGACAGGCTGGATTTCAGAATGTACTGCGATCAGCTGGTATGCCCACGGTCAACACCCTGTGCTCCTCCCTTCTCAACGCTGCTGTATCTTTCTGCCCGTGCTTCATCTGCGAGAGTGAGCTGCTCCTCAACAGCGAAGCATGACCTCCACTGAGCCACTCCCCTTGGAGCAGGCTCACCAGCTTTGGTAAGAGGATCACTGAGAGCCAGGAGAACCCCAGCAGAACTTCGGCTGATAGATCTCCTATCCTCCCGCGTCTTTGAAAGTGGTTAATATCCCAGGCCAGAAAAGCCTCATGCTTGCCTGCCTTAGAGGAAGAGTTCGCTTTGACTCTCTCACAAACCAGTTGGTTTGACATTAATGCTTTAAACAGAGAACGGTGAAATAAGCAAATCCACAGCTTGTGAGCTTGTACGAATATCAAAATGGATTTCTTTAAAGATCAATCTTTCTCGGTCCAGTGTGTTATGAAGAGACATAAGGGAGAGTTTTTCTTTCCCACTGATAAGGATTCTGGAGATGAACTGTACAACCTGGCCTAGCAAATTTCCTGACATAACAAGTTGCATGATAAGTAAATGGTGGCTAACAAGGTAGTTCAATATTTACACAACCTTTTTGTTGCTAAGTACACAGCACAGATTATTAGAAAAGGTGAAATCTCTTAAGATAAACTTGCAAGATTTTCCCCTGAAGGGCTGACTCCCCTTCCCCAGGAGCGGGGAGTGACAATTCCAAACACAGGGCACAGCTCCCGCGCAGCAGCCCGGGCTGCTGCTGCCACGCAGCACGGTTGGCAGCCTGGCGCAGGGGCACGGAGCGGATGCACGGCAGCCGTGACAAAGCAAAGCAACCGCCAAGGAGACCTGCAGCAGACAGGCTGCTGCTTGCTTGCCTTTTTTTGGTCTTTTCCAGATAATGCAGCTGCCTAGTGCTGATAACGTTTATTTATGGGAGAAGGTGAACCCACAGGTTCGGCAGCTATGGTTCTTGCGTGCAGTGAAATTTCCTGTGAACAAAAGGTTAAGATCGCAGCCCACCTTCCTCCTCCTCCTCAGCAGAAACTAGAAATAACAAGCATGCAGACAGCACAGGAGGCTGTCTTTGGGAAACCACAGCAAACCTTTATGCCCAGAGCCTGCAGAGGAGCATTAACACCAAACCCGGGGGCTTTTATTCTGCTTTTGAAAACAAACAAAAGAACCAGAAAGTGAGACCACAAGGCATTTGAGAAAATACTGGGAAAAGATGACCGTGTCAAAGGAGAGCGGAGATGCTCATTCATCAGCAATCTGGGTGTTCCTCAGAGGAGGGCAGAAGAAGTGACAGCTGAGAAAATGTTTCCAGTGTAAAGAACTTATAAAAAATAAAATAAAAAAGTAGTTCTGACTCAGCAACCTCAAGATTTTGGCTAAAACCCAGCATTTACAATAAGGTGTTTATACAACCAAGGAGAACACTCTTATAGCAATCTTCACTGCAGTGATCTAAAACACAATCAGTACAGAATAATTTTTTCAATAAGGTAAAAATGTATCAGCTTGTTCTTATTGCCACTTTCACTCATGTTTGAAAACATCCCTTTCCCTTTTAGCAGTCTTACATGCTTCTTAAATACTACATCAATTTACTCCAAGTTCCTACTTAGCAAAGCTGACCAAGTGTGGGCAAACAGCCTATGCCACACAGTAGCTGTAAGCAAATTTTTCAGCTTGTGTTCTTTACTCTCCGTCCCATACCCTTCCCAACCAGCATCCCTTCAGAAGTGCTCCTTTACTTTCATCATGTTTTAACAGGGCATCTTGCTTCCTTCTCCAGCTACCAGGTAGCTACATGTATGAAATAATTCTTCTGAGACCAATGCTCTACAGCAGTGTACTGCTAGAGTCCTATCGAAAGCAGAAATCTCCCGTTTCTTAAAATAATCTAGCCCTCAGTACTGGGCTTGAAAGCCTGTGACAATTACCGGGGTTCAAAAGAAGCCTCTTTGTCTGTTGTCAGCATCGCAAGGCACGAACACACAGTCTTCCTGTCTTTTATAGGTGGTTTCTTTTCCCTTCGCACACTGACTCCTCTCACCTTGTTGCTAGGGAAGCAAGTGCAATTTCGCCAATTCCAGCATGCCCGAGCCGAGAGGACTCACTAGGTACTCCACTCACAACAGAGCCCAGGCTCGCCCCCCGAGAAGGGACTCTGTCCACCTGAACAGTACAGCAGCTCCTGGCAGCCAGCAGCCAGAGCTACGCTCTTGCTCAGGTTCGGATTGCCAGACTCAGCGTCCCGGCACCCTCACACGTGGGGACGTTTTTCTGAAGCCCTCTCATACACACAACTCTGCTGAATCCATCTACCCATCTAGAGTTTTAAATACCTGCAGTATGGTGGTGGAACACCAACCCTGATCTCCAATGCCAACCTATTATGAGCTCTGGGCTAAGAAAACTGCTAAAAAATGCAGTTTTCAGACTTTACCAAATGTTGCTGTTAATATCCATCCTTCTGCTATTTTCTCCTTGGCCTGCTACCCTCCCAAAAGCAAGCACTTGGGGGAAGGGGAGACCACAGTCCAGATACATACCAACACTCACAGCCATATTCTTAATAGTAGCAACAAATCTCTATGCATTAAGCTCACAGAAAGGTATGTTTCAATGCCTGATTTTTAATAGCCCTTGGTTAAAGTGAGGCCTACAGCATAATACTTTCCTCTTGCCAAACAATCACATTTTAGTATAGTGATGACACTGTGCTATTCAGTTCTTTTCTTTAAAAAAAAAACCCACAAAAATGAATGTCACCATGGGAACGGTCTAAAGTTGATTTTGGAAAGAGGCTCATTTCCTATAGCTCTTCTGTTGGCATAAAAATAACGTCACTGAACTATATGAGAAGCAAGTGCTTTATGAAGTATCATCTCTAAAGACACCAGTCAGTTCTGAAAATATCTTCCCTAATGGTTGCATTTCTTTAGTTTCTGAAGCAGAACAAAGGGCCCAGAAAGGTTTCTTCCCTGTTTTCCTCAACAAGAAACACATCCCAAACTACCACCAATGTGATCTAATTCAATCATTCTTCAGCCTGCAATGTGTACTAAGTGTCAGTATGGAAAAATTCCTTCTTAGAAGAACAATTAAAACTTAAAGCAGTCCTGGTTGGCTGGCTGAACAAACGACACATGTTCACACAAGAATAATTCAGTCAACCGTCTTAATAAGGATTTACTTTAAACAGAACCTTGTATGGGTACACTAGACTCAGTCTCATTAAGGAGTAAGTTGGATTTTTATACAGCATGAACCATTGGCAATCTAAAACAGACCCACTGAAGAATGGAATAGAGAATCAAACGCAATGTTTCAGACCCAAGCTCTATGTGCCTTTAATACTTTCTTGTTCCTTTTCTTTTCTTTTTTTTTTTTTTTTAAGAGAGAGTGCACACTACGAGAGACATTT
>Ga0065711_1048740_pt1 | contig 11653 bp, 8 predicted proteins | sample Hoacrofraction12_FD_59098 | JGI IMG/M metagenome (GOLD analysis project Ga0065711, IMG submission 59098) | Hoatzin crop microbial communities from Cojedes, Venezuela - Epithelial fraction 12 v2 (version 2) | ecosystem: Host-associated > Birds > Digestive system > Esophagus > Crop | place... | reverse complement strand
ATCTGCAGGGTGGGTGTCAGGAGGACGGGGCCAGACTCTTTCCAGTGGTGCCCAGCGACAGGACAAGGGGCAACGGGCACAAACTGAAGCAGAGGAAGTTCTGTCTGAAGATGAGGAAGAACTTCTTCCCTCTGAGGGTGACAGAGCCCTGGCCCAGGCTGCCCAGGGAGGCTGTGGAGTCTCCTTCTCTGGAGATATTCAAGACCCTCCTGGACAAGGTGCTGTGCAGCCTGCTCTGGATGACCCTGCTAGGTCCCTGCCAACCCCTACCATTCTGTGATTCTGTGAATCTGTGATTTATAAAGAAGATGAAAATCTACCCGTTCTTTTCCTCCTGGTCTATTTTACATGATGCTCGAATCACACAGACCAAGAGAGCTCAAACTTTCGTGAAGGGAGTCTGGACAAGGGAAGCTGGCTGAAAAAGACACAAACACTGGAAAAACCCTTTGGATTTCTTCAACCTATAGATTCAGCTGCTCTCAAGTTGGAGCGGCTTAAAATTAGTGCACACATTGTTTCTGTCCTCTTCTGTTGACTGAACGTTTGCAGACTGCGACCCTATAAAGCATGTGTACCGTCTCTTTTAGTGCCCTCTTTTTCTCTCACACACAAACGACAACACAGACACACACACACACATGCGCAGACACAGAGTCACAGCTTGTCAACAGCTTTAGCAAAGTAAAATACAAATGATAATTAGAAACATGTGACCCTAGAAAAGCAGCGCAGAAACTAAAAGGTCATCTTTTTTCCAAATGACCTAATTAGAAAAGCCTGGAGTGTTGGCTACAACATAATGGTTTTACACAGCTTTTTAACATAGACTTCCTGTTTTAAAACAGCGTAATTTAGTGCTCCTACAAAAAAATACGAATTGGCATTTAATGCCAGCAAAATTAGGCCTCACAACAACACCTGCCTCAAGCAATCTCCAGCCTGTTAGATCTATCAACAGAGCATTGCGGCTTTGCCATCCCATAATGACCATCGAGAAGCCAGCTCCAGGACCGCCGCCAGCTTACGAGAGAGCCTGAAGAGCACTCCAGCATCACACGGAGCAGGCAGGCACGGGGGCTCGCGAGCATCCCTGCCCGCAACCCCTGCCCGCGCCGTCCTGCTGGAGCATCCTCGCCTTGGCTGAGCCGGAGGCGAGGGTCAGAGGAGCAGGGGTGATGGAGCAAAGGGAGGATGTGGAGGCACGAAGAAATGCAGAAAAAAGTGGGAAGAAGAAGGTAGGGGCCAGGGCACAAGGGAAGCCATGGAGGAAGATTCTTGCCTGGGGCCATCTCAAAGGGAAGAGCGCGGGGTAGGGCTGGGGGGATTCGCCGAGTTTAGTTTCACCTCCTCACTTCTCACTCCACACTCCTGTTCAATAATTTTCTTTGTTCTGGTGAGCACGCATGCCATTTACTTCTGCAAAACTATTAATCCCAACTTGTTCATCGTTTAGCGAAGCTATATTTAGTTTATGGCTTTTCCCCCATAAATCAAACCCTGCAGGCTCCTCGATTTTAAACGCTTTAATTATGGCAGCTATTCCCAAGCTGTAGGGCATGTCCCCACCATGGTGGGAGTGCAGGGGGCTGCAAGATCGGCTCAGGACAGCAGCGAGGGGAGGACTTAAGCTGGCTCCCAGGCTGGAAGCAGAAGAACCAGAACACCATGGGTCTGGCCTAAGTTAATTAGAGAGAGGGACAGAGTTCGTGGAGGAAGAAAGAACTGGAGAAAATAGCTTGGGAATCGCCGAGTTGAGGCCACACTCTGGATTATTAGAGGCAGCCAAAATAGGTTTCTGTGAATTCAGATGAAGAGAAGCTCTAGTTTTCACATGGCAAACAGGCTTAATGTTTTGCAGCCATCATAAAGGTGGGAGGGACATGAAGTTTGCGTGTCCATGTCCCTTGGGGCTTAGAAGTTCTCCACTCATAGTGGTTTCATTGGGAATCGACGACATTGCCCATTTCTCAGGCAGTTTCCATGTCCCATAGGATCGAGCTGGATGAAGCAGCATGGAAAAATAATATATACTGTGCATGTAATGTGCTTCTTAACCATTTTTTCCAAATTTACAAAAGCATGTGATCTTCATTGAAAGCTGTGTACATGCCAAGTTTAGGGCTGTACATTCAAACTCTATTTGAGAGTCTGTAATGGAAAAAAAAAAAAAAAGGAAAAAAAGAGCTACGCTTATTTGGTAAAAAACCCATAATATTTCCCCTGCTTCATTGTTCTGAAATGACTGTGTGGATTTCGTTCAGCTGTTTACTTTTTTGTTTGCTCTGGTTTGAGAAGAACAAATGTCAAATTTTAGCCTCAAAGGCAATATTACTATGAAAGCCACTGAAAATAGGGTTTGAAAAATAAAAGAATCATAACAATAGTAGTGACAGTACAATGATATTATGCATTAACAATTGTTTTCTCATGGTAATACTTAAAGTATTAGTATCTCGTCCGTAATTAGACGGGGGCATCCAGATATACTTAGTGCTTACAATAGAGAAGCAGGAATGAAAACAGAAGCATCAGCAAGATATCATATGATTTGTAACACAAGTTATGTGAACCCTTAAGGTCAGAGAGTGGCAATTTGCATCTTCCCTACATCGCACTGAAAACGTAGCCATTAGTCTCAAGACTATCCTTTTTTTCTCTCCATACATACAAGGGCTACCGAGTCCCACGCAGGCAGAATCAGGTCCCCGTAAAGCATTCCCACCTGCATGGGGCTGTCTGTTGATCTGGGGAGAATCAGGTCACTAAGACATAACTTGGTTTCAAAGACTGAAAGGTACTAATTTTATATGCCAGTAAATCCATCAGATCACGAGGAGATTGAGGAAATGCTTTTATCTTTAAAATGACAGGCATTAATAATGTTACCAGAATTTCCCTTACATATAACTTTAATAGTTTTGGGACTCTTCAGTATCTGCACACTGTCAAAGCTTCTGAAACATAAAAAGCAGTGTCCCCTTCATAGTTACTCGCATTGCCAGCACGGGTGTGAGAAGATGAAATATGTTCTCAGGAAGAAGAAAAGGTTGGACAGAAGAGAGGAAAAGCCATAACCGTTTAAGCAGAGGTGTATTATACGGACACTCCTACTGACAGCATTGTAGCTGGTTCCATAAAGAGGAAGACCAGCTCTGGAGCGGGGTTTCAAGCAGGAAAGGTTTGTGCTGAATTCCTGCTCACAGCTGAGCGTGAGACACGCGTTTCAAAACAACCATTGCTGGAGACTTCGCAAAGTCAATGGAAAATTCACCACCCAGCGCAAAGTGAGACCCACAGCAGTGCTCTGGGAAGCCCGAACCACAAGCTCCAAGAATGAACTGGGTGAGAAATGTCTCACCTCTTTCCTCAGAGCATCGTAGTCTCTGCAGCTTCCCTCATCCTTCCTCAGACGAGGTCCTGAGAGCCAATGGCCAGAAAACGGCCATTTAATCTTAAGCAAACAATGCATACATAAAGGAGTCCATTGGGATTGCAGGTCATGTTTTAATAATCTCAGGTTAACGGGATGTCAATCTTGTCTCCACTCCAGGACAAGAAAAAATGACAAAAAACTTTTCTTTTTATGTACATGCCATTAAAGGAGTTCTGCTTTGTGTGCTTCTCATATACATCTGCTCAGACCACAGCAGTAAGTTCATGACAAGAACATGCTAAGCACAATCCACCTTCGTGCTTACCCAAGCCTCTAATAGTTTCCTAGCAGGGTGCCACCATGCACCCTCGGCTGGATGAAGCTGGAGCGAGCATGCCATGACCTGAAACAAGATTAATCACTCCCTGAACTACACCAGGGACAAATTTCTCTCGATACACGTGAGAATTAGCAGGGAGAAAGTAACTCGCAGGCAGAAGGTAATGCAGCAATGAGTGACGTGGGTTGAGTGGACATCCTTGCAGGTAGCACTTGCCAGCTGTCCCATGTACTGAGCGCTTAGCAGCCTGTCTGGATCATTACTTCCTTGCTCTCTTCTTCCCAAGCTAGTGGGGTTCCTGGAATGGTTCGGTAATGGAGCTCTGCGGGGAGTTAGTGTCCCTGCTTTTTGTCTTCTCACCTTGCTTAATCGTCTATCTAATACAGAACCTGTATTAGCTGTCTCATATAGGAGCTGAATCTTTGCCAAAACATGGCAGAGCTCAGAGCGCGGGGAACAGAGATCACAGAAGCAGCAAACCACACAACATTTTGGTTCTGCAGCGTGAATTTGTCACTGCTACCCCACACCTGCTTCTCTTTAAAAATCAATGAAGAAAAGCATCCCGGTAAAATGATGCAGGTGAACGATCAGATTTATTTACTGAAGTTCCTGTCATCTGAACTTCTGTTCTTTAAGACACTTTTCATTGGTATCACGTTAGTACAGCACACTGAGATTTTTACAGCGGCAGCAGCGATTCATTGCCTTTGTTAAAGGTTATTTGAAAGAGTGCGCAGAACAGATCTGTAGAAAATCTACAGGATATTCCATTTGGTTCGTGTGATTCAAGCTCACTGCAGACTGTACAGTCACAGCTTCCCATTTCTGCTGGAAATACTACAAGCTATTATATTTTTTTTATTAGCTATAATGTGCAGATATGGAAACTGAAGGGTATCCAGCTCCTTCCACTTCTCACTTCCAGTCACCCACTCTGTCTTTCTTTCCCTTTCATGCATACGCTTCATTGATCTGAATTCTACATTTATTTTCATCGGAGAACAGACTTAGTTGATCACAGAAAGTTGCTCATTCCAAAGTGGAAAGATTTTTGCTTTGTTTGGCAATGGGAAGCATTTTTAACAGGTTCGGGCTTTCAGAGTTTGCATTTCACAAGCCAACTGCGTGACTCGACCCAGGTAGTATGAGCTGAAAAGGCAATAGAGTGTGCACAAACAGCTCTGTAAAATAAGATTTTTCTAATACTGATTGCTTTATTGCCTCAGTATCGGGTTTACAAAGTTTCTCAATTCACAGAAATTCTGTTTAGGAAATAATTACTGGTTTGCCAGGTCTAATATTTTTTCACTTTTGTGCTCAGCGAACAGCAAACCAGAAAACCATCGGTGTCTGTCATTTCTGTCTGATTATTAACACAAGCTGCAGGGTTTACAGGGTCTGCACAAGGGACTGACTTGTTCGTGCTGACCTGCCAGCACCCCAAAAGTCTCCTTCTGCATCAACGTGAAACACCGTGTGCCAGCTGCGGAGAGCTAAACCCCAGCTCCTGGACGGAGTCGTGCGAGCATCCCACTTGTGGCTGATGAAGAAGGAAACGTTGCAAAGGTTATCTGTGCCTCGAAGGCAACACCAGACCCAGGAACTCACATTTTTGAAGCTGTCGCTCGGGGACTGCTGAACATGTATATTATGACTGTAGGAGTGAAGCTCCGAAGCGCGGCGTGCAAGAAACCGAGTTCTCACTAGGGGATGGGAGGAGAATAAATCAGAAGAATATCTTTCTCTTTTCAATTTTATATTTTTTTTCTTTACATAACCAATTCAAATAGCTATATTCCTCAACTGCTGTGAAATCAAACACAGAGATAGTTCCCAGACTGTATAAAACCGTCATCCAGAAGGTGAGGAGACCGCGGGGGAAGCGGGGGGCCCCTGTTACTGCACCCGTGGGGAAATAAATCGGGAAGCCACTCCAGCAGAGCACCATGCTGCTGCGGAAAAAGCTGCTCGTAAATCTACTGTGGGTCGGGGTACGGCTCTTCCTCCAATGAACAAATCTGGCTCAGAGAGGGTACGTTTAGAGATTGCGTTTTGAAGGGTTGTTCCAGGTTTCTCCACCCTCCATGGAGAAGGGAAGCAAAATGCTGGGTGGTAGAAGGGCAGATGGCAAGGCACATGAAACAGAACCTTACGGGCACGCTGGGCGGCCGTTGGGAAGCAGCAGCTCTGCACTGAAGTTCCCTTTCCCAAAGACTTTAGACGAGCAACAATAAAATATGCCTCTGTAATCGATCTCTGCAGCTACAGCCCCTCTGGCAGGTTGTTCCACAGCTTGATGGAGCCGTGCCCAGAAGTGTAGAGTGTGGCACTGGGCTAGCAGGAGGCCACAAACTTGACTTCACCACAGATTTTTAGACCTGTAGAAAGACAATAAATAACTCGGTAAGCACTGCTCTGGGCGGGCAGCACTGCCTTGCACAGAAGGGGTCAGCAGGACAGTGTCAGCGACTGCTTGTGGAAGTCACAGTAATCACTGAAACAAGAACTCCCTATTGTTTTAGCACCAGTATGAGACTAAGAGGTAGATGTTGCCCTCCTTATCGTCTACAAGCTTCCTGATATCCAACACGGGAAGCTGTGGACAAAATCAGAGCCAAAATCTTTGGGACACAGAGCTGGATGATCTTAGAGGTCTTTGGACTTGATGATCTTGGACATCTTTTCCAATCTTAATGATTCTATGATAATCTGATTTTCAGGGAGCTGCCTCGTGGTACAGCCATGCGGGGCAGTGGTTGGCACCGCAGAGACCAGCGGCTACCCAAAATCCTTGCGGTTCATTGTAGGAGTACTTGCATCTGGAAGGAAGAAAATATCTTGTTTGTTCAGGAAGTAATCTAGAACATGTGGTGTAGGGTTGGCCAGTGCACCAAAGGCTTCCTGTAGCCTGCTTGAGGCTGGCACAAACTCCACAGCAAGGGCTAAAAAAACGATTAGGGAACTGGAGCATCTCTCCTATGAGGAAAGGCTGAGGGAGCTGGGCTTGTTCAGCTTGAAGAAGGCTGAGAGGGGACCTAATAAATGCTTATATATATCTGAAGGGTGGGTGTCAGGACGATGGGGCCAAATTCTTTTCAGTGGTGCCCAGCGACAGGACATGGGGCAACGGGCACAAACTGAAGCAGAGGAAGCTCCAGCTGAACCCGAGGAAGAGCTTCTTCCCTCTGAGAGTGACAGAGCACTGGAATGGGTTGCCCAGGGAGGTTGTGGATTTTCCTTCTCTGGAGATATTCAAACCCCACCTGGACACGGTCCTGTGCAGCCTGCTGTAGGTGACCCTACCTCAACAGAGGGTTGGACTAGATGACCCACAGAGGTCTCTTCCAACCCCTACCATTCTGTGATTCTGCGACTTCTCTGAGCTCACCGGCTCTGTGCCCACAGTCAGAAAAGGCCCCATAGCAGCCCATTGCTCTCAGACTAGCTAGATGGAAGCACAAGACCTGCAGAAGTGGTGCTTCTGTCACCATTTCCAGCACTGCCCTTACGTCTTGTTGCTGAGGATAAGGGAGAAACCGAGGCACACTGAAGCATCGAGCATTTGTCAGCCTGACTGCCCTCACAACCACAGACCAAAGGAATGTCAGACTTTGGAACAGGCTGCCCAAAGAGGTGGTGGAGTCACCATCCCTGGAGGAGTTTAAAAAACATGTAGATGTGGCACTTCAGGATATGGTTTTTTAGGAATGATGGTCGTAGGTGGATGGTTGGACTCGATAATCTTAGAGGTCTTTTCCAACCTATGATTCTATGGATTTTACTGTCAGCATGTCCTCCATAAACCCACCCCTGAAGTTCTTCCTCAGGGGTTATTCAGCTATGTTGCTATGTGAGCTTTCCTGAGAAAGAGCCATGGGAAATGAGGTATGATGCTGAACAAAGATCTCAACCTTGTGTTTTTTTTAGTTTCTAAATTGTTTCCTTTTTGGTATTTGGACCAGACAGCATTTTGCTAAGAAAAATGGCAGCTTAACTGGAACACACCAGTGAAACACACTTGCACAGGTTATGGCTTGTTAATATGAATAATGATATGCATTCTGAATGAGTGTCCTTGACAGGTGGGCAACTTCTTCATTGCAGTGAACTTTTGGATGGCTCAGACAGAAGCATCCTTCCCTTTCAGCAGGACTTAGGTCTTGTATAATGATACCTCACGTCAGTGATCTGCAAGATCATCACTGTGTTTTGTTGGAAGTGGTAGAAATCAGCCAGTTATCAGCAGTGGGTTTCTGAAAAACATTTTTTCTTTCCATTAAGTTTGTTTTGTACTTTTCCTCAGAGGCAGAACTGAATATTGGTGCATAAATCAAATTACTATTAATTTGGTTGTTGCTATTTTTTTCAGATGGACCGTTAACCCATCAATTTCATGGCATTTTTACAGCATTTGCTGTATTTTTAGAGTCGTCACTGGTCTGTTTAATTACTTGGAAGACTGTGTTTTTTAAAGCTAAATAAATTTTTTTTTCCAAATCAAACTTTAAGAGCCATACACACAGCCTCTTGTATCTGCACCTACAATTTTGTGGTTGGAATCATCTGCACATGATAATTTGACATGTGGATTTCTCAGCATTTTCGAAACTGATCTTCAAAATTAAGCATCTGGCCAGTCACGAGTACAATTACCCAGTCTGCACAGGTAATTGCGGTTTTTCATTACAAAGACTCTGGGTTCAGTTCTGTTCCGTTCAGCGTTACAGACAAAATCCCATTGATTTCCATGGCAGGAGCAGGCTAAGAGTATGTGGCCACTCAACTCTCATAACTGGATAAATCTTACTTTTTAAAAGTGGGGCTTCAGTCATCTGATCTCACCTCAGTGACATGCATGTAAATTACGGGTATCCAGAGCTTACTTTCAGTTTTGTAAAACTACACCATTGCCACAAGCATCTTTACTACTGCTTGCCAAACGCTTAAGCCAGAGTCCTGTTGTTCTGGGCATGACACCAAAAAGGTTTATAATCTAGGTAAATTTTTATTATTCAGATTTTTCCTTTCTCCACCCCAACTCCATCCCATCTTATTTATAGCAGAATTTAAGTCTTCATGTTCAGCCTACAGATGGCTGTAGCTCTATTTATTTTATCAGTTATTTAAATTTTACAACATTATCTGAAAAACATCCTAGATTGAGCTTACACATCAGATAGCTGGGTATCAAGAGACCTTATCAGGAGATTTAGGGTTTATTTGTTTCCTTCTTTTAAAAGAGAAACAGACGGAACTTAAAAAGAGGACGTCTAAGTTAAATTCTCAACTTTGCCAGAAATTCCTTGTGCACTCTTGGGAAATAATTTCATTTCTCACCAACTCTGCTTCCCATCTTTAAAAGTGGTATTAAAAACCTTTTCCTTTTTCTCTCCCATCTATTTAAATCCTTAACACCTCCTTGGCCTCTTGTTATTTCTAACAATCTTAATACTTCCAGATGCCAACCCGATACAAGCCATAACCACAGGTTTCATACGAGGTTGCTGGGGCAGTGTGAGTCGGGCTAGGTCTGATGGGTTTGTCCCAAGGTCACATTGGGTTCTTTGGGAATGAGAGTCTTTAGAAGAAAAAAAAGAAATAGTGTTGCTTTAGGAACATTTGTCAAAACTTCAGCCAAAGCTCATAAACTCTGTTTACCTTAGTTTCTCAGTCTATACAGAAATAAAAAAAAGAAAAAAAAATCATTACCTTCTAAAAGGACGCTCAGAAGTTATCCTCTCATGCTCATGAGGCTCTCTGTTGATGGGATTGAGCTCCATAGAAAAAGCCCATCAAGAACAGACCCTAATTTTCCCATCCTGTGAATTTCGGACTTCAGTTGTAAGATCACCATCCCTTCCGTCGTGATACTTAAAATCTGGTGCTAGCTGCAGTAAGGTTTCTTAAAGCCCTTTTATGATGAGAAAATAGAAGCCAGAAAAATTTAAATCGGAAAGTAAGGAAATACTCTCAGGATATCAGGAAGCACTAAAGGAAAAGAAATGGGAGACAGATTCACATTAATATGTGTGAGTTCATAAAGAGGTTTTCTTTTAAAATTCTCCTCCAAAATGTTAGTCTGTATAATGAATTGGACTAGTAGGTATGCTATAAATGTAGCAACTACTGTAAAATGCCATAAAAATGATGGGTTAACAATCTAGATGAAAAAATAGTAACAAGTCAAAATAACAGTGATTTGATCTTTTATGTGAATATTCAGTTCAGTCTGTGATGAGAAGTAACATTAATGATGAGAGGATATAACTGTCAAAAAATCCTGGGAAAGAAACTTAATGGAAAGGAAAATATTATTCAGACCCCAATGCTGATAATAAGTAAATTATTACCAACTTGGATAAAATTGGACAATTAATATGTAGAAGTGCTGTAAAAGCGTGTAGTCTCTAGCATGCAACATGAGCTGTTGCTTAATAATAGAGGACCTGGTTTAGTCTAAAACTTTCATAAACAACGTCTTTTTATAGTGTCCTTTACATATGGAAAATTATCCCATTTTTCTTGAGATCTTTTCTTAGTGTGTTAATAACAGAGTAGAGAGTTTTTGAAAAGGCTTTTCAGAGATAATCTTCTCAGTTTTTAAGGAGTGACTGCACTTCTCATTTGATAGCAGCAATTTTACTTTTAACTGCTTATAAGTTGCCCTTGACTATAATGAGGTATATTAAGGATGTAAATATTACATAGGCGCACATCTATAAGTGAGTCTGTGGAGCATGTGCAGGGTATGTACAGGTTATCCATGGTCGTTAAGGGCTGCTTCTGCTGTTGTGCAGGTGTGTATTGAATTGGCAGCTGAGACGCTGTCAGACATCTTTGGAAACGTATGTAAGTGGTCACATACAGACGACACATCGTATAGCAAAGCTGGTGCAGACAGCCTTTCAGGCACCGTGCTGCCAATCCAGAAACACTAATTCAAGCCATGCCCCAGACTCACTCTGAAGCCAGCCCTCATGTCTTATCACCCCAGCTGCAAAGAGTTAGGGGTCATTTAGGCTAGAAATCAAAAAGCATCCAGCTGTGAGCATTTGTGTGCTCCTTCTTTACACACCTACTCCAAGGAGACTCTGGAAACTGTGCTAGGGCACTCGCCTCAGGTGAGATTTTGTTTTAATACGCTAATGGTGAACGTGTTCTTACATGTTACAGGAGGGATATTTACAACATGAGAACATCTCCTGGGAAAATCTATTCCAGAATAGGTCTGTGCAAGAGGGGATGCTTTTCTACCCGCAAAAGCTTTGCTTTCCTAGCAAATTCACGGTGCACATCAGGGCTTACCCAGAAACCCGGCTCCCCAGGCAAACTCTTTCCCTTCATTTGCTTCACAGAACTGGAGCCAACAATAAATATTAAATGCTTTTCTCTCATGACCTGGCAGGTAGATGGAGTGTGTAGGATCAACCATAAAAGCAGCTTGGTGAATTCCAGCAACAACAGATATACGGAGATATCTCAAATGTCTAAAATAGGTTGAACAGGGATGAGATCTGATGTTAACCAGCTATTCAGGAAGATGATCTTCTCCATCTAGAAAATGCTGCCAGAAATGCAACCAGCAGAAACTAAATGATAAACGAGAAGAAGCCAGCACAGAAGCGACGTCCTTCTGCTCCCAAAAGCTGCAGTTTGGGTCCCTTTGACTTGTTTTAGAATCATAGAATCATAGAAAGTTTTGGGTCGGAAGGGACCCCTAGAGGTCATCTAGTCCAACCCCCCCGCAGCGAGCAGGGACACCACTAACGAGATCAGGGTGCTCAGAGCCCTGTCCAAACTGGTCTTGAATGTTTCCAGGGATGGGGCCTCCACTACCTCTCTGGGCAACCCGTGCCAGTGTTTCACCACCCTCATTGTAAAGAATTTCTTCCTTATATCCAGCCTAAACCTACCCTGTTTTAGTTTAAAACCAT
>Ga0065711_1048739_pt1 | contig 11654 bp, 6 predicted proteins | sample Hoacrofraction12_FD_59098 | JGI IMG/M metagenome (GOLD analysis project Ga0065711, IMG submission 59098) | Hoatzin crop microbial communities from Cojedes, Venezuela - Epithelial fraction 12 v2 (version 2) | ecosystem: Host-associated > Birds > Digestive system > Esophagus > Crop | place... | reverse complement strand
CATCCCCAGCCCAACAGTCCTCCACTGTAAAGCGCAGTCTGTGCTACCATGGTGTAAGTTGAGCAAAACCATTACAGAGCAGACAGCACGCTGAAAAACTTGATGGATTATAGTCTGCATTTCCATCTCTAGAAAAATCCAGGTTCAGCAGAACTTCATGAATTTGTTCAGCGTGCGCATGTGTGTGTATATATCCATTGGGAAAAAGGACTTTGCACTCACCGCCTCTTAGCACGGGACCTCCTGGAAGACTCAGCAAAGTCCTGAAGCAGTGGAAGTTGTTACCTGGATGCTTTTGTGCTGTGCAAGACATTTGCAGAAAACCAGCTTCCTCAGAAGTCGCACTCCTGAGCCTGTGCAATGACTGCTGGAACTGCGGGAGCGGGTTTCCCCACCTCTGCAGTGGCGTGAGTGAGCACATAAATGGAAGGACTGACTGGTGTGTTGCTTCTGCTTGCATTACAGAAACCTTGAGCGAGCTCAGTGAAGCCCAGGACCTCACTGAAGTACTTTCTGCACGTAGTCAGACATGGGACCTGTCTAAAAGACCTTTCAGTCCAGCTGGAAGAACAGCGGTACTCACACTATCACATGAAGCATGAAGAAGTGAGGCACCAATGGTGCTTGCTACTCATTCCCTGGTATAAACTTCAATCTGCATCTTCTGAGCTGCAGCCCAGTGCCTTGCCCACACTGGTTATCTCTCAGCCCTTGAAAAAATGTCCAGGTTTGCTTAAAAAATGTCGAGTGCAGAAACTCCACCTCAGTTAGCCCTTCTAGCAGTTGCACGTGTTCATCCTGAAGCCTCTGGATCCAAGATGAAGTCTAAGAGATCATTATTATCAGTGCTGCTAAAACACTTAAACCAGATGTCACCTCACTTCTGGTAAAATGACTAGTTTAAATAGTCAAATAACTCCTTAGTCCTCCAATTAAAACATGTTTCCCAAATTCCTAACTACTCACAGTTTTTTTGAAACCTCTTCAGTTTATCCATCTCTCTGAAAAGCGGACATCAGAAGTGGACACAGTGCCAGATATGTGGCACTTCCACCCTCTTTCTCTTAGATGTCAAAAGTCTCCTTTGCTGTTCTTTCCCCAGTCCTGCAATGCGAACAGACATTCACTTGGTTATGGATCTCACTATTCAAGTCTTTTATGGAGTTATTTCTTCTTTGGATTGAGGGTCCCATCTTTTAAATGTGAGCTTTAAATGTCCTCTTTGTTTCTTCCCAGTACCCTCAGTTGTGAAAGACTTTGTCTGCTTCCTTAATAATTTTCTGCCATTTCTAGCCTTTAAGTTATGTGTAGCTACTTTACATATATATATCTATCTTTATTTGTATCTGCTTTCACTTCCCTTCTAAAACATTTGGGTTTTTAAAACAGTAGAGCCTACTCTGTTGACTGCAGCTTCTGGAGCCAATATCCTTAAGGGGTTCCTGACTATTTTTAACAATTTTCTGTTTCAATTCTTTCTCCAGCTGGGCTCATAACCATTGTCAATGTTGAGAAATGTTCCCTTTAAAGTCTCAAGTATCTGTATTAATGTTTTGGACTTCATGTTGTTTGCATAAACCAAGAATAACTAAATCACCGTTGCTTGTGTTTAAACAATCTCTCCAGTTCCCAGTTCTCTTCTATATGTCAAGAGGAGCTCCAGAAAAGAATTTCCTCCTGTTAAATGAATCACTCTTTGAGTTAGAAAATTGCCCCTTGTAAATGCAAAGGCAGGTTTAGAATTGCTGTCCTGAAAATTTTGCTGTGCTGCATTCGGATTGTCCCGTATGTTCAATGCTTTACAGACAGGTACTTGTAAAGGTGATTTCCCTGTCCCCTCTCCAAACTGATGCTGTGTCAGAGTCACAGAAGAGCTCCCTTTGTGCTTTATCTCTTATCATTCAAGATCATTGACTCATTGGAACTACATTTTGTCAAATACTGCATGCTTCTTTTCCCGTTTCCTTTTGTCTATCTTAGCATTTCTAAAGAGGTTATCATACTCAGTATCGACGTTCCAAACATATGAGTCTTCCCATAAATTTTCAATACTACCAACTAGTTTTACGCCCAGAAATGATCAGTTTCAACTTGCCTTCTTCCTGCAACTTCTGTTGTTCAAGTGTGGACAATCTCTAAAGCACCCACGTACTCTAAAGTATGTATTTCCGTAAAGTTTTCTTTCCAGTTCTGCACCCTCAGGAGATGCTCGGATAGGGGCCAGCATGTGCGAATTCACTCACATGTAACATCCCAGCCTGTGGAGATCCACCCATCCATCACAGCATTTACCATGAGTGACGCAGCAGTGATCTCTTACACCCACATCAGAACCAGAGATCTATATACCGATTTCCAAGCTGTTTTCCAGTGATGAGCCCTTACTGGCACACGGGGCTTTTGCTCAGCCTGCCTTTATGTGTGTAGGCTTTGCAGTGGTCTCTCAGATAAACATCAAACTGCCTTTCAATGCTGAAGACAGGGTCATTTAGAATCATCCAGATAATAGGAAAAATGTCTGGTGTGAGCCAGAGTGATTAGACTTGGCAGCAGCTCACTGGTAAAGAAAGTAAAAGAATACTACAGATAGTCTTTGCTGAAATTAAACCAAGGGGATTAGCCTTAACAGAAAACCTTGTTTTGGTTTGGGACTATGTTATCTGCTAGGAGCATTCATTATCAACATGTTCTAAAATAAATAAATGGCTCTTCACTAACAAGACATTGGGTAGAGATAAAGCATGTGTGGCACTCTATCCACAGGCAAATAGTCAAGTTCGCTGGTTCATTTTTTGCTGCTCTTTGTCTGCTCCTTTCACTGCCTGGAAAGCCTGTTTCTCCAGGGACACATCCTGCGCTTGCAGTTGCTTCAGTGCAGAAGGTGATGGTGCCGCTACCTTTCCTATTCCTTTCTCCATCTCTCTGTGCTGCTTTTTCTTTTTCTTTTTCTTTTTTTTTTAAATTTTTATTCAACTTGTAAAAGGAAACTCCTCCTCTTAAATCAACGGCTGTCTTGCAAAGAGCTGAAACAGAAGGAATATCACTCAAAGTCCCCTGAGCCCCTGCAAGCTGCAGCCTGGCTGTCAGCATCCTGGCAGATTTACGAGGATGGCCGTGACCGGCTTGAAAGGGCAAGAGGGAGGAGAAGAAGAGATCCCAACCCATTAGCAGTTCCCTGCAGGAAAGTGACAGAGCTGATGACATGCATGGAAGACACATTGCAGGAGACGGGCTGAGGGAGACATTCCCATGCAAGAGTGAGTTCAGGTCACTTCTGGCTCCAGAATGCTTTTCCACTAATGATCTCTTTCTAGGCCTCCTATCCTTTAGCTTGTGATCTGTTTTGTCACAATTTGGGCCAGATCATCTGCTTTTTTTATCTCTAGAAGAAAAGAATCCTGTGGGGGTGGGTAAGTTTTGTTGACATGAGGTCTGCAGGTCATGGATGAATGAAGAGCAGAGCCTGGAACCGAAGAGAGTGCCCAGAGCCTGCAGCAGGATCACGAGTACCATGGTGGATCATCGAACCACCCTGTGATGCCATAGACATCACCTTCACCACAGGAGGCTGCCCAGCCTCAGAAAGAAGTGCAAGAAGAAGGGTAAGTGACTGGGGACAGATAAAACAAATGCCAGCCTTTCCAAGGTGTGAAACATTTTGTTGCATTGTTTTCAAAAGAGTGATTGTTCTCTTTAATTTTTTTTTCTGTTCTTAAGAATCCTGGCTAGAACCGGAGATGAGAAGAGTAATGTTTCCAAGGTAGTTTTGTATCTGAAGTTTTTTCACTGTTTACTCAGATATCTAATAGGACGAAAATAACGAGGACTGTTCTCACAGAAAATGCAGATAGAATTGGCTAGAATTGCCTGAATGTATTGTCAGACTGTCAATGTAACACCCACACTTAGCGCTGTTGTTTACACGAGTAGTTGCCTTAACTACGAGGAGATGGAGATGTTTGGAAGTGACACGGTCGCAAGGAGAAACAAGAAGAAATAAAAATGGACGCAAGCCAGGGAAGATGATTGCAGGAAGCCGCAAAGGAGGAAAAGGACCTCAGTATGTTTATTATATCAATAGCAAAAATTAGAAGAAAAATTATTTCTGTGTGTCCATATTGCAGAGCTGTGATAATTAGAATGGTTTGTGAAATAGAGTCCCCTTATTTCAAATGAGTTGCTGAACATTTTGATTTTGATCAACCCTGGACCACACTGTTTATTGTACACATACTTTTCTTTTGCTATCAAACTCAGTGCTTCTGCTTTAGTGATGTGACTCATTTCAACGATCCTAACCGAAATGCTTATCTGGCATTATCCATCAGAGAGAGAAGCAGTAGATTACCCACCATCTTTAACAATCATGGGTTGAAAGAGCACAGATGCAACGTCAGTAGACTCAAATGATGACAAACTCTAGGTAAAAGTGCCTGTAACAAAGCCTGGGATGGACAGAGAGGTCTTTGGAGGGATTTTCCTTTCTTTCCATCTAGAGAAGATAGAGGTGTTTCAGTGGGAGAGAGATGTGTCAGCTTCAAATATGCCAGGCTATCTCCAAGCGCTCCAAAGGAACATGAGCCACAACATAACCTGGGTAGCTCTGTGCCACACAGACTCCACTCCTTGACCTCTGCATTGGGGGTGTCCAGATAGTTCAGCTTCTTTTGACATGTCCTCGGACAGTACAGCTTTGGTACGAGGTTAGAACTTCTGGGGGAGCTGCCTTGCGGCTGAAACGAGGAGAGCAAAAAAGGATTCTGGGGCCAATCCCACGGGTGTTTTCACCAGGGACAATCGGGATTATTCAGTTGGTTTTAGTGGAATTGCTCGGGGTTTGCACTTAGCGTTTGTAATTAGAGCAGGGCCTTTGTGATCTGGAGAAGACTAATTATTATAACTATCTTCTTGAGTACAATTGTTGTTAGCACAATTCTGGCTCCAAAGGGGAGTGCAGGACTGCGTATGAAAAGGACACTGTTGGGTTCACAGATTCTGCTAGTCATGATTTCGCTAGGATTTCTTCTTTCTAACACAATGGTAGAAGCCCCGGGTGAGTTGCACTAGCAGATGTTGTAATACCAGATGCTGTGCCTGAGGGCATTGCGGATCCACCACAGCCAACTTTAAAGCAGCAACCTTACCAGGACAGTTTAGCCATGCCACCGAGATGTAAAACAACCACGAAATCACCATACGTTTTGACGCCATGAAAAGCTGGAGTATTTAACTCTGACTTCACGGCATCAGTTTCTTGCAAGTAAATATGGAGAGTGAAAAGAAGTGAGAGATTGGCCAAAGGCGTGGCGGGGTGGAGGAAGGATGCCCTGAAGTCTATTGAGAAGTGATGTGGTGTGGTAACATGACGATACCAAGGTTGGAGGATGGAGAGCTACTATTGCTTTCTCTTTGGAGCTTCTATAAAATCCACCACCGCTATGTCTTCTCCCTGTCCTTCTGTCCATTCAGTCGGTACATTTTCCAGGCTGAGAGGACTAAGACGATCAGACTCACGAGCTCTGGGTGAGGGTAGGTACGAGGACCCTCACCCGGGGACAGGCAGGACATGCAGGACTTGTGCTGGCAGTGATGAGGGCTGGTGCCAGTGGGATGAGTCTCCCCTCTGCTCTGAAGGCTGGTGGAAAACTTAAAATATATACTAGACATTTTTCCATCCAATTAATGAATAACTGGATCATCAGAAGTGCCCTGTCAGTCCCGCTCCCCTGTATACGTCCTGGCTGGAAAGAGAAAACCAGCCGGGTCCTGCGAGGCCACGTCTTCCCTGTGTGATTGAGATGCCGCGAGGTCTGAGAAGTGCTGTGTGTTTTTTTTTAGCCTGCAGGCAGTTCTGTTGACTGACGCTGCCCGAATGCTTTTCAGGAATGCTGACATATTTTCATGTTATCACTTTCCATGCAAACTTTTCCCCGAGAGTCTGCTTCTCATTGCTCAGTGCTGCATCAGGGGAGACGGAAAGAAAGGAGAGCTGTCAAGGCACATCAGTAGTTGTCGTGTTTGTACTGGAAGGTATATGCATAATGAAGGATAATATTTTCTGGCTGCAGAAGGTTGCAATATCCCAGTGTGAGATGCCTGTGAGTGTATCTGGTATGGTTGTGACAAGAGGGCATTTGTCTTGGGATACAGAGCTTTCTTGCATCTGGTCCCTTGTGCAAATCAGGACAAGTTTGGCAGGGATTGAAAGTCCATATCATCTGGTGACCCATATGAATAGTTCCAGATGGACTGGGGCCCTCATCACAGTTGGTGCCCTTATTGACTGGAGGGCCAAACCTGAATGAAAGGAGACATTCACCATGGAGAAGATCTGAGTACCTTGCTTCGCTCATGCCTTGCGGATGGAGATTTTTAATTCCTCAGCTTCATCAGTGTGCTGCATTGCACAAACAATGGGCACTTCAATGCTAAAGAGAAAGGCAATAATGTTCCTGTGAGAGTGAACTTCTTCCTCCCTTGGCAGTCCTTGTGCAGCCCTGCTGCTCACCAAAGGGCCGTGAGACCGCTGGGGCATCTTCCACACAGATAGCACCTCTAGCCCTTCCCCACTCACCTCACCCACAAGAAAAGGCCATGCAGTCCTCCCCCACCTCCCGAGGAAGGCAGAGCCTGTGCCTGTAGATCCCGGGCATCCACCTCTCACCTTGGGAGAAGGGCCATAAGAAAGACATTTTCTCTTGGAGAGGCTTATCAGGGCACCTGAGCTGGAAAAGAAACTTGGAAATGTCTGTCAGCATATCCAGAATTTCCCTAGAAAGACACAGAGCAGCAGTCCTCCTCGACAGCCTGATGTGCCTCAGTGGGGAAAGTGTTTTTTATCTCTGTCTTATCAACTCCCTTTGCTAACAGGTAAAAACCTGCCCTAAGGACTGGATATTTGTTGAAAAATTCAGCTCAATTTTGAAAGAAAGCCTTGGGGAAGCCCCAGCCCTTGGCAGTGCCTAATGAATGTCCTAAAAGTCTGACCCTTTCTTCCGGGATCCCCCCTCCCCTTTCCTGACCTGAGGAGATGAGTGGTGCAGGGGAAAAAAAAAAAAGGGGTGGAAAGCTGCGGAGGTCAGACATCCAAAGCCCCACAGAGTGCTCACGCAAGGCCTTGTTCTAATCATCGCCTGCTTCCCCCATATGTCTGGCCGTCCAAAAGGTTTAAGGAGTAACTGATCTGATAGCCTGTATGCGCCATTGATTTGTTAAGCCGAAGGGGTTGGTTTTTTTTTTTAAATCCTATTAACAATAGCGTTTGCAGAAGGAATGCAGATTAGCCAGGTCTAATTGTATATCATTTGCATGAAGAATGAATTAAAAAGCAGCTTTGCAACACATTGACTCAGGATGTTATTGAGCCATTGAAGTCTTACGGCTGTGAGGGTTGGAGCTATTTAATTAGTGGGGGTGGGGTGTGTGGCTGGAGAGAAAATAGCGGAAAAGAGGTGTTTTAATCAACGAAGCAGAGAAATCACAACTGTTAGAAGATGCGAGATTATTCCTTTCAGGCAAATAACCCAACCAAATAAATCAAGGTCCAACTGTGTGAGAACTTTGCTGAATGAAACCCTCGGGTTCCAATCAAAGCGAGAGAGTCGTTTGGGAGAGTTCGACGCCGGTGCTCTCCCAGGACCAGAGCTGTGGAGCCCTGTTCGGGCATGACCTTCACTCGGTGTCTCCAGCCAGATTTGGTTTTTTTTTTTTCAGTTCCTGCAGCCCAGACTGCATCTCAGAAGACAGAAGGGATGTTCCTGCTGTCTCCACTGGATCTCAGACTGGTCCCACAGCCGCGGGGTGGCTATCCCGAGCAGGAGCGTTGGAGATCATCTTTGGGCTCTTGAGCTTGCTCCCAGCTGCAGCGTGGCAAAAACAGAAACAGAAGCATTTAGGCAACAGAAGCTTAAGCAAATGGATCTCCTAATGTTGTCCTTACCTGTCCCCAAGGCTAGCCGGGTGACTAAGGCACGTTATTCTTCCTCTCTGAACGGTTGCAGTTTTGGCTGCAGGACAGTGCACAGAGCAGGGAGGGCCTCTGCATGGCTGCTGGCAGCATACAAATCTGGAATATTTTCATCACATAAATAGCTCTGCTTTTCACCCCAGTTCTGACTAAACGTCGTCAGTATGCAGCACAGGCTTCAGGTACCCGCTGCCTGCCACACAGGGTGAGATCTAAGGTCAGGTAACAGTGGTGGTGACAGCATTGTCCGCTTTCTCTTCCTCCAACAGACACTGCAGACATCACCCAAACCCCTCTTGATATTCGTGCTTCCATTTCTGTACCTGGCATATGTTGGGTAAAAGGTGCCTCATCTCAGCACTTTATTTCCCAAGGCAATATGCTTTAATAGTAATAAAAGTAACAACAACAACTGCACATGGCAGAGTGCAGGATTTTTTAAGGTCCCAGGGTCTTAGCTGCAGGGAAAGTGAAATTCAAATCCTGGGGGAAAACAGATAGGCCATTAAAAATTATGGATTAGTTACTCCCCTGCCATATGCTTAAGATACATGTTAAAATAATTACCTACCCACATACGAGAGCAGAACTACATTTCTTGAGTACTTGCTTGAACCTGGCATCTCACTTGGCTTTTGGAAGGTCAGAATTTTCTTTTTTTTTTTAAAGGTAGTCCTCATCTAAAACCTGTTTAGAAGGCTGTGCTCTGAGATGCCAAACTGGCTGTAGTATTTTACTAGATGGGGTTAGTTCTGGCTGGCAGAAACCAAGGTACCTCAGCCCAAGCCCTCGCATATGATACAGAGAAACTGAGGCAGACGCGTGATAACTGGACCACAAAAGTAGTGTGGGTGGGCTGCAAACCTTTATTACCGTGCCACTATTCAAAGGGATCAGAACATCTGAAATCATACTGAAAGAGCAGCGATGGATTGAGGGCCGTTCTGCCCAAGGACAAGAAGAGACAATTCATCACATTCCGTGAAAATGACACTTGGGTGAATACTACTGGCAACCTCCATAGATGAATTACTTTTTTCTTCACTACAATATGAGCTGTGTAAGTTTGAACAACGCCATCATCAGCCAACCTGCAACTGAGCTACCATATGAAACACAGTGTTTAAGGCAACAGGAAAGTGACACAGAAAGAAAACTTCCTAGAGAAAACTTGTAAGTTTACAAACATGGACCATGGACTAAACTGTTATGGCAAGTATGAAGTTATGTTGAATAACATTAGTACTGAAACTTATCTTCAAGAAACAGTTCCTCTCTCTTTGCTTCAGACCATGAGCTGTGAACCAGGCGATGTTTTCTTGACTGGCAAAGTCAGCAGAGAGAAGCCACGTGGATGTGGCTGATTTGTAGCATGGCCTTTATTGCTGACAAGGGATGGATTTGAAACCACTTAACCTACAGTATTTCATGTAGGCCTGCAGGCTGAGATCAAGCTGGGAGGGAAAAGCTTGGATGGACAGACAGTGTTTTTACTTTCTGAATCAGGCAGCTCCTTAAATCTTTCAGCATTTTTCGACAGCACAGGGTAGTAGCTGATTCTCAGCCTTGCCATTGCTTATAGCTAACATCCAGCTGGCTTGCACCAAGACAGCCACCAGCCTGCCTCCGTCACTCTTGAAAAGGACGTTTTGGGTTTGCTATCATGAAGTCAGGGAGCTGCAGGAAAGCAGGACTGGAAAGACCCCGAGAAGCTGCGGAGTCCACCTTCCTCCTCTGGCTATGGACCCAAGGAAAGTCGTTCTTGGCAGATGGTGATCTCTATTGTTTGAAAAAGATGCTGGGAGGTTAAAAACCCTAGGAGCCTGGTATGCACGTATCATTCAAATGCTTCCCTAAATATTAAATTTGAGACTAAGCTGCAAATTGAGCCATCTTCTTGTCCTGCCTCACCAGGGTGGGACAACAACTGATCACTGTCTTCTGTAAACAACCTTCTGCATATTGGAAGATGGTGATTTGGACAAAACAGTCTCCATTCTTTTGCTACTCAGTACGTTGTGTTTGCTAAACCTTTTCCCTTTCTAGCTCATCTGGATTCCCCCCACGCTGTCTCCACCCTCTGCAAAGTGTCCTTCCTCCAGCTGCGGCAGGCGGTAGGTGATGGTGATCATACATCGCGTATATGTGATGCTCCCCGGAGCAAGACCCATCCTTCTTGTGCCACCACCGTCCTCTCAACTCGTGCTTGGCCTCGAGCCCTCATCTCCAGCACTGCTGCCGGACAAATTGCAACTCCACTTGCCCCTCGGGGCAGCACCTGCCCTTGGCCTTCGTGACTTTCCTTTGATGTAGCCCACTCCTCTCATTTCTTTTCTTTTCCTCGCAATTCTAATTTTAATCCTGCTACACGTTGGAGCTCCTCTCAGCTCTGTGGTTACTGAAATTAAAGTGTCTTCCATATCTCACCACTGAAGGAATTAATGGCATCCCAGAACAGCCCCTTGAAGAGTGGCTTTCTTTTCTCCCTTGGTGTTCCCTTCTAATTTGACAAGGACTGTTGATAATAATTTTTCTGAGCAGCGAAGCACCCGGGGAAGTCAGACACTCCAACCTGGAGAGCAGCGGTCTTCCCAGCTGCTTACAGTAACGCAAGTATAAACAGCTGGGCAAGCAGGACAGGCAGAGGTTGGTGATAAATGCCTGCCTCTCTTCCTCTGCAAGCATCGTGGAGCATCCTACTGATGTGTGCACACGATCCGAAGTGAAGGATCTGGTTCCTCTCTTCTGGTTAACTAACATGAAATATTAAATATAAACATTAGAGTCTCCCACCTATCTTTAAAACACAGCGAAATCCTTTCACAAGCAAACCTGAATTAGAGGCTTACGCCTAACTTACATAATATCTTGAAGAAAACCAAATTTAGTGCAGGAATAAACGGTAGTTTTTGGTGCCAGTCAGTATATGTTTGGATCCCTAATGGATTTGAATGCTGATTTGTCTAAAATCTGAACGAAGCTTCAGCTATGCAGTTACTAAGGACACGTCCATAGAGTGGATGTCATACGTGTGCATTAAATGTCCTCCATATTAAACTCACACACTAACACAGATATGCACAGAACTGTATGCATAAGCTTCATCTTTTCTCTTGGGATAAGCTGCTAAGAGTGCTGTGGAAACTGTTACATCCTCTTTAGTATTTGTAGCTGGTTTTGAACCATTTCGCTGTTTGTTTACTTATATCCTGCCTTGTAAAAAAACATCCATTATTTCTTAAATTTAGCCTTCCTTGTTAAAGAGGTGCATATTTTGCTGTCAGGCTGTGACTACCCTATCCTTCCTGCTAGCAAAATATACACCTCTCTGTGATGTGAAACAAACAGAACAGCATATAAATTGAGACGTGGGCATTCGAAAATAAATAAGGAATTTTCAATGTATTTCTCTTTCTAAAGAATACTGAAAATTTATCTCGTCGTAATATTGTAAGAAATTTTTCTAGATGTTAGGTGCCATTGACAAATGCTTCTTTCACCTGGGCATGACAGAAATAGAGAAACGAGTCTGAAGCGTGCAGTTCATTAAAGGCAAAGTGAAATGGTGAGAGATGGTTCAAGCAAGCCTGCGAGGCTCCTGTGCAGGACAGGCACGTCATTCTTGGGTCACGCTTTGTACACACCAACTGTGTCTGCTTCAGCTGTAACAAAAAATCCATACACCTCC
>Ga0065711_1048738_pt1 | contig 11654 bp, 10 predicted proteins | sample Hoacrofraction12_FD_59098 | JGI IMG/M metagenome (GOLD analysis project Ga0065711, IMG submission 59098) | Hoatzin crop microbial communities from Cojedes, Venezuela - Epithelial fraction 12 v2 (version 2) | ecosystem: Host-associated > Birds > Digestive system > Esophagus > Crop | place... | reverse complement strand
GGGGTAAAGGAGAAGGAGGGGAAAGGGTCCTCGAAGAGGCCCAATTTGAAATACCATCCTTGCTACCACATTGGGCCTCTTCGAGGACCAAAATAATGGTGTGGGGGCTCGTGTTACCCCACGGCATCCTCGCTGGCGCTCAGATGACGTGGGGTTTCCTTTGTTTGACCTCTTCGAGGTCATCCCCCCCCATAATTTCTGCATACGGGAACCCATTAGAGCGAGAGAAAGAACATCTTCTACATTCTTTTCTGTTGGGAAAATCTGCCCTAATCCGTAGCAAGGCTGAAAAAAATCAAACCCCATCCGACCCAATCTCACGAAATAAAATATCGTCTGCTTGGGTCTGCGTGAGGAATAGAGAGGGGCGGGAAAAGGGGAATTGGTGGGGTGGGATGAAAATTTGCAGAGGAAAAAGGTGGTTTGCGAAAAAGTTTTTGTATATTTGCAGATTGATACATAAACCTTTGATGTGAAATGCCCACTATAAACGAACGTCAAGACGCTATTATAGAAGAATTTGAGGGGTTCGACGACTGGATGGACCGCTATGCCTACATCATCGAGATGGGCAATGCGCTGCCCGCCCTCGACGAGCAATACCGCACCGCCGACAACCTGATTGAGGGGTGCCAGAGCCGCGTATGGCTGCAAGCCGACCTGGTGGATGGCAAGATGGCGCTGCAGGCGGACAGCGACGCGATTATCGTCAAGGGCATCATCGCCATGCTGCTACGCGTGCTGAACGGATGTACGCCGAGCGAGGTGCTGGATGCCGACCTCTACTTCATCGAACGCATCGGGCTGCGCGAGCACTTGTCGCCGACCCGCAGCAACGGGTTGGTGGCGATGGTGCGCCAGATCCGCGCCTACGCGTTGGCGTTCAAGGCAAAGCAGGGGGCTTAATCCACCACAGCAAACTCATTCTAAAATACTAACCTTATAAAACCCTACCAGCTTATGTTTAAAAATCATCCCAAGGGGCTAATCCCCGCCGCGCTGAGCAACATGGGCGAGCGTTTCGGCTACTACATCATGAATGCCGTGCTGCTGCTGTTCTTGTGCTCCAAATTCGGACTTGACGAGGGTGTTTCCGGCGTCATCTACTCGGTTTTCTATGCCGCCATCTACGTGATGAGCCTCGTCGGCGGTTTGATTGCCGACCGCACGCAGAACTACAAAGGCACGATTCAGTGGGGTCTGATCATCATGGCTATCGGCTATGCGCTGCTCTCGATTCCCATTGTCGCGACCAGTGGCAACACGACGTGGCTGCTGACCTTCACGTGCATCGCCCTGGCGTTGATCGCCTTTGGCAACGGTTTGTTTAAGGGCAACCTGCAAGCCATCGTCGGCCAGATGTACGACAACCAGGAAGCAGAAGCCGCCAAGAAAGGACCGGAGGCGCTGAAAGCCGTGCAAGGCAACCGCGACACGGGTTTCCAGATTTTCTACGTGTTCATCAATATCGGTGGCTTGATCGCGCCGTTCGTGGCTCCGCTGCTGCGCCAGTGGTGGCTGGGCATGAAGAACATGGTGTACGACGCAGGTCTGCCCGCGCTGTGCCATCAGTACCTCAACGACGCGGCGTCGATGACGGGCGAGCAAATGGCGAACCTGACCACGCTGATGGAGAAGGTGAACCAAGGCGGCTTGGACCTGAGCAATATGGCAAACGCCTGCAGCAGCTACCTGGAGGTGTTCAACACGGGCGTCCACTACAGCTTTATCGCCTCGGTGGCAGCCATGCTCATCTCGCTGGCTATCTTCCTGGCATACAAGCGCTTGTTCCCCACTCCCGCCAAGAAAGAGGCTGCTGCGGCTATCAACTATACGCCGGAGGAGAAACGCACGATGGCGAAGGAAATCAAGCAACGCATGGCAGCCCTGTTTGCCGTGCTGGGCGTGTGCATCTTCTTCTGGCTGTCGTTCCACCAGAACGGCCAGTCGCTGTCGGTGTTCGCGCGCGACTATGTGATTACCGATAAGATCGCGCCGGAGATTTGGCAAGCCGTCAACCCGTTCTTCGTGATTGTGCTGACGCCGATTATCATGTGGATCTTCGCCGCGCTGGCTCGCAAGGGCAAATCCATCAGCACGCCGCGCAAAATCGTCATCGGTATGGGCATCGCCGGCCTGGCGTACCTGTTCCTGACCGTGCTGAGCATCGGCTACGACTATCCTAACGGCGAAACCTTCCGCGCCATGAACATCGACCAGCAAACGGCGATGAAGTCGCAATGGTGGGTTTTGATTGTGACCTACTTCTTCCTAACGGTGGCTGAGCTGTTTATCTCGCCGCTGGGCTTATCGTTCGTGTCGAAAATCGCGCCGAAGAACCTGCAGGGCATCTGCCAAGGCTTGTGGCTGAGCGCCACGGCGGTGGGCAACCTGCTCATCTGGATTGGCCCGGTTATGCTCAACAAGTTGCCCAAGCTGTGGATGTGCTGGGCGGTGTTCCTGGCTATCTGCCTGATTGCCATGGGCGTAATGTGGGGCATGGTTAGCTGGCTGGAGCGCATCACCGGCGGCGCCGAATCCCTTCCCGTAGAAGAAAAGGTGGAAGAGAAGAAAGCCTAATCCCCCACCCTGTTAACTGAAATACAGCTCGCGCGACATGTGGTTTTGCCCTTGTCGCGCGACTTTTTTGTCGCCCGCCCTCTTGCAAAATCGCCGAAAATGTCGTACCTTTGCACTCCCGAAAAATAACACACTCAGGAAAATACCCCCACAGAAAGATCCTCGCACCGCCCTGACTGCACCGCAGAAAAAAGACCATCTTCGAGGGTCTCACCTGGCAATCAAATACGTAAAAAATAAATTCCACCAAATCCCACGGAAAATGACAAAAAGTTTTCATATCTCAGTGATTGGCGCGAGGCATACGCAAGAGGGTAAGCCTTGCCAGGACTTCTCGACCGACGCGCGCCTGAACGACGTCGCGATTGCGGTCGTGTGCGACGGACATGGGGGCAAACCCTATTTCCGCAGCGATATCGGCGCGAAATTTGCCGCCGAAGCCGCCGTCGAGTGCATTACGCAATTCATTGACGAGACGCACCGCAGCGCCCTTGCCGGCAAGCCCTACGCGGCATTCAACCTGTCGGAAAAGCCCGAAACCGACGACGAAACGCTGCAAATTTTCCGCCCGCTGTTCGCCTCGCTCGTCCAAACGTGGATGCAGAAAGTTTTCATGCACCTGTTGGAGAACCCCTTCACTGACGAGGAAATGCAATGCGTGCCCGAAGCCTACCGCCCGTACTGCGACGACATCGTGGTCAGCGCTGCGGCTTATGGCACGACGCTGGTCGCCTACGCGCAATGCGACGATTTCTGGCTGGCGTTTCAGATCGGCGACGGGGCGATGCTCATTTTCAGGGGCGGCGACTGCTTCGTGCCCATCCCCGACGACGCGAATTGCCACGACAACATCACCACATCGCTGTGCGACCTCAACGCGCTTGACGAGTTTCGCTTCTGCGTTGACGGCAGCGGCAACTTCCCCACGACAGCCTTTGTCTGCACCGACGGCTTGCAGAAATGTTTCGAATCGGAAGAAGGAATGGGCGAATACCTCCTCAAAATGAGCCGCTTAGTGGCAGCAGGCGTCGAGACGTTGTTTACACCCCTCATGGAGAGAACGTTGCCCAAACTCAGCCTGATTTCCGGAGGCGACGACATCTCGATTGCCGGCGTGAGCAACAGCGACGCGCCGGAATAGCACGTGAAAATCCGAATTTGTAAAATAAACTTTATAAAATTAGCGATTTTTGTAAAATAAACTTTACAAATTTCGCCTTTTTTGTAAAATATATTTTATAACTTTGCAGCGAACTTTATAAATCCACTGCACTATGAGCATAACAAAAGACGTGATAAGAGCGTGTATCAGCGACAAACGCGACGAAATAACGCATGCCGAAGTGGTGGCACGACCGTTCACCTTCGAGGAGCATGGCAACTATGTGATGGTGGGCGTGCGGCATGCAGGCAAGTCGTACCTCCTCTATCAACGCGTGAAAGAGCTGCAGGCACAAGGCATCGGATGGGATGAAATCCTCTTCGTTGACTTCGAAGACGAGCGACTGATCGAAATGACCGCCGACGACCTCAACCTGCTGCTTGAAACCCACCTCGAGACCTACGGGAAAAAGCCTTATGTGTTTTTCGACGAAATTCAAAACATTGCCGGTTGGGAGAAATTTCTGCGGCGACTTGCCAATGCCAAATACCGCATATACGTCACCGGCAGTAACGCAAAAATGCTTAGCAAGGAGGTGGCGAGCACGCTTGGCGGGCGATTTCTCATCACCGAAGTGTTCCCATACTCTTTTAGTGAATATCTGGCTGCCAATCACGTTGACCTGCCCGACAGTTGGGAGCACTCCACCGAGCACAAAAGCAAAGTGATCGGCTCATTCAACGAATTTCTGCATTTCGGTGGACTGCCCGAAATCAACCTTTTTGTCAACAAACGCGCCATGCTGTCGAGCCTCTACAGCAAAATTTATTTGGGCGACATCTGCGCGCGCCACAGCCTGCAAAACAACAGAGCACTCAACCTGATGATCAAGAAACTGGCTGAATGCGTGCAACAACCGGTGTCGTTCAACCGACTCAAAAATACGCTCGCCGCAGCCGGTTGCAATATCTCGATACCCTCCATCGCCGACTACATAGAATACGCCATCGAGAGCAGACTGATTTTGCCGCTTGACAACGAGCGCTCGAAATTCGCCGAAAAAGAAACCAACAAAAAGTACTATTTCATCGACAACGGCATACTCGCGCTGTTCTTGCTGCACCCCAACGCGGCATTGCTGGAAAACGCCGTGGCGCTGCAGTTGATTCGCACCTACGGCATCGACAAAGTGGCATACTATAAAAACAGCTTCGAAGTGGATTTTGTGGTGCCGGAGCAGAAATTGGCTGTGCAAGTGGCTTACACGTTAAGCGACGAGAGCACCCGCAAACGTGAAGTGGGCGCGCTGCAAGCCTTTGCCAAAACACATCCCGACTGGCAATTACTCATCATCACCTACGACGAAAGAGGGACCATCCCTGACACGCCGATTGCTGTCGATGCCGCTTGGCACTGGCTTTTGACATAGCGCCTCGATGGGAACACCAACCTCAATAACTAAATAAACTTTACAAATTTCGCCTTTTTTGTAAAATATATTTTATAGATTTGCAGTGGATAACGTTAACTATTACTGAAATGAAGAAATGCCCTTATTGTCATAGCGAGTTTGCCGACCAAGCAACTTTCTGCCCCAACTGTGGCACGAAGCTCACCGCAAGCAGCGACGCCACCTCGCAGAGATTTAATACGCCCCCGACGCGTCCGACGCCACCCGCCCAACCTCGGCGACCGTCTTACTATGTCGAGCCGGAAAAGAAACAAAACACGTGGGTACTGCCGGTTCTGCTGGGCTTGTTGGCTCTGCTGCTCATCGGCGGCGGCGCTTATTGGTACTTCACCAACCAAAAAGACGCCGAAACCGAAATAACAGCCCAGACCGAGCAAGGACAAGCGCAGGAGCAAACGCAAGAGCAAAACCAAGCGCAGGAGCGAGAGCAAGTGCAGGAGCAACCCGCCAAGAGCGAGGATAGCACGCCCGCCGACACCCCATCGCCCACACGCTTAGACTCGAGCGACCCTTCGACGTCTATCTTTAACGCCATCAGCAACGGCACGTTAGGTATTACCCCCGGCATGACCGCCGACCGGTTCGCAGAGATAATGGCAGGCAACAAATCGAAGAACCCCAACATGATTTTGTACAATAACCCGCGCGATGGCTTCCGCTATCAGTATTTCTTCGACGGCAATGTGGGCTCGGCAAGCAACCCCAACAGCAACGCGACGCTTACGGGCGTAGCCATCAGTTGCCCCAGTAGCGACGCGGTGGAAGAGGTGTCGAACTTCGATCGCCTGATGCGCAACAGCGATGCCACTTTAGTTGGCGACAATATGTGGCGCACGAACCGCGACACGCAGACGGGCGCCGGATGCAAGAATGGCAGATTCTACATTTATCACTACATGCCCAACGCGACCGACAAGAGCGCTCCGCCACGCGACGCGTGATTATAAATCTCAACTCCTTTATAAAAATGAAATTCAAACAATTTTTGGCGATTGCCGCCTGCGTGATGCTGTTGAGCTGCGGCGGCAACAATAAAGCCGACGCGCAAGCAGCCGGCGCCACCGAACAAACGACAACAACCGACGATGCCGCCGAGCGCGTGGCTGCCGACGGCTCCATCAGCTACCGCCCCGACACCGCACGCATCTTCCACGCGAGCGGATGGGACGACGGCTCGGCGTTTATCGTGATTTCCAAGCGCGAGCTGCGTCTGAAGGTCTATGGAACCATCAATGGCGACACCACCCTGCTGGCGCAATATCCCGTGTGCCTGAGCCGCAACAAGGGTCAGAAAGGTCGCTCCGGCGATATGCGCACGCCTGAGAGCGAGCCTGGCAAACCGTTCTACATCAAGCAGATACAAGACGCGAGCAACTGGAAACACGACTTTGGCGACGGACGCGGCGAAATTCTGTCTTACGGACCCTGGTTCATGCGCCTGGCGACGCCTTTCAACGGCATCGGCATCCACGGCAGCACCAACAACGAGAACAAAATGCCCGGACGCGACAGCGAAGGCTGTATCCGCCTGCGCGACAACGATGTGGACCATCTCAAGCGCACCTTCGCCTACGTGGGGATGCCGGTCATCATCAAAACCGAAAACCAAGGCCCCCTGCCCTTCGAACGCTAGTGATTTTCAGGGCGCGCGAGACAAAAAATCCGCGTGACGCAAAAAAAACTTCGAAAAAAAGGCGGAGTCTGCACGAAATATCGTATCTTTGTCAAAATTTACGCGTTTCTGACGCGCAAATCCCATCTGACAGAACGATAACTCTGAGAATAAACAGTTTACATTAACCTGATAAAGCAAAAATTTATGAAGAACGAAGGCAAGACCTATTTGGAAAAAATTGCCGAAACCGGAAAATTTATTTCCGAAAAACTTAATGGCAAAACCCCGAAAACCGCTATCATTCTCGGCACCGGATTGGGCGACCTGGTCAATCACATCGAGATTGAAAAAGAATTTCCTTATACCGAAATACCCAACTTCCCCGTTTCGACGGTCGAAGGTCACAAGGGACGCCTGATTTTTGGCAAGCTCGGCAAGAAATATGTGCTGGCGATGCAAGGCCGCTTCCACTACTACGAAGGCTACGACATGAAGGAAGTGACCTTCCCGATGCGCGTGATGAAAGCCATCGGCGTGAAGACCGTTTTCGTGTCGAACGCTTCCGGCGGCATGAACCCGAACTTCAAAGTAGGCGATTTGATGGTTATCACCGACCACATCAACCTCTTCCCGGAGCACCCGCTGCACGGCAAGAACTACGAGGAGCTCGGCCCGCGCTTCCCCGCAATGGGCGAGACCTACAGCAAACGCCTGATTGACATGGCGAAACAAGTGGCTAAGGAGAAGAAAGTGCGACTGATGGAAGGCGTTTACGTGGGCACGCAAGGCCCGACGTTCGAGACGCCCGCTGAATACCGCTACTTCTGGCGCATCGGCGGCGACGCCGTCGGCATGAGCACCGTGCCCGAGGTGATCGTGGCACGCCACGGCGGAATGGAAGTGTTTGGCATCTCGGTGATTACCGACCTGGGCGTCGAAGGCGTCGTGGAGAAAGTCAGCCACGAGGAAGTGCAGAAAGCTGCCGCAGCCGCCCAACCCATCATGTCGATGCTCATCCGTGAGGTAATCAACCGCTTCGAAGAACTGTAATTTTTTCAATGAAAGAAACTGAAATCTCAACCCTCGGTGAGTTTGGTTTAATCGACCACCTCACCGAGGGCTTGTCGATGCAGCAACCATCGACGAGCAAAGGCGTGGGCGACGACTGCGCCGTGCTGCATTATGGCGACCGCGAGACGCTCATCACCACCGACCTGCTCCTGGAAGGCATCCACTTCGATCTGACCTACGTGCCACTGAAGCACCTGGGTTACAAGGCTGTGGTGGTAAACCTCAGCGACGTGTACGCCATGAACGGCACCCCGCGCCAAATCACCGTGTCGCTCGGCATCAGCAAACGCTTCACCCTGGAACACATCGAGGAACTCTATGCCGGCATCCGCCTGGCGTGCGAGCGCTACGGCGTGGACCTCGTGGGCGGCGACACCAGCGCGTCGGTCACCGGCTTGATTATCAGCATCACCTGCGTGGGCGATGCCGCAGCCGACGAAATCGTCTATCGCAGCGGCGCGCACGACACCGACCTCATCTGCGTCAGCGGCGACCTCGGCGCGGCGTATATGGGCTTGCAACTGCTTGAGCGCGAGCGCAAAGTGTCGGTCGGCATGAAAGATTTCCAGCCTGACTTTGCCGGCAAGGAATATATCATCGAACGCCAACTCAAACCCGAAGCGCGCCGCGACGTGCTAGAGGAATTGCGCAAAATCGGCGTCCGCCCCACCGCGATGATGGACGTAAGCGACGGCTTGTCGAGCGAGCTGCTGCACATCTGCAAAGCCTCCGGAACCGGCTGCCGCGTCTATGAAGAGCGCATTCCCATTGACTACCAGACTGCCGTGATGGCAGAAGAAATGAACATGAACCTGGTGACCGCCGCGATGAACGGTGGCGAGGACTACGAGTTGCTCTTCACCGTGCCGCTGACCGACCACGAGAAGGTGGCGCAGATGAAAACGGCGCGCCTGATTGGGCACATCACCAAGGCGGACCTCGGCACATGCATGATCACCCGCGACGGCGCCGAAATGTCGCTCCGCGCCCAGGGCTGGAACGCCTTCACTGAATAATCCCCCAATTTCTAAAATCCTCACGCAGATTACGCGGATTTTTAAAGATCCCTTTGATCTGCGTGATGTTTTTTTTGCATACGGGAACTGACTAGAGCGAGAGCGCCTGCCCCGCAGGACCGAAAAAAAGCGTTAAAAAATTTTTTTTATTGCCGCCGTTGGGTTACCTTTGTTTTTTGGAAATGAAGACAACCGGTAAAAAAAGCGTTAACTCACAAAATATCGAGCGAGAAGCGCAAGCGTGCGCCGAGACACTCCGTCGCGGCGGCGTTATCGTTTACCCCACCGATACCATTTGGGGCATCGGCTGCGATGCGAGCAACGAGGCGGCTGTGGCGCGCGTGTGCGACATCAAACACCGCGACCCGGGCAAGGAAGGCTTGGTGACGCTGATTGCGAGCGCCGACGAGCTGGACCACTATGTGGTGAACGTGCCGGAGATGGCGCGCGAGCTGATGGAGGTGGCTACCTCGCCGCTCACGGTCATCATGGAGGGCGCTTTCAACGTGGCGCCAAACGTAACCGGCGCGAACGACAGCCTGGGCATCCGCATCCCGCAAGACGCCTTCTGCCGACGCCTGTGCGAACTCTTCGGCGGCGCCATCGTTTCCACCTCTGCCAACATCAGCGGCACGCCCGCTCCCGCAGCCTTTGCCGACATCGCGCCCGAAATCCTCGAAAAGGCTGACTACGTGGCAAATCTGCGACGCGACGAGCAAAGCGACGGCAAGGCGTCGAACATCATCCTGCTGCGAGGCGACGGCACTTTTAAAATCGTCAGATAACCAGATATGATTAGCGAGCGACTGCAACGACTGAAGTACGTGATAGGCGACTATGTGTCAAGCAATGCCGCTTGGCTGATTTACAGTTGCTTGCGCTATCAATTAGGCTTTGTTTCAGGCTCTTACCACAGCCTCGGCGCCTTCTTGTGCAGCCCGATGGTGCTGCTGGGGCAGGTCATGTTTCCGCTGCTGATGATGGGCGTTTACTACCTGAGCGGCTACTACGACGAGGTGTTTCGCAAGTCGCGCATGCAGGAACTGTTTGTCACCTTCTGCAGCGTGGTGGTCAACACCCTGCTCATCTTCCTGATTGCCATCATCAACGACCTCACGGGCGACCGTGACGCGGGCTACGAAATGATTTTGCTGCTCGCCGCGGTGCTGATGGCGCTGGTTTACGGCGTGCGCGTCTGCATCACGACCCATGCCGCCAAGCGCATCAAGAGCCGCCAATGGAGCTTCCCCACGATGATTATCGGCTGCGGCGCGTCGGCAACGGCGTTTGTCGAGAAGCTCAACACCTCGCGCAAGGCGACGGGCTATAAGCCGGTGGGCTACGTCAGCCTGCCGGGCGAAAACAACGTGAAGCAACCCGGGCTGCTCACCTACGAGATGAGCGAGCTGTCGGAAGTCTGCAAACAGCTGGGCGTGAAAGAGTTAATCGTGGTACCGACAAAAAGCGACCGCCAAATCACACTCGAGACCATCAACAGCCTCTATAGCTTGGGGCTGCCCATAAAAGTCACTGCCGACCGCTACAACATGCTGATGTCGCGCGCGAAAATCAGCAGCTTCGAGGGAGATCCCTTGGTGGATGTGTCGAGCAGCGGAATGAGCGCAGCCGGACAGAAAATTAAACGCCTGATTGACATCGTGTTATCGGTCATCATGCTATTGATTTTAATACCATTTTTCCTGCTCATCGCTCTGATTATCGTCATCGACAGCCGCGGACCGGTGTTCTACAAACAGGAACGCATCGGCTACCGCAACCGACCCTTTAAAATCCTCAAATTCAGGTCGATGGTGAAAGATGCCGAGCAACCCGGGCAGCCGCAACTATCGAACGAGAAAGACGCGCGCGTGACGCGCTTTGGCAAAGTGATGCGCCGCTTCCGCATCGACGAGTTGCCGCAGTTCTTCAACGTGCTGCGCGGCGAGATGTCGATTGTGGGACCGCGACCGGAGCGCCAATACTTTATCGATCAAATCATGGAGCGCGTGCCGGCTTACGCCATCCTACATTCGGTGCGACCGGGCATCACCTCGCTGGGCATGGTGAAATACGGCTATGCGTCGAACATCGACCAAATGGTGGAGCGCGTCAACTACGACCTGCTCTACATTGAAAATATGTCGCTGCTGAACGACGCGAAAATCATGATGTACACCATCAAAATCGTTTTCTTGGGACGAGGAGTATGACGGAGACGACGAAAAAAATCGGCTGGTTCGAGCGCTTTTTGCGCTGGCGCGAACAGAAAATCAGCGAGCGAAATTTCGTGGTCGTGGTGGCTGTCGTCGTCGGCGCGGCTGCCGGTTTGGCGGCGGTACTGCTCAAATGGCTGATTGCCTCCATCGCCGGACTGCTCACCTCGACCATCACCACCGAGCAGGGCAACGCGCTCTATCTGGTGTTCCCCGCCGTGGGCATCATGCTGACCAGCATTTACGTTTACTATATCGCGCGCGAAAACATCTCCCATGGCGTCACGCGCGTGCTTTACGCCATCGCACTGAAAAAGAGCCGATTAAAGCGAGGCGACATGTTCCATTCGCTGATTGCTTCGGCGGTAACGATTGGTTTCGGTGGTTCGGTGGGTGCCGAGGGTCCTATCGTCTATACCGGCGCGGCAATCGGCAGCAACGTGGGCAGCGCGCTTCGGCTGACGCCACAGACGATGATGCTGCTGGTGGGCTGCGGCGCGGCTGCGGGTATCGCCGGCATCTTCAAAGCCCCCATCGCAGGCATGCTGTTTGCCGTCGAAGTGCTGATGCTCGACCTTACGGCGGG
>Ga0065711_1048737_pt1 | contig 11654 bp, 14 predicted proteins | sample Hoacrofraction12_FD_59098 | JGI IMG/M metagenome (GOLD analysis project Ga0065711, IMG submission 59098) | Hoatzin crop microbial communities from Cojedes, Venezuela - Epithelial fraction 12 v2 (version 2) | ecosystem: Host-associated > Birds > Digestive system > Esophagus > Crop | place... | reverse complement strand
ACATGTTGTTTAAAAAAAAAAAAAAAAAAACCCAATGTTAAAAGCAGCTTGAACCTGACTTTGAGCAGGTTTAACTCTCTTTATTTCGTACACTCCTTATTGCAGCTTCATCTTTGGCATCAAGTCTGTTCCCTTCTGTCCTCGACCCTTCCCTTTGCCCTGCTAATACCAGTTTCTACCACAAACCCTGAAATTTTGTATATGGTTGTGTGAAACAGGCACTTTACATTTCCCTATACGACTTCCATCCAAAGACACACCCTCCCCAACTGTTCAGCGTCCTTTCCCAGCAGGCGGGCAGCACGTCCTAACGACTTCTGCTGAGTATGCAGCGATGATGGTGGTTGCTACGAAGCAGTTGGTGGCTTATTCTTGGGCTGTCTGTTTCTACATGTAACCCATTTACTGCCATCGTTATCACCTCAGATTGCAGCAAATTACAGCCTTGGGTGTGGTAGTGCAGGTGCAGGCTGGCTTTTTTAGTCATTATTGGGTGCTGTTCCCCGCTGTCACCTCCAACCCCATGACTGTCATAAATGCTCTGGTTTCTTTCCTTCTGGTGCTCTGAGGATCGGATGAGCCTTAATTTGCTGTCACTGTGGCTATTTTTCTTTCTTTCCTTCCTCTCCTTAAACTCTCAGGAGCAGCTGGGTAGATGCAGTTCTCCTTGGCATGGATTCTAGGCTGCAGAAAGAGCTAGCAGTGTCGGGGGCAGCGCAGAAGACCTGTGTCTTTCACCTTCAGCTGTCAGTAGTTAGCTTGGTGCATGCACGTTGATTTGTGCTTCAGCTCCAGCCCTTATGTTCCCCGCTCCCCCTGGTGACCTGTGCTCCAGCCCACAGGAAGAGACATATTTTCTGTTCTACCCCAATGCCTGTGAGCCTCAGTCGCTATAGTGGGAGCTTCTCCTGGGTGAAGAGGTGAAATAGGAAGGAGAGAGGAACCTTGTGGTGGACCTTGGCCAGGCAGACCCAAGCTAGAGCTCTCCTTGCCTCCAGCAAGCCCTGTTAAAAGTGCTCAAATACTGCCTGGTGGCGAGTTACTCCTGTAATTAATGCCAGCAATTATTTGGTTTGAAGCAGAGCTACTGCTGTCAATGGTGATGAGCTTTACCTCATCCATGATGGTTCCCATACTCTGATCATAGTTTTATTTCTAATGCTTTGATGCTGTAGCTGAGACAAACCTGAACTGCAAAAAAAAGGACATTTTTAATGGTGACTGTACGTGTGGCTTTTTGATTTACTTCTGTCACAGCTCGAGGGGCAGGAAGTAGTGGTCATGGAAGCGTAGTACTGGCAGGGCATATGGCTGTCGACTGACTGCTCCAGGAGCTGCACCAGGAAAGTATTAGGGCTTCCCTTTTTGCCAGTGAGTAGGCAGTGCTAAGGGGAAGAAAACAGGACAATTTTGTTTTGAGTCCAAGTTTTCAGGGGTTCCGATACATTTAGTGTCTTCATTTGTCTGGTGATATGCTAACAGCAAGCGGTGGAAACCATTCGTGGGATCTCTTGTCCATTGTCATCCTCATTTGTTGTCATTCTCCTCAAAAAAAAAAAAGTGACTGAATGACCTGTGGAAAGTGCTACATGTTGTCCATGTTTCTAGTCTTTGAGATGCCTGTTGGGAGGCTGCTTCAGTCCGCTCTTGCAGAGGCCGGGAGCAGGTTGAATCTGTTCCTGTTGTCGGGGCAGCGAACCTGTCTCGGTCAGAGGGAACTCTCCATCGGCCGCGAGTCCTGGGGCAGCTGGCTTATGGATGGTCAGGAGGTGGCAAGTTGCTCTCCAAATTATCTGCTGATCTCTAGAAGCCCTCGGTGATAGACCTGCAGAATGTGGTTCTGCATCTGCAAGCCTGGGTTCAAATGCCTGTTCAGATACAGCACAAAGAACAGCTTCTGATGGGGCAGCGTTGCAAGAAACCTGGTAGCCCTTCCAGCAGAGTGCCTGAGCTGTTGCTCTGATGGCGTGTCGTTGCGCTGGGGCTCCCAAGCTTTGCTCAAATACTGTTTCTGGCAGCATCAGCAGCTCCTTGCTGAACCTAGGAGCCAGCATTTGGCTGCCCAGATAAGGACTGAGGTACAGGTGCCACCGTTGTTTGGGAACCTTATAATACAGCCCGTAGTCTTCGGCACGGGAAGGGTAGCTATGTTTTTAGGTGTTGTTAAAAGAGGTGTAGCCTGCCCAACGGTACGAGAGCCCGAGCTGATACAGACAGTGCCTGGATTAGAAACTGATGGACTGAAGAGAGTTTGGTCTCCAACCCGGCCACGTTCTAGCCACCTTCCACTGCATAGCACTTCTCAGCTTCAGAGTGACGTAGCGGATAAATACTACAGGTGAATTCTGCTGGGGTGGATTAGGACTTGAGGGGACATGGCAGAGAACAGAATCTTGCCCTGGTCAGTCAGCTTTTCCAAAGCACTGAGTGCTGGCAGCCCTGTTTCCACCAGAGTTTGGCAGCTTTGAATGTTGGGCAGCTCGCATGCTCTGTTGCTCTTTACTCTGGGGAGCGGTGGAAGATCAGGGGAGCTGTGGTGATGCTCTGTCATATGGGCATCCACCTTCACCTCCTTCAGGTCTGAAACAGCTCCTTCACTGACTGCCAAGCCTGTGCTTGAGCCTCTGAGCCTTGGTCACCCGGTGTCCAAAGTGACTTCAGCAGCACATCCTTTTTGCTTCCTGTGGCGTGTGCCAGCAGTGTGCTCGGTGTGGCAAGACCTCCTCAGCACATTGGCCTTGGGCCAGGCAGGCAGTGAAGAGGGAGTTAACGTCTTAAGGTTATTAGGGTTTTTTTAGGGGCATTTTGTGTCAGCAATGAGCCTGCCCATGTTCTCGTAGGATTGCATGGGCATGGTCGCAGGCAGCTGGGCACCCAGCCCCATCCTAGAGCTGGCCTGACGTCCACAGCAGAGATGACCCTTCTTGCAGGTCCGAGTCCTGCCCTTGCCGTAGCCCAGCCTGCTCTTCAGGAGCCCCACCGCTGTGTTGCCTGTGGGAGCTCTGCCTGCCCTGCAGAGCCGTTGGCACCGGGCTGCTTTCCTGGCCCCTTCAAAGGGGCTGCTCTGCTTTGGCTAGGGGTGTAGGTAGCCCCACCGCAAGGGCCTCAGGAGACGCTCCATGACTCGGTACAACCAGGAGATGCTTCTGCGTAGGAGCATGGACTCGGCGTGTCAGGGAGGGGACACACCACGGGGGAGCAGCATCGCAAAGCATCCCTGGCTGCACTTAGGAGCCACGCGTAGCAGCCAGTGCTTCCCTCGGTAGAGCTCCAGTGCCTTCTGCCTGTCATGCTGCCGAATGTCCTCTCGTCCCTCCTCCTCGCCCTCCTAGAGCGAGGAGCTGGAAGAGGCCAGGATACCAGCCAAATACTCTGCGGTGTTTGATACGGCCAAGGCAGCTTTATGCAGCTTGGTGTTAAGGTGGCCTTTGAGTCTGTTACTGGGAGTATCTGGGAATCTTGGCTTCTTGTTTTTGTTCCCTTGTGTGGATTCCTCTCCTTTCTTCTTCCCCCCCCCCCACCCCGTATGTCCTGAGCCAGCTGTAAGTAGCTGTGAGCATGGTAGCCAAGGATCCTTGCTAGGAAAACTTGGGCCCTGCTTTATCATCTGCCAGCTGTTTGTTTGCCACTGTGATAAAGCGGGAGGTGGGAGCCTTGTCCTGGCGCTGAGCAGGGGTGCACTCAAACGCTGAAAGAAGAGACCCAAAGAGACAGTCGGGAGCTGTCAGCTTGCCCTGGCGCTAAGGGCCAGCCGAAGCTGCCTCCCACACGTCTCTGTGCTGATGCTGGCTGAAGTCAGTGGTGGTCTGTGTGCAGAGGGTTCCCGGACCAGACCTCTAATGAGAACGATAATTGAACTGTCCCTGCTGCCAGACCTGCCCAGGTTTGACTGGCATCCTGATGCTGATTTGTTCTCTTATTGGCTTTCGCAGGGGAACTCACAAAGTACTTCTTGAGTGAGTTTGACCTTGAACTCGCTGCCTTGAGCTGCTTTTCACTTCCTGCAGATGGAGATGCTTGTTCTCCTGGGCATGTCATGGATGTTTTCCAGGGTAGCCTTCTGAAAGGCAGGGTTGGGTGCTGCTTGCGTTATTCCTGACCCTAGTGCTTTGTTCCCTGGCCCAGGAAGCCTGCTGCCCTCCTCCCCAGTAACACATTGCCATTCGTTCTGCAGAAATCAAGGAGGTGGAAAAGCAAACGAGAAGGGACAGATGCCAACAACCGACCCATCAAAGCCGCCGGGAAAGTTATTATCCAGGACATTTCCTGCTTGCTGCCTGTCCACAAGCTGCTGGGAGAGCTCTACATGTGAGTACGGGCTGGCATCCTTTCCCAAATGAAAGCAGCCGGCTTTGGCATTGCTGTGCTTTAGTCCTGAGATCAGTCAGCGATGAGCTTTGGATGTTTCCTTACCTTCTTCCTCTGTTCTTGCCTGTTTTATGGTATCCCTCTCTGCCTGTGAGAGGGGACTTTTCTCCTGTAAATCTGAAAAGCTTGATGGAAGAAATTTGCGATGGGGGATCGCACACAGAGTTTGAACCGGTGCCCCGGCATCATCGCTGCAGGTTCAGGTTTTTGTCAGCTAAAGAGAGAAATTATTCCCACAAATTCTTTTTCAAATCTCATGTTAAAATCCACACTTAAATGCACAGGCTTTAAAATCCCAGTAAATGCATATTCTTATACTACAAAACTATTAGCTCGTAAAGCTGTGTAATTTCAGAAGTGTTTGGAGTGCCCCATTCACTTGGAGACTTGGTTGTACATGGCAGTGTACAGCAGGTCCTTCTGCTTTAATGGAAAGGATGGAGAAGTTCTGTTTGTTTTGTGCATTGTTTTTTGGGTTATTTTTTTAAACAAGGGGCTACTTTTTCCAAACTGGGTACTTCAGATAGTTCTCTGTTCCTGAATTTTTTCTTCCTTAGCTTTGGTGACACTATCTGGTCCTTCACAGAATTTCCAGTCTGTGGACAGTCAGGGAAGAAGCAGACTTCCCTTCTGAAAGGAGGGGGAGGAAAAAAGAGAGAAGAATTCTTCCTTCTCTCTTTTTTGTATTATTAAAACGAATGTTCTTTAATAAGGTGTGTGGGACCTTTCTTCTCTGGCTATCTCACGTGTCAGCAGCCTGACCCTTTTCCATTTGCTCTGAGATCTTAAGCAGCAGAAGTGTCGAGAGTGTCTCAGGAAGATTTCTGACGATAAGCAGGAAAGCCCACGTAGGTTTCCTCAGCCCACCTTGCCAACCTCTTGGAGACTCGCCAGCGGGTGCGTTGTCCTACCGGGGAGCAGGCTGAAGACCAACCTGCTTCACCGCAGCCTCCCGCCGTCCCCCTCCACGTCGGCCAGAGCAGACTGACAGGACCGTGTCACTGATGGCGCTGGCTTCTAGGGACAAGGATGAATCTTGGCTTGGTGGTATCCTGGCACAAATTTGGCTCGGTGTCTCCTTGGAAGCAGCGCATCTCAGGATCAATCCTAGCTAGTTTGAAGCTGGGCTTGATGTGCACTGTGTTAGGGAGGATGAATAATGGGAGTTGCCAGAAGGATGGCAGTGATCCCTGAATAACAGGGGAGGGAGGGGTGGAATCCTGGCCGTGCTCGCAGGTTCATGTTGGTCTGAGTTGGGCTACTCAATGCTGCCACTGCCACTTTCCACCCATCCCTCCTCACCTGCGTAGGCAACGTGCCAACCAGTGCTGCGCTGTCTCCTTTCTTTTTAGACTGAATGTGAATAACATCCAGGAGACTTGCCAGAAGAATGCTGCCTCGGCCTTGGCTGTGGGACGGCGAGATCTCGTGCAGGTATTATGTTGAATCAGACCTCTTGCTCAGCGTGCTGCGCTACCCTCAAACGGCTTGTGCTGTCGCCTTGATACCCCCGCAGCCAGCTAGGCTCGGCAGTTGTTCCAGGGAGTCTCTGGTTGGTGAACCTGTGGAACAGCCACGGGGGTGGTCTCTGCCTCGTTGACTCTTGGCATCAGAAGATTCCTTCCCAGGGCTGCAAGCAGATTGCGTTACGCCCTTTGCCAAACTGAGTGAAGCGCATTTTTCGGGGAATTGCTGCAGGCCAAGCGAGGAATGCAGCCTACTTTTGAGTAAGCAGATGGAGTAAGTGCGCGCACAGTTGCCTAACTGCCGTCGGCATTTTGATTGGTGATTTTGTCTCGCTTGAGTAATCGTTTCTATTGTTTGGTATTCATTTGCGCTGGCACTGGGTGCTACCTGCAGCTAGCTTCTCCCTAAGAGAGCCTGAGCCCCGGGACCCAGCCCCAGCACGGGGCGGGCCACTTGCCTTCAGCTAGCAAAAAGAGAAAAATGGCTGTTTGGGCCCATCCTTTTCCGTGCGATTAGTCCATTGCAACGGGCAGAATATTTGGCAGGACTCAGGAGAGCCTGAAAGGGACAGAAGCGGGCTGGCACTGCCAGAGGAGACTGTGCACCTCTCCTGAGCGTTTGGCTCTTCCTAAACCTGGGCAGGGAGCACGCGTAGGCTTACCTGACCTAAGCAGAAGCAAACTCAAGCTGTTGTCTTCTTTCTCGGTGGGTTCTGCTAGACCAGGAGAGAGACGGTAGGTCTGGTGCCCCTTTGTGCTTCATCTTGCTGTCTGGTTTGCCCGCGTTGGAGCAGAGCTTGGGTGGAATAACTTCAGCGAGATTTCTCTGAGATACCTCAGGTTTTTTTCCCTGTCCCATGTAACTCTAGTCTGTATTGCAGCTTCCCTTGTTCCTAGCAGACGTGGAGGCTTGAGTTGCAGGTTGCGTGTAAGACGTGCTCTGTAGCAGCGTAGGAAGCGGCATCCTTCCCTTTTCCTTTCTGTGCTCTCTTGTACTCAGCCCTGTCCTTGCTTCAGTTTCTCTCCTGTTTCTGGTTTCATAGAGAGCAGCTGTGGGACTACTGTTCCTGGCTGTCCTTTGTACTTGGAGCATGTGTTTTTTCTTTACTTTTCTGGGCTGTCAGCTCTGGTTTCTGCTCTCTTTCCAGCACCATGCTCCTTTTCCTTTCCTGCTCTTTTTTTCCATGCCAAACTAGGAGCCTTGCTTTTCCTTGGAATATTCCAATTGCCTCATTTGAAAAAGAAACAGTCCTAGATCAGTGATATAGAGACTGAAAAGATGAAGCCGTTTTCAGAGTAGAGGGTGATAAATGAAGGAGAAATTTCATGTGAAATAGTTAAACTGTTGGAGTAGAAATGGCAAACTGTGCTCCTGTCTGCACCGGGCTGTGCTAGGAGTACAGAGGTGTTCGGTAACACTCGCAGCTAATCTAAAGATACTTTTCATGTGAATAACGATTCACCAGTAAACTCTGTGCCACCTCTGAACCCAAGAACCGTACCAAATTTAAGCCCTTTGGAGGTTTGTGAATAGAAAATGCACTCGTAGGTCTGTTAGTCTAACAGACCCGTCAGGGTAGCTTATAGACTCTTCTTCTTCAAAGCTCAACCCGAACTCAAAGCAAGTGGGAGAGGAAATTGTTCAGTTTTGTGTTACTGTATGTACTATTTGGACACAGAGACAGAAGCTGCTCCCTGCTGCTGGGGGAGGGGGGAGGAAGCAAGCACCATTATTATCTGTCTGCGAGTGAATTTGTGCACAGCTATGCCCCAGGAATGTGGTTATTTCTAATTGTAGCTTTGATGCTTTTCCTTCCTGTCTGCCAGGTTTGGTCACTGGCCATGGTTGCCACTGATCTCTGTCTTGGACCGAAGTCTGACCCAGATTTGGAGATACCTTGGGCACAACATCCATTTGGACGTCAATTACTGGAGTCCTTGTAGGTGTCTGAATGCCGGGGAGGGCTTGGGGAATGGTTGCTGAAGCAGAACCCTCCATAGCTATGTACGTTGTAAGGCATCATTTCGGACTGGGAGTGGTGCCACAGCTGGTATTTTTTCCTCTCTCAAGCCTGAGATGCAGCAAGAAGGGAAGCTGCAAGTGTGCTTATGACATGCAGGAGGCAGCATTTGGCCTCCCATCTGGCACCGAGCTCTGCCTTGCCTGACGTTGAGCAATAGGCCGGGCGCTGTAGGAGCGCTGCTTTCCAGCATGCCTGCAATGCCTGACTTGGAGACTTGGGTTTTCTGCTCCCCACCTCCTAAATGGGTGTGTTGCTGCGGTGGATTTGTTCACCTGCAAATTCACTTTTGCCACATAGCACGACTGGGAAGTCGTTCCACTGGTCTCAAAGCCAAGTGTTAGCTGCAAATGTCCTCCTGCCAGTCAGTCTGTTCAGGAGGGGACGTAATTAGTGATTGATATTATCTGTTGGTATAGCTATGTGGAGGCACAGGATTTGTGTGGCGTACTTTCCTCGACCTAGTTCTTTCCTGCTGTGTGGCAGCAGTGGGAGGGGAGCACAGAGAGTTCTTCGTTGCTCCAAGTCTTCAGAGCAATCCAAGAACTTCATAGCCATCCAGACAACCTGAGTTGGGTTTTGCTGTGGGATCTAGATGGCGAGACGCTTGCATGTAGAGGGTTTTATCAAAAAGGCATTGCGGCTAGGGGTGAGTCTGATGGCTCCAGCTTTACATCCAGTTAAAATCAGTTCTGTGGACCTTGTTCCTGAAGCTGCAGAACCTTGGGATAATCAGGCCACGAGTCCTGCTGGATTCCCAGAGCTCCCGTCTGTCTTTCGCCTGTTAGGCCTCGAGTGTTTGCAGGAGGAGGACTTGGCTCCTCAAGGATGTGACAGAACAGGCAATCCAGGCCTGCAGAGCGCACGTGCTTCCCGTGGGCAGTAATGTGACCCAGATCGATTTGTGCAACAGGCTTGAAGTTAGTTGCCCTGGAGTCTTGATGGTTTTGCCACTGAATTCTGCCCAGTCTCATACTGCCTGTCCTTTTCGTTTCCCAGGCTGGCTCATTACTCGCAGCTCCACGACGTGCAGACCCTGGCCATGCTGTGCAGCGTCTTTGAAGCCCAGTCCAGGCTACAGGGGTGCCCAAACTCCTGTGGCCCCTTTCCTCAGCGTGCCTCCAACCTGCCTTCCCACAGCCGATACGTATGACCGCCGTTTCTTTTCCGGTTGTCTTGGATGTCTTTTGAACACCTCTCATGTAGATGACACGATTTCCTCTCCTTTCCCCCTCAACAGCCCAGCTTTACTTCTTCTGGCTCCTGTTCCAGCATGTCAGATCCTGGGCTTGGCACCGGAGGCTGGAGCATAGGTACCAGCACCTGGATAGTAAAGAGAGGAATTGGCCTCACTTCTGGCCCTGGTTTTAGGTGGCTCCTGTGGTGGGGAAAGAAGGGAGTTAGTACTGGCTGTGGCTGCAGATGTGCTCTGCCAGAGCAGCTTTCCGGGGTTTGGCCAATGTGACGTGACTCCATGGCTGGAAGTGAGCAGGGCTTGCAGTAACCGTGTCGATGCTCCCGCAGTCCTGCCCCTTCCACCTTCTGCAGCGTGTTGTCCGACCGGCAGAAACTGTTACAAACACCCTAAACATAGAGTGAGGCCCCTGGATCACAGGTTAACCCAGAGCCAAGAGCTCCTGCTGCTGCCTTTTCTGGTTGGAGACAGGTAAAGAGAGAGCCCAGTTCTCTGCTTCCAGCCTGGCTGTGGCAAGCTCTCGGGCTGACTGCCTGGGTGCTGCCTGGTGCCGTGAGCTTTCTGCAGCCCCGTGCTTTGCACAGGTTGAGGCTGTTAGCTGTGCCGACTACTGAGGGTTTCTTTGTCCTTCATGTGCCTGGACACGGTTCCCAGAGCTGGCTGCTCCATCACCTTCCCAGGGATAGAGGTCAGGCTGACTGGCCTGCAGTTCCCTGGGTCCTCCTGCTTGTCCTTTGTGGAGACAGGAGTGGCAGCTGCTTTCCTCCAGTCCGTGGGCACCTCTCCCAGTCGCCGCGATCGTTGAACAGTTACAGAGAGTAGCCTCGCAGTGCCATCAGCCGGATAATTCCACAGGGTTCAGGGGAAGAGCAGTGCTGTGCTTTCTCCTGTCACTGGAAAAACAGCGGTAGCTGGGAAGGCTGGGTGCTTGGTGACATGAACACCCAGGAGCCTGAGGAGGTTTTCTGCTTGGCTGGGAAGGTGTCAGAGAAGTTGCTCTTCAGGGCTCCAATGTCAGAGTTGAGGCTGTTGGCTGATTCGTAGGGATACACGTAGCCTGGGCCAGCGTCAGCCCTGTTAGCACCAAAGCTGTAACTTCCCAGTGCGATATCAAGGCATCTGTGACGCGGGGAAGAGTGGAGAACCGGGGCTGATGGAGCTGATGTTGTCTTGTAGCGGTTATTAGCAGTCTGTTCCCTGCCCCCAGGGCAATGCCTTACGTGCAGAGGCCCCTTGACATAACTGCAGCCCTGGTGAGGAGAGTCCTCCCTGTCTAGGAGAGAGGAGCCCGGCCTGCCAGGGATGATGCTCCCAAGCAAACTCCATGGGATTGATTGCCTGAATCTTTTTTATCTAAGGTGGGAGGCAAAAGGGATTCCTCCATGTTCGGTTTCTCTGCCTGATGATCCCAATCCCCATCCTGTCGCCAGAAGCGCAGTAGAAATGCTTGGCGAACAGAGGGTGATGTGTAGTTTTCTGAGGCAGGGCAGCGTTTGTAGGGATGCAGGAGGCGACACGACCATGCCTTAGCGAGAAACCCGGGGTGTGTGAACGTGTGGTCTCCCTCCCCGCCCTGGCTGTGCTCAGGCTGTGCTTGCGGAGGTACGCTCACAACCTTTCGATGCTTGCAGCAAACAAAGACGCGGACCAAGCCTCCACTCCCTGGTGTGAGTCTTCTCCGGATGACTTCCGCTACGGAAACCTAATGTATCCTGATCATCGCGAGCGGGAGAAAGACCAGCATGAGAAAAACAAAAGGTAGCTTATAGCGTGCCTCGGGGGTGTTCCGAGCCGCGTGACTGTGCCCACGCCAGCTGCAGTTCTACAGCCAGATCTCTCTTGGTGCTGTGAGGTAGCATGCCTGCTCCTAGACCTCTTCATTCAGGTAGTCGCCTGGAGAAGCTTCGTGCTGCAGATCAGCTCCGTTCAGCTGGGGTTGCGTACGAGCCAGCTATGAGTGGCCGTGGTAGGGGCTCCGGTGGGTGGTCCAGCCATTCGCCACACCCTTGAGTGCAGAACAAATGAAAACCAGACCAGTTAGCATTCAGCGATGTTTCAGCGACACGTGGGAAATCATCTGCTGCTCTCACAGAATCACAGAATCCCAGAATGTTCGCGGTTGGCAGGGACCTCTGTGGGTCACCCAGACCAACCCCCTCCCCAAGCAGGGTCACCCAGAGCAGGCGGCACAGCACCACGTCCAGGCGGGTCTGGAATATTTCCAGAGAAGGAGACTCCACAGCCTCCCTGGGCAGCCTGGGCCAGGGCTCCGTCACCCTCAGAGGGAAGAAATTTGTCCTCGTGTTCAGACAGAACTTCCTCTGCTTCAGTTTGTGCCCATTGCCCCTTGTCCTGTTGCTGGGCACCACTGGAAAGAGTCTGGCCCCATCCTCCTGACACCCACCCTGCAGATATTTGGAGGCATTTATGAGGTCCCCTCTCAGCAGTCTCTTCTCCAGGCTGAACAAGCCCAGCTTCCTCAGCCTCTCCTCGCAGGAGAGATGCTCCAGTCCCCTCCTCATCCTCGTAGCCCTGTGCTGGACTCTCTCCAGTAGCTCCTCATCTTTCTTGAACTGGGGAGCCCAGAACTGGATGCAGTACTCC
>Ga0065711_1048736_pt1 | contig 11654 bp, 9 predicted proteins | sample Hoacrofraction12_FD_59098 | JGI IMG/M metagenome (GOLD analysis project Ga0065711, IMG submission 59098) | Hoatzin crop microbial communities from Cojedes, Venezuela - Epithelial fraction 12 v2 (version 2) | ecosystem: Host-associated > Birds > Digestive system > Esophagus > Crop | place... | reverse complement strand
GACAAGGGGCAATGGGCACAAACTGAAGCATAGGAAGTTCTGTCTGAACATGAGGAAGAACTTCTTCCCTCTGAGGGTGACGGAGCCCTGGAACAGGCTGCCCAGGGAGGTTGTGGAGTCTCCTTCTCTGGAGATATTCAAGACCCGCCTGGACGCGTTCCTGTGCAGCCTGCTGTAGGTGACCCTGCTTCGGCAGGGGAGTTGGACTAGATGACCCACACAGGTCCCTTCCAACCCCCACCATTCTGCGAAGGTCAGGGACGAAGGAGGGAGAGGAGGTGCTCCAGCCCATGGAGAAGGCCGTGGTGAGGCAGGCTGTCCCCCTGCAGTCCCTGGAAGTCCACGGTGGAGCAGATAACCACCTGCAGCCCGGGGAGTACCCCACACCGGAGCAGGGGGATGCCTGATGGAGGCTGTGACCCTATGGAGAGCCCATGCTGGAGCAGGCTTCTGGCAGGACCTGTGGAACTATGGAGAGAGGAGCCCATGCTGGAGCAGGTTTGCTTGCAGGACTTGTGACCCCGTGAGGTACCCACACTGGAGCAGTCCTTTCCTGATGGACTGCACCCATGGAAAGGACCCATGCTGGGGCAGTTTGTGAAGAACTGCAGCCTGTGGGAAGGACTCATGCTGGAGAATTTCATGGAGGACTGTCTCCTGTGTGTGGGACCTCACTCTGGAGCAGGGGAAGAAAGTGAGGAGGAAGGAGCTGCTGGGACAATGTATGATGAACTGACATCCCCCTGTGTCATTTGGGGGGAGAAGGTAGAGAAAATAGGGAATGAAGCTGAGCCCAGGAAGAAGGGAGGGGTGGGGAGAAAGTGTTTTAAGATTTGGTTGTATTTCTTGTTACACTACTCTGGTTTGATCAGCAATAAAATAAACTAATTTTGCCAAGTTGAGTCTGTTTTTCCTGTGTCGGTAATTGGCGAGTGATCTTGCTCTGTCGTTATCTCAACTCAAGAGCCTTTCAATATATTTTTATCTCCCCTGTCCAGTTGAGGAGGAGGAGTGCTAGAGAGGCTTGGTGGGCACCTAGTGTCCAGTCAGGGTCAACCCACCACAATGAGCTGTTGCTGTGGATGGAAGGCTGAACATGAGCCAGCAATGCATACTCACAGCCCAGAAAGCCAACTGTATCCTGGGCTGAATCAGAAGAAACATCAAGGGAGGTGATTCTGCTCTGCTCTGGTGAGACCCCACCTAGAGTACTGCGTCCAGCTCTGGAGCCCTCAGCACATGGAAAAGAAATGGACCTATTGGGGTGGATCCGGAGAGGCCACAAAGATGATCAGGGGGCTGGAGCACTTCTCCTACGAGGAAAGGGTGAGAGAGCTGGGGCTGTTCAGTCTCAAGAAGAGGAGGCTCCAGGGAGACCTTATTGTGGCCTTCCAGTACTTAAAGGGGGCTTATAAGAAAGATGTGGACAGACTTTTTAGTAGAGTCTGTAGCAATAAGACAAGGGATAATGGTTTTAAACTAAAAGTGGGTAGATTTAGACTGGTTATAAGGAAGATATTTTTTTATGATGAGGGTGGTGAAACACTGGCACAGGTTGCCCAGAGAGGTGGTAGATTCCCCATCCCTGGAAACATTCAAGGTCAGGTTGGATGGGGCTCTGAGCTACCTGATCTAGTGGTAGATGACACTGCTTATTGCAAGGGGGTTAGACTAGATGACCTTTAAAGGTCCTTTCCAACCCAACACATTCTATTTTGTGCTTGTTTGGTTTATAATTCTTGGAGAAAAGGATGTAGGTAGGAAAGGAGGAGGAATAAAATAAATGATTGCTTTAAAAAAAAATATATTAAAAAAAATCATTCTCATTTTCCTGAAATAAATTGATCTGTACTGTTATTTCCCGGAAAATATGAATTTACAAAGGTAACAATATCTTTACGGCCACAAAGGCTGGATGGATCCCTTTGCTAACTTCTGTTCACATACCGTAAGTAATTTCCCTTGTTACAGGAACTGTTGCAAAGGGAACTGTTCTTTCCATTTCTTTCAAACCTCTTTTATGTGTGGGGTTTTTTGTTTTTAATACAGGTCAATTTAGAAAGAAATACTTTAGTTCTGTTTTTTAAAAAACACAGCAAAAGAGATCTAGCTCATAATATTTGAGCAAATTTCAAATTTTCCACAAGATATCTCCTCCCTGGAGGAAATCAGAGTACAGAACCTACGTGTAAAACGGTTTTGTTTTCCACAAGGGGCTGACAAAGTTATTGCTTCAATTCTTGCATCAAGCTGACACGTGATGTGGAAAAATATCTATAGTAGCTTAAAATCACATATTATTCCTTACTGTCCTTTCAAGATTTTGTGTCATTCACACTTTTCTTTGAGGCATATTTTATTTATCCGAGGTTTATAGGTGCACAAACAAGAACTCTGATATTATTGTGCTTTTACCCAGAAAGACCTTTATTCTGTTTTAGGAAAACAACAAACCAAGAACTGTCAGGGTTGACTCTACTTAAAGATATCCTGATCCTTATGAGATCAGGATTGATGTGTTTCATCAATAGCTGGTGACAGCTGAATACCGTTAAATTCAGATATAGAAATTACAGCTTCTAGCAGAGCAAGAAGCAGCTGTTTCCCTTTTTAAAGCAGAAATATGTGTTAGAACTGCATGAAAAATATTGTTTATCTCCATTAAAAATTTAGAGATTCCTCTGGTTGCTTCAATTTCACCACATAATTAGGCCACTGACAGCAAGACCCACTTGTCCTCAAAGTCAAACAGAGCAGGGATTAAAATCTTAGGATTTTAGGGAAATGGCAGGACCTGGTGTTAAAATGAGTGAGCTAAGAAGAGGCAGGAAACAGAAAGCTGTAGGGTCAGTCTCCCTGAGGCTATTTTTTTAGTATAAACTGCTGCAGACTACCTGAAGAGAGGGCAAATAGTGAAATTCAAGTCTCTGCGAGGAGGCCAAGTCCAGCTCTCCAACACAATCCCTGACCATTCTCTTCCAGTACATTTTCACATAATTTTTTGGTTTAGAAGAAATAATTATTTTTCAACTGATGGAAGTGTCACTGAAGTGTTTCCAAACACTTTTAATACATAGCAAAAAAGTCATAACAGCTACCAATTACATTTTCACAGGTTTCTTATTTTTCTGGCAGGTTGTACTTCCCTCATAAAAGCAGAGGTGTTTTAGAAGGGCATCTCTTCAGCTGTGACTCATTCTGCATAGTAATATCTCCATTGACTTGAGGCTGATAAAATGTTTCCGTTTTCCTTTCCTATAATTGCATAGCTCTCAAATTTGACTAAAGTGTTCTCTTCCTTTTCAGAACTTTCTCTCTATAATATCCTGAAACTCTGGTGTGTTGTTTGGGGTGTTTTGCCTTGACGTCAGAACTCTTGTCTGTTCAAAAACTCTGTCTCTTTCCTGTGTTTTTGGATGAAACTCTTGAGTGCAAAGCCATGGAGGGTGTTTGCTGTAGACCCTTTATTTTGGTTTGATCCTGATTTTTGTCTTTTCCTTATTTCCTTTGAGTGATTCACAAGTACCTGCATTCCCTGGGTAAGAAATGGTGATGCAGACGGACAAGAGTAAATCTGCAAATGATATTCTGGAGACTTCTCTGGAGTTACTTTCAATTTCTTCTAATACCTCATTTTTGTATCCAAACAAAGCATTATCCTAATCCACTTACTATTGCATGATAAGCAGCATGAAATAGACTTTGCTGAGGATTTTTTACTAGCAATTGAAATTCCTCTGAAACAATTTGATCACTTCTGTCTGAAATTACCCTCTTAGATCATTTATTCTGTACTGTAACTGGCTTGCTAAATAAGTTTTAAGTCCCCTATGATTAATGTGCTTATTCTAGTCAGTGAAATGAAGCTGCAGTCTATGCAAGGATCTCAGACATAGCATGGAGCAACTTCTAGAGCATTCTGGAAACCCCTTTGGTGCATCCATGATCTGCTGAGAGCTTCATCATTGTTCATCCCTTTTCCCATGCAGGCAATGGTATTTGCACTTCTGAGTTAGGATTCATGGCAGTACTCCTGTGCCAGGACTGATGGTCTGTTCAGGTCCCTTGTCTCTACTACCAAGATGGGTCTTGGGGAATTCTCCATGGGTTTAGGGCAAGGACTCTTGGAAGATTACAGTTGCTGAAAGGGACACACACACACACTTCTTGTTAGAACCTTCACACTGCTGGCCTGTGTATTCACCACAAACTCATCATATCTTGGAGCAACACAGACCAGCTGTAATGAAATGATGCAGGGAGATGTGGCAACAAAAAAAACCCGAGCCCTTTGCTGCTCTGTCACTGCAAAATTCCCAGCAAAGCTAAAGACTGACAGAAATTCAGATGTGTGAAGGTTGCCAGCACTGCTCCAGCTCTGAACAGCTTTTCAAAAAGACATGACACAGCAGCACTGTGCCCAGTTACACATCCTCACATAGTTGCATCTTTGTTTAAGAACATTAATCCTGGGCTTCTGAATCCTTTTTGTAGCTCCCATAGATTTTATCTGCTATTTAACTTGTGCTCAAACAGCAGATACCAGTTTTTGCTTTAACTTCAAACATAATAAAATCTTGATGTAAAGAAAAATGGCAATTTATTTTGTCTGGGGACTCAGAAGACTGACTGACACATCCTAAGAGAGACAGCACATTTTCCAAACTGAGTCAGTCATTGTGAGAGAGGAGATCTTCCCAACTCTGCAGGAGCGAGCGGGATGCCCTTGATCTGCTCCACTGTCAGCACGGAGAGGGGAAGTCTGACAAATAGCTACTGCACTTTTATTTTTGGAAGATGACTGGTGTGATGCCTAAAACTATTGTACCCGTTTACACATATTTCTGTCTCAGCCTTGAACATGTTGCCTCAGAGCCCCCTGGATTTGGTGGGTCTGCCTATATGAAGCTGCCTTGTGAAGCAAGATTAAAGCTTCTGGAACCAGCTGCCTTCATGCCCATACAAATTGCAAAGGATGTGTGTTTCAGTGGGTTACAGGTACTTAGAAAATCCACACAGCCTCCAAGAGCCTAAGCTTTATGTGTTTCACTATTTAACATAATTTCAGCTGTGGTAAAATGATCTGACCATTAATGCTGTGTTGTCAAGGAGATTATTTGGCCTTTCTTAGAGGCAGTTCACTGTGTGGAAAGCAAAAAGCTCAGGATAGCAATTAATTTTAAAAGAGCGCCCACGCATGATCATTGATACTGTACAAAAAGCAACATACATTAATTCCTTGTTTCTACCTTCATGAAAATCAGTTATCCTAGTCGGTGTGTTTTCCAAGCTCAAACTGGATGGGTTTTGAACTCCTAGAGAAGATCTTCGACAAAATGTTCTAGGTTATTTATGGCTGTCAGGGAGCAAATATGGGGAATCAGATTTTAACTGTGTATTACTGTGGTGGCAATAGCAGAGGCCAATTTATGAGAATGATGTGTTGCAACTGCAGTCCAGCTAGAAAGAAAATATTTCTGATGCTTATGAATAAGAGGATAGGACGTCTTTCTTGTGTCTCTGTGCACAGTCAGGTTGTGATCTGATGTCTGATGGAATCAATGGGGAAAAATCCCTTTTACTTTGCATTTTGGGTCCAGTCTGTGTAGAAACAAGTTCACGACCAAAAATAAAAATAAAAAAGAGCCAACCAAGAAAGAAAGTCTTTAAAACAACAGGCTGTGCAAGGTGTCAGCACAACTTGTCCACTTCGAGGTTTTACACAAAATTTTTAAAAGGACTGTCAGAAAAAGTTGGAACATTGTCCGGAGTCATTTTGGAGAGTTGGAATCATCTGGGAGAGAAGTTGAAAAAAAATGTGGTAATCCTGGCAGAAGTCAGTGTTCCCAGTTTCTAAGTGTGATGGTCCATTGGCTGGATCCCTGTACACTGAGAGGCTGGCCAACTACAACTGTGCTTTACAGCAGAGTTCTCTTCATATGAAACAAGATGCATCATCATGGCCCTGCTGTGAAAAATTGTCGTTAATCACCAGTTGTCAGGGACTTTGTCTTTTTTTTCTGTCATTTTAGTCTCATAGAGCCATTACAATGGCACTTCTCAACTTATTTGTGGTGATGACCCTTCATTCAGAGTAAAATCTCTCTCAGAGTAAAGTCCACTTACATTTACTGCAGAAGTAAAACCAAAAATGTAGCAGTGATAGAAATGGTAACCCATTTCATTTGTTTCAGTGTTTTTTCGTGACAGTAACAGACTATGGGGAGCAAGAACAGGTAGAGGAGAAGCAAGGTGGTCTGTGCCTTGCCACAAGCCACCCTGAAACCCAGTGCCCTCCCCTGGTTGTGGTAGGAATTTGCACCTTCCAGCAGAGATGCGGTGTGCAGGAGTGCCCATGCCTGCCCTGCCGTCCCTGTGGGACATGTGGGCCACCTCCAAGCTGCTGTGGCAAGAGGGCTGGGGGGTGTGAGCCTCAGGTAAAGCTAGGCTGGAAGTATCTCAGATCTGCCCTGTGGCAGTCATTGTTTTGGCATGGTTATTCACTGCTTGCTTCAGCAGATGCCTAAGGTAATGTGAAAATTATATCGAGATACAGCTTGCTCTTCTCACAGAAATCATGGACTGCCGTGTCCAGGATGTAAACAGCAATCGCAGGCAGGTGAAACAGGCAAACAAGGCTTAGAGACACAAGCCACAGGCTCTAAATCAGAGGTAGGCATTGATTTTGAAAGAAAGATGTTCCTCTGGCATGGTATGAAAATAATTTAAATGATTGACAACCATATTAGACCTCTCCAGCCAACAGATGTCATCCAAAACTTGCAGTTTTCAGAAAAGTCACTATGTTGTTACTTTAGCAAGACTAAACATCACAAAATCGAACTCAATGAGTGCCTGGCAACACAAAAGGGCTGTGGCTGTGTGTTGACTTCTTGACATCTCAACACACAATTCAGAAAGCGTTTCTCCAATTACTCAGTACATGTAAAAATGTGGTTTCAGAGCTGGGATGCTCAACAAGAAATGCACCCGTACATTTTGCTGCATTGGGAACACTCGCTGAGCTCAGCTGTCATCTTGAGGCAGTGGTTTCCATCCACAGACTGTACCCAGGGTTCACACTTCAGGATGAATCACAGAATTAGTTTGCCATCCTTCTTTTGGCAAGTAAGTCCTTGCTGTAATTGCCCCAGGAAAATGTGAGTAGTGGATGGATGTAAAATGTGATCCATTTGATCTGATTATGTATTATGTTTTGCTTTTATACACAGTTTGCACACCTTATTCCTGATAATAAGACATCAAAAAAATGATTTCTGAATGACACTCAGCATGTGCTCATACAGACATGCAGATGCAAAGAAGCACTCTATTCACTGCATATTGTGAATGCCCATCCTTCTTTTCCGAATTCATCATGTTTCCAGACATTTTCTGATACATCTATCACAGCCAAATAGCTTGTTTGTATTGAAACTGTGCATAAAGTGCCTGTTGCTAGGGTAACTGTACCTTTTTCAGATAAATTTGAAAGGACAGAGGCTTCTTGCCTCTTTGGTTCTTCATAAGCAGCTTAAAACTGAGGGCTTGCCTCCCTAATACGCAAAGGCATCTGCATGGCATTGAATTACAAAATCATAAGCCTTAGTATGTTGTTAAGTCTCACTTGGTATATCTTGATTGCATCAAAGTACTGATCCAGTTACATGTATTGGAAGCAGCCTTATTTTTAAATTTATTTTAAAATATATGGGGCTGCAGGACATTAATTATTTACTCAATATTGCTTTTACACTCATTCTGTTTACATTGTTGAGGTCCATGTGCTTTGGTGATGTTCTCTCCACACATTTGTGTGACCCTTCTCCTGGCCATCATTTTAGCAAAAGGAGTATATAATACATCTCCTCAAACTCGTGTGCAGTGCTAGGACTTAGAGCTTTTCTAAGGCTTCCTACCACCTGTAAGTATAGATTCTATCAATAAAGGTTATAGTGAATTAAAGGACTATGTATCTTTCCTTAATGGCCCTAGCAGTGGTGTGAAATGCAAAGGAAGACCATCTTGGACAAACAACTTCTATGGCTGCAAATGGCAATGGCAACTAACTGGCTGATTTTAAAACTAAACATGCAGCAACTGAAAAAAAAAGGTATTTTAGTCCATTATGGGCTTGTGTTTGTGCTGTCCAGCTTTGCAAGTGTGAAGTGACAATAAGGTTCACAACAGCTGGTAGAAATTGACTAAAATAGCTCTGTTTCTTGGAGTGTTAAATGAAGACAAATATGCCCAACTCATGCTCCACTTCTGCATTTTTGCTGCTGCTCTGTCTCAGGTGCTGCCTGAGCAAGCAATGGCTGTTGGGACCTGAAGCCACTAATTTTCACCTTCTTATAGCAGTGCTTATTCTGAGATGATATTTTGTGTTTGAAACCTGGGGTTCTCACCTGCTTGTTTGTGTGAACTATATTTCTCATTTTCTGCTTTGTGTTAGGTAAAGGTTGCTTTTCTTTGCTGAGTTAAATGTCTTTTTCCATGACATGGTTTAGTGGTGGACTTGACAGTGTTAGGTTAACAGTTGGACTCAATGATCTTAAGGTTTTTTTCTAACCTATATGCTTCTATGATTCTATCTTCTGCATGTGTGGGAACAAGGGTGTCACTTTACTGACTTGCAAAGGTAGCATGTGGTTTTTAAAAAAATGGCCAAGCCCTGTCACCTAGCTGTGACTCACTATTTCGCTGCAATTACATGAAAAATAATAAGGGCCTGACAAAACCACAGAATTTTATCCACTTGGCAAAGATATCTGAGAAAAACTGTGTACTCTTGCTTGTGCTGCTCTACTGTGTCCTGACTTCACACCATACATGCACTGGGGTGTGATCCTTCACTAGACTCTGCTCAGATCTGCTGTGCACCCAAACGTAGATGCTGGCACAGCCTCCCAGTCTATAGGTCCATACTCTGCGCAGGAATGCACCAGAGCCTTTTCCAATATCTCCCTTTATTGCCATGGAAGCAGGCAGGTGGGAAGGCACCTCTGGGTATCATCTAGTCCAACCTCCTGTGCAAAATATTCACAGGTGAATCAGGCTGCTCAGGGCTTTGCCCAGGCAAGTTCTGAAAATCTCCAGTTTCCCATGTTCTGATTTACTTCTGTTGACTCCTGTCCCATCACTGCGCACCTCCGAGAGGAGCCTGGCTCTGTTGCCTCTGCACCCTCCCATCAGGTACGTGGTTACAGTGCATTAACTTGTTTCTCTATTTCTTTTCCTCCAGTGGCTCCCAAATGCTGTTCCCCACTGTGATGTGTGCAAGTCCCAGCTTCTGCAGGAGAAGACCTGGTTCCTGAGATCTCAAGTACTTACAGAGAAGGGCAGTCCATCAGTTGGATTTATTTGCAGTACAAGGAAGTCCCCAGAGACACATGACTTTTATGTCTAACCAGTAGGATTTGCAACTTTGATCAGTTTTGTTATATCATCCTGCCTCTTCTGCCAGCTTGGCTACTTGACCAGAGCAAATGAAATACAAATTTTAGAACATCGGATGTCATTATGGTCAGCTTTTGACTTTTTACTTATTTTTAAAAAAATATATTATCTGAAAGTGGGCTCCTGTGCTGATTTTGGCTGGGATAGGGTAAATTTTCTTCCTAGCAGCTAGTATGGGGCTGTGTTTTAGGTTTGTGCTGAAAACGGTGTTGATAATACAGGGATGTTTTAGTTATTGCTGAGCGGTGCTTACACAGAGTCAAGGCCTTTTCTGCTTCTCACACGACCCCACCAGCAGTAGGCTGGGACTGCACAAGAAGCTGGGAGGGGACACAGCTGGGACAGCTGACCAAAGGGATATTCCATAACATATGACGTCATGCTCAGTATATAAAGCTGGTGGAAGAAGGAAGAGGGAGACATTTGGAGTGATGATGTTTGTCTTCCCTAGTAACCATTACATGAGATGGAGCCCTGCTTTCCTGGAGATGGCTGAACATCTGCCTGCCAATGGGAAGTAGTGAATGAATTCTTTGTTTTGATTTGCTTGCGTGTGTGGCTTTTGCTTTACCAATTAAACTGTCTTTATCTCAACTCATGAGTTTTCTCACTTTTACCCTTCTGATTCTCTCCTCCTGTCCTACCAGGTGGGAATGAGTGAGCGGCTGTGTGGGGCTGAGCTGCGGGCTGGGGTTAAACCACGACAGCTCCTAATGCCTATCTACCTTGCTGAGCATATGTATGATCCATAACAATGGCTTTGTCACCATTGCTTGATCTTTTTCAGTCCAAACAGTGCACCAAAGTTACAGACACATTAGATGACTCTAAATGAAAATGTGAGGTGGCCTACAAATGCCCTATCTTTAAAGTGTATTTTTAAGAAGACAATAAGAGCACAACAAGTACAGTCAATAGAGGATTTAGTCTGCAAGAGAGATGGACTGGAGGAGTGGGCTCTACACACTTAGTTCAAAGACTAGTGAGAAATCTTTTGTCTTGACAAGCATAGAACTGTCCTCCCAGAGGAACAGCAGATATTCATGCTGGTGTGCTCTGAAAATAAGTGTTGTTTCCTGGATAACAACATAGAGTACAGTTTCCACCCCGCAAAAGCTATCAAAGGACAAGCAAGAAATCACTGAATGGTACATGCACTAGTACTAAAGGATTCTCCAAGTCACCTTCATAGACACCATGAAAGCTTAATAAGAATTTTAAAATTCAAAAGGCAACACCCTAGTCCCCTGTAGAGAAAGCTCTTATGGAAAACATATTTAAAGGTCGGAATTAACATAACATAATATTCATTTGCAAATATCTTCCACTGAAACCACTGTGTAGCTTATAGGAAAGTCCTAGCTTCATTTTCATGTAAGTTTTTGTTCTGGTTTGGGCTGCTGCCGGCCGCCCCTACCCCCGCCGGGGTGCGGAGGAGAATGGAAAGAAAGAGGCAGAAACTGGTGGGTCGGGATAAGGGCAGTTTAACGGAACAGGAACAACAACGGTACAGAAAAGGGGAATTATACAAAACAAACCCGCAGAACAGAACCACTCTCCCGGACTGCACCGCTGCTGAGCCCTCCCGAGCCACAAGTGAGTTCCCGCCACACCGCCCCTCACCCCCACCGGAACCCAGCATGACGGCACATGGTATGAATACCCTGCTCTGTTTGGCCAGGTTGGGGCTGAGTCAGCCCACCCGGCTGTGCGCCCTCCTGGATTCTGGTGAAAATTAACCCTGTCATGGCTGAACCCAGGACATTATCCACCCCTTATTCCATACCATCTACGTCATGCCCAGGTCCCCCATTGTCCACTTGATCACCACCACTTCTCCTGTCTCCAGATATCATTCCCTTAGTCTATGGATCATCACTCTAAAGTGTCCGTTGAGTTCATTTAATCCATGACTTCGGCCCCATCTGTCGTAATGGTCTTCCATGGCAGGAGAGGAGATGTGTGGTGATGGGCGGTCACTTGCTGCATCCGGAGCTCACGGCTGATGTATCTGGTGCAGCCCGTGCCCACAGTCTGCAGGTTGGAGACATCGATCTCGATGAATTTGCTGGGTGCCAGTTGTTGAAAACCAGGTCCAGTCCCATCATCGCTGTGCTCTGCTAGGTTTTCATCAAAAAGTCCATCCTTCTTTAATCTGGACGATTCTTACTACGATACTACTGGTACAACACATA
>Ga0065711_1048735_pt1 | contig 11655 bp, 4 predicted proteins | sample Hoacrofraction12_FD_59098 | JGI IMG/M metagenome (GOLD analysis project Ga0065711, IMG submission 59098) | Hoatzin crop microbial communities from Cojedes, Venezuela - Epithelial fraction 12 v2 (version 2) | ecosystem: Host-associated > Birds > Digestive system > Esophagus > Crop | place... | reverse complement strand
TTTTTTTTTTTTTTTTTTTTTTTTTTTCTTCTTCTTCTTGGGAATGGGAAATGAGGCTTAGGCCTTTAATGTGAAATGCCTCCAGCTGGAAGGGGTGGCAATGAAGACAAGTATCTTCATTCCTTCACTGAATTTGCAAGGCTATTGCCCATGTAACAAGATGGTTTGTGTTTAATTTTTGAGTATAGCACTTATGAAATTACAGCTCCCTTCCCATTGCTTTTTAAGGGTTTAGTTATGAAATGTGTGGACTTAATGTTGCTGTCAAACAGTGTTGAATGGGACGGTTCCTTGAGGAAGAACTTCTTGAATTTCTTCCAAGAGAATACTTGGGCAGCCAAGTAATGCCTGGTATGCAGAGTGCCATCTCTTTTCTTATGAGTGCAGTAATTTATTTACTTTTAATTATCCTGAATATTTGGCCCTAGCAGCAGTGGAGACTTGTGCCAATATGAATGTTGGTGAGGATAATAGAGAGGTGAGGGGATCGTTCCTGGTTTTCATCCCTAGATATAACTACCTCTAGGTGTGACTCTGAACCCAGAGTCCTGCTGCCATCTCTTATTTCTGGCTTGCCATATACTGGAGGAGAGATGAAAACATACTTTGCATCACATGAGTTCTAAAATTCCTGTGCAGAGCTGTTCCAGTAATGAGTTGTCACTTTGCATGAGTGATGGAGGAATATCTCATACTGCTGAGGTTTAAAGACATGAGAGTAAAGGAAATTCCGTAAGACAGGAGACTTCCTTGCCAGCTTTCCACAGATGGCAGATGGACAGGCCAATGGACTCTTTTTGCAAAGAGTTTTCTAATAATTTTAAACAAAGCTGTTGACAGTGCAAGCTGTTTGCATATATAAGTGGTAAGAAGGGTGTAAGGTGTCGCAAGACAAAGGGGAAAGGCTGAAGAAGGTCATAGAGAATACAGGGAGCAGTGCAGTTGGTAGCAAGCTGAACTGGAGCCAAGCTTTGAGGTGAGGCAGATGGAGATCTTTCTGTTTCTACCTTATGAACTCTTGCCTTTTTTTTAACGTAGGTTTTTCATTAAATGAGTTAATGCATTGATACAATGACACTTGTGTTTTCTGTGATAACTAACTCCAGTTGTGGGCTCCTCAAAAGCATCAACATAGTGAAGAGCTCATGCAAGTGCTACGCCTCATCCATACAAAAGCTTTCTTCAAGCAGAAGAAGAGATTTACTGGGGACCTAAATCCCCAGTACAACTGTTCTAACTATTCTGGGATGCTTTGCCATGTAGAAATGGGATTGCAAGGAATTGGGATGCAAGTGGAATTGGGATTGTAAACCCAAGAGTAGGAACAGAGGTGGATTTGCCAGACAAATTTGAGACTGGTTTCATATTTTGTAGAAGACTTCAAGGTGAAAGCAAGAAGTGTAGGCGTCAAATTCCCATGTTGCTGAATCCAAGCCTTTATTCTTACTCAATTCCTTGTTATTAAAAGGGGAACCAAAAGTGTTCCTCCAAATAATAATTTCTAGTGGAGTTGAATTTCAGTTTAACAAGGAGAAGTGCTAGGCAAAAGCACGTTCAATGCATGTCATTCCGACATCATGTCTTCCCTCTGTGAGCTAGTTAGCAGGATAAAGGCAGCAAAGTTAGTACAGCTCCATCTGGGAAGCTACAGGAACATGCATTAGATGGAGCAACTTGAAATATACAGTCCACTCAAAAGAAACCCTGTGCTGTAATTAGTAAGGGTTCAGACTGTGTCAGTTTGGGCAGAGGTGTTAAATGGAGTTGTAGCAGGGACTGTTCTTACTCCAGTATGGCTTGTTATTTCATTTTAAAGTTAGTGTAAGGAACGGAGCGAGCCCTCTAATCAGACCTGTGAGTGTTAGAGGCTGAGCAGTACTGGGAACACATGGTAGACTAGGATCAAAATCCAGTCAAATCTTGATTAAATTCTAGAGTTGGGTGGAAATACACAAAGTGGGATTCTGTCAGGGACAGTCAGAGGCAGGAATAATCAAATGCATAAATTTTAAATGGAAGTAGATGCTGAAGATAGCAGGATCCCAGGGCAGGGAATGGAGTTTGTGGAAGATGGTAGAATGAAGCTCTGCTCTAAACTCAGGAGCAGATATGTCATCCTTGAGTCTAGCTACCAATACAATACTGCTAATGCACCCATGAGACTGCCTGACACACAGCATTTAAAATGCTTATGGATGGGGTGCCTGCACGTGTACGTGTCAGTGATTCTCTGAGAGGTCAAGTTTCAGCACTTAGAGTAACTTCAGCCTTTTTACCTCTTAATTAATGTAAAAGCTAGTCGGAATTGGTGTTGCACATCTGAGCCCCATGATCTTAAATACTCTAAGGGGTGTGTTGTGTCTGTGAAGGAAAGTATTTGGCTGGGGAAGGAAATGCCTTTTGTAGTTGATGGGATTTGAATGTGTTGTACTGTTAAATAATTAGATTAGTTAATCTTGCTTACCAGCTAGAGCAGTTAGTAGCTGCATGCTATATATGGAACTGAAAATAGCATCAGCACAAATGAGCTTTTCTAAAAACATAATTGGTAGTCATTAAGGACTAACTCCTGTTTTTCAAAAACTGGACAAGAAGTAGGTATAGACTCATGCTGATGACCACATGCATGTGATTGAAGAGAGTAGGAAACACTTTATCAGTTCCTAAACAATCATAGCATTGCAAGATGTCTTGATTTTTACTGCAGCATAAAGAACACCTGTTGGATGGGTCTTCAGCAACTTTACAGTTCCTAAATAAATGAAGGCTGGGAAAAACTTGCTGGTGAACTTTCTGAAGAGATCAGCTATGATTGTATGTACCATGAGCTAGCTTTTGAACAACATTTAATAAAAGACTTCATTAAAATGCGTAAGTGAAACATCACCATTTAAAGAGGTCATACTAAGTACCTCAACCACCAAAGCAGGAAAGACATTCAGGAATGACTCTGTGAAAGGTCCTCTACAATGAAGTACATTAAAGATTGATAGGTTTTATTCTGGTCTCATAACATATTCTTCTTGCTCGGGCTCCTGATTTGTCTCCTCCTTGGATAATGCATCCAAATCCACAAGTAACATGCAAGTTTGCATTTCATTTTGAGCCCAGCAGGCATACGGCAATGAGGTTACAAGACCTTTCCAAGTGAGCCTGGAGGGACTTGTTGGCTAGCATTTGGATTTCTGGCAAGCAGCTTACTCCAGCTCTTTTCTGTAATAAACTCAGGGTTCAGTCCCCGGCCTCTTACAGATACTGAGCACTGTTGCGTGTCTCTGGATAATCAGTCACTGGAAAGGCACAGATGTTTCAAGATGCATAGCAATGGGCGCAGCACATAAGAAAGGCAACATGAGGGTCATATGACAGATGCAACCACATCTTACATGTGTTCTTTCTTCACAGGAAAATTCTTGTAACATTTGCGGTTTTCTGGTTGCTAATACCATCAAATGAGTAACACAAAACCTAATAATGCTTGTGACTTCTATTTGCTGTTCATTAAGCCTTGCAAAGCCATGGATGGCTGATACCTTTACTGCAGGCAGATCCAACAGGAGAACATTACAGTAATGAATGGAGTTGTGTGCAGGATTGCCCAAGGCAGTGGCTGAAATTAATTTGGGCAGCAGTTCTAATAAAGTCAGAAAGATTATAGATATATGGGACTAGAAGATGTCCTAGTCCTTGTCTGGCTGTGGAGATATTAAGAGATGGTTGAGGAAATTCCTGCATTTTTTTCCCTTTCCTGTAAATGAACTATGCTCCTTGTTACACAAGCATAAAAGAGAAGAATAAGATCCAGTGAGATTTTGGAATTGAATGTTTAATTTGTTTGTAAATGTTGCCTTTTTGTAGTAATAATCCTAAAGAAGTCTTTGGTGTGTATCCGCTGTGGAAAGCTCAGGGGCATGTATTGATTGCTAGGTGGTCTTTCATTTTAAAAACCTTGAGGAGCACTTATGGCAGATGGACTTCATTAGATTACTTTCTGCTGCCAGTGACTATGCCAAATGTGGCTCCCTAGATCAAGCGCTAGAGGTTTCTGTTGAAGGTGTCAGGTCTTGCTCTCATGGGAAGAGAGTGTTTGCTACAGCACAAGCTGCAGAAACTGCAGTGGTACCATTGAGACACTGATGGAAATGGTGAATATCTTGGTTAATTAGTTCATCTCCAGTGGCCAATTTGGGTGATAGATGCAAAACTATTGCTGTTGTCAGCCAGTGTTTTTTAGCTTCAATGGTAGAGGCCTAGGCTTAAGTAACAAAGGTTCTGGTTTTCTCTTTAATGGTGGTGAGAGCTGTTAAATCCATACGGCTCATAGTACTTGAGTAGTGATGGATCCAAATGCTGCAGTTAGTTGTATTGCTGCAGGGCTTTGCACTGTAAAATATTATAGCCCATTAAATAAGGGGAACAAGCTACTCCTAAACTTGGCTTATTTGATCTTTTCAAACTTACCCTCAAGTGATTAAGCAAACAGTGGCTTTTCAAGCATTCCTCACTTGTATTATCTGGTGAACACATCTCCCGGTGTGATCTGCCAAAGATGTCTTGAACACTGTCCTTCTGCTGCGTACTTGCTAGTCCTTGTGGAAACATAAATAAGCAGTTACTTCTATTGCATCTGGACTGTCTGGGTGGGATGCAGATGATGGGTAATGGTTTGTTCAAAGTAACATAAACTTAAAGATTCTTGCGTTTGTCTTAATATTAGCACTCACAGCAAGACAGTAGCTTTTTATTAGCTACACCAGAAGATAAACTATTGTCCTTGCTATGTGAGTAGTTCAAGTTCATTTATAGCGTGATGTGTCTGCACAAAGGTATGATCCTTGCCCTGTGCTTGTCTTAGGGAAGTAGAATGACTACTAGCAGTGGTAGTTAGGATGATAAGCATAAAACTGTAAGCTCTTTACAGAACTGTGTAGGCAACAAGATCCTTCATACGCTTAATGGATAACGTGAATGAGCATTTACATGGGTGTATTAATGTCTAGCCACTGAATTTTCTAGAACGAGTGTCCTTTGGCACTTAGCACTGGTCTGCTAGACCTGGACCGTTGTGCATGCTATAAACTCTGGAATATAAACCTTTGCCCTGGCATCTGTTTTTGCTACAACTTAAGCTGTGTTAAGATTTGGTCTTTGATTTAAGTAGGAGTGACAGATTAAAAGCAAGTTTCACTCTTCAAACTCATTAAAAACTGGCAGGAGAAAGAGAAGACCCTGTTCCTGAAGGTATACGAAAATCTGATTATTTATCAGTCCTTTGTCCTTGGATTTATGATGATCCCTGAGTGAGTGAGTATCCTTTTTCCAGTCCACATGGTTTTGTACCTTGTTTATATCTCAAATCAGGAGAAACTCATCTTCACCTGGCTTTTTATGGCAGCTTGTAGAACTGTAAATGCAAATATGCTCTGACAGCAAACCCTAAATCTACCTTTGGTCACTGCAAGCTGGAATGATTTGAAAACCTGTGTAACCTTTTGACCAAACCTGGGCTGATGTTCAACTTCTTTAACAAGAACTGAAGCCAGAACAGCCTTGATGACTTGAGATTTTCATTATAACCCATCTGTAGACCCTAATGTACACTCAGGTTGGGACAGAGAATATAATGGGTCAGCTGCACCATTTGGACAGGAATGTGCCTGTTCCTTCGGGATCCTGTGAGCAATGGTGTTCTCACTACTGCTCTTCACTTACTTGGCACTGGAAAGTAGTGGCCGCTTTATCTTCATTTTCACCACCGCCCACGAGCATCAGCTATCTCAGGGCAGTCTTTGCCAGCATCTCTCATGGTTTTTCTTTGCTCTCCAGCTCTCACCATGGCACTGAATGGTGTGACACTGTGGGCTGCTCCCTGTGAATGATAGAATCATAGAATGCTTTGGGTTGGAAGGGACCTTAAAGGTCATCTAGTCCCAACCCTGCTGCCATGGGCAGAGTTGCCTTCCACCAGACCAGGTTACTCAAAGCCGCGTCCAGCCTGGCTTTGAACACTGGCAGAGAGGGGGCAGCCACAGCTTCTCTGGGCAACGTATGCCAGTGCCTCACGACACTCACAGTAAAAAATTTCTTCCTTATATCCAATTTAAACCTACCCTCTTTCAGTTTGAAGCCATTACCTGTTGTCCCATCACTCCATGCCCTTATAAAAAGTCTCTGTGTGGTGTAATCTTCATGCGTATTTCATTCTTACCAATGTTAATCTTTCTGTCAAAGAAAACAGCTGGCAATTGGACTAGACAATTGTTGTAGCTCCCTTCCAGCTGGGACCATTCTATTCTTAAAAAAAAAAAAAAAAAGAAAATTCCCTGTGTGTGATAGACCTATGCCTTTTGAGATGCATGTTATGAACTATGAGTTTCACCCAATGCACTTGTAGATCTAGGTTTCTCTTTGGGATCTTTGGGTTGCCTTGGATGTAACAGCATGGGAGTTTTTCTGTGCTTGCTGCCATAAAGATGGTTTTGATGTACACTGAGGCATCCTCCCATGTGCTCTGGTCTGAGCTGCTGCTCCTCCTTGGCTGGCTCTGGCATCCAGCATGCCCGTGTTTACAATGCAGTGAAAAAACCCAAACCAAACAAAACCCACCCCAAAACAAAAACATCATTTAGTGTTCAGGTTGCCCAGCTTTTTCCCTCATTCCGATGTCTAAATTCCACTTCACTGATGCAATAGGATGCTTCAGGCCACGCTCTCCAGGGCAGTGATTGTAACTCCTCATGTGATTAAAGTCACTTGGCCAGCAGCCCTTACCACAATGGGGTTCGTTGCTGTAGCAGTGGCTGGTCCATGTTAACAACACTGTAGTTCCAGCTTTTGTAGCCTCAGGATTTGTGTCTGAATAGTGAGAATGTGCTGGTATTTGTTGTTATCCCACCTGAGACTTACAGGCTTATTTTACTGTATTTGGATAACTGGTTTGTCATGTGGGCATACAGCAAGGTCTGGTGTGTCTGTAGCTGTCAATCTCTGTAGGCATACAGTAGATGTTTTTATTGCCTTGCTTATCTGGCTGTCCTCCACTGTTTTAATATGAACCATACCAAATAAAGCTGCCTGAGAATTGAAGATTATCTATGATATTTGTCACTTTTAGGAAGGGGAGTTGGTTTAATATTGGCTTTTAGCATTTGCTAGGCCTTGTCTCCTTGACAGAAAACAACAGACTAAAATGATTACTAAGAACAGCTGCTTAGAAGGGGCTTTGGATATTTTTTCCGCTTTTGCTGACCTGAACCACAGCAATTATAAGTTCTGGTTATTGTAAACTTACCACAGAACACAAGGCATACCTTAAAATGATGTCATGTCTAGACACACGATTCAGGTATAAATTATGGAGAGAAAGTAACTTGTTCAGTGGTTAAACTGTAAAAATTTAACAAGATATTTCTGTGTCTCTAGCCTTCAATCTTGTGTATGTATTTCTTTACCTCTTACCAGGAGAATTCTGTGACTGCCTCTTAGTTTTTGTGTGTTGGGAGATGGAATTTCCTCCCTGTTCTCTATTTCATTTCCTATTTCTGCCTTGCTGGGTCTCGAGGGAAGCAGTGTAGCCATCTACTTAGAGCCCAGAACTAGAGAGGAAGACTCTTGGGTCCAGTCATGACTCAGGCAAGGTCACAAAGAAGGTGATATACAGCAACCTTTTCAAAAACTGGCTTGCTATTTTGGGTAGCTTTGTTTTATGGGGTGGTAGGGGAAAGAGAAGAACTCTACTGTGGTGCCCACATGCTTGATTTTTCAGACGTATTCACTGCTTGCAGTCTTGGCAGCGTCCCTGTAGTCCCTAGCGGGGTTGCATGAGCCTTACATTCAAGGGTAATTTGGACCCTGTTTACAGCAGGCTTGTCTATTTGGTTATGATAGTTGAATTTCTGTCTAGAGTCCCTGCTGCCACCCTGCATGTGAATGGTGGAGTGTAGCTAAGATGTTATGGGCAATCTCATACATGGGACTAAAGCCTTGCAAGCTCAGACGATGGCTATTGCAGGTGCTGCACAGAACAGCACATGCCGAAGGCACTTGTGTCCTGTTCACCATCCATTATCTGGGCACGACTCCACTGCTTCATGGGGAGTGGTCCTCTGCTAACAAGGGCTGAGCTAATCTATTGACTTGTATTAAAATACAGAGTTTCCCACACTTGGCCTGGGCTTAATTTCATGATGAGATTGGAATTGTTGGCTTACCACCTGGTGTAATCTATACTGTTCAGGTACCTGCTATGAAATGCAGACTTTGGAGAGGGAAGAGGCCTGTTGGGTTAACAAGCTAGTGCAGGACTATTCTCTATAGCATATTCTGTTGTGCTTTTCCTGGCCTAATTACACAGTTCTCAAGTGAAGGAATTTGGCAAGAATATTCTTCCGTTTTAACTGGTATTTGGTCTCAAGTTCTTTTAGTAAGCTCTTTCAGACATCTCCATTGTAGCATGCTGCCATCAAGAATTTCTTTGTTCTGTGCATGTAAATGGCCATTGCAGATTTTGCTCCCACATGTGATGTCTCTTCTCACCTGAAGAGCACCTTGCTCTCCCCAAGATACCTGCCCTGCCATCTGTGTGTCCCCTTGAGGGTAAGGCTTCTGCTTCAGGCCAAGAACTGTGTCTTGATCTGACTCTTACCATACCTGGGCCTCTCATGATCTTTTTTAACCCCTAGTCACATTAGTTTGTTTCCTGGAAGCTGTCTACACTGCAGATCTCTGGAGACAACTTTTAATGTTTGGCAAGCAGAGATGGCAATTGATGGTATGGAAGTTCCTCTGTTCTTGTTGCCATAGAGACAGTTTTGAGATAAATTGAAGAACTATTTCATGCTGTTTTCAGTGCATACAGCAGTGCTTTTGTTGCTAAAGTGGCATGTGTGTCTGTGATCTCGTTAACTTGAAGTGTCAATGCTGGCAGTTAGTGTGCTGGGAAGGGAAGACTTTTCTTTGGTACCTACAAGCTCAGGTGGACAAGCCCTAAGCTTTGATTCACTCCCACAGACCTGGCTTTTTGATAATACAGCAATCAAGTCAACTTTCCTGTGTGCGCCATATAGACGTCAGATGTGTTCTGGAACCGTGACTTTCCTGTCCTGGCCTGATCTTTGTGGTCAGAAAGTCCCAGTTTGCCCAGGCTCTTTTTGCTGTCCTGCTTTTCAGCATCCTAGCAGCACTTGGTTTCATCTGGATGCATTTACATCAATTGTTTCTCCTGTCCCCTCTGTTCTTATCGACAAAGAATGACTTTTTTGCTCTTGCAAATGACCTTACATTAACTGTTTCTCTGCATTTGCACCCTGCTACGCTGTTGTTTGCAAAGCATTGTATGGAAGGTGAACATAGTGTGTAACTTGCAAGGGGCCTGATATCCTTAGAGTGGTTAATGCACTGTGCAGAGTGTGGTTAGATGACAAGCTTTGTGATACTTATGAACTGCACCACAAATTGTTATAACATCTTCAGAGATCAATAAACAGAATTATTTTCTGCAGCAAGGCCATGAAGCACATGCTTCCACTGGAATACTTTGTTGTACTAACAGTACTCAAGCTATTAAAACTTCCACTGTGCCCTTCCAATCCATTGCACAGGCTGAGGTGGCCTTAGGGCCCTTTTTCAGCTTTTGATTGAGTGATTGTTTTTGTACATAGATGCCTGTCTTTGTCATTTTTAAATGACTATTAAACATAGGAGAGTGTTATTACAGCTCTAAATGCTCTGTCAGCCAAAGTTTGCTCTCATTCCTGCTTCTGAGATATCCACTTGCAGTGTCCCAGTTTTCCCCCGTTCATGGTGTTATAGAGGTACAGTTCAAGTACAAACAGATGGAAAGCAGCAGCAATCCAGCTCTATAGCAGCACCCTGGCCAGGGTCTTAACTCATCTGAAGTGTTTGCGATGCTTTGTAGTGTTTGTGAAGTGTAGGGATAGGACCTACAGCCAGGAATTCTGTAGCCTGGGGCAGGATGCTGTAGATTCCTCAATGTATTGTCCCTCACTATCCCCACATCTTTTCTTCTCACCCCACCTCCCCTTTCATCTCTTCTTTCCAAGTCTGGAGTCTGGTTTCATGTTCTTGTTTGTCCAGGTGGAACTTGCTTCCTTCCCTGGAATATGGACATGTCCCTCTCCTGGGCTGCTGCAAGGGTGGGCAGCTACAGACTCAGCTGGCGCTCTTTCCCCTCACTGGGCTGACGGGGGCAGGGAGTGGAGGCTGATGGTGCACGGGAGCTGGAAGAGAGTTACAGAGAACAATTGGTGCTTCAGGCAAGAGTCGTCTTGGCACCCTGTTCTGTTTTATGGTTTTTAGGAAATGCTCTGCATTGGAGGATCAGTTTCTTTGGATAATGGATTCTGGTCCTGCAGCTGAGTGTGTGTTGTGAAAGCCATCTTCTTTTGTTCCAGGAGTCTCTACTTAAAATGCCTACAAACTTTCTGAGCCCTAAGTAGCATAGGACATGACCCATTAGTGACAGTCCTGCCTAGTGGGGGCTGATTTTGAGCCCATGGGTCAACCCATGAGTATGGCTGCCAGCAGAGGCTTGCGCTTGTCCTGACTGTGTGCCAACAAGGAGGATTCCCAATGAGACCACTGTGTGTGTTTCTCATGTAGAATTATCATCATGTAACTTTGTCAGAGTCCATGTGAGCCTTCTTCAAATAAGTGTCGTATGGAAGTTTGCGGATCCCATTGTCCCAGGGAAAATTAACTTGCTCCAAAGTGCTGAAGTGATGCAGGAAGCAAAACTTCAGACTGTTCTGGAATATTGAACTGTGTGGAAGTCGGAGAGTTTTCCCACTTCTACTCCATGTGGAGTAACTTAGCTTTTTCAGTACCTTAAGGGCATTGATATACATCCAGGGAAGGGAAAGTAGGAGAAATGCAAGAAATTAAAATGTGAACCAGAGCTGCTTAGGCATAGAGACCGTGGCCTGGATATGAGATTCCCTTTTTCTTCGGATTTTATAGGATTTTTATGGGATAGGGAAGGGATACGATCTCTGGGGAAAACATACCTATTCTGCAGCTTTCTACTGAGAGAAGGCCTTTAGCGAGTGTGTGTACAGATAATCCCTTAAAATAAGAACTTCTGCTTCACATTAAGTTCTTAACCACAGCTCTTTAAGCATCATCACTAGACATTCTGTAGTGAGGGTTTTGTTTAAATTGCGTAGAAATAGTCTCTCTAGGAAGTTAAAAGTTTGGGTAGCTATGGGACTAGCTGCTTCTCACTCTTACATTGTAGTTGGGCCAATGCTGGGTTGTGAACTAAACACGCTTGGTGGAAGTGAAGCGGTGGGTGGAGTGTAGTGTAAAACCTGCTGTGATCTTGAATAGGTGGTTGTGTTGCCTAACACAGATTGACAGTTTCTCTTGGTATAAGGTTATAAATATACACAGAAAAATCTATGTGGCATCTGTGGATACGCTGCTTTTTGTTGCATCCTTGCTCACAGATTTTTGTGTTCCATGTTTGTGTGATGGCTGACAACCAGCTATGGCATTTTGTGTCACATAGTTGCATGACTCTAGGGCCATCCTACTGTTTTTTCAAGTAGTGCTCTTAGCCATACCAATAAGAGAGGATGTGAACATTGGGAAGACAGACTGTATCACTTTTTTTTTTTTTTTTTTTTTTTTTTTTTT
>Ga0065711_1048734_pt1 | contig 11655 bp, 7 predicted proteins | sample Hoacrofraction12_FD_59098 | JGI IMG/M metagenome (GOLD analysis project Ga0065711, IMG submission 59098) | Hoatzin crop microbial communities from Cojedes, Venezuela - Epithelial fraction 12 v2 (version 2) | ecosystem: Host-associated > Birds > Digestive system > Esophagus > Crop | place... | reverse complement strand
GCTTATTACCTGGCTTAAGAAGTTGTCCTCAATGCATTCTAGGAACCTGCTGGATTGCCTACAGCTTGCCGTGTTGCTTTTCCAGCAGATGTCGGGGTGGTTGAAGTCCCCCAGTAGGACAAGAGCCTGCAAGCACAAAGCCTCCTGGAGTTGGAGGAGGAACGCCTCGTCTGTCAGCTCCTCTTGATCTGGCGGCCTGTAATAGACACCAACCACTAGGTTCCCTTGTTGCCTCTCTCTCCGATTCTTACCCATAAGCTTTCGACCTGCTCGTGATTATTCTTCAGGGACAGCTCTTCACTCTGTAGTGTTTTCTTGATGTAAATGGCAATGCCCCCGCCCCTCCTTCCTCGTCTGTCCCTTCTGAACAGCCTGTAGCCATCAAGAGCTACATTCCAGTCGTGGGATTCACCCCACCAAGTTTCCGTGATGGCAATCAGGTCGTAGCTTTCCAGCAGTATGATTGCTTCCAGCTCCTCCTGTTTGTTTCCCTTGCTGCGTCCTAGAATGGAAGCTAGAACAACAGTCTTGAGTGCTGTGTAGTCATTTGTGTATTCCCTCCCTGATTTTTCATTGTTCCTAATTACATACTCTCAGTCTATTGGTATTCCACAGAGATATCACAGAAATTCTTCTTTCTCTCTGTTTTTTGAATTTGTGAGGATTTTACTTATTCCAGAGTAATTTGGAATATAAATCTAATTTGCCTGTATTAAGAAAGTAGCATCATGCATTTTCTTTTGTTCTTATCTGTCAACAGTAAGCATATGATTATAATAAAAAGTGGAAGAACAGGTACACAAACAGCAAAACATATCACATCTGTTGTCAGGTCTGAATATTGGCAGCTTGAAAAGATACTGGACAGTGCAGAGAGTGATGACACCTAATAGTTAAATGCCTCAAATTCTTTGTACCGAGTTCAGCTCTCATATTGTCTATATATTGTAGGATTGTTGTTGGCTACCCATGAATGAAATGTGCAGCTGATTATACATCAAGTAGAGAAATGGCCAGGTGAGACAAGAAGGCCACATCTACAATTCTGTCTTTGCTAGACTCTTCTGTAGCTGTAGCGTTCAGTAAGACACCCATGGGAAACTGAAAATCCCTTCTGAAAAGGCAGATCTCTTCTCAGCTTAGACACTTATATCATGCCACTGAGCAGAGTTAACAACCACTTGCTTTTTATGAAAAAAATAATATGAGAAAAGAAGGCAGTGGTTGAGCGACAGTTATTGCCGGTTAGGTGAGTAAACAGAAAATGTGCTGTGAGAGCAGGGGTTTGAAATATTACACGCTACTTGGCCTGAGGATGTGTGACCAGCTGCAGAAGGATGAGTTAGCATATGCTACATATCTCATCGGACCTCGTGCACTGCCTGCTAAAGCTCTCTAGCTGAGGAAAAAAGGTTCACAGGGGACAGCAAGAAGGACATAGCTCTACATCCCCGTAATCAGGACTTTCATGTCAGAGATGGGAGACCTCTCAGATATGTCAGAAATACTCCTTCACCAAAGAAACCTGAGCCTATAAAGCCATTTCTTAGTTGCGCATGCATTGTGCTGCAGATATTGCAAGGCAAGGGTACTAATGGGATTGACTGACCCTGCCCAGCCTCTCTGAAGGGCTCCACCCACCCTGTCCATGGCCCAGGACCACATTTCACCCAAAGGGCCATCTCCAGCTCCCCACAGCTGTACCTTGCCCAGCCATGGGCTCATCTTCAGGCCTCCCAACCCGGCCTAAGCCCATCCCCGTCCCCAAGGAGGTGCCTGGTGACCATGGCTGTGGCTGCCCCAGTGTCCCCAGCTGCCCTGATCCTGGCTGGGGTGGTGGGACCTGGCTGGTATGCCCTGGGGAGACTCCAGCCCCCGTGGGGCCCTGATGGGGACCACATCTGCACTAGGTTATATTTTAAGTGGAACAGCTGTCAAACACCAGCTGGGCATGGAATGTCTGTAAAATTGGATATTAGTAACTATTTTAATGACATTTTTGCTCTGTTTTGAAAGTGAAAGTTGAGAATTTGTAACCCCTTGTGCCAAGAAGGGAGCTGGCCTATTCCTTCTTCACAGAGGAACATGCCAGCTGCTAGAAAAATACAGAGTTCCTACACTGACATCGGGCTTCCTCTTCTGGACTTCTGCTTTTAGTGAATTTGACCAAGGCATCTGCGTTTTGTATTACTGGAGCACGTTAGTCCAGGCAGCCCAGGGAGTGTGCCGGGCACAAGGCTGAAGAGCTTGCCAATCTCAGGAGGCCTAAGCAGCTGGTGAACACCTAGATATTCTCATCAGATAAGAGGCAAATGCTTTAGGGCTTGATTTGTAGCAGAATCTTCAGTGCCTAAGCAACTTGTGAGGGAAAATATGCTCCCTGAGCAGGAGAATTTTTTGTTTTACAGACTTAGAGATCTAAATCTTGTTTTGGATCTTATTCTCAATTCATACCTTTAAAACGCTAAATGGTCTGTATCCAGGAGAGCCGTTCTTCAAGAGGTGCATCACTGCTGATAACTCTAATCCTCAGGTCCAGACAAAAATCTCCAGAGAAAACTCTCCTCTCCTAGAGAGACATAACTTCAACAGAGCTGATCATGTTAATTACTGTAATTATTCTTCAAAAGGAGTTTACTAGAACAACTTCCCATGGGAAAGAACACCCACTTCTTCAAACTTCTGTATATTAATATAAATACACATAGTGGTAATCTACTTAATAAATGGGAAAAAAAGTTCCCACATAGTTTTGTTTTTGAGAGGCAGATGGCAAAACAAAGGTGATTTCTAACTTTGCGCACCTATAGAAGTTTCTCAGATATTTCACTGTCTGCGTAATTGACAAAGTAGAATAAAACAGGCCCAATGATTAATCTGCATTGAACGGTGATCTGAACCAACTGTATTGGTAGATGTATTTGTATATAGCCAGGTATAAGTGTGTATAAGAATAACTCCCTCAATGAGATTGGCAAATTGGTGGAGCTAGGCTCACAGAGGACGTTGGGTAGTTCAGAAAGTTAATTGTTTCAACAATTGCTGAATCCTGTGAATGCCTTTGGAAAGTTGGTAGGTGTGAATAAAAGGATGAGACTTAGTCAAATCCAGGTGACAGGCAAACAGAAGCCTGTCAAAGCAGTGATATAAGGCATAGAAACATAGAGAATGGAGTAAAGAAAGGAAATAAACCTCTTCAGGGTTTATTATTTGGAATATGATCCAAAGTGTTATAGGAAATGAAGCTTCAAACCTTTCAGTACTTGTTTATTGCTGTTATTGGTGACAGGATAGTGGCTGGAAGGAGCAGAAGAATCAGTAAAGGAAAACATTACTAGCTGAGATATTTGTTTAATTTAAAGATGTGAAGATATATCTAAAAAAGAATTCTCTTTCATGTACACCCTAGATAGTTTATATCTTTGCTAAAGAAGAGAGATTTTCTTGAAGTGATCTTTCCTTAGATATAACCATGCCTTCTCTATCACACTTACAGAAAGAGCCTCAGCAACTAAAATGTTTGCTTCTGAACATCCTAACATATTCTTCATTCTTATTAAAAAAAAACCACAAAACAACCCAAAATGAAAAAAAAAAACTACCAGGGACTGAAGTTCTTAAGCAACACACAAGGATTTTTTTGTAGTAAGAACCTTGATTGAAAATGTAGACTAGTGTGCAAAAAGCCCATTAAGGAGCTGAGTGCTAAGAAGATTTGTGATAAACTCCATTTACCCCTGAAGGATAGATCATTCTCCACAGAATACATTGACCCCTTCCAGTCTCCAGAAGCTCATTCAGCGGTCTTAAACATGTCTGTTTGCAAGTTCCTTCCCACCAATATAGCTTTGGAGCTGAGGGGGAAAAGGCAAGCCATCTTTGTCTAAGGCTTCGATGGACTTAGACTTACCACAATTATTTTCCTATTTAGTTTGTTCAGTTGCTGGATAGCTCAGTAGGTAAAGCCAAGGATTAAAAAGCAAGAAAGAAAATTAGAGGTGGTCTGAGATAGGCTGAGCTGTAGTCTAAACAAGGACAGAGTGACTGTGCATTATCTTCATGTGAATGGAGATTCCTGGGATAATGCTTCTGGCTCTTAACTGCAAAAAAAAGACTTTACCAATAGCCACCCATTGTCCTGCTTTTGTCAGGACTGAAATAAGAGAAGACGGGCTTTTCAGGTTCGGTCTGTAAGGATGGCAGGGTGGAATGCAGTTGGATTCCAGCTGAGTGTTTGATGTCTTCATTTTTGAGGCCTCTTCTGAAAAAGAGCTGGCAGGAAAGTGTGGCCTTACATAGAAAAAGGGCAAGTCCTGGAGCAAGTCGCTTCCTTAGTAATGAGTAGACATCCAATTCTATTATAATAATGTGCTTTCATTGCCACAGTGGAGCTAATAGAGTTGTGGTGACTTCACACCTGCTGCAGCCTGGGAAAGAAAAAAAAAAGTCACCATGAAATCTCCCAGAAGGATACTGCTGTCTACGGGCAAGAGTGCAAGTGACAGATAGAGTGTCTGACAATGACATATTGTTTTAGGACTGCAGTGAAATGACTAGAATGCAGTAGCATAATCTCCAACTTCCCTGTCTCAGAAAAACAAGAAAAAAGGCAAAGAAATAGTACATACAATTAAAAATTACCATTTCTTTTCCTGATTATCTGCAGAAGCACTTGTACTCCATCTAAGATGTCTAACTGAGATTTGAACTCCTCATGACCATGTATGCCTATTTAATTCCATATCTGGTTTTATTACTGTTTAGAAAGGAACCGTGACAGTCTTCTAGTTTACATTCACTTTCAAATGACAATTTATTTAAAAAAATGTCAAGATCAACAGAAACATTTCCAATTGCACAGGACTGCATTATTGCATTTCTCCAGATTCCACAGATAAACATGAGCTTGGTTTTCTTAAACAGCAAGATGCCATCTTTTTGACAGATACAGTATGTAGTCATGTCACTGCATTATGATAAACCTTATAGGGAAGACACAGCAGGGTCAGAGAGTTTCTATATTCCCAGCACAGTTTCCATGAAAGGAATGCTTACATGACCCGCTGCACAAAGTTTAAATATATGCAGCAGTTTTGTTGTTAACTCCCTGAACTTGCTTGTTGAGCAGCCTGTGACCAGCAAAATTCTACTCAACTTGTTACTGTGTTAACATTTTCCTGTCTTGTCAGCTGGTTTGGACATCTGCTGTGCTCTATAAAATGTCTTCACAGGGGTGATTGGGGGGCTTTGTTTGGTCTGTTTGAGCGGCTGAGGAACATAAATATTAGTCTGTCCTTTTGTTTATGTTGTTTGAAGGTAGATGAGAGAAGAGAAGGAAGACTTGGATATCAAGCCAATGAAAATGAGTAAGGTTCTTGCTTGACAAGTGCTGTATTTGCCTTTTGTGACTCCTTTTCAAATCTGTAACATATATATATATAAAGCACAGGATACGCATGACCTAATGTTTTGTTAACATGTGGATTTACAGGACTGATTCAGAACTCATTTGAGTCATACAGGTTTTTCATAATCACAGTTATTATCTTTTGGCTTAGATGGGATTGCTTTATGCACCAGGAGCCTGCTATACACTGGAGAAATTAAACTGGCTAAAATGCCTTGAATGCTTATACAGCACTTTACATTATTCTCAACAAGGCCTAATTAAAGAAAGCAGGCAGAGTAAACAGCATACTAACCGGTGACTTGTTGAAATTTACAGTTTTTCACAGTTTATCTCCACAGCCTTTAAAGCAATTTTACAAGGGATGTTATTGTTCCTAGTCTACAAATGGCAAAACTGAGGCATGGAGAAAAGCTATTGCTTCTCAAGTGTGAATGGTAGACCTAAAAGAACAATTCAAGACTAAGTCTGAACTGTTAGCCACAGTAAGATCAAGTCCGTATTCACTGACTGGTTTAAAACTGGTTAAAGCATTAGAAGTCACATGAACACAAAGATGAGCATGGACTTCAAAGCTGCTGAAGAATCATGGCTGTAAGCTCACAATAGCTTCTTTATTGCTGTGGTTAAACTGCTAGAGGTGCCTGCGCTACCCTGTTTAAAGCTAACTTGATTATGCTTATAACATATTACCCTTGCTTTTGTGACTGATATTACAATTAATATCCACAGAAGAATGCTCCTTCCTTAGGAGCTCTAATTAGATTGCAAGTTTTGAAGGACTTTCTGAACAATACTCAAAACTCTGGGGAACTGCTCATCACAGCCCTAATTTTGTGTCATTGTTCAAAACTTTCAAAAGTTTTTTGAAAGAAAGACTGATTAAGATTGCAAATAACTAACAGCATACTTGAAGATTAAAATATTATGGTTTTGATTTATTAGAAGTTTCTCAGTTGAAGCATTTGACCTTGCTTAGAGGCTTTTTTCCTTTTTTTTTCCTTTTTTTGTCCTTGTTGGCCTGCAGTTAAATTCAAGCCTGTTTCATGCATTTGCAAAGACTGATGTGATTAGGGTTGCATTCATAGTGTGATGTCTAGTGTCTTGAATGTGCCCATTAAAGAAGGGTTACTTTTCAAAATGTGATCTCTGATACCTCTTTAAAATAATTTGTTTTCAAATATGAAGTAAGTTCTTCCCATTTCTTTTTCCTTTGCATGAGTGTGTATACCAACTATCTCAAACAAGACCGGCTACATGCTTATTTTTCCCCTTTTTGCATTGACTGTATTTGAAATGTCTTCAGTAGTTGCAGAAAAACTACAACTCAGCTATACAAACACACTGTGCTGATCCTTCTCTCCAAACATAAATTTAACTGGTATTGGCTCTTTAGTTATTGGGAACTCTCTTTATATGCATATTATTACAACTTAAAATAAATCAAAAAGATATGCTCTGTGACTCACCTTTTTAAACACTCTGCACTAAATCAGCCATATCTGAAGTCATGAAAATTAAACAAACATTTGTCCATCTGAATGCAAATTCTGAATGAATGTCAATGTAGACCTTCTTCCCCACAGAAATATCGTAAGGTAGCAACTCAGTCATGCAGTGAAGTCGAGATATTTACAAGATAGGCTAAAAGCTCAGCAGTCAGATATGAGGGAAATGAGGCAGAGGATAAATCTCAGTCTTAACTGTGCTGCATGAATTAGCTTAGCAACAGAAGGGAGGGACTGGGTATTCTTTATGACAGAAGTGTCACAGATTGTCAAAGGAATGCTGCCAAGGAGCATTCCTACGGACAGCAGAGCACAACAGCGGTGACACTGAGACAACCGCCTGGCCAGTTGCTAAAGGTGAACAGAAAGCACAACGGGAAAATGAACATTATGCACAATCACTTCTGAAAGAAAAGCATAAGTTTTATTCTTGCCCTCCAATATTTCCTGCCGTACATCTGTCTCTGACCTGCCAAACTACCTGGATTCACCCTGTGTTCACTTAGATTTGTTCATTTAGATCTCTGGTACCTCAGGGACTGTTAATCCTGGAAACTCACAGGGGGTCTCGGGTTTTGATCTCTCCACCATTTCAGCATGTCCCACAAATGGATATGACAGCTGTTTGCATCTGACATTAAATCTGGTAACTGAACTTGCTGTGTGTGGACTCAGCCGGTCCTTGAACCAGAACCCTGGGGGTGTACAGAAAGCAGGTTTACCAAGTGAGTGAAAAGGGAGCCTTTCACTAATAGCTGTGCTAAATTTCTCTCAGTTTGAAGTCAGTTATTTGTAAGTCTTACAGGAGTTCTTTGACAAAGGAGATTTTTTTCTGTGATGAAACAAGAAATAGAGCTAATGTTAATAAGAAGAGAGATGCTACACTTTGCTACACTGAAATTTTGCGTCTGTTTCCTTGCAGCAGGCTTATGGCTGTGAGTGATGTCATCAGTGCCTCACTATGGAAATGTGACTTGTAACAGGACTTGAGAGGGACAGCAGAGGTTGAGGAGTTTTTCCCCTCCATTTAATTAAATGGACTCAGTCTTTATAGAATTTTAAAACAAGATAAAAACTTCTTTGTTACCTGATAAAAACTGGTCAAGGCTGGTGGAAGCCCAAACTATTTGCTACAGATGTGCAGCTATCTACCTTAATTGCAGAAATACCAGGGCTGAGAAGAAACTAATAATTTTAAAAAACAGAGCCTCCTGCTAATTCCCTGAAGTTGTCCTTTCAGGCAAGTTTCAGCACCTCTGTCAGAGTTTTAAAGGAAAATATTTCCTCTGAACTAGGAATAAATGCCAGTGTTTTGACCTAATGCCTTCAGTGATGAAAGCTGTTGGATTATCCACCCTATTATCACATTTTACATATATTAAAAAGCTTCTAAAATATGACTGTGTTGCTTAAATTATTCCAAGAAAAATACATACTCAGCTCCAGTCAAAGCTAAGTTCCTTTTTTTTTTTATCTTCAGCCTCACCTTCCTGACAAGGAAGTTATATATTAGAGAAAAGTAGGAACCCAAACCAGATGATTTCTTTCTGTGCATTCTTCCAGTAGCTAATGTAAACTCAGGGCAGGCGTATTTGAACAATGCAGCTGTGGCAACCATTTAGTTGTGAGCCTCACTTCTCCTTAAAGGACTTGCTCTGTCTCACAAAATCTACAGGAACTATGTTATGCTTCTAAACAGGTTTCTGGCAACTTATAAGGCAGACTGTTGTGACTATTCTGATGTTTTCAACCTATCCACTTGGGAATGTTTCTTAGGAGTTCAAGTTTTATGTTGTATAATGTCTAAACACTAAACTGGTGAATGAAATAATATTTTTAGTTGTTTTTTTGGCTTTGTTTTTTGTTTTTTTTATTGCTATATAAAAAAAAAGGAAATAGAAAATGCAACTCTGTAAGGTTTTATAGCCAGACACAGCATTGATAAGGCTGATATTAGAAAACTGTGTGTGCAATTCCAGTATTCACAACTTTGAAAGGACGATAAATGTTGGAAATGAGGTAGCTAAACTCACAGAATTTATTTGCAGTCTACAGAAAATGTCTTACAGCGAGAGATGAAAAAGGTATCATACGTTGACTGTTTTTTTTAAATTTTTTTTTAACTTACAGATATCATCATGGATGGGAAATATAGGGTATTGAGGATTTTAAAATCTAGTAAAGCAAGCCATAACAAGATTTATGGCTGTGAGAAGAAGCCAGAAAAATTCAAGTTAAGAATAAAGCTATTTTTAAAAACCAGTGGGCGTGATTAATGAATGGAACAACCAAGCAGAGAAAAGATTTCTCTGTCTATCAACATCTTCAAATCAAGAGAGGATGCCATTTTGGAAGCTATGCTTTTACTAAGTACAAGGCATGTTTAGTCGAACAAAACTGTTAGCTTCAGTACAGGGGCAAACGGTGAAATTTAATGTCCTATAATAAATGAGTAAGGCTAGATAATCCAATGTTCCTTCTGGCTTACTTTTTATTAATCTCTTATTCTCTTATATATACATTCAAGAAAAAAAATCAAGACAACCATATAGAAGTTATTTTACTTTTTATTTTATTACAAGCATCTTCTTGAACTGGAGGAACGCATTTTTCTTTTTTTTTAAATATGCCTATACACTTTATTTCACTAGATACGATAGAACAAAACTGAGTTTTGATTTCCCCAAACCAAAAATATATTCAGAAAATCCTGCAGCTCTTTGCCTACACATAATGTCTTTCTATCTGCAATCTGCAGAAAATTATTGTCTGTAGCAATAAAGACAGTCATAATACAAACAAGGTTTGCGTGTTTTTTATTTTGTGAAATGCTAGATGCTTGCCTCTCATTATTGCACTAGTCTTCCAGTGTAGATGTACATTCAACATCAGATCACAGTTTGAGCTACAGTTGTCTTACCACGTCATTAGATTTGGTAAAACCCTGCTGTGTTTGTGAGCAAGTCACCGTGCAGAGGATTCCAGAAGATTAAGACAAAGCATGATGGCCACGATTTTCTAAAGTACATTATGGCATTCACCTAATCGTGGTTTGTTTGAAAACAGTTGAAGTTGTACTATTGATACCACAGGCAATATCTTCAGACTGATGTCAAATGCTTTAAATAATGTTAAACAGCAGTTCTGCAGCATCTTTCTTATTTTTGAACAGTATAGTATTAAATGACAATAGTGCATTAGAGGGAAACTATGAATAACTGTAAATGAGAATATTTATTAAATTAAAAGGAAGTAGAGAGCACTGATAAGATGGCAAGCACAAATGTAAACCTATTATTCCACACTGCCTCTCTGAGACTGAAACCACTACTAATGTAAGCACGAGAACAGTGTCTCCTTTTCCACTGAGTTTTAAAGAGAGGGAGGCTAAGAAGTCAGAACAGCTAATTCAAAAACACTTTACTGTTTTCTTTCCTCTCTATTCTTCTCCTATAGCAGGAGAGATAATAACGTGGAAGCTTGTTACCATACAAGAAATCCAACTGCTTTTGAAGACAATTAATAACTGATGATACAAGTCAAGAGATAAACATTGCCCTGTTCCTCTCAAGTTTGGATTCTAGATAACTTTTATTAGATGTTTACTATGCCACAGAGTTCTGATTTTCGCCCATTTTCTAGGCCAGGCATTTTTTGCTGTACACTTCTATTAATTTTCTGATGTCACAGTAAAATTCTTGGAGCACTAGATTCATCATTCTTTCCATTTTTAATAAGAAGCAATTATTGTCAACGAGTAGAAATTGTTCTGTGTTCCTGAACATGATTTTTGCTGCTCTCATCTTGCTAAATGAATGTGTGCCTTTTATGTCAGTTCTGGTCCCAGGTCATCCTGATAAAGACTGTGATACGAAAGTTTATTCAAGAATTAAATAATTTAAGTTCTTATTAAGAATAAAATGTACGCAGAATCCTTACAAACAACAATTAAAATACAACAACAAGAAAAGAAATTTGAGCTACTTCACAGAATCACAGAATCACAGAATCACAGAATCACAGAATGGTAGGGTTGGAAGGGACCTCTGTGGGTCATCTAGTCCAACCCTCCTGCCAAAGCAGGGTCACCTACAGTAGGCTGCACAGGACCTTGTCCAGGAGGGTCTTGAATATCTCCAGAGAAGGAGACTCCACAACCTCCCTGGGGCAGTCTGTTCCAGTGCTCCATTACCCTCAGAGGGAAGAAATTCTTCCTCATGTTCAGACGGAACTTCCTGTGCCTCAGTTTGTGCCCATTGACCCTTGTCCTGTCACTGCGCACTACTGAAAAGAGCTTGGCACGATCCTCCTGACACCCACCCTTCAGATATTTGTAAGCATATATTAGGTCCCCTCGCAGCCTTCTCCAGGCTGAACAAGCCCAGCTCCCTCAGCCTTTCCTCATAGGACAGATGCTCCAGTCCCCTCACCATCCTCAAAGCCCTCCTCTGGACTCTCTCCAATAGCTCCTCATCTTTCTTGAACTAGGGAGCCCAGAACTGGACAGAGTACTCCAGATGAGGCCTCCCTAGGGCAGTGTAGAGGGGAAGGAGAACCTCCCTCAACCTGCTGGCCACACTCTTCTTGATGCATCCCAGGATCCCACTGGCCTTCTTGACAGCCAGGGCACACTGCTGGCTCATGGTTAACCTGTCGTCCACCAGGACACCCAGGTCCCTCTCCGCAGAGCTGCTCTCCAGCAGGTCTGCCCCAAGCCTGTACTGATGCATGGGGTTGTTC
>Ga0065711_1009086_pt1 | contig 11655 bp, 7 predicted proteins | sample Hoacrofraction12_FD_59098 | JGI IMG/M metagenome (GOLD analysis project Ga0065711, IMG submission 59098) | Hoatzin crop microbial communities from Cojedes, Venezuela - Epithelial fraction 12 v2 (version 2) | ecosystem: Host-associated > Birds > Digestive system > Esophagus > Crop | place... | reverse complement strand
CAAGACCAGGCTGGACAGGGCTCTGAGCAACCTTATCTAGTTAGTGGTGTCCCTGCTCGCTGTGGGGGGGTTGGACTAGATGACCTCTAGGGGTCCCTTCCAACCTAAAACTTTCTATGATTCTATGATTCTGGTACAGACCATCTTTCTTCCTTTCTAGTAGGAAGAGATTGGAAAAGATCTATGACAAACAGTATTTTATCTAAGTTACAAAAGATCATAAGGCTTCTAAAAGCATATTTGGGTGGAAGGAATGAAACAGCATTTATATGACCTTTTGTTAAATACTAGGCCTATTTGCAGTGTAACACCTAGTCACGTTAAAGGGAGTAAGGGAGTCTGATAAGCGGCAAAAGGAGAGCCCTCCCATTGAGTCACGAGGTTCAGAGCAGACCCCTTTGCTTTCTAAACTCTCTCTCAGAGAGGAGTCTAGGTGTGGCTGGATCTACTCCTAGTCCCAGACTTGGTCGACGGTGTATGTCTAAAGGGTTAAGTGTGTAGCCACTTCTCAGATTCAACTTGCCTGCCAGAGCCCCTCCAAGGACTTTCACTGAAACAGTTTCGCAAAGTTGAANCAATAGGTAATTTATTCAAGTGACAGGTATCACAGATTTGAGATTGCCGTTGATAAATGCACTGTCTACAAAAGTTGAGCTCAAGGTAATGGTTTAGCACTTTAGTTAACAATGTGTTCCCAGGGATACATCTGACAAAGTCAGAGGTGTGACTCTTACCAAAAAGACGTCCCTTCTTGAGGCGGGAAGAGAGGTTCAGGCCTGTTGACCCGTCTGTCAGGTAAAGTCCTCGCTTGGCTCCTCCTCCCAAAGAGAGTTTTCAAGTGCCTATTTTTATAGGTTTGGAAAATCTGTTTGCGAGGTGGGACTGAGTCAATTATTGTGTGTCGGCTGGCTCTTGGCATGGAATGTCGTGTCGTCAGAAGCGGGACTCAGCAGTTCAACACGCCTATGGAGCGGGCATCTTGGTATGTGTATTCGGGGGCCATCTGTGCTTTATCCAAAGCAATCTCTGGCTGCGCAGCCTCCACAATGCCCCACAGATCACTTGGTTTACAGTGATGGGCTATCCCCCCTTACTTCTGTCTGATAAGATAACCACAATTTAATTGCTCCCTTTGTTAACTCTTCGGATCTTGACGCTTCAGTCCGAGTATGTCTTTCGTCTGGCATTGACAAGTCCAGCAAGGCCATCGATTACACACCTACAGGTTTAGAATCCAATAGTTAAAATAAAATGTAATAACATAGTGTTTCCTCTTATTTAACTAACTAACTTTTGATGCATATTTTCCTCTACGAACTAAGCAACATCTTCAAGATTCCTAAGAAAGATCATTACTTGTACATTGCTTTCTGACATACATGTTCTAGGGCTATTATGTTGTCTAAACCTTTTGAAAAGTCACAATACCAATATTCATCCTTCTCTAAAGGTCTTGACTTTTGTTACTGCTCGACATCATGAGCTAAAATTCTACGAAAATGACATTATAAAGTTAGATATAATATTTATGAAAATCCTATTAAATCTCTCTCAAAACTTTGCTTCACAACTGTATTTTATATAATGGTTTTTTTCCTAGATAAAAGGAAGAAAATTAATTATCTGTGATTAAGACAGTTCATCCTGTATGTGAAAAAAAAGTCATACTTTGCAAATTACGGCTATTGCTATGGGTCACACTGCTTGTTTCTCAGAAGATTATTAAAATGAGGAAAATAAAAAAATAGAAATAATTTTTATATTCTAAAGGAAAAACCTAAGCCCTAATCCTGCAAACTCATTGACACAGAGATAAATTTGATTAGACCTGAGCTAGAGTTTGTTTGGTACATAGATGCTACTAGAGTTATTATAATGGGCAATATTTAAGTCCACAGTTAAAATATAACCTTATATATGTGTGAGGTAATTGCCAGTTCCCAAAACCATTTATATATATCACAGCAGTCTGATAAGAGTAAAAGCTGCTTCCCAACAGTGTTCATGATTGTTATCGAAAAAATGGGTCTCTTTTGTGATCCACAGTAATTTCTCAGTCAACTATTGGTTTCTTTTGTCCATGGGTAGATTATTTATCTCTGTCTTTCCCAGACTTTCCTTATAACTTATATTTTTACTTAAAATGTTTCTATTCGCTTCGCATGGATAGAAAAAGCAATATTTTTAACAAATCATTGTAACAAAAAGATATATGTTACCATTATTATGATTAATTGTACATATATAATATGACATGTAATTGTGATGATGAAAGATTTCATATGGCTATACAAAAATGCAGCATAAAAATAAATGTTGAAATGCTATTGTTCAGCTTCAACTTCGAAGCAGTATGTAGACTCCACCTCTATATGCTGATCTTAGCTGATGCTTTGTTTAGCAAGCCTTTCTTTGGCACAATCTCATGACAAGAAAGCATTTTGTATCCTGTTTTCTTCCGTCTGAAAGAACATTTCCTTAAGCAATGAACACTTCTTCATTGTTGATGAGTAAGATTTCACACCTGATGAGTCTAATCCCATTCAAATGTTCATTATCCCAAACCAGGTGAATTAGAGTCCCAGTTCAAGACACTATGAGTCTGAATTCACCACAGAAGTAAAATAATTATAAAATTATTCATGTTCTTCATTTGGAAAATCTTTAAATTTCACCAATTTATATAAAATTTACTTTGCAGCTTACATTAATTATGGTTTTAGTACACAAACTGGTCCAGTGGTGATGACAATGAAAACTTTTTCGCTTTGATAAAGTGAAGGAAAAAATTCTTAACCTCACACTATATATCACCTTGAAAATGAATATAAAGTTATTATTTAATGTAAATGTACAATGGGAGAAAACAGTTTAACTATTTTTTTCATTTATTAATAGATTTCATGTTTATTTCTATTTCTGCCATTACTTTGAAAGTAGTTAACCTAGGCTAAATGTTTACACTAAAACCAGAACTGTTTGGAAAACTGCACACACAACCTCAACCATTTTGAAAAATTTTAGTGTTTAACTTTGATTTAAAATTGTAATGTAACTTTTTTGGCTAGTATTGACAAGCCAATAGGATGTGGAAACTGTTAGTTTCAAACTATTGTGAGTAATAACTACTTGTACTTTGTAGTGCCAAAACTAGTTGAATGAATTAATGTCAAAGTCAACGGTGTGACTCTAATCCTCCTTAATTCTCAGTCTATAAGCCAGCCACAACATGCAAACCAGAGGGAAGAGGTTTAAAATTTATTAGATGTTCAGTCATTAGTCCTTAAAACCTTAGTTGCCATTCTGTTGCTGCAGCTCTGCAAAACATTCAGCTTAAAAACTACTCAAAAACTGATTTTTGATCATCCTTCAAACTGCGTTATTCTATATGAAAGCTTACAGCTACAATTATCAAAATGATACTGTCTATAATGTTCATTCTGGTAAATATTACTGCTTTATGTAATCAAAGAAGATTATAAAGTCTGTCTTCAGAAATGGCTCCAATCTACATTTAAGAATATATTTCTTTTATAAGTACCTCTTATAACAGAGGTTTGAAATACAACAGACGAATTTTTAGACATGTGAATACATGACCCTCATTTTCTTTGTAATTCAACCACCTAGTATTGTAATTATATGAAATTAGTAAAAAATCCATAACATTAACCAGTATTTAGCATTAAGTATACCTATGCACCTGGGTAGGAACAACCTCATGCACCAGTACAGGCTTGGGGTGGATCTGCTGGAGTGCAGCTCTGTGAAAAGGGACCTGGGAGTGCTGGTGGACAACAGGTTGACCATGAGCGAGCAGTGTGCCCTGGTTGCCAAGAAGGCCAATGAGATCCTGGGGTGCATCAAGAAGAGTGTGGCCAGTAGGTCGAGGGAGGTTCTCCTTTCCCTCTACACTGCCTTAGTGAGGCCCCATCTGGAGTACTGTGTCCATTTCTGGGCTCCCCAGTTCAAGAAAGATGAGGAGCTACTGGAGTGAGTCCAGCAGACGGCTACAAGGATGATGAGGGGACTGGAGCATCTCTCCTATGAGGAAAGGCTGAGGGAGCTGGGCTTGTTCAGCCTGAAGAAGAGAAGGTTACGAGGGGACCTAATAAATGCTTATAAATATCTCCAGGGTGGGTATCAGGAGGATGGGGCCAAACTCTTTTCAGTGGTGCCCAGTGACAGGACAAGGGGCAATGGGCACAAACTGAAGCAGAGGAAGTTCCGTCTCAACATAAGGAAGAACTTCTTCCCTCTGAGGGTGATGGAGCACTGGAACAGGCTGCCCAGGGAGGCTGTGGATTCTCCTTCTCTGGAGATATTCAAGACCCGCCTAGACAAGGTCCTGTGCAGCCTGCTGTAGGCGACCCTGCTTCGGCACGGGGGTTGGACTAGATGACCCACAGAGGTCCCTTCCAACCCTGAACATTCTGTGATTCTGTCCAAGTATGTTTAAAGTTTTATTCAGCTAGCCTATCATGGAGCATTTTGTGATAAGTTACTTAGGGTGCGTACTTACATGAAAGCAAATAAGTGATATCAGAAGGATAACTCCTTTTATAGTTGCACTTCTACAGCATGAACTGCATGCCCATACAAAAATATTGCAGTTTTTATTGTTATCCCTCATTAAAAGCAGTTCACAGAATATACAGTTTGTACCTGCATTTTCAACATCAGGAGGAGATTCTGAATAAGAACTACTTTGAGGTCACTGCCTCCATCACCTTAGATAAGGATCAGTATTATCACCTCCATAATGATATAGGTGTTTCTGACCTGAGCAAAGTTGCCACTGAAACTGATGTAACTACTTAGTAATTCACACGACTGTCTGGGACCTGAGTAAGCTTGTTTACTTCAAAGCTTCCTACATTCCCATGTTTTTCAAAACAAGCAAACAATCCCTCATCCTATTTAACTAGTCATTTCAGAGAGAAGTCAAAATACCTGCTCAGCTGGTTTATAGTGATAATGGTTTCTCAAGAAATACCGATTTAAAATATGTGCATCTCAGTTTCTTCTCTCCTGGAATTTCTGGCAAGAAAAACTATCCAGAGCTTTATATGGCTCTTAATAAATTGTAAGTTTTCTTTATGCAAATTTTTAGAGGGGTTTTCAGTTGGCTAGCCATGTTTGACAGACTTATTAGCAAAACTAGTCTGTCATTCCTCAGTGAGTATGAAAGTTTAGTTAAGTGTAAAAGTACTTTGGTCTTGAAAGCATTTTCCACATTTTTTTTCATTAAATAGTTACAAAATCACTCCCAGTAACCATGTAATGTGGATATCACATATATTTAAAAATCCTGTTTCAGCTAGCATAATTCTATTTTTCCCTTGTGTTCATGGATTAGTATAATAAATATTTGCTTGCCTTGAATTACTTTCCTAAAGACTTATTAAAAAGGACAAAAATATATCCCTTGTCTATGTCTGATATATGATGTAGGAATTAGCATTACATTTCACAGCAATTTGAATTTGTTGAAGTTGTTTAGCGAGATATACCTGAATATGAACTTGAGTTTTTAAGGCAGATAATAGAGAGGTAGTATCCATTGAAATAAAGGGAAAACATGCATGTACATTCTCTGGAATGCTTTGAAAAGCTCAGCGGTAATAATTTTTATTAAACCATTATTTGTTAGCAGATAGTAGTGTTTTGTTATTGAGTCGTAGCCAATATAGTCCTCTTATGGGATACAAAAGCTGCTTTTTATCCTTAAGGTGGACTTCTTGAGAAACTTAGCTTCAAACAACATTTCCAAAAGGCACAAGTGGATATTTCATTGCTGTTTCTGTATTTATACCTGTGTTACGAGAACTTCTTTATGAACCTGCAGCTCTGAGTTGGATCAAAGCAGCTAGAGAGTGCCCTTGCCAATCTGAACATTGTTTAGCGTTGCTTTGAAGCAGGAGCAATATCAGGCCTCACTGCTGAATTAGGACTGTTATTTTCTTTTTTGTTTGCTTGCAAAAGAAAAATGGCAGCAATTTTATTTTTCTCTGAAGGCAAATATTGCAAGGTTTCTACAGTAATACAGGCAGGCTGAGTAGTCTCAAAGGTCTGTGAAGGAAGGAAGGGATTTTGCTATTCATTTAACATTTCATATTTTTTAAAACCTAATTACCTGCAGAACCACAAAACCACAAAACTAGCACAAGCTTGGAGACCAACTAATGACTATAAACTCACATAAAGAATGACCCCATTGCACAGACTTTTTTAAAGTGCATTAAAGAAATAATAACAGAGGAATTGAGTCTCTCCTCCACCAGTGTGCAGAACCCACTGAGAACTGGACAATCGCAACTGACCCGTGGGACATAACCCTCCAGTGACACCACACGAAGACAAGATTTCCAGGCTCTACCAATATAGCAGTTCAATTAGCTGAATCCTAGCGATTTCAGCAGCATCTTTTCAAGTTGCCTGTACCTGATCACCCACAGGCAAATCCATGCACTATGCAGCACAAAGTTAAATGTTAAACTGTCCACAACATCTTTCTACCATTGCTTACACTCTGAAACTTGAGGCAAGATACATTTATCTATTTATTCTGAAAATGCAACTTTAAAAAAATCCTAACTGTAGCAACAGACACTGAGACACACAAAGCCTCATTACATATATTCCACTGATGGATGTGTTCTGCAAGTCAAAATGAATTTCTGTCCCACTGGAATTAAGACACCTTCAGGATTTTAAGCAACGTGAAAACTGAAATATTACATGTTTCTGAAAAATGACTGATGCTCTATTATAATAAGGCTGAGTTAAAGCTTATGTGGTTCAAGCCAAATGTTACAAACCAAAGGTGTAAGGTGAGTCTTTTGTAGTATATAGGAAGCACTGAAATAGAGAGGAAAACATGACATATGGAAAAAGTGTTGCAATGTAGGCAGCTAAGTAGAAGAATAACCTATTTTAAACAACTCTTTCCTTGCAAATTCCCTGACGTGGACAGGCACTGCTGTGATCACTGACGACACATTCTTCTGTACTGTCATCCCACACTGGCACCCATTCAGCTTTCCCAGTGAAACATTATAGCATCACAGTCCCCAGTTTTCTCATAATTAAGACAGTAGTCAGGATGTCACTCATACAACATCACTACCTGCTTCAGGTTAAACGACAAGCCTTATAATGCTCTGTTCAGAAATGTCAGAATCGAGTTATTAGCCATACAAAATAACTACAGCATCTTGTCTGAATCTTTGCACACAGCTGTGCACACTTTTATCACAGCTACACAATGGCAGAGGCAACATCCCTACATCCTCTCAATGCATATAGACAGACTTGCAAAATTAACTGATGCAGACCTGCTTGTGCAGGAGGTGGGATTGTCTCGATCATATTTTTTTACTGCTATAGTAATAGATAAACCCACTAGAGTCAATAGAAACAGCCCCCTTAAAGATGGATTGTGCTGTTACATTACAATGCTGAGTAGGAATGGCAGTGCGGTGGGAGTGCATGTTCCCATCCCCTTGAACATCCAGTCTCCAATGACCTAATTCTGCTCTGCACCTCACTCAGTGCTGGAGGAGAAGGGAAGCGTAATGGGAAGCATACCAGTGGCAGTGATAGTTGTATATATTCAATTCTGATCATTATAGCTGATCTGGAAGACAAAGTTAGCTGAAGTATTTCTAAAATTCCTATTCTTTGCAGAGTAATTTTTTAAAAGACTAATCCCAGAAAGAACAGAATCAACATGAACTTCTAAAGGTAAGGAACCCAGTCATTTCTATTGGTTATTATGGTAACTAGCTCAAGCTACAGCATAACTATTATCAATCTTGACTGTCATTATTTTTTATAGCCTGTATTTGGCTCAGGAGTTTCAACATAAAATGGCTCCTGGTTCCAGTACTTCCCTGACATTACACTGAAAAATTCAGAACAGATTTTATCTCAAGACTTTCTTCAGAGAGTATTCCTGGAACAAGAACTTGACTTTACATCCTGTTGCAGAAAAAATATGCTCTTAAGACATCTGTGAGAAACACATGCTTGCTTAAGTCCATCTTTGTTCATTTGCCACCCTTTAACATGACTTCTAATTAAGTGAAATCACGACTAGATTTCCTTTTCATGAAGCAAGGCTGTTTTCTGATAAGAACAATATGGGAAGAATTATTGACATAGATTAAGTGTATCTTGTGAAACTCACTTTGCTTTAATTTAAATTTAATGCTTTACCATTTATTACTATTGTTTGATCTCTTAATCAAGGCACTACCAGATTAAAAAAATTCAAATAATGTTCCTTTTCTCTTGCCTCTCTTATCTTTAATCATATGTGAACAATAGTACTAATTTTCTGCACGTTCTTTTCCATTTCTTCATCCAAGAGTTTTAAGCCACATTGTTTAGGAAAGACAATGCATTTGACTCTGAAGTTTGCTAATCAGATTGTTATGAATCCCATAGCTTGTCAAGAATTACCACTCCAAATATTCACTTGAAACAAAATCGTATGATCTCACAAATGCAGGCTGATTGCACCATCATCTACAAATCTTCTAGACACCTGGTCTTGATTCTCCATCACTTTGTACCTTGAGTCATCATCCCCAGTGACACTGAAATCAAAGCGCATGTTAATACACAGCAATGGAGAACTGACCCTGAACTTCCATTATTGCCTCTTCTAAAGTATAAACAGGAATCATAACAAGTGGCCTGCCAATCACATTGATCTGGAACTAGGGAGAAGGGATCAAAAGACAAAGTGGAGAGACATTTTCAAGAGAAACCTTTCACAGAATGTATCTGCATGGACTGTTTCTCACAATGAGTACAAAAATGTACAGGTTTTTGTTAGGAATGAATGGCAGCATGCTTACACAAACACACCACGAACATTGATTCACCTCTGAAGAGTATTTCATGACTTGTTTCTCTGCTTTTGATGGAAACATCATTGGTCCTCTATCCATTATCATCACATATGATAAGGTAAATTAAGTTTCTTTGTATTAGAAGCAAAGACAGTACAGACCAGAAAGATCAAAAGATAAAATGTGTATATATGGTAACTACGGTGCAACTTTTGCAGGCACTTCTACATGTGCATGATTTGAATTCGTATTTCTATATATATAAACTTTAGTGAACTATTCAGTAAATAGGATTACGCAATTCTTTAAACATCTGCTTTTTCAGTTCAGGTATGCATAAGTGTTTTTGTGTATGTGTCTAAACAGAATTTAATTTATTTGATTTGGTTAAGTATATGTAATATATATAGCTCATATTACTGGTGTCTATGCATATTTAAATATATGATATATAAATATATATTAATGATAAGGTAATAAACAGTGCAAATATTATTTGTGTATATAATTTCTCTTTCAGTGAATAAACATTTTTTCTGTTGCCCATTGTGCTATAAAGTTTTGCTTTGCTTTTTAAGCAGAGGAGTCAGAGATACTATTGCTCACAGAATTCCTCATTAGGCCCACCAGAAGCACAGAATTTACAGCCTAACTTAACTCTTGTCATGACTCTATGAACTGAAGCTCCACTCTGCCAGAAAGGAAAAAGAGACTGAAAAGAAAGAATCGCTGTACAGTGCTGCCTCTTGCCTGAGAGACTGTCACATTGGAAGTGGATTTGTCTACTCCTCTTCAATGTCCTTACAGCAAGCTAATTCTACAACAAGCCCCTGCACATATCTGTAGACTCACAGGCCAAGAGGATAATACTCCAATTTTTGTGTGGCAGCAGTTTTATCTTGACGTTTCACCCCTATGGCTTTCTGGGAAGAAGTTAAATTTGCCCTAGCATTTAAGATAAGAAAATGATTGGCTCTGGTTTTCCAGCAATGTTATAGCAAGTCTTTTGTTAACAAGAGGGAGAAATGCACTCTTTCATACTAGTTAATAGGTCACATTTCATCATCCGTTAGGATATTTTATTCAGTCCATTAAACATTTCCAGTTTTATTCTGGTCCAGTGTAACAACAAAAAGCCCTTTCTTTTATCACTCCCTTACTTTTGTGGACTGTTTTGTACCAGCAAAGCATTCAGCATGATAACTATTGAACACTCTGGAAAATGAGGTATCGGAAATATTGTCATTGCTTTAAGCTCTCAGAATTGAGGCAAAGCTTGATTTGGGAGAATACCTTCTGTTGGGTTATCATGTACCTTCTTACAAGGGCCAGTTTTAACAATATTTGCTTTAACTATAACTAACTGTGTTTACATATATAGTATAGTATGAAGATACTACACCTGGGGGGTGTGTGCGTAGATGTGTATATGTTTACATGTGAATGAAAGTAGATACAAATACACTTGAAAAGCAGTACACTTTAGAAACAAAAGCTATTGATCCAGTATCTGTTAACTTTAATCTTTCTTTTTTATGTACCAAGTATGTAGTATAGGCTTTACTATTAGATGGGAAAAACAAAAGGAATAGAGAATAATATAGTAGAATTTGTAACAAAACTTGAAGCAAAGATGGCTGTATGAGTGTGATGGAGACAACAAATTGTGCTGGGATTTAGATCAACTTTTTGTGGAGCTTACTGCATACACATGCATATACATGCTTGCAGTGTATAAGCAGAGGCTGGAATGTTTTTCTTTTCTTTTTCTTGGATGTGGACTTAATACTTTTAACTGTTATGCTGCTAGGAAGTACATTATGTTAAGAACTCATAGTTAACAAAAGCTTTCTCAGGTGGGTTGATGACAAACATGCCTGTCTGCATTTTACACTCTATTTAAATGAGTAAACATTTGTGGCAAGTATATTGCTAGAGTAAATCAGGGAAAGTAAATGTGGTCATAGGAGTTCTAAAATCTGAACCTTCTCAGGCAGAACAGGCCTGCATCTCACATTAGTGACACTTCCCTGCTGTTACTTTTTATCATATTTGGATGTAAATTTGAAACACTGGAGTCAATCCCTTGGATGCCAATTTAAACTATACCAGGGTGTTTTTTCTTTAATATGAATATAAGAAAACATATTTGTAGTGGAGCTTGGAGCAGAAACTTGGGGGTCTTTCTTCCTGATGCAAGATGCCTTTTCTTTTTGCCATTTCCCTCCAACAGCATCACATTTCTTTCAGAGCCACAGAAATGGCTTGTTTTACACGGCTGGAGGGTAGTCTCAAATGATTGATTCCAAAGCACCAATGTTTACCTTTTCTTATTACCTCCAAAGCCACTCACAACGTTCAGACTGAAGTAAAAAGTCTGGTTCATCACTGTCATAAATACAATTTTCTAGAGCCTTGAAACACACGGACTCGTAAAGAGCGTGTTTTCAAAACTGTTATTCTGACAACTGGAAAATGAAACTTCCAGAAATGTTGCTGCCTAAGCATTTGTAGCTTAGGGATTCTGCTGAAAGAAGAAGATTTTTACAGGTACATATATGAAAATGCAACGCTGTTTGAAGCATTACTTGCTGTACACTGGCATAGGAACGCTGAAGTTGATTAAACTATGACATTTGCTGAGCCACTCTCCATCATCTTTGAGAGGTCCTGGAGGACAGGAGAGGTGCCCGAGGACTGGAGAAAGGCCAATGTCACTCCAATCTTCAAAAAGGGCAAGAAGGAGGACCCAGGGATCTACAGGCCGGTCAGCCTCACCTCCATCCCGGGAAAG
>Ga0065711_1009085_pt1 | contig 11655 bp, 8 predicted proteins | sample Hoacrofraction12_FD_59098 | JGI IMG/M metagenome (GOLD analysis project Ga0065711, IMG submission 59098) | Hoatzin crop microbial communities from Cojedes, Venezuela - Epithelial fraction 12 v2 (version 2) | ecosystem: Host-associated > Birds > Digestive system > Esophagus > Crop | place... | reverse complement strand
CTCTAGAGATATTCAAGACCCGCCTGGACAAGGTCCTGTGCAGCCTGCTGTAGGTGACCCTGCTTCAGCAGGAGGGTTGGACTAGATGACCCACAGAGGTCATTTACAACCCCTACCATTCTGTGGTTCTTGGGAATTCTGTGATTCTGTGAAAGACATATCTGTACATTCAAAATACCTTTGCATACTCAAAATGATCCATTTTCTCCAATACATGAGAATTCATTTAAATTGCTGCAGAAATCTACTTCTGTTTGTCCATGTAGCAGAATACCACCTCTGTAAAAGATGCCAAGGAAAGTTTTGGTTGCTCCAAGCGGCTGTTTAATAGACCAATAAATTAACTTTCCTTGCAGCTTGCATCAAACTGGGGACTACTAGTAGGTTTTCTCTAAAGAATTCAGTAGACGTAGTACAGTGGAAGATAAATAGCACAGAAAATAGCAGTAACAGCATAAGTGGAACAAGGTAACTCAGAAAACTCTCTGAGTGTAAACATGTGCTGGCGACCCCATTTCCTTTGTATTAGTGACCCCAGACAAACAACAGGATGGTGAGGGAAAACTTGCATTGCCATATTCTACCTCTTCTGAGGAGAAACAGGATCAGTTTTCTGGATTGTCTTTATTACATAGCAAAACCAGAACAATAGATGAAGTACTAACCCTGCAATACTGCTATGTGAATGACAATTTTTCAATTTCCTGGCAGTTCTGAATTTGTTTTAGGTTGACATATAAAGTAATCTGTCACACAGCATATTCAGCTAGCTAGAAAAACAAGAGAAAAAACAATTCCAGCACTGAATGATGCATTTCTTCAAAACAGTTGGCATTTCTTTGCATAGCTTAAATGAATTTTAAAATGAAATTTGAATTTTTAAAAAAAGTTTATTTTGGAAAATTTTAAAGCAGAATATTTTGGGGTTTTTCAGACCTTTTAAGATTTTGAAACAATTGGTTTATACCAGGTTTGTCCACCAAAGTGTAGAAAATATAATGAAACTTTACTGGAAAAAAAAAATTATCATATCATCTGCGGGGTCATCAAGCTGTTTTAGATGGAGGACCATATCTTCATCAGAACTGATCACATAAGCGTCCCCCTCAAAACAGCTGTGATTGCATGGTTTGCAGCGTATCCAGCGTCCTTTTAAAAATCCAAGTTGTACAGCATCCCTGTAGTAGCTACAAGCACTGCTAACATCAGAGTAGACTGGGTCCCCAGTGCAGGCTGCCTTTGTACATCTTGGACCTTCTTATCTGTCTGCATAAATGAATGGAACTAAGAAGGAATCAGCATTGAGTCATATTTTAGTCAAAGAACCACCGAGAGTGGGATATATCTCACCTGATCTTACAAGTGTAAAAAATAGGAACCTAATTCAAAGCTAGTCTCCATAGGCTTCTTTTATAATTAATAGAAAGACATAGGTACCTTCACAGAAGGATTCATTTCAGATGAATTGTCCCGATGCCTACATTAGGACAAGATGAATAGCCCTCTGAAGGTTCCTATCTTTTTCCATTGATTTAAAAGTGACCCTAGTGTGAGTTAGATGCCTGAGGTAAGTGAGATTAATCCTACCTTGAACCTAAAGGGACAATATGGTTTGGTTTCTATAAATGTACATAGACTTCAACAAGACTAAGGAAATTACCATTACAGATCAATAATTTCCTATACTACCTATTTTCTGAAAAACACATCTTTAAACATTTGCTTAAGATATTTGTTAGTAGCTATTATATATGAGCAAAGAAGACAATAGGACCTTCCTCTTTCCCACTCTGTCCTCGATAGGATGCCTTTGAGTATCTGCATTTACATTTTGCTTGACTGACTGAGCCAATTACTAGTATGCAGAAAAGCAGTGCTGAACTTCAAGGTGGGTAGGATCATCCAAAAAGAATGTCCCTAACTTCAGTAAAAGGAAAAATGATTACTTTATTAATACACTTCCATAGTCAGACTAGAATGCCAGGGTGAACAGATGAATGCCACTTTTGTAAGGCTGTGCGTGCATCCTGACCTGGGAGGTGTCTAACAATGGGTGCAATCGTCTTTTCCATGATGGCATATCATTAGTTTTCTCTTTATTTGTCACACCAGTCACTTGACAAAGATTTATTTGATGTCTAACACTACCAGCCAAGCTCTGGAAGTACCTGTGAATTAGAAAGAATTGTACCTTTCCAGGGACAAGGACTGCTGGATCTCTATGCTAAGGTCTAATTACACATAGATTTACTGTGTACTGCTACTTCTAAGAGATGGTGAAGTAGCTAAATGTGCATTTCTGAGTGGGAATGGCAAACAAAGAATGAATCCCTGAGCTGTCTTTTTTCAGAGACAGCGGGAGAGAGGAAACAATGTATATGTACCGCCAGAAAACCTAAAATAAATGCAAACTTATAATTATACTGTACACAGATTGACTTTTTTTTATAGCCACAATGTTTGTACTAGCAAAATTTAAATGCAGTGGTGTTGATGCAGTCAAACACTTCCTCATTGTTCCAGCCTCTCCCAGCAACTGGGGTCAGCAGTAAGGACACAGAGCACATGAAGTATGGCTGGCCACAGCAAGACCCAGATGCTAAGCTAGGGATGGTATCTATTCAGCAGCTGCATCTGGCTCGTTGGCAGGCTCTACGGGCTGATCTGCTGGCAGGCCTGGATTTGCCTCTGGGTCTGTCATCTGTCATGTTGTTATGCTGTTGATGGGCTGTCTCTGCTGCCTTGCCCTCCCAGGCTGCGTTTGCCTTTCAGCCGCTGCTGTTGCTGAGGATTATGCTGCTCTTCCAATGTTTAAGGACAAGGGGACGGCAGTACATGGCTAAGACAGACGTGTAGTTCAGAGTGCAAGATCAGGACAGCATTCTCGGTGTCAGAAATATGCTCAGCACATGCTCGTTAATGCATGTTTTAAAAAACAGCCCTGCAGATTCAGAATTCACTTGCAGTCCATTTGTTATGCATTGCTGCTAGTTAGTAATTCAGGGCTCCGATGACTCATGTACCTTTTTTTTAATTATGACACTTTCATTTCAGCATACACCTGATGATGACATATACAATTGTTGATTAGCAAAGCAGAAGCCTTAATGAGCATGGGATAGCTTAGTGAGCTGGCTGTAAAATAAATACGAAAGGTACCACAGACTTCTCCATTCTTTGCTGCATGGCACATAATAACTTGAAGAAAACAGTTAAAATAAAATATTAACAGGCTAGTAGAACTGGGAAAACAGCTCACTGCTAGCGTGCCCAGTAGTGAGAGAAAATTACAGGTTTCATTGTGTATGCTGCACCATCTGCCTACACAGAGAGCCTAAGCCGTAGGCTCTCCCGAGGGAAATAGCTGTGGATAAGTTATTCAATTAGAACAGCATTATTGGCCAGCTACCTTGGAGAATTGGGTTGATGATGTTGTGATTATCCTGCTCTACATTCCTTCATGTCCCAGACAGGCTGCATTGCTTTGCAACTTCCTTAAGTGTTCACTCAACTGTACAGTAGGTGAGCAATTGAAACAGCAAATATCAGGGATGCCTGAAAGAAAATCAATTTTGAATGAACTTTCTCCGCTTAGCCACAGCCTACATATTCTGAGTCATATTGTATTTTTGTGGACTTCTGTGTAGTAAGCGACAGAACCGGCAGTGCGAGGAAAGAGAATTTCATTGTGTGTATTTAACCTGTGGCTGGGCACCAGGATTCGTCTGGTAGGTTACAAAACGGCACAATGCTCCTTCAAATGTGACGCTCTTACTAGTGACACAGAAGCTTTCAAGGATTACAGCAAGACATGTTTTGAGAAACTGCTTTGGCTCTTTGTTGCCAAAAATGTTTCTTCTCTTATTTGAAACACTTTTTTTTGCAAAACAGAACAAATCAGGGTCTGATCCCAATCTTGCAAACCCATTTTTTGCTGACCGCCTGCTGAAGTTAATGACATCTAAGAAGCACCATCGTATTCTCAAAATAGAACTCAGTCTCACTATGCTACTGACACAAGAACACAGAGACCTGCTTTTCTTTTTTTTTAATAAGCAATGCTGCACCTTAGAATTTAATTTTAAAAAAATAAAATTCTAAATCCCCATCCTTTTTCATCACCTAGTCTTGTTTTAGTTGTCCCTGATCTATTTTGCTTTCATCAACAATGAGATTTTAAGACAGCAGAGACTTGCTCAATCATTTTTTTTGATGTCTTTTCTCATACAGGCTGTAGAATTTTTAATATTATTAAATGAACTGGTCCCCCTTTTAAATAAGCAGTGAAGGTTTATGGTTTTCCCATCAACACTCAAAAAAAGGATTTTTTAAATTGTTTCCACACTCAAAATTGTAGTCACATTTCCTTCCTAGTATGTCATGTACCGATCTAGCCTGGAAAATCTAACAGAGAATATTTCAAGGGGACTTCTTGGGAGAGGCACATTTTTAAACTGTGCTTTAATCAGAGCTGAGCTCTCCTGGAAAGGTGACTTATGCCTGCTCTGAGTTCACATCACTATCAGTAATCTTTTCCTCCTTCTTCAAAGCTGGATGTCTCATTTAACAAAGATGTACGTCACCCACAAGGTCCACAGGAGGGATGCATTTGAGGGGTGACAAATGAGGTCATTGGCTTTGCAGCTGAAGAGCCCTCAGATGTGTTCAGAAAGATCCAGTCTCTGAAAACAGCAGAGGTGCCACATGACTGATAACACCAGGTTGGTTCGTTTCCTTACCAGTTATTTTTCATTGTATGTTATGGGTGCAGGTGGGCAGCAGGGAGACAGCCTGCCTGTTTACTTTGTTCTTGGTGCAGTGCCTTGCTCAGGGAGAGCGGAAACATTGTCAGCTGTCCCAAACACCCAGAGCAAGGCAGGCCACGATGGAAGGAGAAGGAGGACTCTGAACTGTGGGAGCTCTGGGGCTTAGGGAAAATATGGGTCATGACAGAGACTTCATGTGTAAAGTGCCTTGAAGGCACAGGAAAAAAAACAACATCTAGGAAAGAAGTAATACTATTTACAATGTCTGTTTGCATCAACTGTTTTCAACTGTTTTGAAACCTCTTCTGCAAATTCTCTTCATGCTGCATCTGACATGTCTTTTCTCCCAGATCCCATCCTCCCTTTTGTCTGAACAGCTGATACCTCCAGAGGGCATCTGCTGACCAGAGTGACTTGCATCACTACGTCTTTAGACGGTGGGGCAGTGGCTTTACACTTTATGATTGCAGGGCACCAACACATAAGGCATGAATATTGATGAAGTGCTACTGCACCATGTGTGTTCATGCTGCTAATGATAAATATGATAATAATGGGAGTCCCTACACCCAGCAAGAAAATCCAGTTCCCCCTCACTGAGTGCCTCTGGAAAGGACAGAATTCATCTGTCAGCTCCTTGTAGGGCCATAAAATATATTGACTTTTTAGCTTCTTCCACTTCATGAAATCACGTTTTTTGCATTCAGACTATGACATGGAGATGAATATGGGACTCCTGGGACATGCAAACCACTGACTGAAGGGAGTGCCATTTTCCTTTTATACTACCAGTGGAGAAAATAGTGCCAGCTGAACCCATCTGCTCACCTACTGATGAATGTGAGGCTACTAGCTGGGTCTTCATTCAGAGCTTTCATGTCCATTTTATTTTGGTATTGCTACTTGGCACTGTAAATTGAAATTATGGGATATCAGTAATAGTATTGTTGTATTACATAGCCTAGTTGTGAGACTGTGTTTTAATCTTTATAGCAGCAAAATTTGGTATCAATTTTGAGAGTCTTTTTTTGGAAGTAAGGTTCAAAAAAATGTGTATTTTCTTGGAAATTTTTTATCAGGAAGGTACATTTCCTCCTTATTCTTGTGCCACATTGTTGATGCCAAACAGAACAAGAATTATACCTGTTGCATAAGTTGAGCGAAACGCTGGCTGAGTGTTGGGAGTTTTGCCTTGCGATTTTGCAATGAGAGTCTTGTCCCTGAGCTCAGCAAAGCTGTGCTTTGTCCATAGCGTCTTCATTCCTGGTGAGACTTATTCTCTTTCTCCTGTTCCTTAAATATGCACTTACAATTCAATAATCTAATTAAATGACATTTTAAAAATATTTACTGAAATAAATAAAGGGTAATACTGCGTAAATAGATAAAGCTACTATGCTTTTAAATAATACCAATGAGAGAACCAGGTACTGTGCCTTTATATCTAGATCAGCAAGAAGCTCAGCAATGAGACAGTAAGAAGTGAAACAGTTAAGGCACTGACATTCAACTTGGCTTTGCACACACCCCAGGAAGCCCACAATTAAACACACTTCATAAGCCATCAGCTTTTACTTGTGGTTCATTATTAGTGCTGCTGCAGGTATACGTGTTGTATTTTAAAAAGAGAGATTGTGTTGCTCTACTTTTTTAAACTTTGTTCTTTTTTGTAGAAGAGACAAAACCGCGGTCCTGCTTCTACACCATGGTCTGCTGCACAGTTTCCAAAACCACAAGAGCAGCCCACTCTCTGTTTAGGCAGAGCACAGGTGAGCTTCCCTTAAGATGTGATTCACTGCCTGAGCGTGGAAACATGGAAGTGCAGCCCCGGTTCTGGCCAGAGGCTGTGGCTGGAGCACTAGGTGCTCTGCACACCATCCCTGTTTGCTTAGCATGATATTACGTCATTTGAACACAGCTGGACCTTCCTGGACAAGCTATCCACAGCTGGTTCCTGGTGTTTCTGTAGGCTGCCTGTGGAACCCATGGGATGCGTGGACATGCAAGCACCCTGCTCTGCCTGCTCTGTCACTTGTTCTGGAGGCCACCCTGTCCTGCCAGCCATAGGGATGCTATCCAGTCACAAGCAGTCAGCCACCAAAGTGACACAAAACACAACCTGACCTGAAGAGCTGGAGCTTGCATCTTTAAAGCCAATGGAAATTTTTCAGTTGACCTGAGTGGGGACAGGATCAAATCTTCTGGGAGTGCAACCGGACTCTGCTAATGTGCAGCAGTGGCTGGGATGAGCCTGTGATGCCTCCTGTGGATGGCGTCCAAGAAGGCTGAGACCTTCCTTGGCTCAGAAATAAGAAAGGCAAGTTGGGTCACCAAGACACCTCCTTGAAAGCTGTGGGTTTTTAAATTCAATTTGCTCAATATTTCTTTAAGTTTCAAGTACTGAATGTGAGAATTGATTATTTTTATGGTCTAAAGAAGAGCTTAGAGACTCAGCAAGAAATCATGACAAGGGTACAAAAAATAAATGAATCTTGAACTACAAATCTTGGGTGCAGTGAAGTAAAGAGGGAAAAATACTTAGTTACAGAGATGTCTAATTGTTCCTTTTTGCTCTGGCTTCCCTCATCCAGGCATGGTGGACCCTTTGCACTCGGCACTGCTGAGGTCACACTTCAAATACCATGTTCAGTTTTGGGCCAATCACTACAAGAAAAACATTGAGTTGCTGGACCATGTCCAGAGAAGGGCAATGAGGCTGGTGAAGGGTCTAGAGAACAAATCTTATGAGGAGCAGCTGAAGCAACTGGGGTTGTCCAGTCTAGAGAAAAGGAAGTGCAGGGGAGACCTTTTCATTTTCTACCAGCACCTGAAGGGATGTTGTAGCAAAGCGAGTGTCAGTATTTTCTCCCAGGTAACAAGCAATAGGATGAGAGGAAATGGCCTCAAGTTGCATCAGGGGAGGTTTAGATTGGATATTAGGAAAACATTTTTCACTGAAAGGATTGTCAAGCATTGCAACTGGCTACCCAGGGAAGTGGTTGAGTCACCATCGCTGGAGGTATTTATAGGATGCATAGATGTAGCACTCAGCGACACGGTTTAGTGGTGGACTTGGCAGTGTAGGGTTTACACTTAGACTCCATGATCTTCAAGGTCTCTTCCGACCTAAATGATTCCATGATTCTACGAAAAACTCTGAACTTCTCCATTAGCCTGGCAACACAGAGTTCCTGAAGAGACCCGACTCCAGGAGAAATTACAGAAAAAATACTTGTTCTACTAGCCAGCCTGTGATGCAGTGACAAACAGCTGGTTGTACTGCTGGCAAAATTGTCCAGGGCAGAGTCAAGCAAATCAAGTTGATCTACTTGCATGGTCTTGATCTTGTCAGTGCTGGAGTGAGCTGTGTCAAAATCTGAGGCAAGCTGCCTGCACCTGATAAATACGTAGGGCTGGAAAGTCCTGAATGAACCTGTGGCTGAGCCCCTCTTCACAAGCAACACCCGTTATAAATGAGGGTGCAGGTACGTAAGGCTCAAGTTGACACTTCTTGCGCTCCTACATTTGTTCAAACTGACAAGAAGGATTACCAAGCTCCTGAAGCTTAATTTATTTGTTGTTATTTGAACACATATGCCAATTTCTGGGACCACATTCTTTGCTATGCTCATTCCCAGAGTAGGATATTTCTTTTTTTAAATTCCAAACTAAACTTGAGACATTTTGGGGTGTTTTTGTAGATTCGCATCCTGAAGGATTGCTTTGCACCAGAGGTTCAGATTAAAAAAGCCTGTATCAGCTAATCTAAAAGGCGCACTGTTTAACAAAGGACATTTATTACTTCTTACACTGCAACCACTTACCAATGTAACAGTCAAAAAGACCTCTCCAAAGTTACTGAAACAATCCTTTACAGACTATGGGAGGAAGCTGGATGTCCCTACTGGACAATATCTTTGACAGTCTGTCTTCTAGGATCTGTATTTATTATTCTAACAGGAGTAGGCAAAGGGCTGTGCAGTGCAAAGCAAATGGTACCTCTTCAAAGTATCTCTTCTTACTTAATTGTTTTATAACCCTATTTTAGAACCTTCTTTTCATCTAAGTGTTGTGCTTGGAGAGATTCCAGGGCTGCCTAATGTTAGTAGAGAACAAGGAGATTTTTTTGTACACATCTGCCTTCGAGAATTTTACAATAATGGATATTTGTGTTGTTTCATTTTTGTACATGCTTTCCCCCCAGGGAGAGTTCTGTATCTGGAAGCACATGTTAATTTAACCCTTGAGTAGAGCTGCAGCAAAAATGTTTTGCCCCTGTGGGAAGCTGGTAGTGATGGTGAAGAAACAAGCTGTCAAATATTGAGAGTATACTGTTGTTTCTGTCTTCTACTTATTTATATTGTAAGCATCGGTATACATACATATTTACAGGCAGGAGCAGGTCTTAACATACAAGTAAAAAAAACCCTTGCTATTGTGTGAGCAAAATAAGCTGGATTTTGGAGAGACTGGTGTCAACATTGCCACAGAAATGTGAATTCATCTTGTCACAGATGTCAGAAGTGTTCAGTTTTTTAAAGATTCTCCATTTTTAAAGAGACTCTAAGACTGTTACAAAAGAAAGAAAAAAAGAGAATGTCAGAAGACTGGTGAGAAAATAAGTTGTTTTTTCCAGGAAAAGTACTGAAGAGGTTAGTTTAAAGGGAGAAAAAAGAAAAAAAAATCAAAACACATAACAATTTTGATGCAGGATTACTCTGTGTGGGAGAAAATGGCTAAAATCTGGCTCATGAAAAAACTATTATTTCAACAATTCCTATTAGCTAAATGTCTTCCTATTAGTTGTTAAGAACACAGATAATTGTGCCAGAAATGGGAATCTACATTTAAAGAATAAGCCCTTGATCTTTAAGTGTTAGTAAGATGGATAGGGAGAGAGAACTAATGGCAGACACTCTTTTCATGATTATTTTCGCTGCAACATTTTGCTGATTTAGAAAGCAATAAGAAGGAAGGCTTCTAACAGCCTTGGGCCCAATTCATAGGTCTTGCTGATGTCCAGCTGACTCCACAGAAGCCAAGAACTGCCCCAGGTGGTGCTTCACCAGGATTAAGGACAGGTTAATCATAGAATGAATCACAGAATCATAGAATGCTTTGGGTTGGAAGGGACATTTAGAGGTCATCAAGTTCAACCCCCCTGGACTGAGCAGGGACATCTTCAACCAAGTTGCTCAGAGCCCCATCCAACATGACCCTGAATGTTTCCAGGGATGGGGCCTCCACTCCCTCTCTGGGCAGTCTATGCCAGTGTTTCACCACCCTCACAGTAAAAAAAGTTCTCCCTTATACCTAGTCTAAATCTACTCTCCCTTAGTTTAAAGCCATTGCTCCTCATCCTATCGCAACAAACCCTGCTGAAAATGTTTTCCCCATCTTTCCTATAGGCCCCCTTCAGGTACTGGAAGGCTGCTATAAGGTCTCCCGCAGCCTTCTCTTCTCCAGGCTGAACAACCGTGACTCTCTCAGCCTTTTGTCATAGGAGAGGTGCTCCAGCACTCATCTTTGTGGCTCTCCTCCGGACCCGCTCAAACAGGTCCATGTCTATCTTGTGCTGGGGGCTCCAGATCTGGATGCAGGACTCCAGGTGGCGTCTCACCAGAGCAGAGTAGATGGGCAGCATCCCCTCCCTCAACCTGCTGGCCACACTTCTCTTGATGCAGCCCAGGATACAATTCGCCTTCCAGGCTTCGAGCACACACTGGTGGCTCATGTCAAGCTTTTCATCCAGCAGTACCCCCAAGTCCTTCTCGGCAGGGCTGCTCTTGATCCATTCATCCGCTAGCCTATATTGATAGCGGAGGTTGCCCCGACCACAATGCAGGACCTTGCACTTGGCCTTGTTGAAGCTCATGAGATTTACACAGGCCTACTTCTCAAGCTTGTCCAGGTCCCTCTGAATGGCATCCAATCCTGCTGGTGTGCCAACCACACCACTCAGCTTGGTGTCATCTGCAAACTTGCTGAGGGTGCACTGTCTATGTCGTTGATGAAAATGTTAAACAACACTGGTCCCAGTACGGACCCCTGACGGACACCACTTGTCACCAGCATCCATTTGGACATTCAGCCACTGACCTCTGGCTGTGACCTTCCAACCAATTCCTTATCCACCAAACAGTCCACCCATCAAATCCCTATCTCTCCAATTTAGAGAGAAGGATGTTGTGAGGTACTGTGCCGAAGATTTTACAGAAGTCTAGATAGATCATATCCACAGTTCTTCCCTTGTCCGCTGATCTAGTCACGCCATCATAGAAAGTCACTATGGTTGGTCAGGCAGGACTTGCCCTTGGTGAAGCCATGCTGGCTGTCTGAAATCACCTCCCTATCCTCCATGTGCCTCATCTGTTCCATGATCTTCCCAGGCACAGAGGTGAGGCTGACAGGTCAGTAGTTCCCAGAGTCCTCCTTTCCACCCTTTTAAAAAATGGGCACAACGTTTCCCTTCTTCCAGTAACCCCAGACTTCACCTGACTGCCATGACCTTTCAAATATCACGGAGAGTGGCTTGGCATTGACATCAGCCAGTTCACTCAGGACTCTGGGATGCATCTCGTCAAGTCCCATAGACTTATGTATGCTCAGGTTCTTCATGTAGTCCCGAATCTTGTCTTTTGTTACAGTGCGAAGGGCTTTACCCCTCTGGACCCCATCTTGCAGTCCATCAACTGGGGAGGGGTGAGGAGAGAGGTTGCCAGTGAAGACTAAGGCAAAAAAGTTGTTGAGCACCTCATCCATGGGCCCCGATGGAATGAACCCACGAGTGCTGAGAGAGCTGGCGGATGTCATTGCTGAGCCACTCTCCATCATCTTTGAGAGGTCCTGGAGGACAGGAGAGGTGCCCGAGGACTGGAGAAAGGCCAGT
>Ga0065711_1048733_pt1 | contig 11656 bp, 8 predicted proteins | sample Hoacrofraction12_FD_59098 | JGI IMG/M metagenome (GOLD analysis project Ga0065711, IMG submission 59098) | Hoatzin crop microbial communities from Cojedes, Venezuela - Epithelial fraction 12 v2 (version 2) | ecosystem: Host-associated > Birds > Digestive system > Esophagus > Crop | place... | reverse complement strand
AACTGAAGCTTGGGAATTTGTCTGTTAAATGTTGAATATTATTGTAAGTCCTGTCTTTGCAATATTTGGATTTATGCTGAAAACTTGGTGTGCCTGTGTGTGTGTGTGTGGTCGCGACCATGAACGTGTGATTTTATGTTACACTGTTTGTATTTCTGTGATCTGATGGATTTATTTAGTTTCTGTGATCTAACGGATTTGTCTGGACTAAGTAACTGTTTTGTGTCTTCTGGTTTGGTAAGGTCTGCAGGTATTGATTATTTCTGGTTTTTTACTTTTGACTGTTGTATTTGGACTCTGATTTATCAAGACTTCGGAAGCATTTGATGCAACAGGGAACAGATGGGCTGAAGTTTGCAGATTTATGCTTTTATGTACATTGATTTTAGCTTATATAGTTAATGAATTATACCTTTAGGTACATTGATCTTAGCCTAGGTGATTAATATGGATAGCCAATACTAAATGTTATGGATGTTTGTATATGTGATGAGCATACCTATAACCCAAGTGCAAATTTACTGAGCTCATGTTATTGATACACTGTTATTTCGACGCCTGACACGGTGAGATGCATTCCCTCCAATTGACAATAATGATATGTTATGGTCAAGCAGTACTTTAGTCCCACCATCCACACAGGAAGAAAATTGGATACGAGTAAATCCAGCAAGAAAATTGATTGCAAGTAAATCAATCTACACCCATATGCTAGATAACAGATTTACCATCAGTATGTATCATTCTCAAGTTAATTTGATCTTTCTTTATATCCAGCAGGTTATGGTATGCACTTCACTTCTCTTTGTCTTCAATTAGCGTTTGTGTTCTTATATCTGTTTTTAGTATCGTAGTTTGTGTGGGCCTCTGAAAGAGTGGTAGCAAGCTGAAGGCCAAAATTATGTCAGCTCTCATCATCATCAACAACCTCATCAACTATACCTGGCTTGCTCAAAAATAAAAAGGGGGAATTGTGGAGTCCTGACTGGACGAGAGGGGACATAGTTTGGTGCCGTTGAGCAACCCAAGTTTCAAACTAGAGATGGGCCTTGAGAGCGGCGAACACGGAACCCTGTTGGAAAGGTAGAGCGACGAGCTCGGAACACTGGAGCAAGGGGACTGTTACGTCGCTGCTTCCTGCCACAGTGTTGCTTCCTGTCACAACACTGCTTCCGCATCAAGAGATGAAGCTTTGCACCAATTGCAGCAGAACGATCTTACTCACATTAGGATTGTATCGTTTCTACCGGTTCCGAGTTCCCAGTCCGACAGTTACTATGTGTTATGCTTTTACGCGGGAAGGTTTTGGGTAGCAAGGCTGCTATAGGGGTGGCTTCTGTGAGAAGCTGTCAGAAGCTTCCCCCATGTCTGATAAAGCCAATGCCAGTCAGTACTAAGGTGGACCTGCTGCTGCCCGAGGCCAAGCCAATCAGCAGTGGTAGTAGTGCCTCTGGGATAACATATTGAAGAAGGGGAAGGAAAAAAACTGTGGTGAGACAGCAGTTAGAGAGAGGAGTGAGATGATGTGAAAGAAACAGCTCTGCAGACACCAAGGGCAGTGAAGAAGGAGGGGGGAGGAGGTGCTTCAGATGCCGGACCAGAGAGTCTTCCCTTGCAGCTCATGATGAAGACCATGATGAGGCAGGTTGTCCCCCTGCAGTCCATGGAGGTCCACGGTGGAGCAGATATCCACCTGTAGTGTGTGAAAGGGACCTCATGCCAGAGCAGGTGGATTCCTGAAGGAAGCTGTGACCCTGTGGGGAAGCTGTGCTAGAACAGGTTCCTGCCAGGACCTGCAGACCCATGGAGAGATGAGCCCATGCTGGAGCAGGTTTTCTGGCAGGAATTGTGACCCCATGGGGTACCCACACTGGAGCAGTCTGTTCCTGAAGGATTGCACCCTGTGGAAGGCACCCACACTGAGGCAGTTTGTGAAGAGCTGCAGCTTGTGGGAAGGACTCACATTGGAGAAGTTTGTGGAGAACTGTCTCCCATGAGAGGGACCGCATGCTGGAGCAGGGGAGGAGTCCTCCCCCTGAGGAGGAAGAAGAGGCAGAGACAATATGTGATGAACTGACCATAGCCCCCATTCCCTGACTCCCTGCGCCGCTCAGGGGGGAGGAGGTAGAGAAACAGGATTGAAGTTGAGCCTTGGAAGAAGGGAGGGGTGGGGGTAAGGTGTTTTAAGATCTGGTGTTATTTCTCACTATGCTGCTCTGATTTGATTGGTGATAAATTAAACTCCTTTTTCTCCCCAAGTTCAGTCTGTTTTGTCTATGACAGTAACTGGTGAGTGACCTCTCCCTTCCCTTATCTTGACCCACAAGCTTTTCATCATATTTCCTTTCCTCTGTCCAGCTGAGGAGGGGGAGTGATAGAGTGGTTTTGGTGGGCACCTGGCACTTATCCAGGCCATACCAAAGCACTCTGAAGCACAAGGGACAGTGCCAGGCAGTTTTAGCTGCTATTTATATTCTATAACCCTTTTTAAAGTGTTTGGGTCTGAAATGAGGCAGTGTGTGCCACAGATTGTTACTTTACTCAAGTAACTTCCCCTAGTCAGTGTACTATTTTGGTAATTAGAGTTGCAAATGGTGCACCAAGAAAATATGGATGTATGGGGCTGACAGGGGTTCCCATTCAGGCTCACTGATAATTTCCTCCCTGAGGCCAACAGGGACCTCACCATTCCCTGTGGAAAAATTCCAGTTTGATAGCAAAACCTTCAAGACATCAAAAACATCTTCCTTGTTTTTCATTCCTACAAATTCCCAAAAGACTTCATTCTATGATACAGAAAAAGGCAAATCACAAAACAAAAACACAGTTACTTTTCTTGATGGCTTGCACTGGATAAAATCTGTTCCTTATTGTCTTTCTGGTAATCTTATTTAAAGCTAAATAAGCAAAGCACACCTAATAAAGAACAGGAGAAATGTGATTCCCCTGGGATAATTAACACAGCTTCTCTTGGCTTTAGCTGTAGAAAATTCCAGTACTTCAAAAGTCAATTTCTCACTTTTTATTTTCCCCACAAGGGTCGCACACGGGTGGTGGGAGGGAGGGTGGGGAGAAAAATCTTTATTTTCCCTGGCAGTTAGTTTTGGAGTTCCTGAAGCGTAGCGTTAGAAATACAAATGTAATGTAAAAACATGATGAACAAACATCATCTAGCTCTTCTTTCATTATGCCCTCAGCGTTAACAAAAATCAAATATCTAAAGACTCATCACAGGCTGAAAATACTACGTACAGTATCACTTCTGTATTGACAAACAGTCCCTTTGACAAATTCATTGGGAACAATCTTAAGTTTTAGCTCGTTGTCTTAACCACCCTATTTAGAAAACTGTTACGGACTGGAGTGTTACAGCTTGAATTCTTTTCCCAGTTTCCAGCTTAATTTTATTTCTAAGCCATTTACATGCATTTCATCATACATCAGTAGTGCCCATAAATATCAAGGAGGGAGTTAAAATTGAGTGCTGGAGGTATTTTAAAGGTCATCATACCTTCTCACATTTTTGGGGGGGAAAGTATACATTTTGAAATGTTTACGCTAATTACCAGTTCCAAGCGCTTTACCCTGGCATAGGTTTGCACTCAGAATCTTGTCATGAGCAAAGAGAAAATTAAATTTGTCAGGCACGATTTAGTTCCTGATAGTGAAGCCTTCTTGCCTGTCACCAATCACCTCCTTATTTTCCATGTGCCTTAGCATAGTTTCCAGGTGGACCTGCTCCATGATCTTGCTGGACACAGAGTTGAGACTGACTGGCCTGCAATTTCTCAGGTCTTCCTGTTTTCCCCTTTTTAAAAATGGGCCTTATGTTTCCCCTTTTCCAGTCAGTAGTAACTTCACCGAACTGGCAAAACTTCTCATATATGAAGGATAGTGGCTTAGCAAATTTATCCGCCAGTTCCCTCAAGACCCGTATATGCATCTCATCAGGTCCCATGGACTTGTGCCCCTTCAGGTTTCTTAGATGGTCTCAAACCTGATCGTCTCCTACAGTGGGCAGTTCTTCATTCTCCCAGTCCCTTCCTTTGCCTTCTGTGACTTGAAAGGCGTCACAGGCGTACTTGATGGTGAAAACTGAAGCTAAAAAGTCAATGAGTACATCAGCCGTCTCCATATCCTAGTTAACCAGGTCTCCCATTTCCTTCTGGAGAAGGCCCACATTTTCCCTAGTCTTCCTTTTATTCCTGATGCAATCGTTTTGTGTTTCAATTCTACTGTTAGCTTGTTCTGACTTGTTATGAAGAGGTAAGTAGTTGGTTTTCCCTGTTTCATTGTTTATTCTGCACCCTCTGACACCACTGTGCAAGGTCTTCTTTTGCTATGTATCTTTACAAGACAGCAGGATTACTCTTTTATCCTGAATTTACCTAGCAATTTACAAGAAAGTCTTTATCCATTAGGCCTGTTTCACATATGTGAAGCAGTTCTAACCCCATTCAGTGCTGCACAAACACAATCATCTCTTTCAGTATCTATTTGGCATGTTTGCTTTTACTCTTTTTCTCATAGTAGATCTAGTTCTTTGACTTTGGCCACATCCTGTATAATTGCTGGATTTCTTGCTGCTATAATAAAATTTATTAAAGTTGTACTCCTCCTACTTTTTCTCTTCTCATGTAGAAGCACACAGACGTTCCAGTAATACTCTTTTTTTTAAATTGTCTTCTTTTTTTTCGTCTTTAAGTTCCCGTCTGGTTACTTGGTTAACCGTTGGGCTTCAGGTAAAAAAAGATCCTTTTGTATCACTATTCAGATACTTCTTCAAATATGAGTTTATTTAATTTTAGAGTTTGAAGAGTTTAAATTCAAAAATGTAATATAGATCCATCTTTGATTCAACAGGGGGAAAAGAAAGGTGAATTATGCAATGATAACATAATATTCTACTTAAATTCAATTCTTTTCTGGATAAAATAAAATAATTTGATTTGCAGTAATTCTTACCTTTCCAAGAATCCAAGTGAATGAGCACCATGACACAGTGAAGACAGCACAGATGCTCTGTAAGGAAAGCAAACACAGGACAGAAAGTGTTCTGCATGTCCTCTTGTGTTTAATAAAGAAAAGAGTTAAACTATTCGAAAACTGAAAACTAATTCCCTAAGGAAATTATCCTTGAAATGTGAGGGACTGTGTGCTTGAAAGTATAACATTCCAAGAAATCTGTTTAAATTACTCCTAGTCCTTTCTTAGTCCCTTTGATATTTATCTGAAGCATGCATACTCCTACTTGTCTTTCCTAGTTTTCTTCATTTTGAACTTTAAAATGAGGAAAGCTAAGGGATTTTTCTCGACTTCAAGTAAAAAGGATGCTCCCCTGCTTAACGTGGTCTAAATGAGGAAGAAAGTATACTCCTAATGTAGAGTACGTAATAAATGTTGTGTCTTTACAGAATACTTACCACCATATTTCCACCTATGGTTTTCTTGACTTTGGTATTCATTTTTGATTTGTTGTCAATAGCAGTACTGCTTTTGAGTGACTCAGTTTCTTATCCAGATCATGACTGAGGAATCTGTCATCAGCTGTATATTTTAGTCACTAGGAACTTCCATTTTCTCTATTATTAGGTGACAGAGTTAGAAAAATAAAAGCTTTTTCCTGCAAATCGTGGAGAAGCAGGCTTAACATGACTATAACAGAAAAAAGCTCCTTCAACAGAATATTAGATTACATAGGGAATGTGATAAAGAATAATCTCAAAAGTTTTATTGTGATCTTAAATAAATCAACAGTTAAAATCTCACCTGAAATATTCATGTAGTCTGGCCCTTGCATCTCACTAAAATACTGAGTGAACAGTTTAGAAAATGTAAGTGACTTAAAAAATCACTTTCGGTGAAGAAAGAGCAAAAATATTAAAATACACCTCTAGAAAGATATAAGAAGGTTTTGATTAAAACATGTAAATAAATAGTCCAAAGAACATGCTCTGCAGGGTTATGTACTGCATACCTTCAGACATATAAAGGAGCATTCATCTAAAATGAAAAAGCTCAGATACTCACAGAGAAAGAAATTATATTTCATGTACTGTGTGGCTGGACTGCAGAACTCTCACCACCAAAGATTTTAAGTTCAAGAATGTAATAAGATGAGGTATTGAGCCTCATGCTTTGAACTGTAAACTCATTCCTGACTATCATATATCAAATGTAGACAGGATAGATTATCCCTTTTCTGCCTACTGCAGAGTTCTTGTATTTTCCTCCCAAGTCTTCTGTTGTCAGACATGGTGTACAGAGATAGACAGAGACTTCCAGTATCGGATTTTTTTTTCCTATTAGTCCTATGTGTCCACTCAAGAAGTTTGACCACTTTTAACCAAGGCTTCCAGGGACACATAGTTTCTTTGATTAGATTCACTATTTTAGCTGAAAATAAAGACTCACATGAAGGAGGTCAGCAGTGAAATGAGTTACTTCTTCACAAATTCAATGTCAGAGTTTCTTTAAAATTTCTTTGCTTCTGAGATAATGTTCTCAATAAAGGAGGGAACACTGCAGCTGAGTTGATTTTTGTTCAGGACTCAGTATTACTCATACAGAGTAACAAATATCTGGAAAGCTTCATTCTATTGTACAAAGTAGAATCCACCCAAGGATGGAGGGTCCGTGCAAACCCCGATGAATTAGTCAGTAGGCCTTGCCTATGCTGTGTGAAAGTTCCCTGTCCAGTATTTGAATTACGTATAAATGGAGTAGATCTGGCATACCTTTTATTGCGAATGGCTTCTTTGGAAGAAATGAATGTTAGAAAAAGCAAAGTCAAAAGAGGTTTTCAGTATTTCTCTGAGATTGCAGAAATTTTCCCTTTTTGGTATGAAAATGAATGCAAGGTCAAAGAGTAGTGATCGAAAGTTCAAAGCTTGCCTGGCAGTCAGTTATGAATGACATTCCTGAAAGGTCAATGCTGTTTCATGTCTTCATTATTAAACTGGGTGTCAAAACAGAGTGTAATTTCAGCAAGTTCACAGGTGACACCTAACTGGGAGAGAATGGTCAATATGCTGTGGAGGTCTGCCAATCAAAGTGAGCTCAACAAACTGGAGAAATGGGTTGAAAAATACCTCACGATGTTCAACAAATGCGAAGAATTCCACATGGTAGTAGAAGCTAGGGGAAGAGTGACAGGAAACCATCTTTGCATAGTAGACCTTAGTGTCCTGGCTGACAAGAAGTTGAAGAGGAGTCAGCAATGTGGCCTTGAAGGGAATAAAGTTAACTGCATAGTGGGCCATTGTAGCAACAGTTCAGACTGCAAGCTGAGGGAAGTGATTATTCATCTCTATTCAGCACTTGTGAGACCACACCTGGAGTACCATGTCTACTTTTAGATCTTACAGTACGAGACAGGCATTAACAGACAGGAGTGAGTCCAGTGGACGACCACGAGGATGATCCAAGGTCCTGGAGTATATGACCTATGAGGAGAGTCTCAGACAGCTGGGTGGCTTCAGGTCAAAGTGGAGAAGACTAAAAGAGTATCAGTTACTTTTTGAAGTCACTTCCAAGTTAATTATTCCATGAATCTGTGAAACAAATGAACAAGCAAGCAACTCTCCCCAAATTCAACAAAATGCAGGAACAACAACTAGATTTATGTCTCTTCAGCCCTAGCTCTTCCAACAGGACTGTTTGTACAAAATAAAACCCTGTGTTTCAAAGCACAACAATATGATAATGAATCTGCCCTCTAGATGAGGAGAAAGAAAGGGATGAGCAGTACCAGGCACACAAAACCACAGAGAGCCAGAGGCTGCAGGTAGGAAGGAGTATGTTTGTATCCAGAAGTCACAAAGGGTATGAGAGCAGTTATTCATGTTATAGGTTTTTAGCTTTGAAACTGATGCTTTTTTGTTACCGTACACAACCTTTTGAATGAAAACTCTCACAAGTAACCCACTTGGTTACCTGTAGTTGGTTCAGCTTCAGATTAATTAGTGATTAGATATAGTGATAAATCAGCAAGAAATGTCTATGAATAAGGAATATTTCTACTTTACAATATCTGTCAAAAATATTTTGAAGGAAACTTCTATATTAACCTTAGCTGGAAGTGCAATCAGGCTGCTTTACAGAAAGAACATTTGACAAAGTTAGCAAAAATCAAAACATCTTGAAAGCATCTCTAAAATACTAGCTAATTGGCCTTTCAGTTAGAACTATACTGAGAGGCACCATTAAGACCATTTGTGTTTTATCTGCGAAAAATCATATCCCAAGGGTACTTTGTAAGATGGCTTTCCCACTCCTACGGAAAGTATTCTTACATACAGAGGCACACAAATCATGTTTTGATTGCACTTTTACATACTGATTCTCAGTATGAAAATACTTTTATGAGCTGATTTTTGTTCACATGACTATCTGTCATTTCTGTAAGCAACAAGGACACTAATAAAGAAACTAATATTATTTTTTAAATACTGGTATATTTATTATTTTTCCCCTTTTATTTAATTTACTCCAAGAGTATGAAGAATGGGGGAAAAGTTCTAAATTATGGCGCATATGGGTTTGTACTGAAAACACTATGGGACATAAGAAGGACTGCAGATATTAATCAGCTGCTTGTTACAGTTGGTAAGAATGTTAACCTTAATTAATTTATTTTCCATTAGAATTTTGTATACTTCTATGATGGTCCAGTCCACTGAGTGCTAAATAAATGTGCCAGTGGAAAAATAAAAAAAAAAAACCAAAATAAAGAAGAGGAAAGAAGAACACTAGCAAGATATTTCTCACATACCAAGCATGACTGAATTTGTAAACTCAGGGTCAGTAAGAAGATGGATTTACAGCAGAAAGAAGACAGACATAAATATGGAAATATTCTTTTGAAGTAGATTTAATTTGCAAAGACTGCCAAAATGTAAGAATAAAAATCCATCTTCCTCTGCATAGTGATTTCTAATACCTTGGAGAAAATGGATCCCCAAAGAGTTCATGAAGTTATTCAGAAATTGAAGGACTGGAAATCAGATGCAGTGACTCCACAAACCTTTTCAACACTTGATGTAGTCAGGAGTTGCAGCTGTTACACATCTATATATTTGTACGAACAATTACATCTAACAGGGGTTAAATAAAATAAAAAGTCTTGCACATAAAATGAATTTCGTTTAAGACTTGGTTGTTCGTAAATACTCCTAATTTTAATTTCTGTCCATTTTCTTCAGCTTTCATCTCTAGTCTTTCTCTGTTTGATTATTTTTCATTAAGGATGACCACTGCACTCTTTATGAGCTGTGGTAGTGGCACCTGCAGTTTGTAACACCACAGACAATCACTCTGAGCAAGAGTCTCTTACATGGTTTCTTCTGCTTTGCTGTAATTGCCTTCAAAATTTATATTTGAGTTAGCTCTACTGAAAAGTATAATAACATTATTCTAGGGTTTTTTAACATCTATTGAAAGCAGAAGGACAACATAGGGCCCTCTGCTATTCCATGTTTTCCTTTGCATACCTAATAGTACACTGTTGGGATGGATAAGTTCATAGTTTATGTTTGTAAGCCAAAAGCTACGTGATATTTTCTGAAGCTGAGGAATTTGTTACCTTTATCTCTTCCTTACATTTTTTGTTCTAGTGAAAAACACGGAAACAGTTTTAATGCTGCAGGGATGGCTTTGAATTTGGTTGCGCACTCTGGTTTTCGTGTATATCTGAAGTTGGTGTAGCGCAGATACATGCAGAATAATTAGTTTGGATTCTTCAGCAACAGTGAGCTGCTTTCTAGGAAAAATGACAATGAAGGCATGATGGAAATAGTCTTTGATATGGCATAGCTAGAATGCCACTGGGGATTTCAGGGAACAAAAGTCAAGGAAACAAATTAATTTACAAAATGTCATAACATAGGTATGAGTAAATTTAGACATAATTCTTACGTCAGTGTTCATAAATTTGCCCAATGAAGTAAAGAACAGAACTGATAAACATAGAAAAGGTAAATGTCAAGATAAGGACTAAAGACTAAAACTGAATTAGCAAGTACAGAAATTCTGCCTATATCCCACTACAAATTCTCAGGGCTAGTAGTAATCTTTAATATTAGTTTGCAATTTATATTGTCGACCTTGTTTACAGCGATAAAACTTACACAGACAATTGTATCAATGTAAGCGTTTACTCTGAGCACAAAAACTATGATAAAAGCAGTAAAGTTAGTCATATTATCACCCCTTGTGCTGTTGCTTCTCGACCTCTTCTCTGCATTTTCATTATAGTTCTGTGTTCATAGCCCTGACAAAAGAAAGCACTCCTATAGTGGAGAAAGACATTCCACGACACATTGGCAATGCAATAAAAACATTTCTCTTTAAAGTGGTTAAATCATCTTATCTAGGATTCAGATTTAATAATATTTGGATTATTACCAGAAGCAAACTGTTTACCTAACAGAATATTAGTGCAAAAGGCTCCCATGCACTTTGCTATCTTCAGCCCTAATTAAAATTCATGTACTAAAGAAAAAGATTTTTAAAAGTATTTTTACAAATATCCATGGAGAACTCACTTCTCTGTTTCTTTATAAGTTATTACATTATTTACAGCTTGAAAGCTTCTAGTAATTTTTAACAACTTTCTGGAAATATGTGTGCCTTCAGTGTTTTCCAAGTATTAGTAGCAATTACATTAACTTCAAAGAGTGAAGCCATTTTGCCCTCTGACTGCTATTCATTGCCTTCAGGTTCAGGTTTACTTTTTATGGATCAAGAGTAACATGACACTAGTAAAGCTAGTGACCAATAACACATCAAACAGGAGAAAAAAAATTTAAACAGTGATATAAGTAGCCAGGAATAATTAGAATATTTTATAAAAAACCCTTTTTAAAAGGTAATTATTTATCATGCTACTCACAGTCATGTTTCATTTAAATAGCTACTCCTAGTCTCTCAGCGACTGGACTGGAGTGTGGAACAAGACACCAGTGAGTTACTGTCAAGGTGCCCATGATATTAAAAGCCTTTTCAAAACTAACAACCCATTTATAAGGCAGACAGTTTTATTAACTCAGATATTTGTAACAGGTGAATCTTTCACCTGTTCTTCTTTGAAGTGTTAATGAAGCTTTAGAAGGGCCATGCACTGAACTGGTCCTAGCCAAAACAAATGAAGAGCAAAGAAATGAGTTAATTCAGGAAAGAGTTCTTATGTTCCAAAATGCAACATATGCCAAAATGAGCTTTTCTGGAAATTAAAACTGAATAAACCTAGCAGGGATCACTAACGTTACTTCATAAGTATTCCTCATACATTTCTTTCATTCTTTAAACTGTTATAAAGCTAAATTCCTGGTACATTTTTGTCCCATGCAAGTTTTTGCCATCGCCTGTTTTAGTGGAACTTGCATTCCATTACACACTTCTATTACTCTAATAAGGCTGTTTGATTTAATAAGCACTTTAAATATTCCACAAGAGAACAATGTTAGATTCCTGTGAATATTCATTTTGTCACAAAAATATTATTCATTTTCAACTGAGTTGCACATAAACTACATCAACTTGCTATTTAATTTAATTTAATTTTATTTTATTTTATTTTATTTTATTTTATTTTATTTTATTTTATTTTATTTTATTTTATTTTATTTTATTTTATTTTATTTTAATATTGGATATC
>Ga0065711_1048732_pt1 | contig 11657 bp, 5 predicted proteins | sample Hoacrofraction12_FD_59098 | JGI IMG/M metagenome (GOLD analysis project Ga0065711, IMG submission 59098) | Hoatzin crop microbial communities from Cojedes, Venezuela - Epithelial fraction 12 v2 (version 2) | ecosystem: Host-associated > Birds > Digestive system > Esophagus > Crop | place... | reverse complement strand
CTGCGCTTTTCCCGGGGGGCGGCCGACGCGCTCCCCGCCGCCTTCCCCTCGCATGGCTGGGGCGGTGCGGGCCGTGGCGGGGGCTGACGGGGACGGCGGCAGGGAGCGCGCCCGGGAGGGAGCCGGCGGCGGCTGTGGGGCCTGGCGCGGGGGGAGGCGTCCCAAAGCCGGGCCTGGGAGCCGGGCTGCCCGAGGCGGGGAAAGAAGGGAAGGGGCTCTGCGCCTCGGGAGGAGCGGGGGAGCTGGGCTGCTGCTCGGCGCCGGGGTGGTGGGGGGACACAGGTACCTGGGCTCCTCTGGGGAAAGAATCACAGAGTGGTTTGGGTTGGAAGGGGCCTTCAGAGGCCATCTAACCCACCCCCCTGCAGTGAGCAGGGACATCTTCAGCCAGACCAGGTTGCTCAGAGCCCCGTCCAACCTGGCCTTGAATGTTTCCAGGGGTGGAGGGGGCCTCCACTACCTCCCCGGGCAACCTGTTGAAAGAAAGACCTGCCCAGAGGTTCAGGCACAGTTTCAGGAGCTGGTACAGGTTCTGTGATCCTGCCCTGGGTGCTGGGGGTTTGATGGCCACCCCTGGGTGCCCGATATGGCCAGCCCTCCTCCGGCCGTGTTCCTGGGCCCAGGGGTTGGTGGCCGTCACAGCTGCCCGCTGGAAGTTCAGGAGATGTTGTAGTTACTCCTCTGTGGCTAAAGCTGAGCTTTTGGTTGCGTGGTGCCAAGGATGTCTCCTGTCCTGTCTGATACCGTTTTGAGAATTGCTGGACTTGATCCACGATTCCAAAGCTGATTTAGATGTTAATGAAAGCAGTTCCAGGAGTTTACTTTCACAGTTTCTTCCAGTCACTTAGCCTCCTCTGTCAGATTTCTGTAGTAGTTTTTAATAGTTTGAGGTTTAACGTAATTTCCAAAATTCTTCATAGCTCTTCTTTCTCGCTGTCTTTCACATTCCTCTCTCCTTCACCTTTCCTGTGATAAACAACTCCTGTTTCCTTGTGGAAGCTTTTCTGTTTTGTGATTGTTCGTGTCTTCTTTCCTGAACACTTCGAGTTGTCTTCTCCATGGTAAATGCCAGATGCTGGCTGTTCTCTCTACTAAAACTTTTTTTTTTTTTTTAAAACCCCTGTATATTGACAAATTTGAACGCTGCTAAAAAAGCAAAGGCACAACTTCTTGTTTTTGTTGTGCCTGAATGAACACCCTTTTAACGAGAGATTTGGTGAAGTTTGTTCAGCCTTCCTTGTTGTACTTGAATATGTTCTGTATAAATAGTTGTATCAAAAGCTTCAGAGCTGTGTTCCTGCTGTCCTTCTCTCACCTGAACATAAAAGTAGCTCAGCTGCAAATTCTTTATATACTTTTGTAACACTTCTGTGTCTTTATAATTGCACAGGCAATGGAACCAAGTACAAAGATTCGTGAAATGGGCCTCAACGATAGGTATGAAATTTAACTTCTTTAGCTACTAGAATTAATTGCTTGTGTAATGTGGATCATTTTACAATTAGTTTTAGAGTATTAGTTGCTGAAAAGCTGTAGGTTTTTTTAATAAATATTTGATATTTGTATAATTTTTGAAAACAGCAGTCTGTAGCTGACCTAACACAAATAATCTTTAATGTGTAAACAACATTTTGAATAATTTTATGTGTCATATTTAGGTATACTAAACTTAATGAAAACTACTTATTTTTGTGATATTTTCCTCTGAGTCCTTTTCTGATACAAATGTTGCAAAGTCTATGAGAATTTTTTTTTAGGCATAATGGTATTTAAACAATATATGAAGGAAAATTAAAAATATTTAGCAAGATGATTTAAACTGACCCTGTTGTCATGTTGTCTAAAAAAATATGTTTTAGAATTCAGAGATCTATTTTCATTTTATTAGTTTTAAGCTATTTAGTTCTGCCTGTGAGGTTTGTGACTGTGCTGGCCTTATATTTGTCATGTTTTAACTGCTGCTGTGAGTTAGTAGAAGCTTGTAAGTCACTGTTCCAAAAAGAAACCAACAGGAAACCTCATACCTTGTTATTTCTTTGTGACTGTATATCAATGAGGAATAATGCTCTGCAAAGAAATTTGAATCTCTTCTGTTGGGGGGGGGCACACGATGCACAGGTGTCATTGTTTCCTAATTGATCCAGAAAGTACACAATAAAAACATAAGAATCAACTTTTATGTTTAAATGTTGTTTGAGGGTTAGAATGTATTTCTTGGACTATTAAACACACTTCTGCATAAGGACTCTAAGGAAAAAATTCCAACAGTAGCATGGAAGTGCTTTTGGGTGAAGCATGTGTTTTATTGGAAGAAATGCATAAACACTATAAATGATGAAAAAGAAATCTGAATTTTAAAATTCCTTTATTTCCAGGAAAGTTTTTAAGGGTGTATTTCTTTTAAAAATTGCTTACTGTGCTTCATCCTTTTAAACAGGAGGTCACAACATAGGGAAGATTCTTATTGCAAACCGAGGAGAAATTGCATGCAGAGTGATGCGAACGGCAAAGAAAATGGGTGTGAAGTCTGTCGCAGTTTATAGTGAAGCAGACAGAAATTCCATGCATGTAGCAATGGTAAAGTATATTCGTTAAGTTTGTGATTGGAGTTTGTTCACAACAGTATTTCTCAATAAGTTCAGTGTGAAAGTACATGTGTGTGCTAATGCGGTTGATTTTCACTGCTGTAGAGTTACTTCCAAGTTTTCCTTGAATCAGTGAAAAGTTTGCCTACTCTCTGTCTCTTCAGCACCTGACAGCTTGACAGGAAGTGCCTCAAAGTTTGGCACTCTTAACTCCAGAGTAGCCACTGGGGGTTAGAATGGGCTCTGATGGGACTGTTGCATGCTAGCAGTCTGATAAAGAGTATGATCGGCTCAGAAATTCAGATAAATTTGCTTTTTATTGTCTAATAGACAGTCTGTGTTGTATGTATTTTTTCTGTAACAGGCAGATGAAGCATATTGCATTGGTCCAGCACCCTCACAGCAGAGTTACTTGGCCATGGAGAAAATAATGCAGGTGGCCAAGGTCTCAGCAGCACAGGTAAGTAGATCCTGACCTTCAATCTTCTGTTACTTCCATGCTCTTTATTTCTGTATTTTTACCCATGGTGTTTCCATCTTGTGTTTCCCTAGCACTCTAATGCAGTTTCGGGGTTTTCTAAGCTAAACTGATATAAAAATAGGTTGGTAACATTGTTCTATTTTAGGCTATTCATCCAGGTTATGGTTTCCTCTCAGAAAACACAGAGTTTGCAGAGTTGTGCAAGCAAGAGGGAATCATCTTCATAGGTCCGCCTTCATCTGCTATCAGAGATATGGGTATTAAGAGGTATCTATTTCTAATTTGTTACTTGGTTATGCAGTTTACAGTTTGGCAAAGCTAATTTTGTTAACAAATGACCAGTTGCTCCATAATTATTTTATTCTGTCAATTTTCATTGTCTTTTGTTTTTACCGCTTTCTTCAAAGGAATAAGCTCCAGGGTTATAGATGTGGGATTCCTATAGGCATGGCAGCAATCAAGATTGTTCAGTTGTGTGGATTTTAATGATTAAATAGCTAACTGATTCTAGTTTTCCAGAACTAGGGTGTTGTAGTGGTACATAGGTAAGCGGTTCAGCAGTCAGATTGGATGTCTTGATACTGGCCAAAAGAATGGTGGAAAAGAAACACCGTGTCATCAGTGGTTGTTGTGGCTTATGTAAAATAGAGTGATAAGTTTTGTTCATCACAGATGATATTAGTTAGTTAGATCAAAGAAATGTTTCCAGGGTATAAAGTATAAGTAAAGAATATGGAAATAAGGTTATTACCAACACATGAACTGTGTAATGTTAATTTCCAGTAATTAACTTTTTATCACTTCCTTATGTGAGAGTAAATTACCTCTGTAATTTAACTAGTTTTGCAAGCATATTTGACGTTATAGTTGTTACACTCGAGTGTTTGAGGTGTGGTGTGAATCCAGCCTGTACCATGACAAGAGTTTTTGCCTTTGTACAACTTTAAATATAGTTTTGGCAGGATACAGTGTTGTGATTTGAAAATGTTAGGTTTTGGCCTCTTTAATGTGGGTCAAAAGACAGGAAAGAAGAGTAAGCCTGAAATTGACTACTGCTTATCTGGAGGGCTTGGAGAAAAAAAATCCCTCTTTGAAACATTTGATAAATTACAATCAAATCGTACGTAACCCACTTATGTAAGTAGTCCCGTTGAGGTCAGCGGAACTAATTTTATGAGGAGAATTAATATTGGGAACATATACAGGTTTGGAGCTTAAAGTAAGAAAAAAATATTATTATCATTCTAAACATAAAACTATTCTGTCAAAGCACTTCCAAAGCTATAATGTCTGCTGCTGGCGTTCCTGTTGTTGAAGGTTATCATGGAGAAGATCAATCAGATGAGTGTCTAAAGGAGCATGCCAAGAGAATAGGATATCCAGTAATGATTAAAGCTGTTCGTGGAGGTGGAGGAAAGGTAAAGGAACTAATTTGTTTATCACATGGTGTAAAGTTGTCATGTCTCTGCTTCTGTAACTGACTATTCTATAAGAAATCTTAGAAAACAAATAGACTGGAAAACCACTTTTGGTTAGAATTTATTATGAATGTTCAGTTCAGCAGTATGAAATCTCATTTCCATTTTTTGTCAGGCACAAGGTAAGTAGCTGGTATAAGTTGGAAGAGTTTTTTTTATTTCAGTGGATCTACAGTAATTCACATAAGCAGAAAAGTTGTGCTATGGATTTGTTTGTGTGAAATTAAATGACTTTAAATTGTTACTTTGTATTAGCTTCTGTGACCTTTTTTTGCCAGCAGTTTTAAATGTTGCGTGAGAAGTGATTAGAAATACCATTTAAGTATTTGGTGTCTAGACACTTTTTAATGTATGGTGAATTCCCTGTCTAAATCTGATTTTACTCTGAAATAAATTTCTATAACAATGACATGATAGAGAATTCTAGTCATTTCCAAAATAGCTATATTTATTTTGTAACAAATCAATTTTTCTCTGCCAATCTTGGAGAATTTCTATGATATTTAAGAATAAAATTGAATTTGTACTCATATAACTGGAACGATAATATCTGTTTTTTACACTTCTTATGGCATGTTCAGTGGGACTTAGTAGGATTATGTTACTGGAAGTTGATACACAATTTTGCTAAAGTTTAAGAAAGAAGGGAAAAATGTTACCGTTCAGCTCATTTGTTGCTGTTTTAGTCATGTTTGTGTGCAACAAGGATTTTTATTGTGTACTGTATATTTAGATGTTTCGATACGCTTTTTTTTTGTATTTTAGGGCATGAGAATTGCTCATTCAGAAAAGGAGTTTCTGGACCAACTAGAATCAGCTAGGAGAGAAGCAAAGAAGTCTTTCAATGATGATGCAATGCTGATTGAGAAATTTGTAGATAATCCAAGGTGAGAAATATATGTTGTAATATAAACACTGTAATGTTTATTCTACTGTTAAAGAAATATAACTGTTTTAGTAGTAGGATGAAAATTGGTCTTGTGTGTTTTATTTGCACTGACTGGTGTTAATTTAGTCAAAATTGTTTATAATGTATTTAATTTCTTGTAGTGACTATGTTTTGAATGATAACAATTAATATACCGCTGTTTGGGAGACATGGCAGTGACATCTAATGACATTAATATACCTCCTTCAGTGAGCTTTCTAAACTCAATTTACATCTAGAAAAAAAAATCACTTTATAAAACTTAAACTACAGACCTGAGTCGAGCTGTCGTGGTGTTTCTGCTGCCCTCAGGTGTCCTAAACTAGTTATTTAATCTTTCTCTATTGTGATATTTAAAATAAGTGACAATCAGAAACTGAACTAATTTATTCTTTACAAATAACTTCTCACAGAGGTCTGTTTGATACTCTTGCACTTTACATCTGTTTTTACTGAACCATCACTATGAAGAAAGCATTTATTCTGAACAAACTGAGGGCCTGCTTATGCTGTCAGCTGGGCATGACAAAAATCTTATTGAATTCCTGGGGAATTTCTTTTGCTAGCATCAGAAGATTATCAGAATGGTGACAGATTTTTGTTAGTTTTATGCATGGAATGAAGTTCTGCCACCTAATACTTGTCCTCTGAAATGGCCTTTTGAAATAAACTATGTTACTCCTGAGCTAGGGCTGCTGCCTTTTGTGAGTTGCTGCACAGTATCCTGAGAGAAATCATCATTATCAAATAATAATGAAGTGTTTTTACTTTTATTATAATAAAATAACGCAGAAAGAGGTAGCAGCCTTTAGATACGTTTCTTGCTTATGCTATAGCCTATGTGGTTTCACTGCAGTAGCTGGCATTTAGAATCCTGTTTCATTTAGGAGATCGAGGAAGTCTGAAACAGTTGAAATTCTGCATAATAGCAGCCTCATTTTTGCATTTTGGCTATTTGACGGCAGACACGTAAACCTGTAAGAAATCCTAATGAAGTCTACAAGACTGTGTATGAGTTCAAAGCCTGTTTGGGTGAAGTCAGTGGCAGGATTGGGGCTTTACTGAAACATGTTGAAACATTGATTATTATGAAACAGGCACGTTGAAGTCCAAGTATTTGGTGACCAGCATGGCAATGCAGTCTATTTGTTTGAAAGAGACTGCAGTGTGCAAAGAAGACATCAGAAGATCATTGAAGAGGCACCAGGGGTGAGCAGAAAGTTCTTAAAATATTTTTTAATGAACTGATGTTTTTAAAGTAATGGCTAACTCCTATAAAATATATTTAGCGGGTCGTAGCTTATTTGTAATTCTCAGTACCTGTTTCAGTTTTGCTGCAGAAAATGTTCTAATTGAAAAAGTTACTTTCCTTAGAAAATTATTCTCAGGGAAGAATTATGTAGATTTCAAGTGTAACATTGGTAAGGATTTCACTACACTTGCTAAGTACTGCAAAATATTCATGCATAGTAGGTTTAATATCACCAAAATTCATAATTTATAATATTTTGTATTATTATTTACAGCCAGGAATTAATCCTGAAGTTCGAAAGGGACTTGGAGAAGCTGCTGTCAAAGCAGCTAAAGCAGTGAATTATGTGGGAGCAGGTAAGTCTGTGGAGGTATGGCTGCTCCCAAGGTGTGCTTTTAACTTAGTAAGACTTTAAGCCTGAAGGCAAATGGCATCTGATTGTTTCAGAGTATGACATGGGTCTCCCAATTTTTTTGATGTTTAAGCAAGTAATCACATAGTTAATTAGTATGCAGTTACAAATTTAAACTAGCTGCTGGGTCTGAGCTCAATACCTGCCCCTGTCTGTAAAGTCCACACTGTTTCCCAGATGAAAATAACCTGCTAAAATTATTTGTGACTTTTCTCACTGCTTTCTTGGGATACTTATTTTTAAAAGATAATTACATGCCCTATACATATACACAATATTTTAAAGAGCCATGATGCACTAGTTACAGTTCTAATGAAATGCAGCTCTTACTGCAGAGGAGAATGGCTACTAAACAGCACAGAATACGTGAATGTTCAAGGAAACAATCCTTCTGTTTTCAGACCTCAGTTGTGTGACCCTTTAAGATACTTTGTATAGAATTTTAGGAAATTCAGTTTATCTGGTTTAGAAATAATTGTCTTGTCCTGGCATAAATCAGTGAAGTGTCTTAGGTGTCCATTCTGCAAAGTCTTGTTTATGTGAAGTGCCCTTTTATTAAATGCTTCAGGAACAGTGGAATTTATTATGGACTCCCAACATAATTTTTACTTCATGGAGATGAATACCAGACTACAAGTAGAGCACCCAGTTACAGAGATGATCACTGGAACAGACTTGGTGGAATGGCAGCTTAGGGTAAGTGTTAATTGATTTTACATGTAGAGTTCTTCTTGTCTGGTGAACAGAGTGCTTTGATACTGCCTATGAGAGACCAGATGGATTTTTAGATCCATGTGTCCTGTTCGTCTAATAGGGTGGAGTTTCCTTTGCTCCGAAGAAACATCTCGTATTATGGTATTTGATTGTAGATCATTATGTAGATGCTCTGAATTCCAACAGTCTTCTTCCAGTTATGTATAGAAAAAACATTTTCTAAAGTATGTTTAGAGAGGTTCTAGAAAATGTGCAAAGTGGGAGGAGCAGGGTCCTGATCTTTCCCTTGCCATGCTGAATATTTTTTAAAATTCTAGTTCAAATGTATCTCTGGTCCAAAAATTGTCCTTGGATCAGACCATAGGAGGAGAGCTCTTCACAAAACCATGTGTCTGATGTTATACCAGTATAGTAACATTCGAAAATAAATGTATAGTTGTGTGGACTAGAAGCAGGCTATTTCCTCACACACTCAATTTGCAGAGAGATTTCCTACATGTTCATTACAGGACATTTTGGACCTTAGGGAACTGGGAATAAAAAACAATTCTGGTTAGATAAATCCGGAAGTGAGAACAGCAGCACACATTGAGCTTAAGTAGATAGGGTGGGGAGTGTTTAGCGTAAGCAGAAAGAAAAATAAAATGGCAAATGCTGCTGCAAAAAGGAGGAACTTTTGGCTCCCTGATCTGGGAATGGAAATTGAGCTTTGAGTGACGAGTTGGAGCAGCGATCAAACAATACTGGAAGAAAGAGGAAGAGATAAGGTAGAAAGGTTCAGTGGTCTTGGCATGTGGCTTACTGAGTCGATAGATAGAAAAAGTCTGTCAGTTCTTGAGGGGATTGTTTTTGTGAATCTGCATAGTACTACTCTTTCTTTGAAGTTATATTCTGCTGTCTCTGCTGAAATCCACGGAGGCAGAAAGCAGAATATGGAAAACTGCTGACGCTTCAAAAGAAGATGAAATGTTGCTACGAATTTTCTAACAGGACCTCGTGTTTTCCTGTGTAGATGGAAATTGTATAGCTTCCTGGTAAAGGGTCTCCTCTGTGTTTAACTGCAGCAGGCTTCTTGTTATTATTTTGTCCCTAAAGCCCTGTTTTTTAGTTTCAAACTGGTGTGTTGTTGCTGTTTGTTGGTATTACTGTGTTTGTAATGTGAATTCCTTTGGGAAGGTTCTTAAATTGTTAGAAATCCCCTTAGAGAAAGATGCCCTTAAATGTAGAGGTCCCATCGTATGCAGAAGAATCAACAGCATATGCAAGTAGTGCTGGCTGACAGTAATCCATTTTATCATCTGCTTTTGCAGCATTTTTTCTCTAGTAAAATCTTGTCTCAGTTGACCTGGCTTTAACTTAAACAATTATTTTTTTACATAACCAGTAGAAAAAAAATAGACTGTTTTTCCATTGTGTTTTAGCTGTGTGAAATAGTAGGAGGTCAGTGTACACAATAGTAATTCAAAATCCTTTGACTGGTGACTCCCAGAGAAAAGGAAGGAGTAACTTCAGAATTAGCCTTTTATGACCTACCCACTTTTTTTCTCCTTGTGCTTTTTTTAATGTGCTTTCTCATTGTTCATGTTTAGAAGAAAGGTGTTTAATATTTCATACATTGGCACTCCAAAATATTGATCCCGCATTAAAAAAGAAAACTATTGTTTTCAGGTTGCAGCAGGAGAGAAGATTCCCCTAATGCAGGAAGAGATTCTGCTCCAAGGCCATGCATTTGAAGCTAGAATATATGCTGAAGACCCTAATAATAACTTTATGCCAGGAGCTGGGCCATTGTTGCACTTGTCCACCCCACCACCTGATAGTTTCACCAGGATAGAAACTGGAGTCAGACAAGGTAAAACTGAAGGCAATGCTGTAATCAGAAATATTTAACATCAAAAGCTTTTCTTTGTAAGCATTTCCCACTTTGGCCTGAATAAGTTTGTCTGACAGGGTGCTGTTACAAAGACAGATCTCTACAGATTTATTCTTCTGTGTGATTGTCTATGTCATTTTGGTCAATCACTGAATATTTTATTTATCTACTGTATTTGCTTCTATCCAAATTATTGTCCATTGGATCCTGCTGATTATATTCTCATCACAGTTCATCAATCCTGCATTCTGCTTGCAACAAAGAAAACTGATTCTGAGTAATGTTATCTCTACAGAAGTCTGTACTGAAGTTGTCCTTGCAGTTGAAATGCCAGTTCACATCATTAAAGATTAATGTTCTTTAAGGACATAGAGAAATGTGGCTAGCAATTGTGTCAGAGTTTAATGCCATATAGTGTGCAGTACTGTGCATTACCTACTCTCAGAAAATACTTGATTTAGTGTTACAGCATTTTTTTATATATTTTAGGTGATGAAGTTTCTGTTCATTATGATCCAATGATTGCAAAGCTAGTTGTTTGGGCTGAGGATCGTCAGGCAGCACTGAGAAAGTTGCGATACAGTTTGCATCAATATAATGTAAGTAGAAGGAACCCAGTATGATTTCAGATCTTGAACTATGTGAACATCTTGAGCCAACAAAATACGGATAAAATGCTACAGTAAAACAAAAGTGATTTCTAAGGGAAGCTGCATTGCCACTGCCATTTCGGATTCATTGGTTGTTTGCAGAGGCTGTATTTTCTCGAAATTTGCAAACTGTTTTCGTTGGTGGAGTGAGTAGGGATAAGTGTCAAGTCCAGTTTTACACATAGATTTTTCTTCAGTTTGTGCTATCTTCAGTTGGATGATGCAGCTGAGACTTTGCAGAAGAGTAAGGCTAAACAACAACATTTTCAACTGTAGTGTGAGCTTCCTCAAACTTAAAGGAATTTGTAGGTGGAATTCGTGTTAGATGATGTTTGCTTGTAATTTCTAATTCATAAAAACAATTAAATTTTTAGACTACATCTATAGTAAAGAAATATGGACAATTTTTAATGCTATCGGTTCTTTTTAAGAAGTGGTCCCTTTTTCCCCTATAAAAACTGCAGGTATTGTATCTATTTTCAAAAGTGGAATTCAGAACGTTTGACTTGAGGTGAGACTGAATATTATTTGTGCAGAATTAATTTATGCTTTTAAATCAATAGCATAGACATGATTGAGGTACTGAATGTTTACTGAATGTTTACTAAAACTTCTGTTTTAGCTAAAAATTAAGATTACTGGAAGTGAAAGAGAAAAGAATTCCATTGGGGTTTTTCAGAATTTTCTTAGTACTTCTGTCAATAAATGTTGACAGCACGATATAGTTACCAGTTTCACTGATTTCTCTAAAATAATTAATTCTATTTTTGTGTTGTTTGCTTAGGTATTTTGCAGTACAGGAAATGGATAGTATCTAGTAAATTTATAAAAGTCACTGTTCCCATTTGTTACTGTTAGAAGTTAAAATACGGAATATCTGACACTATTAATGTGTTTCTAATAAGAAGCACTTTTCATATTAGGAATGTTCTTTTAAATACTCAGAGCATCATCTTCCGAAACAGTAGGGTTTTTTCCTAAATTAGCTCCCATTACTGTTGCTGGGAAACTTTCTTTGAATTCATGGTGGACAAAAGTAGCGTTTTGAAAATGGAGTGCTTTTGAGAAAGCTACTCTTGTTTTTATTTATTCTTTTTTTAAAAGCAATGGTTTCATTGATAATAAAACAGTTGAACTAATTACATTTTATTGGTAAACTGTGTTTTGCTGGTGCTGTCTGAAGAAATATTCATCTATCTTCTATGCATAAGTTGAGCAGAAAGCTGTACATTCATAACATCATTTCAATCTGGCTTTTTTTTTTTTTTTTTTCCACAGGTTGTA
>Ga0065711_1048731_pt1 | contig 11657 bp, 13 predicted proteins | sample Hoacrofraction12_FD_59098 | JGI IMG/M metagenome (GOLD analysis project Ga0065711, IMG submission 59098) | Hoatzin crop microbial communities from Cojedes, Venezuela - Epithelial fraction 12 v2 (version 2) | ecosystem: Host-associated > Birds > Digestive system > Esophagus > Crop | place... | reverse complement strand
TCGGCGGCGCTTGCTGTCCCTCAGCCTCTCACGGCCAGACAGGTCAGCGGGACAAACGCCTCGTGCTGTTACACAGCGCGCGGTGCAAAACCAACCTCGAGTCCTTTCTGTGCCTCTGAGGTCACCTCCCTGCCCGGGCTCCTGCCTGGCCCTGCCCAGCCTCCCGAGCTGGGGGAAAACAGCTCACTTTCCGTCTTCGAACCTTTATTTCTACGGAACATCCGAAACAACAAAACCAACAACACAGTTACAAAAGGAGTTCACGGAGAAATGTGAAGCAGCCTGTGTTTGAAATGCTCTGTGTCACCGTACTGAGTCAAATATAAAACAATGCATATTTATACATATATAAAATATAAAAGGAACAATACATCAGAAATGTATAAACAAGGGCTATGGAGGCCTTCGTGGTATTTACACCCAGAGATGCGGCAGGGTGGGGGGCGTGGGAGCGGGCAGTGTCCGTGCAACACTGAGTTTTCAATGCATCTGTGAAAGTCTCTGCGGGCAGAGAGCAGCTCAGAGCTGGGCTCAGCCCTGCTGGAAATGGTCTGAAGGTTCTGCATGACTGGTGGGCTGGGAGGAAGCCAAAGCCTAAGGCTGGATCAGTCACGGGCCAAGGCAAACAGCGAGCGGAGGCAGTCCCCTGCCTCTGCCCGGGCTCCAACAGCCACGGCAGTGTAGCTGTGAAACAGGAGGTCAGGCCCATCGCCAGAAGGGAATAAAATAAAATAAAATAAAATAAAAAATAATAATAATAAACTCAACAGAGAGAAGTTCCATGTTCACATCGGTAACAGATCTTCCAAGCAGTCTCCGGCCGGGCGCCGCGAGGCCGAGGCCCTCCCCAGAGGCAGCGTATTCAAGTCAAGGCAACACGGTGGGGCACCAGGCTGAGTTCTGGTGGGTCGAACTTGCCGGTTTTGAGAGAAGTCCCAGTAAGCGCTGCCTGCGGCTCTTTATAGCTCCTTGAGAATGATCTGGAACTTGTCCTCTGCTTCCACCATGTCCAGGAGAAAGGCCATGTGGTTGCTGTAGTGCTGGATGATGTTGTTGTCCATGTTGACCAGGATCCTACGGGACAGGGAGAACGGCTGGGTCAGAGCAGCACACCAAGGTCTGCGGAGCAGCTCCGCCGGGAGGGCTGGACATTACTGCACGCTCAGCATCCCCGGTCACAAACTGGGAGCAACATCACTGACAGAGCCTCGTAGCACGGGGGTGGCCCTCTCCGAAATGTCCACACAAAATTCCCACTAAAAATCGCCTTTACTGCCCCATCGCTGATCAGCATCGCGGTATCGCAGCCGCGCTCCTCACTGCCTACCAGCCGGGCGGGTTGGCCGGCCACGGCCCTGGGCAGGCACAAGAAGGCACTGCAGCATCCACCTCACCCAGTATGAGGGGCTCAGCCACAATTAATTAATTAAAGCCATAACAGAACACAAAAAAACATCCTGCAGAGCTTTTCGCAATTCTACCCTTGACATGCCTAGGCCCAGTGTTTGCTACACAGGCAAATTAATCTGGATTACGGCAGGGTGTGAATTTAGAGCAGAATTGCTCACTCCTCGCTTCTTCCCCCAGTGCGTTTAGGGGTGCGTTATCCTGAGCCAGCTGAGACTACTATGGGAGCAGATGGAAGTGGTTTGGAGTAGGACGCCCTTCTCCTCTCCAGAGCAGCCTCCCATGCAGGTGAGCCCTGAGCACGGCCCTGGAGCCCTCTCTGCGGGGAGCAGACGCGGGCGGGCTGAGCCCACGCAGCCCGCGGGGCCAGCCGCCAGCGAACTCCTCCCCGCACCCAAGGGCGCATCTCCAGCCCTGCTGCAAACACCCAGCGTCCCTGACCCGAATCAGTCGCAGGCAGACGCGGGGAGAAGGAAACAATTCAGCAGCCGATGTAAACCCGAGCCTGCGGTTCTGTGCCAGGCAAGAGCCCCTCACGACTGCAGTGGAAGTAACGGGGCAGCTTTGCATCACCCCGCTGTGTTCCCATAAATCAGATGTGAAATTTGTAACTGTTTGCAGGAAACAAAGAGAACAAATTATCTTTCTTTGCAGAAAGCACATCCCCTCCAGGTTTCTGCTGGGGTCATTAATGGGGCAATAGCATTAATTGTGCAATTGCACAAGCCAAGATTAAAAACAAGAGCAAGAAAAGGCTGAGCATCTAACAAATCTAACAGTTTGACAAGCACAAACACGGGGCGCAGCGTCCCTCCGGGGAATGCCTGGGAGGTCAGCTGCAGCGGCTGGCCCCTGCCCGTTTGATCACAGCGCGTACGGGCAGGCTCGTCACAGCCCTGGTGCAGCGCGCCCGGATTTCAGGGGTGCAGCTCTGAGCTCTGTCCTCATGTCCAGTCTGCTCTGGGGTCAGCTGTGTCCCAGGGCTCAGCACTGCGCTGCCTTTCACGCTGTACCAACAGGGTGTTAGCTCTGTCACGGCACGGTCAGGGAAGGGCGTCCCACCCCACGCTGGGTCTGACACCGGCCAGGGGTCTTCCCGGTGAATCACGAGCTTCCCGGCGGCCTCTCCCCTCCCGGCCCCGGAGAGGAGCGGGGCTGGGGCTGCCTGGGGGCAAGGGGCCCAGGTCCCCAGGCCCTGGATCCCTGGGAGCTGCCTCCGACAGCAGCCCCCCGAGACACAGCGTGGGTTCCCAGGGGTGGGTTGTCACAAAAAGCCTTGCAGCAGAGCTGCTCCGATTATCTCTGGCTATCGGAGTGCTGGAAGCCAGAGAAGTCACCTGCGCCTCTTGCTACCATGCTTCCATCCGATTTCTCAACCACAAAAGATTCAAGGGAGTGTTGATTAGGAATCTGAGCCCTGTATTGTTTTTCTAGACCAAACCTCACCAAGATACGAAATTACTTATTATTGCTCTTGAGTCACCCTGAGACTAAGTTCAGCTGAATGAGCTCATCATGCAGAGGGCCCATGGCTGATGGTAGGTCCTCACCTGCCGTAAAGCCAGGTAGTACCACTGAGCTTCACTGGTTTACACCAGATGAAGATCTGACCCCCACGCTGTAATTACCAAGAGACGATTGTTTAGGGTGGAGCAACAGGATAAAATTATTCAAAGGAAAATTAAATCTGGGGGAGCAGGAAACAGTGCCTGACCATCTAGGAGACTGGAGAAAATCTTGCATGTCCCCCACGCTTCAGCAATAACCTATGGCATCAGTGACGTCCAGCTGTCATTAAACAAGGTGTCAAAATGATTTTTTTTAATGTAATTTCCAGGTGTTGCCTTTTCTTTTCATTAGGTATCTCTTTGCTCCTCCATTTTGGGGAAGAGATGGGAAGGACCTCTGTTTGTTTCCCCTCCCAATCATTATTAAACAACATTCACTACTTCTCAGATCACGTAATGAACAAAGGCAAAGCAAAACAGAGTACCAGTAGCCTCTCCCCTGAAGCAGAGCCATTTCCTGGTCCACCTGCAAGCTCCTCAGTGCTTGGATCTCTCTGGCTGCACAGATGCTCATAGTCAGCTGGTTCAGAAAACTCCAGCCCAAGGTGGGGTTGCCCGAGCGGAGTCGTTGTCTGATGACCCGTGATGGCCACATCAAAAGCCACCACCGCGGCTGACACAGCTGAGTGTTGGCTCAGTCCTGAAGCTGCAATAACAAACTGACCACCCCTGTTCTTCGCAGTTGTTCTTCGAGATCAGACTTGAGGCACTCTCTGACTGAAGGCGTATGGGACAACCCGTCTCTGCTGAGGCCGCCAGGATTGGTCTTTTTCTTTGGGGAGAAAATTTCCATTTCTGGGGCTAGGGGGTGAGCAGCATCTGGCAGCACTGAGGGCCCTGAGTTCAGGAACCGGAGCCTCCTGACAAATTCGGGTGTCTCACTATGGCCCATCCATCATCTTAAGATTAGGACCATATCTAAAACCCCTCCTAAATGGGGAAAGGTTGCTCCGTTGCGGATTTAGAGGTGAGGGGGTTGTAAGAGCTTTCCAGTTCAGTGACACCAGACCACAGCATGGAAGAGACACCCCTGCCTCTCCCCCTCCTATCCTGCAGCTGCCTCCAAGCCTTGTTTCAGCTCTGCTCCTGTTGAAGCAAACAGGCTAAGTCCCATAGGGATCAAGTTATGGTGACACCAGATGAGTGGGAACATCTCATCCAAGGAGCTTTAGGACTTTCTGATCTCGCTGTCACCAGAAAGCAAATGCAGAAGCAGAGCTTTGGACTAACCCTCAGCTTCCCAAGGCCTCTATTCCCTCATTTTGTTACGCAGAGGACCTCTCTGGGGGGCTGTGCTAGTGAGAAGAGCAGAGCTGCGTAACGTGGGACCTGTCATCAGCTTTGCTTTTCTGCCTGTCTTTCCCCATGCTCAAACTCTGGACCAGGGCCAGCAACAACAATGAGTTCATCTCCCAGGCAGTCACTACTGCTTGCAAAGCCTGATTCTATCTCGCTCGCTCTGCAAGAAGGCCTCTGGATTTAGCTTTATGAAAATAAGCTTGGGAGTTTATGAGTCTCTCCCTTTCCGTCAGCTGAAGGGAGAACTTGCTGCCAGAGATGGCCCAGAGGGAGTTCTTACTCCCGAAAACATTTCTGGAATGTTCTACCTCAAGACCACTGCCCTCCACGGAAGACTCAGCGGCTGGTCCTCAGCTCATGCAATCTGGCACCGTTCCCCCTCAGCCACGGAGGAGACCCACATGGATTGGTCATTAATAAACACCACGTTGAAATCCCTTGAGAAGCCGTTTCACATTTACTGCAAACCTCACCTGTCCCCCTCGTAGCGCTACGCCTGTCTCCAGCAGCGCCTGACAAGAGTTTCACCCTGCGTTTCGGTACTGGGGCTGCACAGGAGCCACCAGTGCCCGGGAGGGTCTGATCCATCACCTCCCACAGTGAGTGAAGAGTTTCCTGTTGACCTCCCTGGTCGGGGCGTGGGATGGCAAAGCTGGGATCTCCCATCCTCTCCACGCTCTTATTTAGCTGGTGCAGTCTCTTTCTGAGCCAGGGGCATTTAGGCACTCGTTTGGAGAAGCAAACATTTATACCTCACTGATGGCAGTAAGATAAGTTCTCCATAACCTCAGGCTTTTAGACCGAGACACAAAGGATCACCCATTAAACTGCCCAAACAATTCCTCCTTCATCGAACTTCCTTTCCTTGGGAAACTTTACACTCCAAACAAATATAATACAAACAAGCATTATCCCAAATCTTTAAAGCCCAGAAAGATCCGAGTTTTATATGCTCCAAATAGCACAGACTCACATGGCTTTACTTTTATTATGTTGTTAAAAAGCTATTTCAGCCTATGGCAGGGTACCAAAGAGAATGGGGTTTTAGAGGTAGGGTATAAAAGCAGATGAGAGATTAGCTTACCCTCTTTTGCATTTTTTGTAGACTTTATAAATGCTTTCTTCAGGAAGCCCATATTTTTCTGAAATCTGTGAGAGAAAACATGGCAATTCTTTGTACTTGTAAAATGAAATTCCCATGATAAAAATCAAAGATACCACTCAGCCAGGGGTATTCAGCACCAAAGGATTCCCCCTCCCTTTTACTCAAGAAAAAAGGGCCGAAACGATGACCTGAACAGGACAATCTGAACACATCTGTGTCTTGCAGCGGGCGGACAGGCAGGCTGCAGCTTGGCCTCGATTCTCTTTCTGACAGCTACTGCCAGGCCAGGAACCCTGGGGAGTAATCTTCGCTTTCTTTCTCTCATTCCCTGGCCTGTTTGGGGGTGATGCTTCAACCCGCTGGGCATAGAGAGCACTGAGCTCTTCCTTTGCTGATGCATCCAAAGGAGAGAGAGACTACAGGCAGCGTCTGACTGTGTCTGCTGTGGATGCCTCCGACTGCAGCTTTTGCTTAGGCTTGGGCTGATCTGCAAAGCTTTCTGGCTGACCTCTCCTGGGCAAAGTGCAGTTACAGCCTTAGGATGGCAGGGGAGTTTTGTAGCTTTTTCACGAGGTTTTTGCCTCTTTGTGGGGAGGGATGGGGGAGGGAGAAGATGGCAAAGAATCCTCTGTGCTGACATTTTTCAAACTCTCTATTTTTAAAAGTTTGTAAAAACAACAGAGCTTAAAGTGCAGCCATAAAGCCACCCCAAATCTGGGAGGTTTATTGTTTGTTTCCTTCCCAGCAATCTCCAAAGAGAGGCAGGTTATCAGAGATGCTGCTGATAATCATCACAGAAATATGTCTGTGTGCTCCTCAAACACAACACAGGGAATTCCAGCATGAGGCCAGCATTGGCTTCAGATTGCACATCTGCAGCCTTGAGAATGGAAAGGGTGGTTTACAATGGAAAATATGAATGTGCTGTCACAAGGGGAGTCTTACATTATGATCTGAACAAAACCTCGTGCCATGAGGTGTGTTCTTCCCCACTGCAGCACTAACAACACACAGCCCATGCCAGCAGCTGTGGGCAGAATTCACCTGCTACTCACAATTTCCATTTCCATTCTCAAGAGAAAGCAGACATGAGATATGAGCAGTCTTGTCTCCAGCTTCCTACATACCAAGTACCGTTGCCCTTTTATCTGCAGTTTGTTCACATGGCACCGTTTTTCTGTAACACTTACAGCTGTTCTGAGGCCCTGGAGGTCCGGTGTCTTCAACATGAGAGCATCAAACACTTCCTCTGACTCCCTCCGCACATACAACAAGACTGAAAAAGACAAAGCACAGCACTGCATCAGGGCTCCTCACAGCACGTTCGCAGAGCGGTGTGGCCTCGTGTAATCCAAGATCCCAGCTTGCTTAAATCAATGAGACACTACATTCAAGAAGAGTTCCCATCCCAGGGGTTACCTCTCTGAGGATCTTCTTCCTTGGTTTGCTTTGGAGGTATCGGGTCAAACTCATCCGTGAACGAGGCCCCGCTCCGCTTTAAGGGCAGCCTGAGCAAAAGGAACACAATACTCTCAAGAGGACAGAACAACAGCAGCGAACAAAACAATTCCAGCAATTGAACTTTTGATTGAACAGCCAATTTCTCTAACAAACATCCAGCAATTACATATCGGTTTTGTAATTAGGGCAGCAGAATGTCTGCCAGAGCTGCACCTTGCCGCCTAATGCATACAGCGAGATCAGTGAGTGCAGGCAGAGGTTTTGGTATCACATCATAAACAAAAGCCTTTTGCACCTTCATGTCCTTGTTTCTCTACTGATATCACTAGACAGCGGATCAAGCCCAGGCTAAGTACTGGTTCTCCCCACTCTAGACAGATTACAGGTGTGATTTCTACTTCGTTCCAGTTTATTTTACAGCAGTATCTGCTGCGGGTTACTGGAACCCTTCAGTGATAGTTTTGTGATTTTTTTTTCCCCTCTTTCAAACACTGTCCCACTAAGAACTGCAGGACAGTCATGGACCAGACTCACGTTGGACTGGCTCACTGATAGGGAAAGAAAGGTATCTGTGTCTGTGTTTCTGCCTCCCATGAGTCCACTCTAGGCCAAGGCTTAACACGTTGACGCTCAAGGGCATCGGGGACACACTGTGCTGTGTTATTTTGCACCTGTAGGTATACGCTGCCAATGGATATCAAACAGCCATGTTTGATGGCTGAACCCAAAGAAACAGAGCAGCTGATGGATGGGAAACACTAACTGCTCCATCCTTACCTGTTTGCAGAGTTGGGAACAGCGGGGGGGAGCACCTTGAAATGGAAAGGAAACAATGATCTTTTAGTTTGCACAGTATCGCTGTGTGCCAGTGAAGCTGGGGGGGAGGGCAACACGGGCACATTTTACATGATTTCCCTCCTCCCAGTCCATCATTTTTCCTACACAATTAAACCCAAATATCTGTGTGTGTTTCTTAGATTAAATGAAACCTGATATAAAGAACCTATCTAGGTTCTCCTCCTCTGCCTAGAAGAGACTTGAACATATATCTAGCTAGACCCAAAAGCAGGTCGAATCTCATAACCTGCTTGGGATCAAGGACCACGTTTCTCAGTGAGTTCTTTGGCTGTAAACCAGATTCTTGTAGTCCCTGATTTTGATGCTGACATATCAGCACAGCAGCCGCTGCAGTAGGATCCTACAGTATTGTCACAGATGGCTTTTTCCCCCTTTTCAACAAACCGAGACAGCTGTTTCTTGAGGGAATACTGACAAGCTCTGAAGGCGCTGGGTCTAGGTTTCCTCAGGCTCAAGGGGACAGGGAAGGGCAGAGGACAAGCGAGAGATGTCCCACACACACAGAGACTGGTACGGTCGCATTTTTCTATAGTTTACTTTCTGCTGCTATTTTTCCTACCGCTGCAGTCCTCTGTGGAAGCTGCAGATGATACCTGCAAACCACAGGAATACCTGGCTGGAAGGAACCTGGAAAGGCTATCTCGCCCATCACTGTTGCATGACTATCCAGGCCACTCCCGACAGCTACGTCTTCAAGTTCACCACATTTCCACAGAAGAATTGTGGTTTGTTTTTTTTACATAATACAAATCATGTCTGGGGAACTGATCAGTTTGGAAATGAGGGGGGTGACAGATGAGGGCAACAGGTTGGTTGTTTTTTGCAGGGACTTACCGTGCCACACCTCTGCAGGTTGGAAAAATGGACGTTGGGGATAAACAGGACTGGCTGGGTTTCGAGGTCAGTCTCTGGCCTCAGGAACGTGATTTCATTCCCTCTGAAGCCAGAGAGCAAACAGCCTTTCAGACCTACAGATGGAAAGTCCAGTTCATCTCAGTTCAGGTGGCAGTTTAAGAGGTAACTACACGCGGAGAGGGGAAAGCTCCTGCCCAAGGCCTCCCAACAGAAATATCAGAAAAAAGATGGGAGCCCACAGAACCAGGTCTTCAAGGCTTGCCCAGTGCTGTCTCCCCTAGGGAAGGCTCCCTGCCAAGACCCCAGGCCAATTCAGAAAGCTTGGTCAGTATTAATAAAGGGCTTTGAGACCAGGCAAGGACCTGACTGACAGGCTGTTTCTGAACGGTGCTGATTTCGTCAGGCCTGGAAACACCCAGGGCCAGATCTTGTGGAAGTTAACGGACAAGCCTACATGGATTTCAACACGCTTCGGATCAGGTAACAAACACCAGCACTGACCATTGTTATTGGAGTCCAGGCATTTTCCTTTCCTTCTGAACTGTTTCCTTTCATCATCCCGCATTTTCCTCTCTGCTCCCTGTGGGGAAAATAAGGCAAAAATTAGGACATTGACAGTTCTAACACTGGCAAGAGAGAGTTTACTGGACATCTCTGGGCAGTAAGCCCATTAAGGTAAAGGCAGCCGTTATTCAAAAATGCTTATCTCCGAGACCTTCTGCAGGTCATCCTGAACTTTCTGATACTTACAAATTAAAAAACAAAACCAAAATTTGCTTTTAAAAATGAAAAATGCAGATAAAAATAGCCATGAGAATTTTTTTCATGAGAAGATATTTGAGGCTGGGGAAGAACCTCTAAGAAGATGCTCATCTCTCCTGCTTAAGTTTTGACAAGTCTAAAAACTTGTCAAAAATAGAGTTTATGATGAGGCACAATCCCCTGTAGGTCTGATATGGGGAAAACTTTCTAATGACTCTGTTCTACAAGGGCCTCAGCAGTGCAGGTGCATCCCCACTGTCCTGTCTCACTCACCTGCGGGGGGCTAACCACCTCTATTCCTCAGCCCCGACTTCTAGGCTGTTCTAGACTCTCACAACCTTTCTGTTTTTAGTCCTGGAGTCACTGGCCACTAGTTTAAAATTCTTCTTGGACAACCTGGTGGAAAAGCAGTGTTCTACCTTATCGCAGAATATCTTGATCTGGCAGACGGCACGGTGCACCAGCTGGCTGGTTCCATTGCCGTAGTCGTAGGTGTCTATCTGGAGGTTGAGCGGGACACCTTTCACTCCTTTCTGGGAGGAGAAGTCAGTGCTCAGGCAATTCACCCCAATAAATACCTGCAAATGGGAACAGAGATTGATACAGCTTGTTGGTGCCAAAAACATTATTCTCAAACAGCAGTGGGTAGGAACAAAAGCTGCTCTGGAGACATCCTTCAAACCCTCCCAGCATCAGCCAAGTGTGAGCTGTTGGTTTCCCACCGGAGTGCAACCACCAGTCCTTCCTAGCCATGGTCTCCCCGAACACCTATTGCAGCTCTCCATCTCCACATTAACACTGTGGCTATCCACTCCATGAGCTCAGGCAAGCGTCAGACCAGATGCAAAGTCTGCCTGGGGATGTTCATGCTGATATTTTGGCTCTTTCGTTTGAACAAGGGACGCTCGCTGGGACAGCAATGCCCTGGAGGCAGGGAGGAGGGCTAGACTACAGCTTCAGGAGTTACAAATCATTGCTGCTAGTTAAATGAATATTCATCACACAGTGGTCTCCTTTATCCTACTACTCTTCCTTTAGGATGTTGTTACCTCCAGTGGGAACTTCTGAAGAAAAGCTGAGCACAGACATAACCTGCATTGTATCTCCAAATTACCAACTCATTTGTGTGACCTTGAAATTTCCCCTGGACTCTGGGGACAGAGTTGCAGCTGCTGAAGCTCCCACAGCTCCCTCACCAGGGCTCTGGCTGAGGATATCAGCCCTGAAACCTGATGTCAGATCTACTCAGTACCTATACATAGAAAAGAAAACCACTTCACTGTGGCGTGAAGTTTAATTGGAAGAAGAGAAGTCACAGGTGCTACAGACGACCCAAATACCTGACCCCTCCTGTTGGGCTCCCAGCCTTCGCAGCTCTCTGAAGTCTCACCTTTACCTGCCCCAGGCCAGTACGTGTCCAGAGTTTCTGCTAAGAGTTAAATCCAGTTTTGCTGAGGTGCCCTCCAGGGCTTGCCACATACCTGACATATTTCCATTTCTGACAACTTTGCCTTAAAGACATTTGTTAACCTCTTGGGTTGTAAAAGACCAAGGTCGCCTTTGGGCTAAAAGCAGGGCTTATTGAGATCCCAAAGCAAACCAGAGTTTTCCCAAGCTACCACCTTCAGAGAGATGGGGTATTTATGCTTTTCTTTTTTTCTTAGTTACTTCATCTTTTTTTTATGTTCTCCCCACACTAGATACAAAGTCTTAATGAGAGAGTCTGAAGAGATGCAGAAGAGACAGCAGAACTAGAAAGATGTTGATAAAAGCTTTACAGATTTTAAGGTCAAAAGGGATCTTGTGACCTACCTGGCTCCCTTCCACATCACACAAGCCACAGAAGGGTGGTCAGTCATTTCTGCATCGAAATGCTGCCTTGAAAGGAAGGTCTTTGTTCCCTAAGCTGTGGTTTATTTAAAAAAGGCTTCACCTACATGTGAGTAGAGGCCTGATCTAGGCTGCCTGCTGCAAAATGCTTTCTTCAGAGTTATCCATCAGCACTAAAAAAACATCTCTGAGCCAGTCTCCGGTGTACCCAGCATGTTTATTAGCTAATGGCAATGCTTAAACACACAGAGAAGCATGGTGTCCTTCCTCACTGTCCTGGCAGACAAACACTACCTGGGGCCACAGGAGTGGAATTGTTTGGGTTTGAAACTCTCCCTGTCTTTCAGCTGAGAAGTGGGGGGAGTGTGCCTGGGCTGTCAGAAAGGAGGCTATGGTTTTGTAGCCCAAAATATTCCTTCCACAAGCAGTTTGTACCTTTGCTTCTTCGTGGATGTTCCACACGAAGGACAGTGCGTTGTAGGCTAGCTCCTCGATGTTCTGTACCGTGTTGA
>Ga0065711_1048730_pt1 | contig 11657 bp, 13 predicted proteins | sample Hoacrofraction12_FD_59098 | JGI IMG/M metagenome (GOLD analysis project Ga0065711, IMG submission 59098) | Hoatzin crop microbial communities from Cojedes, Venezuela - Epithelial fraction 12 v2 (version 2) | ecosystem: Host-associated > Birds > Digestive system > Esophagus > Crop | place... | reverse complement strand
CCTGGGTGGGCAAGGAGGTAATAAGTCTTGGTGGATACAGTTAAGGCACCTACTGGTAAGCCTTTTTTGCAGAGACAATAGCTGTAGCCAAGGTGATGGAAAAGTCAGGACTTTTGTGGGCTTTTAGCTTTGCAACATCTCTCAGCTGCCTCCACCACAGCCTGTCCTACAGTGTGCCATACCTGCACCTCTCTCTTGGAAGCACCACGATCTCAGAAATCCACCCTTCAAGATGTTGCACAAGTCTGACCGAACTGCCCTTAGCTTCCACTTCACCAGCCTAAAGTAGCCCAGGTCCCTCAGACTCCCACACAGGCCTCGGGATAGAGACCCCGAGCCCCATATTGGCAGACCTCCTCTGGACTCTCTCTAATGCCTCCTCACTTGTTCAGAGCTGGAAGCCCCATCGAGGGGACACACTAGCCCACATGTGGGCACAGCAGGGCTCAGCTGAGGGGGATGACAACTCCCCTGGTGTGGGGGACCCATGCTCCTCCTAATGCAGGCCCATATACAGCTGGCTTGTTCGTGGAAAGCGTACACCACTGGCTTGTATGGCATTCCTCAAAGTGCCAGGCTCTTCTCAGGCTCCCTGCTCAGCCAGTCAGGTTCAGCCTGCCCTGAACTAAGGGCTTATTCTTACTTCTGGTGCAGGAATGGCCATTTCTCCTTGTAAAACTTGCAGACATTTCTGTTGGCCAAATCCCAGAGTTTCTCAGGGTCCCCTGGAATGAAGCTTCATTTGGCAAGCTGTTCATGTTTTCATGCAGATGGCTTACCATGACAGTGGTTTCCCTCACAAGGTAATACCACGAGTTGTTGCAGAGCATTATATATCCTAAAAGGTACTGTATCTTTAACAGATTTTCCTTCCAACGTAGGATTACCCATGGTAGCTACCTCAGAGAGAGCTACGAAGGAAGCAAAGCGAGCACCAGTGAGGAAAGAGTGAACAGAGGTTGGCGGATCCTGTGGGAGGCTACAGAGCTGATCACAAGGAAGAACTCACATGTGGAAAGAAAGGGAAAAGAATAGAGAAGGTGAAGCAAAGGATATGACCAAGGCTGTTTGGGGGTACCCGCCTAGCAGCTCTGCATCTGAGAAGCAGGGGCTGTTGCAGGACAAGAACAACATAGAGGATCCAACCAGGCATATGTCTATGCACTTTCAGGCTAAAGGGGAACCTGAGTGCTTTCCCTTCCATAGTGAAGGGAAGACTATGCTGGAAGGAAAAGCAAAATCACTCATGTTGGAAGGGACCCCAGGAGGTTTCCAGGCGAACATTCATCTCACAGCAAGGGCAGCTGTCAGGTCACACCAGCTTGCTCAGAGGCGTATTCCTTCTGGATTTGAAAAGTTGCATGAGTTGAAAAGGTACAGTGTGTCTGGGCAAGCTGCTCAAGTGCTTGATTGTCTTCATGGGTAAACAGTTTTTTCTCCACAATGGAACACTGAACAGAAAAAGATTTCAGGCCCTAGTTGCAACATGGCACAATTGTGAGGGTCTGACTACAGAATTTTCAGGCTTGGCACTAACCCACAAGCAGATGAGGAATTAATGACTGCAAGTATTGTAGTAGCTATCATCAGAAATGATAGGCTGATCACGGAATTCTTAAAGTTGGAAGGGAGTTTAAGACATCTGTAGAGCAGCCTCCTGCTCACGACAGGGTCAACACTGAATTCACCTCAAGTTCCTCAGAACTTTGTTGAACAGAGTGCTCAAAACCTCTTCTGGGTGACAAACTGGCTGGATGGCCAGGCTTCAAGAGTTGTGGTGAGTTAGGTTCAATGCAGTTGGTGGCCAGTCACAAGTGATGTTCTTGAGGTCTCAGTATGGGGGCCAGTTCTGTTTAATATCCTTATCAATGATCTGGATGAGAGAATTGAGTGCAGCAGCAGTAAGTTTGCAGACAACATCAAGCTGGGCGGAAGTGTTTATCTGCTTGAGGGTAGGAAGTGCTTTCTTACAGTCCTCAGGAATCTCACCCAGTCACCATGACCTTTCAGACAAGATTTCAAGTGGCCTTACAATGACATCAGCCAGCTCCCTCAGCACTCACGAGTGCATCCCCTCAGGTCCCAAGGATTGAGGCATGTGCAGTTTACTGAAATGTTCCGTAACCTGAGACTCCAGAACCAAGGGTACATCTTCAGTGCTTCTTGCCTCTGGTCACGGGGCTTGGGATACCGGAAGCTTATTCTTACCAGTAAACTCACAAAGGAATAAGGCGTGGAGATCCTCGGCCTTTTCTGTGTTCTCTGTCACAAGGTTCCCGGCGCCATCTAGCAGCAGGCCCAATTATTCCCAAGCCTTCCTTTTGCTGCTGATGTCGTTCTTGACCCCTTTCTTCATGCCATTCACATCCAGATTGAATTACTAGATTGAGCTTGAGATAGGCTTTGACTTTCCTAACACCCTCTCTGAATGCTCAAGAGGTCCTTGCTATCCTCCAGAAATCTCCTGGGTGTCTTTGGCCCTGCTGTGCTACCCCTTGGGCAAATGTCTGGCTGGGTAATGTCCCCCATGACGACAAGGGCCTTGCGACGAGTCTCTTTCTTCTACTTCACTGAAGAAGGCCTCATTAGGCCTCCTCCTAATATGTTTGGTCTGTAGAAGACACTGACTACAGCGTTACCCACATCAGTCTCACCATTATTCCTGACCCATCAGCTATCATCTGGCTCATCATCTGTCACAAGCAGAGCTCCATGTTTTGCTGCTGCTCACCCACATGCAGGGAAACTTCCCCTCCTCTCTGGACTGCCCCATCCTTCCTAAATGGCCTGCATCCATCCATGGCCACACTCCTGTGTTGTGAGCTATCTGACCATATCTCTCATATGTAAGAGAGTTTACAGCTATAGAACTGCCCATAGACTTCTAATTCCTCCTGTCTGCTCCCCCAGCTGTGTGCATTCCTGCACAGGCGCATCAGAGGTGTGGCCTGCCATACTGATGTTCCCGCTCCGATTGCGGGTTACTTGACAGGTGCCCACAAACAACCCTGACTATACCCCTTGCTTCACCTCTGCCTTTCTTTTTCCCTGTTTCCCTCCTCCCAAATTTTTCTCCTTTGCCCATCCTCAAATCCTCTCATACACGTCACCCACCTCTGTTTTCCCTCTGCCCACTGGCCATGGCTTTGCTTACCCAGTCCCCTCTTTTGGTGCTTGTAGCGTACTTCCATTGAGAACTCTTATTTTGGCCAACAAGTCCATTAAATTAGCACCTCCTTTTATTATTCACAAGCCTTTGGCTTTGTGTTTGACAGAAAGACATCTGTACAGGTAGAGGCATGTGAGGAAGAGAGCAAGGTGAGGAAGTGGATGGTCTACAGCCTGCAGGGAAACAAGCACAGGAGTGGGACAGTGTAGGACATCCCGTGGTGGAGATGGCCAATGACAATATCTGTACAGGAATTGTTTTAGGCAGAGAGATAGGAAGGGATAGATATAAACAAATACAGTTCAGGTGCTGATTAAAGAGTTAACTTGACTTCAGAATTACGGGGCAAGTTTGTAACTGCCTGAAGATCAAAGCAGCAACCAGATAATTGTGAGGTATTGGAATGAAAAGACAGCAAGGACAGGGGGAAATCTGCAAAGCAGTGACAAGGGCAAATGTCCAGATACATCTACTGAAAAGATGTCCTTAGACATGGCCACTTAGTCAGGAGAGACAGGAACACTGGAGAGAAAAGGGAGATTAAGTGCACAGCACAATACAGGATAGATAGAGTAGTCATAATGCAAGTACAGGAGATCAATATTTCTTCTCCCATGACTGATGCGCTTCCTGGAAATTCCTATTCTGGCATGGTGGGAAAACACTGCAATTGTAGTAAAAGTACGCAGTAGGTTTTGCTGATGAAAAAGTGCACTTACCTATTTTTTTAATGTTCCAAATTTTTTTCACCTTTTCAGACACACCTTGTTTGTCTGATCATAAAGCGCCCAGGGCCACTTTGAGAGGCCCCAGTGTACCTGAGGTGTTTGCCTGGGACTGGCAGCTATCAGACAGGACACGTGGGAGACCACAAACCCTTGGGAGTTGCAGTTACAGGCTGGTCAGGCATTTCCAGGGCATCTACACTGGCAGGAGATGTCTGCATCCTTGTGGCTGAAGACAGTTGTGTCTTATATCCAACCGCAGTTCTTAAAAATACTTTCATTTGAAAAAAAAGAAGAGAACAAGCACAGCATTTCCCTGCAAATACTAGTATTCTAAAATGAAATAAAGCAAACAACGCAAGCTGAAAATAGTTTTTACATATTTTCTTTTCTTTACATCTTTGTCTTTGGTTGTTTAATTTTTATTGGCATTTTATAAACATTTTTATCTCAGATATAGCAGCATTAAAAACAAGGTCATTTTGTGTCTTGCACGGAGCCCCGTTCCCCCAAAACAGTCCCTTCCTTACACCGTCAATGATACCCCTCAGTCTTTGCTCTTTGAGTCACGCCGTAGTACTGACCACTCTCCACTGGTTTAGGTGTTGGTTTAGGTGATCGCACAGGAAGATTCTTTCCCCATAAATATCGGTTCTGTTGTAATCAGAAAAAGGGCCTGACAATACAAGACCAACTGTCCAACCTGGCAGAAAAAACGCTCACACTAGGTTGTTCAAAGCTTCAGCCAGAGTCTGAAAACCTCCAAGGACAGAGTCTGCACAGCATCTCTGGGTGACCTGCTCCCAACATCTTCAACATCTTTATCAGTGATCTGGATGAGGGGATTGAATGCTCCCTCAGAATGTTTCCCGATGAGAACAAGCTGGATGGGAGTGTCGATCTTCTGGAGGGTAGGAAGGCTGTTCAGGTGGATCTGGACAGACTGAATTGATGGGCGAGGCCAACTGTATGTGATTCAACAAGGCCAAATTCTGGGTCCTGCACTTGAGTCACAACAACCCCATGCAACGCTCCAGGCTTGGGGAGGAGTGGCTGGAAAGCTGCCCGCTGGAAAAAGATCTTGGGGTGTTGGCTGACAGCTGTCTGAACAAGAGCCAGCAGTGTGCCCAGGTGGCCAAGGAGGCCTATGGCTTCCTGGCCTGGATCAGCAATAGTGTGGCCAGCAGCAGTAGGGAGGTAATCGTGTCCCTGTACTCAGCACTGGTGAGGCCACACCTGGAGTACTGTGTTCAGTTTTGGGCCCCTCACTGTAAGAAGGACATTGAGGGGCTGGAGTGTGCTGAGAGAAGTGCAACGAGGCTGGTGAGGGGTCTAGAGAACAAGTCTTACAAGGAGCGACTCTGAGGGAGCTGGAGTTGTTTAGTCTGCAGAAGAGGAGGCTGAGGGGAGACCTTATTGCTCTCTACAACTACCTAAAAGGAGGTTGTGGTGAGGCAGGGGTTGGTGTCTTCTCCCAGGTAACTAGCAATAGGACAAGAGGCAATGGCCTCAATTTGCATCAGGGAGGTTTAGATTAGATATTAGGAAAAAATTCTTCACTAAAAGAGAGGTCAGGCATTGGAATAGGCTGCCCAGGGAGGTGGTTGATTCCCCATCCCTGAAGGTTTTCAAAAAACGTGTAGATGTGGCTCTTCGGAATATGGTTTAGTAAGCATGGTGGGGTTGGGATGACGATTTTAGAGGACTTTCCAACCTATGATGCTATGATTCTATGATTCTATGATTATGTCATGACCCCTTCTGATTGGCGGTCAATAATTAGAATGGTTCTATCATCTGCACAATATAACTTCTGGCCATCAAAATAGAAGGAACTTGTAACTGTACACGTTACGAATATTACTGCTTCCGGATTACGTATTGGAGAAAAAAAGTTGCTGGGTCGAGATAAGTACGCCACGTGGGGAGTGCAAGCGGCACTGCCAAGAGCAGTATTTACACAAGCCACAGATTTAACTCTCCAAGTCCTCTGAAAGGTGACACATTTTGACCGGCGACAAGTGTCTTTTGTGTCAATTCAACAGGGATCTCAGGAACTCTATGTTCTATTCATAGATCAGTTACAAACTGTCATGATGAGACAAATTGAACAAGAGGAAGCTGCTGACATTTTGCTATTTCAGCTTGCAATTGAAAATGCAAATGCAGAACGCAAGAGATCAGTTGATCCTATTTGGCAAAAGCGATTGCTGATCTCGTAAGGGTCTGTCAAAATGTCAGATCGGAAGAACATAAAGCAGAAATGCTCGCTGCTGCCTTAGCTCAGCAGGTGGTAGTGGCATGGGCCGTGCTTAAATGCTTTCAGCATGGCCAAGAGGGGCATATAAAGCAGGATTGTCCCTAGAATAGTAAACAGAGGAGAAATATGAAACAGCCACCTACGCAGCTGTGCCCAAAGTGCAAAAACGGGTATCACTGGGCAAACGGTGTTACTCAGAAAATCTGATCCTAGGAAAAGGGAAGCGGGGCGCGAGTCCTGGCACCCTGAAAATGTACGACAGGGTCCCTCTACAGCAGTCGGCATACCCGACCGGGCATCAAAGCATGGTGAACTCCAGCGTAAAACCGTTCAGTCCCTCCGACACAGCACAGCCCACAGCTCCAGGCTGGATCTGGACACAGCAACTACAGTCACAAATCAGACGGATCAGTAAACCCTATACCTACTGGGGTGTACGGCCCCCCCGCAGGCCGCGCCACCCCTTCCCGCCAACGGGCTCCCCTCACTCGGCACCTGGTGGCTCGCTCGCCTCCTGGCGGCTCGCTCGGCTCCCGTTGGCTCAGTGCGGTATGTCCCATCCCAGCGGTGATGGCGGCAGCGTGACAGGACCCAGCAGCGGGGACGTGCAGGTGCCTCCTCGGTGGGCCCAGCTGCGCGCTACCCTGCACCGGCCCGACAAAGGGCAGGGAGGGAGCCTTCCTCCACCACCTCCTCACCCCCCAGACCCCCTCTGCTCTCTCCCAGTGCGTCCACCTGGCCCAGCCTGATCCGGAAGCGGCACATCGAGAACCATTTTCCTTACATTCAAGCCCTTAGTTGGAAAGAATGTATACGATTCAATTACTGCAGTAAAATTCCTTGTGGACAAACAGCTGAACTTTATTATCCCTCTATGGTTCAGATGACCTTTTTAGATGATGTTGTTTACTCTCTATTGAAAGGTGAACATATTGGCATCCCAACTAAACAGCTGTCACCTCTATTTACCTTGCTAAAAGGGGACTCACATTTGTTATCTTTCCAAAGATTGATGCCAGAAGTGAAAACTGTCTTGCAGAAAGTTTTGGATAAAATCATAACTACCTTTGCCTCCAGAATCAATGTCAAGTTACCAATAGATTTGTATATAATTTATGCTTCTTTCCAGCCCTATACTCTTTTAGGTTAGTGGTGTGCTAACGCGCAGGAGTCGAAGACTCTGGAATGGATCTTTTTGTCTCATATGTCCATGAAAACATTAACTACAAAGGCATACGTGATAGCATCCTTAATAGCACAAGGTCGGAGTCGTTGTCAGCAGTTGACAGGACGTGATACTGATAACTATTTACCTGCCGCTGGTTACAGAGTGCTTTGTGGTATGAACTAGGGAATCTTTATCTCTGCAAGCTCCTCTAGCTAATTATGATACTAATATATGCTAATGGATTCTCACAAAAAAGGAAAGGAGTGATAAGCACATAAATATCTAGTCATTTTGTCTTTTCGGTACACACATTTGGGCACAGATGTCCCCTGTGTGTCCAGCTCTGCAGTAGAGAGTGCCTGCTTTCTAGGGCTCCAAGGTTAAGCTTTGGAGAGTGAATTATTTTGCTGCTTTCTGGTAATAGATTTTGGGTACTCAGGCAGGACCCTGCTCTTGAACATCAATGATCCAACAGATCGCAGGACCTCCGATTCTCGGGGAGAACCTCCGATCCCTGGATCGAAAAGTTCTCACCAGGGACCATTAATAAGGTAAAGGCACTCATCCAGTGTTGTCTCCTGCTGTCTGCCGGTTAATCGTGGCGAAGGCTTTGCGATGCTGGTCTGAGTCCCCAGGGAGAGGGGAAAGTGTCCTTTCTAAGACAGAATTGAAAAGAGAGTACTCTTCATGAAACCGAGGCTCGGGGATTTGTCCGTTAAATGTTGAATGTTATTGCAAGTCCCTGTCTGTTCATAAGTCTTTGTAATATTTGGATTTATGTTGAAAACTTGGTGTGCGTGTGCGTTTGTGACTATAATTGCGTAATTTTATGTGTTTGTTGTCACAGTGCTGGTATTTATGTGATCTGATGGATTTATTTGGTTTCTGTGATCTAACAGGTTTCTCTGGACTAAGTAACTGGTTTTGTGTCTTCCGGTTTGTTAAGTTCTGCAGGTATTGATTATTTCCGGTATTTGACTTTCGACTGTTGTATTTGGACTCTGATTTATCAGGGCTGCAGAAGCATTTGATGCAGCAGGGAATAGATGCGGTGATGTTTGAAGATCTATGCTTTTATGTACATTGATTTTAGCCTATATAGATAATGAGTTATGCTTCTAGATACATTGACCTTAGCCTAGGTGATTAATATGGATACCCAATACTGAATGTTATGGATGTCTGCATGTGTGATGAGCATACTTATTGTTAGAGATTGATTATAGAGAAGATTGATTATGACTATAGAATAGAATAAAATCATGGAACTGGAACATAGATTGAATTGTGTGAACACAGCTGTGTTAAAGAAACCATAAAATCAGTATGCTGCTTTGGGATAGAAACCAACTGTACAGATTGTACCAAACAGAATTCACAGAAGAAGATGAGGACAGATGATGACCCCAAGATGACCTTGAAACCAAGCAGGACCTGAAACCAGCGAGGGAGAATTCTACTAAGACAGAAGAATAGAAATAACTTAAGAAATAATGTACTAAAGAAACAGAATGGTTGCTTAGTGACTTAAGAAGATTCTAGATTTGATGTAATCAGTTTAATAAATGTATATAAACTGGTCTAGTGAGTTAAGCTTTGCCACTCACTGAGGTGATGGCCCAACTCGGAGTTGTGAATAAAGCAATACCTAGTGTAACCCACTCGTGTGAGAGTAAAATCTTTAACACCTATAACCCAAGCGTGAATTTACTGGGCTTATATCATTGATCCACCATTATTTAGACCCCTGATATGGTGGAATGCATCCCCTCCAATTGGCAATAATGATATGTTGTGGTCAGGCAGTGCTTGGGTCCCATCATCCACACAGAAAGAAAATTGGATGCAAGTAAATCAGTCTGCACCCATATGTTATATAACAGATTTGACATCAATATGTACCCTTCTCAGGCTAATTTGACCCTTCTTTACACCCGGCAGGTTATGGTATGCACTTCACATCTATATGTCTTTTCATTAGCATTTGTGTTCTTCTGTTTGTTTATAGTGTTGCACAGTGGCCGGGCTGTTACTGGACCATAATGCCAATAGTGACGCTTACACATGTCAATGGAGCGCTTGCTTTAAATTCATTAAATAAAAACAGGGGAGATATAGAGGAACAGGACAAAAGCAGATTGCTGCAACAAACAGGAGAGGAAAATTGCTGAAGTAAACAGGACTTGTGGATGTGCTGAAGGAGCCGAGTACATGACCAGGAGTTAAAAACCAGCGGTTGCGTACAGCCAGCCAGCGCATGGGCAGCACAACTTCATCAGCAGCAGCAGCAACAACCTCATCAGTTGACCTGGCGTGTGATGTGGCTATGGATTGGACAGAAGTAGAACAGAGAACTTCGTGCAAATAGCTGCCTGATTGGGATAGAAAGTTCTCAGGCACTAACGTCCGGAATGCTGATACACGACCTAAGGCAAAGGTGCTGGCACAGGATCTGCAATCAGGAGCTTGGACAGGGCCATGGGAACTATTAATGTGGGGGCGCGGGTATGCTTGTGTTTCCACAGATGTAGGACCTAAATGGTTCCCAGCGAAGTGCATTAAGCCAGCGCTAGACAAGCAACAGGCAACAACAAAAGACCCTGAAGAGCCTGCTGAAGCATCAGAAGACATTCTGAGTGATAACAAACTGTTTGATGGGAAGTGATTGGTTTGAGACTGTAAGGAGTGTTGTATCAGGCCTCACTAGGCCGCAGGTGTCTATACGTTTAGAGTGTAAGTGCTGTTGTGGATATATTATTGCACATTGTATATTTTGTAAAAGATATTTCTCATTTGTGGGGATCCTGCTTAGCCGTCCATCCCATCCCATATAAAGGGAGGTCCCTGTAGTCTAGGGAGATTAAGGCTTTTAACACCAAATCAGATCATGATAATTGGCCACCAAAATACACAGTACCGAGGGATAAGAGCAATTCATGCTTTTACCTCAGATTGCAAAGACAATATTGAATTTTAGAATAGCGGTGAAATAATCACTGCATCATTTTTAGCCCCAAAGATTGCAGCCTTTCAGGCTCTAGTTACCCCTAATAAATTGGGATGTTCGTTAACCAAAAAGACTAATGCTACTTCTCAGGCCTTAAGTAGTTTGTTTTTAGATGTTGATTTCGCTAGACACGTGACTTTACAAAATCATGTAGCAATTGATTTTTACTTTTAGCACAAGGACATGGGTGTGAAGATTTTGAAGGAATGTGTTGTATGAATTTGGGTGACCACTCAGAATCAATACATCAACAACTGAGTGAGCTATGCAAAAATTTGACACTATAACTGTAGAGACTGAATTGGCAGACTGGTTGAAAACACTAGGTATAACTGGATGGTTAAAAGATTTGGTAATTCAGGGAGTGACTATGTTAATTAGTCTGTTGTTAGGATTGTTGGTGTTTGGTTGTGTGATAAGTAGTGTGATCAAAATGATGAAAAAATTGGTTGTCTGATCTGGTGAAACAGGGAATAGTGATGTTGGTTACGATTCTGATCAGGCTAGGCATTTTTTGATGTTTGTTAAGTTGTGCTATAAATGTGGTTAAGAAGACGCTTAACTGTATCCGAGTTGCTCAAAAACAAAAATTTGTGGGATTCCTGGAAGAACAGGGACATGTTGTGAGCAACCCAGACACTCTGAATATGGACTTGATCAGTCTGTAGCAGCACAGGCCTCAAGGCCATCGAGAAGCCAGTTGTGGATAAACAGATGCTCTAAGGCCTGTGGCAGGTAAACAGATGTTCTATTAATAGGTGCACTATGATTAGGGACCAGTCATAACCGAGTGCTGTACCGAGTGCTGTCTATATAACCCAGATTCTCTGCTAATAAAGTTGACTGTTATGGATCATACTGGTCAAGTCCTAGATCCCGCCGCAACAGAGGGTGTATCACCTTGTATTGTTTTGCCTTCATTTAATCCCAGCCCAGGGCGTAGAGTGAGCCCTTATCGTCTCCTGACCTCTCCTAACTCATTTTTGAGAGACACTTGTATATACCTTCAGTCCTGACATATGTGAGGCAGCCTGAGGAGGTAATAGGGATCCCAGGATCCCAAGCAGCATCTGCACTGCCACTGGACACCAAAAAGAGAGACCTTAAAACCAGAACTTTCAGTCCAATCAAACCCAGTGGTACTGTAAGCTTTACCCCAATCACAGGAAGAAGACAAAGAAAAAAGACTCTTTCAAGGACCAATTGCTTGAACAATTTCTTGGCAGCACCTTTGGAGGAAGGGCCCAACCTCCAGGCACTGCAACTGGGAGATGCCCTTTTATCGAACAGCTGCTATTGGACATGACATATCTGAACACAGTACTGTG
>Ga0065711_1048729_pt1 | contig 11657 bp, 4 predicted proteins | sample Hoacrofraction12_FD_59098 | JGI IMG/M metagenome (GOLD analysis project Ga0065711, IMG submission 59098) | Hoatzin crop microbial communities from Cojedes, Venezuela - Epithelial fraction 12 v2 (version 2) | ecosystem: Host-associated > Birds > Digestive system > Esophagus > Crop | place... | reverse complement strand
GGAACAGGCTGCCCAGGGAGGTTGTGGGGTCTCCTTCTCTGGAGATATTCAAGACCCGCCTGGACAAGGTCCTGTGCAGCTTGCTGTAGGTGGCCCTGCTTCGGCAGGAGGGTTGGACTAGATGACCCACAGAGGTCACTTCCAACCCCTACTATTCTGTGATTCTGTGATTCTGTGATTCTGTAACATCACTGAAAAGAATTTTAGAAAACCTGTCAGTGTTGTAGATCCACCATTCGACAGTGACTCAGTAAAAGAGTATTTTGTTATTGTAAGGGTTGGGCTATTAATGATATAGCTTATTAAATACTTAAATAATTATGGAATAATTAGGCCTGGGATTAAAGTACAGTCAATTATTGTCAGACAATTTTACCAAATCAGTATTACTACATTTTCTATATTTTCTGTACATTTCATTTATGATAACTAAATGGTATAGTGAAATTGTGGTAAATAGTATAACTTCTATAGTAACTGAAATGCATTAGCTGCGGGTGCTGATATGCTGCAATTCCTTTGTGCGGTAGGTACTTTGTAAGTTATTTACAATCCATTTAGAGCCTATTCTTGTGAACATTTATTCTGATGAGTAATTTTACCTGCCAAGACTTGCACGGACTAGACATGAGTAAAGTTTCCCTCTTATATAAAGGTTTGCGAAGTCGTGTCCTATTATATTACATTTTTTTCATGTGTAAATATATCGATTTGTAGCTCAGAATTACTTACACTTTTCAACACATTGCAATTCTCTGTTCCAAGTTATTCTTTTCAGGTTTTTAATTAAAATAATTAAGATTACTAAATGAGCATAGGTAGTGAAACAGTTTTCTTATAAATCCACATAACATGAAGTCTTTTCTCAGAAATTGTCATCAAATGAAAGACCACATATTGCCAATTTCATATTTAGAACTGCAACATAGCAGAAATGAAAAGCATATATAAAAGTGTAACTACAAATGAAATGTACTGGGGTTTTAGAGACATATTTTTTCTAGACTCAATTTGCTTGCCATTTTTCCATTAACTCTACTGACACAGTTTAAGATAGATATGGAGGGGAAAACAGATATAGATCTTTATAAAGGACCTAAAAGAAGTTATTTAGCATTTGGCTAAAATGTGTTTTAGTAATTCTCTTGTAGATAGTTGAGCTACTACACATTTCCTAATAGCTATTATATATATATATATATAAAACATACATTTACATCAGCCATTTACATTTTTTATGGCTTTTACAGTCACAGAATCATAGAATATTTTTAGGCTGGAAGGGACTTCTAGTGGCCACCCGCTCTAAAGCCCTGCTTGAAGCAGAGCCTGAAAAGTTCTGTCAGGTTGCTCAGTGCCTTATCTCACAGAGCTGTGGATACTTTCAAGGAGGTGATTTCACTGTCCCAGTGTTTGAGCACCAAAGCATTTTTTCCTTGAGTCAAACTGGAATTTTCCTTGCTGCAACCTGTGCCTACTCTGAGAAGAGTCTTATTCCACAATATTTGTATAGCACTATAGAAAGCATTTTGTGATAGGATTTATATAAAATATGCTCCATTAAACAAAAATGCATGATATATAACCTCTAAAACATGGACACTCATACATTTTAATAAGTTAATACAGACAAAGCAAAATATTTTGAAAGTAAGTATGTACCAATTCCTCTTCAGATTATTATATTATTGACACAGAGTAGTCTTCACTCCTAGGCTACAAAAGCATATTTGATTTTGTCTTATCCTTGCTTATATGGTGGACATCTTTCTTAGTACTACCTGGTGTTATTTGAATGATGAGGAATTCCTAGGTTAAAAAAGTAAGAGCTGTACTTTACTTCTATAAAACCACCTTTATAGTTTATTCTCCATCTTTTAATGAGGCTTTTGTGTGCTAGAAAACATGCCATGGGCGTCCTAAGATTCCTGTAAATGAGTCAGAGACCCTTGTTAGAATCTAGGGCAGCTTTTCGTTCACTTCTGTTATTTCTAGAGGTTGGCATTTACCTTACTAACTATTAGGATAAAATAAAATTTTGAAAAGAAGGAAAAATGGTGATAACTGCAAAGGCATGGCATGTCAGACATCAGTCTTAAGTCACCTACTGTGCTTCCTGCCTGAATAAAGAAGCAATCTGAATGTTTTGTCCCAACTACAGTAAAGAAAATGCCTGTGCTGGGCACTATGGTAACAGATGGATAGCAGGAGGAAGTTATTGAGCTTAATGGCAAACACAAGGGTTTCGAGGGTGTAGTATATTATCCCGCAAACACAAAAAAATGTTTTTATTCTTGGTTTTCTAAATAAATACTACTGACACCAATTAGGAGAGCTGAAAATGTACAAAAGCATAGAAATAAAACATCCAACAGCTTATCTCCTCTGTATTAACCCACTCCATGAATTTGTGTGACAAGGCATAACTTTATTATCTGCTCTGAGAGTGCTTTGCTTTTCTTGCATAGACTTTTAAAAATGACTGTTTGGAGTAAAATGTCCTTTATTATTTGGATTTTATATCATGTCCATGTAAGAACTAATTGCTCTAAATTCCTGATTTTTTTTAAATCATTGTTTGGCAATTGTTCCTGTTCTTTTTCTGGGGACATTTCCTAAATTCTCACGCAGAAAAAACATGGCACAAAGAAGGCATGCTTCCACATTTTTCATTTGATTTCCATTTGGTAAATGCTGTTTAGGCAAACAAGAATCCTAAAGATTATCTGGTACCAGCTGTTTCTATTCAGCTGGGCAACTGAAAGGAGAAACATTCTCAGACAGTGATTGTCAAACAGATCTTACAACTTTGGGGTTTTTTTCGTAGCTAAACTCAGCATCACTTCATCATCCTGAGCTATAAAAATGTACCAGTTTTAAATAGGATCAGTGGATGTGGAGGAACACACTGTTTGGGTAAGGTTTGCTTGTTTTGAGCTCACAGAAAGCTGGGTTGTTTCAGTAAGAGTTGTTTGTTGTTTGCCTTTCTTACCCACTCTCCAGCGCAGGCAAGAGCCAACCTTAGATTTAGGTTCCGTTCCCAAATCCTATTGGCGTGGAAGTCTTCTGGTCAAGGTGTTGGAACAGTTGCATTCATCTTCTTAACTTGACGGTTCTGTGTACATTCATGCACCTGCTGGTGAAGAATGGAAAGCAGAAAGACTAATTAAGCTCTTCCACACAATGCATGTAAAGAAGGGGCTTTGTTTGTTAAAAACAGTGCTGGGAGCAATGCCTGGAGCAATTGGAACTGCTTTGGTAGGCAGCAGACTAGTTATTTGCTTGACAATATATTTCACTCTACTTCAACGTGTATTTTTTTCTGATCAGAGTATATTGCTTTGAAGAGTGCTGTTTGCTTTTTTTTTGATTAGCATGAACAAGGAAAGACAAAAAGCCCCCAACACCCCCTGGTTCAGCAATGGCTTTCAACAATGGAGAAGTACAGGAAAGAAGAGTATTGTTTCTTTAATCACAGTCTCACCAAATGGCAAAATATTAGTCCAGAAGTGGAGATCTGCAAGTCAGGTGCTGCTGGGATTTGTCTGAAGGATGGAGATGAGCTGTTGTTAAGGGGCTTTGGTCCCAGCCTGTGCTGGAACCATTGCATGGACAATTCCAGTTTGCCTGCTCTGAAGAATGAAGGCTCAATGAAAAACCAATAAATGAATTAAGAAACATTTTGTCTTCCAGTAAATACACCTTCCTAGAAAGTGCTGTATCAAGGTCAATTATTGGAATCTCAAGTTAATAGTATGTGAAGTCTGAGCAGTGGCAGTATCGCTGGCAATGCAATTTAGAGTCTTGCAGCATTACCTGAATTCACTAATGCAGAAAGGCAGAGTACAACTTGTAAAGCAGCTATTCCTGAGCTCAGTTCATTGCTCACTCGTTCGTCTAATAGCTGGATATTCTTCAGGATGGGCCTGGATCACTGCACCTCTTGGATTACATACATCCCACAGAAAGCGGTATTTGACTTGCTGCACTCTGCTGACAAATCTCTTTGCTAGCTTCAGCCCGTAATTAGCCCACAGTCACGCATACGAAGGGGCTGGCACAGCAGCTCCGTGGCAGTAGCAGTGGCTGTTCAGCAGCAGGAGAGCCAGGCGGCGATGCTGGTGTCCAAGCAGCTGTGCAGCATGTGCTTACAGCTTGTTCTCCTGCCACTCTCCTCCAGGATGTGTCCATAGAAACTCCAGGTGACTGGAGTATCTGCAGAGGGTTGGCTGGGTGCTGGGGATGCAGGAAGCGTAGGGAGCCAAAGTTTGCAAACAACAGTCACCGCTTCTCAGTGGGTGGGCAGTAGCTGCAGCTTGCCAGAGTTGATTGGCATGGCTGTTCGCAAGCACTTACCCTACGGCATATGTGAGAAAAAATGGTTTGAACGCCATAGGTATCTCGTGCTGGTTTATTGTGAGAGGTAAGAGTATCAGTCCTTTGAGAGAATATGGAAGTTTGAGTGTAAAACCTCAATTTGGTAAGTCAAACTCGTACCGACATGGTCCACACCCTTGTTTGGGTTGCATAGCCCAGATACCAGATATGTTAAAATGAAAGTGTGTCTGTGGCTAATGATAATCACATAAGAGAAAACCTGAATCCCCACCTAAACTTGGGGTTTGCAGACTGTTAGGAGTCAAGGAAGCTATTTCTGAAGCTGTCAGTCCTGATTCCTCATTCTTGATCCAACCTGGAAGGCAGTCTGGCAGCACTTTGTCCATCGTTCTCTGGTCTGCTGCTGCTTCTCCTTCTGGTACTTTGATTCTGAGAGAGTCTGAAGTCGGAATAGGCTTGATTAAACACACCTGCCTTTGACATGTGACAAATATCTTTTTTTAAGCTTCTGCTTAAGCAGCAATATAAAGCACTTAAGAACTGAAGAAAAGTTTGCCCAGCTAAGGTGTGGATGGTCATTCTGAATTTCTCCTGTGTGTAATAGTTTTCACACGTTGTCAACGGAATGTGGGGAAAATGAATGACCAAAGTGATCAGTTAAAATGGACGTGTTTGTTAACTGTAACGTTCTTCTTCACTCCTCTCTACCTCTTTTCTCCCATCAAGATAACATGTGGAAGCATGCAGGGAATAGGCAAGCATTGCCTTGAACTTGGCATTTTTCTATTTATTATATCACTGACTTACACAGTACCTGTGTGCCAGCACTAATATTGCAGCACGAAGGTATTATGAATAGAAAACCATGTATGTGGTCATATGCCACATGCTTGCTAAGTCCAAAGTCCCAGCTCTAGATAATTATTTCTCACATTAATCAGTTCAAACAGAATGAAAATAAATCACTAGTTGCATGTTTACCATTTTCCTCTTTATTTAGCATTTATCTTTGCTCGCCTGCTCAGTGAGTTGTGAAAGAAAGTAAACACTGCGTTTGGCCCTGATTTGACACCATGTGCAAGTGAAGTTAGAAGTAGTTTCAGCTAGCAGTATACCAAAACATCAAAAGAAGATTGGGTTTTCACATGCTTAAATGCTAACTTTTCCACAGGGCTTGTATTATCGGGTTCAGCACTGCCGCCATTATTTGGTGCTTTTAATTTTAATGAGAAGGTATTTTATTGCGTTGTCTGATCAGCAATGGATTTAAGAGTTATGGGAAAGTTTGTCCTGCCTAAGATTTAATTGCTGAAACTGAAAAGGCTCATCATGTTTTCTCAACTTTTCCTATTTCTGTACTATGATGATACCTCTAATTATCTCTAACTTCCCTTCAGACTTTTCCATTACCTTCACTAAAATGTAATGAGAATGATGTTTATCACCTGCTTGCAACGAAAGGAGATGAAGAATGTGCTGTGATAATAAGTGCTGTGCATAAAGGGAATGGGTATCATACTCTTTTGGAAGAGAGAATCAGATTTGATTTTCTATGCACCAGCATACAAATGCGAGGCTTTCCTATTCCCATCAAACAATTGCATCTCTTCTTCCAATGGTAGCAAGAACATTGGATGTAGTTCAAGGGAAAAACACAGCTTTCAGGCATCTGTTACTTATCAGTTATTCAATTTTCTATTGTCATATTCATGAGAAAATGTTCCTAGTTAAGGCACTGTTTTGTCATTTTTCTGCATTTGATTTTCTTTCTCTGCTGCACCTCTGAAATTCCAGCTCTGGATAGCATAGCTTTTTTCACTCCATTCATTAACCTGATAGTAATGGACTGATTAATGAGTCAATGAGATCAGTAGGAAACAAGCAATTACATTAATTTCTTAGGGAATATATCAACAGTTTCCCATATGAACCTCTGTGACTCATGACCTGTTATTGATTAAACTGTTTGTGTCAAGGAACTGTTTGCTAAGTCTGATTTATATTTATCTGACTCAAACAGCTTGGAAATGATTGAAATTTTTAACATGATTGTGTAAAAAAAGTTTCAAAGAGACCATACTTTTGCTATGATCTGATTTTTCAGTTTTGTATGGTTTGTTATATTTTTGAATCATAGACTCATCAAATAATTCAAGTTGTAAAGGATCTCAGGAGGCAATCTAGTCCAACCTCCTGCAGGGTCATCCATGAGGTCAGATCAAGTTGCTCAGGGCTTTACCCAGTCTGGTCATGAAGCCCTCCAAGGATGGGGACTGCTTGACTGTCCTCATGGTGGGAAAGCCTTTGCTTATACCCACTCAGAACCTCTTGTTTCCATTTATGCACATTGTCCCTTGCGCATCCACCACACACCACTGTGAAGAGCCTGTCTCCATCTTCTTGGTAGCCCCAATATAAGTACAACAAGGTTGCTGTTAGGTCCCCCAAAGTCATACCTTCTCCAGACTGAACAAGTCCTCCCTCTTCTCTTGGCCACCCCTGACCATCCTGGTGGTCCAGGAGCGCTGACCTTGCCCCAGTTGATCAGGGTTTTTCTTGTACTGGCATCCCTAAAATGGATGCAGTATTCTAGAAGTGTTCTAATGAGCGTTGAGTGAAGGGGGTAATGACTCCTGTAGATCAGCAGGTCCTGCGGTCCTGTTCATTCCATCCACCATGCTCCTGGCCACCGTTGCTGCCAGGGCACACTGCTGGTTCATGTCTACCAAGATCCCCAGGTCCTTTTCTGCAGAGCTGCTCCCCAGGCAGGCGGTCCCCAGCAGTTATCATCACAAGAGGTTATTCCTTTCCAGATGCGGGAGTTTGCATTTGTCCTTGTTGAATTTCATGAAGTTTTGTATGATGTGATTAAAAATCTCTACATTACACCAAAATATGTATTTAAAGATTGCAAATAGTAATTTTAAAAGAAATTTTTATTTAATTGTACTAGCAATGTTGTAGAAGGTACATTAAAAAGAAAGTAAAGTAAAAGTAGAAAATGTTACCAGTTCCTCCCCCAGAAGATGTTAAAAGATCATCTTTGCATGAAACAATTCGAAATATTTGGAAATTGTCCAATCTGAAAATTGTCCAAGCTATGAAATGTTCATGTTTCACCAAAAGAAAAAGAAAATCCAAACAAACCCTCCAGAACTCCCAAGCAGAAGGACATTGAAAGATCTCTCATTTAGGAGAAAATTCCCCCCCAATCCACCTGCTGGACTTCCCTCATTCAGACATAGGCAGCGGTTGGAAGCTCCCCTTTATGCCTCCAAATACTGCCCCTTCATTAAGCAAATGTGCCTTTTCAAATGACCTGCAGCCAAAACCACCATTCCCAGACACTGCAGATTCCTCAGCTGATTTGTGCTTACTTTTTAAAATGACATTCTAAATGAAAAACAGCATTTTAAATCAACCCTATGTAACAATATGTACGGTAAGTTTCTTCCCAGGGTAGAAGAAACGAATAGGATTCCAGCGTGCTGTGCAGTACTGGGCTTGGGAGAACAGTGAGTAACTATCACCATCTATGTTATAGAGCATCTACTTTTCAAGCTGCCTGGCTTGTTTCTTTGCATATTTATAGCATAAATTACATGAGCTGAAAAAAATACAATATGGTACATCATGTAGGGACACAGCACTATAGAAACCACGTTGTGCACATGCACATGTACACTTCTACACAGTAAGATGATTTTCCCTATCCATTCATTATAATTTAATGAAGCATATAAATCAGATTGAGAGGCATTTTGTTATCTCACTAAAGGTTCTTTTAATCTCTGTAAAATTTCAGGGTTTTTTTTTTCTTTTTTTTTCAATTTATCTGAGAATAAAATGCAAGACTAAGCCAAAGATACTCAAAAGTATGGAATTGCTCTATGGCCAGTTAAGGTCTATCACGTAGTGGCTACAACTCCTTCCACAAAAAAGCAGACAGGAAAGCTGAGTGAAGCTACATCTATATGAAGTCAGTAAACTAAATTTTTTGTTTGTTTTAATACAGACTGTTCAACAAATTTTACTAACATTTCAAATGAAAGTGGGAATACAGCAAATATGAATATTTGTCTACGGTCAGTTTGTCTTGACAAAGATATTGCTTGAAATTTTCAGCAAAGTTTGATTCCTCTCTGTAGCTGAAGTACCACCGTTGCGCAATTATATCTGCAATCAAAAATGCTGTGAAGTAATACAATTAGTTTTAGTGCTGTTGGTCACCAAAGGCACTCTGTTGAATTCACAGTATGGCTGTACTCCTTGGCTTACCGTTCCACTGGCTGATTCAGAACTTGATTCAAACTGAACTTGAAGCTGTTCAAACTCAACAGAAAACAAAGGACTAGCTTGCTTAGAAAATGAATGTTTTATGAGGATGACTGTCCTTATTCCAAATGTTTTTCTTCTCCATTATGTTTTCTAATTCTTCTAGGTATTGGTGCTAGAGCTATTTGGGTTTGTTTTATCAAAGATGTCAATTTAGACATCAAAACCTGTAAGTGGGTCACTGTGAAAACACCTTGTGATCTCTAAAAAGAATCTGCTTCATTTGGAAAAGTATCAAAACCTCAGCAGAGCAACGGCCTTCGTGAAAATAATTGCTAATTAATGTATTAATAATGTGGTATGACAAGGATTTAAAAGATTAAATATTCATGTTCACATTGCAGTGTTAAGGTACAAACCTCTTAAAGTGTCATATTACGCCAAAGGCCCTTAAATAAATGATCTTGCTTTGGACTGATGTGAAATGAGTTTAGATTGATGTGAGTTACACTACTACAGTGGAGCTATTTCTCAGACAGTGAAACATGTACAGTTATAATCTTGGCATTTTTAGGCAACCAAATTCTGTCTGGCTCACACAAATATTGCCTGTAATACTCAAGCCTTTTACATTTGATTTTTCTTCTCTTAAGGAAATAGAGAATGCAAATGAAAAAAGAAAAATGTTCTGTGCAGATATTACAGAAAATACAGAGAGGTTTAGACTGTTTATTTGAGAGGTGTGTTTTAGAAGCTCAGTCAGTTGTGTGTCTAAAGCGATTTGTTTCCATAGCACATTTCTTGAGGCCATCCTCGTTCACATTAAAGAACATCCCTGAAATACTTAAATAATAGTTTTGTAGTATTTCCCTGGAAAATGGTCTGCATTTTCAGTACAGTTTTCTTGTCTAGAAATTACTCAATTTCTTGTTTTTACTCTGTACAGATACCCTGAAGATTTAAAATTGAGAGAAATGCCAAACCCCTGAGAAATTGGCCCACACGTTATCTGTGTGGGACTGGAAATTATTCTCGTGAAGGAGTGAGGACCATAGTAACCTCACCAGATGCCAGAAGTACAGAAACAAGTCTACAGATTAGGTTACTTCGAAGAGCTTCTGTAATTTTTGCAGAACAACAAGTATTAAAACTACAGGAATTAAGTTAGATTGTGAGCTAAGCAGATGACTTTGCCTGAAGTTAATTATGGGTGTAATCACATCTTTGCAGTATCAAATTACAAAAGGTTTATAGCACTGCTGTCAAATTGTTTAAGAGAAATATTATCAAGAACCTATCTGTAATAATATCTTTTCTTATAGTTTTTCATTAGTCTCAATGTATTTCAAAAGTCTCAGACCTTTTGAACTACTTTTCCTTTAGTTCAGGAAAACCTTTTGTTTATTTCCTGTGGGCTCAGCATCACCACTAGGCTGTATCAGTACACATTACATTTTAGGGTTTGGGTCATTTTTCTTTGAGCAAAGAGCAAGTAGTGGATTTGCAAGTTGTGGACTTGCATCCTAAGTTATTGAGTATTGTTGTTGGTTACTGGATATTCATTATGATTTTTCTCTAATCAATCAAAGGGAGTTTGTTACTATTTTGTTACTTATTTTAGTGGATTTTACTATAGTTACTTATTATAACTAGAAGCTATGAATCAAATTGGGGTCTTAGTAGATGCTGGACAATATAAAGTGAGAAACAATCCTTATACAAAAGGGCTTTCAGTCTAAGCCTTGGAATCTGCAAACATTTTGGCACATGGTATAGTCAGACTGCTTCTCCTGAAATTCTCCCAAACTAACTGCCACAAATTTTCGCGGATACATGATTTGAAATAAGTAGGTTGCTACTGATCATGTGCACAGTGGGAAAACCAACAGAGTTTCAGAACATTACTCCAAGTAGCTGACTTTTCTTGAGGATAGCAGGAGGCAGGTTCCCTACATAAAGCCAAGTGTCTTGGCTACATTAAAATTTGTTGGATCAATCATGAGGGCACCTGAGTTTCTATAAAAGAGAAAAAAATCAATGGAATACTTTAATGTTGTACAACAACCATCTTAGTCTTGAAAATTATTAGGTGATTTTGGCTACAACTACCAAAGAAAATAGCCTGCCCTTTCTGTCTGATTTGGAAAACTGTAGTCCAAATACGTGAAGTTTGTAATAGCTAGTGAGAACACAATGTGAAATAAAAAAAAAAGCCAGTCCCTGGCAAACTTATTAATAAGCAGCTTTACTTTAATATCCCTGTGATTTATGAGCAAAGATTAGGAGACAATTATAATACAGCCCAAGCTGTACGGAGAAGCATTGCCGGTGGGCACCTCGCGTCTCCCGCGAGTACTCAGGTCAGCGTCTGGCAGGTGACATCTCAGTTCCCTCACGCAGCCAGTGAAGAGAAGTAACTACACTGTCATGCAGTCTGTCAGCCAAGGTGGTTCTTTAGAACCACACCTTATTTACGTCAAACTTTCGACCTTATTAGTATCGATCGTGTCAGTTGGCCGGCGACAGCATCTGTGAGACTTCGCCAGACGCGGCCAGGCCGCCGAGAGCTCCCCGCTGCACTGCCCTGCGCTTAAGAGATGTGAGCCATAACAAGCCGTCATTGCTTGGGGTTACCCAAGGGTTACAAGCGGTCAGAGCAAGGAGAGCGCTGGGATTAGCAGGCTCCAGACCAGAAACTGCCGGCAGAAGATGGTGTGAAATGAAGGGGCTTGTTCGAGATGCTGAGGGAGCAGAGGGGAGCCTCCGGCCAGGCGAGGCGGGCGTGGAGCCGTGCCGCGGTGGGAGCTGAGGCACTGAGGGGACGGAGGAGGGGAAGGAGCTGAGGCGGCTGAGGGAGCTGAGGCGGCTGAGGCGCGGGGCGGACGTGGCTGAGGGGGCTGAGGGGGCCGAGGGAGCTGAGGCGGCGGCAGCCCGGAGGCCGGCGGCGAGCGCTTCCCGCTCTGCGCTTTCCGCCTGCTGCCGCTAGGCGTCGCCCTCCGCCAGCGGGCACCGGCCTGCCGCGCCCCCCCAGCCCGCCAGGGGGC
>Ga0065711_1048727_pt1 | contig 11657 bp, 9 predicted proteins | sample Hoacrofraction12_FD_59098 | JGI IMG/M metagenome (GOLD analysis project Ga0065711, IMG submission 59098) | Hoatzin crop microbial communities from Cojedes, Venezuela - Epithelial fraction 12 v2 (version 2) | ecosystem: Host-associated > Birds > Digestive system > Esophagus > Crop | place... | reverse complement strand
GCCAGTCATGCGAGTTGTCCCACCACGTTTCTGTGATGGTGACCAAGTCGTAGCCGTCCTGCTGTATAATGGCTTCCAGCTCCTCCTGTTTATTGCCCATGCTACGTGCGTTGGTGTAAACACACTTTATAGCTGCAAAGAGACATGATTTCAGTGATACTGTCCTAAACACACCATTTTTCTTTTGTAGTTATATATTTAGGAAGTCTATTACTGAAATTCTTCCCATGGACACAAATAAACTATGGCTTTTGGTACAAAGAGAGATGCTTCGATATTTTTACTTACAGCTTCTGTAAGTACACACCACAAATCCACAAAACAAAGTAGTTAAAACTTGTATCACGTCACTTCAGGTCTTGATCAAATGATTCCTCCAAGAAGTTAGGTCAAATTAAGAACGTCATTGTTCTCAACCTACTTTTCACCATCCTTTTGCTTGAAGTTATTCCTTCCAGATCAGTCAGTGGAGCAAACATCACAAATATGCCTTATTCATTTGGGTGCAGAGTCACTAAGGTTAACTCAGACTGCTGTTCACACCAAATGTTCACACATTTTCTGCCAGAGAAGCTTTCAGGCGTGGTTAAATCTAAACAATGGGGCCAATAGTGAGGAACTGAGTAGAATAATACATTAAACAGTCACAGATCCTTCCAGACTGAAGCTTCGACCTTGATCTTAAAAGACATACACTATTTATTTACACTAATGCCACATTCCAATATACTAAAACACTTACTGAATACCATACTGCAAAAGAACATGAAAGTACGAAACCCACCTTTTTAATCTCTTTATACAGTTCTAATTGTAGCCTAGGAAGATTGGAATCCATCAAAGCCTGCAATAAAACATATTGAGAATACACTGTATCACAGGGGAGGCACTTTACAGGAATAAAGATAAACTTGCAATAAAATAGCTTCAAAAAGAGGCTGAGAACTACATAACTGCCCCTATATTTGATATACAACCAGCAAAGTGCTAAATACTGAAGAGAGACACCTTTATCTTTCACACAAACACAAAACTGAAATGTAGGCAAATTCCACAAACTCTAACAGTTATTTGCAGTTAATATTGAGTGCTTTAATCATTCTACCTGAAAAAGGCCATATGGGATCGGACTACAAGTAGAGCCAGCCTAACGTGCTTTTTGGCAATCACCAGGAACAAATACTCATGAATAGACTATTAAACCACAAAAATAGTATTCACAAGCAGCAAGAGGTATTCCCTGCTATACATCCCCACCATCAAGTAGCCTCCTACTATTTCACAAACAATGGTTTGAGAAATGGCTGTATTTGTACCATTACCTTTAACAGCCCTTGAAAATCCCTTCTTTCATGCATTAGCCTATTTTTTGCATCCATTTATTACAAGGTATTCTGGACACCAGAAGTATCTCATCCCAGGATCTGATCAAGCAAAATGCGACAGAGCATATGTGGTAGATTGAACCCTGCAGTCTGGCTAAGAATAAGGTACATGAAATGAAAGTAAGCACCAAAAAGTAGTAATTTTCTGTTCATCTCAATCATTCTCCCTCCATCTTTGAAATGGCGAGAAAAAAAAATATGAAAACAGATCTGCTATATATAATCTCTTCCTACAGAATATTTTGTATACATATGACTACCCTTTCTCTTCCATTTTTTCCTAGTGCATACTACAATTTACTTACACTTCCACCACTACTTCCTTGGATGAAATGAGAGCTTCATACAACACACAAGTGCCTACATTATGGATTTATACAGTGCTATATTGTTTAGTATTCATTCTTTATTCCTTGCTCAATAATTTCACAATTTCAAATTTTCTATCTCCCTTCTTGACCACCAACCATTAAGCTCACATCTTCACAGGATTACTCTCATATGACCCATGCTGATGTAGAGGTCACAACTGTTTAAGCACGGTCAGCGAAGTGCCTGTGGTGCCTCCAGAGCACAATTCCCCTAGCCTAAAACTGTATGCCCCAAAACTTCATTCCGCCCAATTATACCAGTCCCTATAATAAAGTGGTATTACCTTCCCCACAAGAACCTTGCCTGGCTTGTATCTTTATATTGTCTTAAGCACCCCAGCTATTAACTGCAGGTGCCTAGATGACAGCAGGTAGGGGTAAATCTCACCTACTTCATAAAACTTAATTTTCATGGGAAGTTCACTGCCCATATACGTAAGGATATCAATCAACAAAAAGAGGCGTCAGCTATTATTTTAGCTTCAAGGGTAAGTTGTCCTTATAACACACTCACTGGAATAACTCTTATTAGCATGTAACTGTACTTCCAGCACACTAGAATCTAAAAAGCCGTCCCAACCAGAAAAAATTATAAGCACACTCAACTCTAAATTACTACAAATACTGAAATCCAATTACTGAGACCAACTGTACTCCAATCTGTGTGAACAGTCCCACCAGTATCACCAACACAAGAGAATACTACAACATTGTACATCAGCTTCAGAAATAAGACAGCTTCAGTAACACCTTACCTGCAGAAACCTGGTAACTCCCAACTGAGTTTTCTTTTAAATAAAGGTATCACCAAAGCTACTTAAACTTCGAGCCATTTATGCTGTCTGTAAGGTTCCGATAGGTAAGTGTAGAGATACATAAAGATGACCTACAGAGTGTTTAGATAAACTTATTTGCTGTTTCAGTTTACAGCCTTGTCTACACAGAACTGTCAGTATTTTAATTTTACTAATGAGCATAAACTCCAGACAGACACACAGTTACACAAGTTCTGCATACATCTACATTCTTCTATTTAACAAGAGAAAATACAAAGCATCTTTGTAGACACAAAATTAGTCCCTAAAACGCCTGAGGTACTAAAAGCACTGAACATCGACTAATATGCAAGCTTAGGGGCCCGACACCTCTGTTCCACTCATCACAAGCATCACTGCTACTTGCACAACCAAAAATAAAACTGCACATCTTTTTGTCTCTGCATTTACACATGAGAGCGCATCAGCCTAAAGACTAAGTTGCTTCCACACAGCATAAAATGTAGAAACAGAATACAAACCACGACCAGCTTTGATAGCACTGATACATCCATGCGGTTGGAATGTCACAACTATTACCATTTCATAGCTGTGACCAACTGCCAAGCTTAATGACTGATAGAAGACTTCATCATTTAAAGTCACTTTAATATTTAAAACAAAACAAACTACCGCACAAAGATTTGAAAAAAGGAAGTTATTCAAGTTACCTTGAAACAGGCCAGAAAGCAAAAATATTAAATATATCAGTGAATTAAAAAGGTAAATTTTATACCAAGCCTACACAAGAGTTTGGTGGAAAGAAGGAAGTAAGTTTGCATTCTTTAGAACTGTTTCAGAGCATCTTTTAAAGCAAATTAAGTTACATAACGGTGGATGCATTTCATGGAGTGCTAAACTCCTGCAAATGGAAGAACATTTTAACCAGAATGAACAGACTAAAGTATTACAGGACAAAATAAAAAAAGCAAGAGATACTTGCATGTCCTCATTCCCTATCATCATGGAATACACTACACAATTAGTAAGCTTTCTCCATACAACTTTCAGCCACAAGCTCAACCCCCAAAACTCAATTCCTTCAGATATCAAACAAGTAGAACTTAACTTAGAGAAATCCCTACAGAAATAAATAGGGATATTTCGTTTGCTTGCTTCTACACACTCCTTCATGCTAAAGAAAATTATTACTTGCTAATTTCTAAAGCACTTAAACTTTGCATCAACTAGATTAATTATGCAGGTACATTACATTGAGTCAAAGGTCAAGTATTTCAGAAAACAGCAAATAAAAAAAAGAAAGGCCAAGTGAAGGTAAACCTGTCCTGGAAGCCTCAGCTCACAGCAGTTACTCAAGAGGTTCGTTTTAAGATACTTCAAAGACTTAGACCTTGCCTGACCTCCTATGAATGCCCACCTTGTGTTCTCCAACAAGCCCTTCATTCTGGATCTCAGTAGGGTAATAAAAGACCTCCAGAACACCGTATTTATCCTAATTATTGCCTAAAAGCTCCTCCAAGTGTCAGCAAATCACACTACTTGAATTACAGCATACTACTAGTTTGGAGTGAAAAACCACTACATCTTTCAGTCAGCTTTTTAATAATGTTTTTACCTTTCCTCATGTTAAGTATCTTTATGTCTACAGAACAATAATAGAGTACCCCTCCCATACAACAAGATGATTTACAAAAGCCCACATTCTTGTTTTGGTTAACTTGAAGAGAACAAAGTTAACGAACAACTGAAGAAAAGAATAGATTAGAATGACAAATGATAGAATACAAGTTAAATATCTTCATCTGGGCATAAAAAAACTCTTCTAAGAGCACATACAGAATTTAGTGAAAGAGCTTACTTAACCTCTTACATTATGAGATATTATAAACAACAAGAAAAGCAACTAAAAGAACAGTGGGAATTCATACAGGATGCTGCATCAAGAAGAGGTAAAATCTGGTTCTTACTTTAATAACTTTATTAAGGCATTCATCAGCAACCATCCGGACATCAGATTCTGCATCCTCACTGCAGAGAAGGAACAGCTCCATAGCAATCCCCAGCAGTTTCTGAAATTCTGGAGAATTTCTAAATAAACAAACAAACATTAGAAAATTACACTGCACACTACGAAAAGCAAATACCAATTCTATTTTTGAGGGTGCTCAGAATCCAGCTACACATTTTCAACTACAACTTCCCAAAAGGCGAAGACATTCAGTGTATTAAAGCATGTCTTTTGGAGTTGGGAGATCATTTCTCTGCTCTTTCCTACATAGCCTGGCAGGGTATTTGACCTCAGTTTCTCTGTCTGAGGCAGAATGATAACACCAACTTCACCAATGCTTAAACAAAATTACTTCTTAGATTTTGAGTTGGTAAAAAAAAAACCACACAAAAACAACATTGTGCCATTTCAGTCTCAAATAGAAATTGAGCATTTAATATCAGCAGTTATCAAGAAGCCTCCAAATAACTAACACTCTAAAGTAGCTATTCATATTCATGCAATAAATTATAGACATTGTCTTACCTTAAAGACTGAGCAACTATGTTTTCACATATTGTTAGGCAATGATTCACTCGATCTTTCTTGGTAGTTGAAAGTTCTTTCTTTCTAAAAGAACACAATGATAATGAGTCTGAGACAAGACTTCAAAACTGATCAATGACCATTTAAAGACTCCTGCTAGAGTAGTGTCTAATGATTATACAAGAAAAAGATGCACTCTTCTGGTCATAATGCAAACAGCTGTATGCCAACTACCTGTGCTGCTGAGAACATGCAGGCACACACACAAAGGGAAGGATACACACTTAGAAAAAGAATGAACCATTTAACCAGGAGTATCATATTAATTCCATAGCTTCTCTGAGAAAATAACTGGGAAACGAAATTGAAGAATGAAGAGGAGTAAAACGAAAGGAAGGAAAAAGTGGAGCAGACCTAGAACAAAGCTGAGATAGAGAGACAGAAAGAAAAAGGCTGGGGAAAATAAGCCATGAGAACAAGTCTTGCAGACCTAAAAATACCACTTTTAAAAAGACCTTCCTCACACATAGTATCACCTCGAACTTCTTTGTCTGGCAAGTTCTTGAAACTTAAAGAGTTCTATTAAATCAACCATTTTGTATCTGAACTGGAAAAGATGTCAAGGCAATCCTATCACATGCCATATTCCTCCAAATGGTTTTGTAATTATAAAAATAGCAAAGCTCTAAGCATAGTCTATGCCCATCAGGAATAACGTCCTTGTAGTAATACTTGGTATAGTCCAGGAAAGGCCAAGCTTAGTCAACTTGCAGCAAATGAGTGTAAAACAAAGAGAATACAATTCACAGAAGCAAGGAATGCATATCTACAAGCGATGCAGGGCACAACACGAGAAGCTTCTACTCTGCAAAATTTGTTTAACATTCACATCGACATGATATAAGCTCCTATAACCCTTTACAGCTGAGTCTGGAACAGACATTTCTTCCTCACTCCACTTCCAACAAAGGGACTGAAAAAGAGTGAGATGGATTCATAGCTATGACTGAATTTTATTTCATTCTATGCAGTGTCTCCTACTCTTAACTTTACTGGCACAGAATCACTCCTAGGAAAGCAGATGTTACTTTTAAATAATTAACTGGTAGCAATACGGGAGCCAAACTGCAGACCTAAAGGTACCTCCCCTGGGTCTGTTTCACAACAAGGAGATACCTGCTTCTCCACTCACACTCACAGAGAATCTTTCCTTTTGTTTTCCAAGTGAAAACTGATCATTTGTATTTTTAGCATTTAAAGTTCTGTCTCGGCAAAAACAGCAAAACCCATCAACTAGCAAAACAGTGTTTCAAACTAGAAGTCGGAAAAATATGTGAACAGCCTTGAGATACATTAATATAGTTAACTAAACATTAAGCACAAACAGCAAGTAGCCAATAAGCACATTAAGCTAACTCAAAATACATTGTTAGACAAAAATTTTGAAGAATTAAGCTGTAATATTTAAGAGCTTTAGCTCAAATAATAGTACAGCTTTTGAAAAAAGTCATTCTTTGCAAGTACTCCTGTCCTTTTTCTTCTGTCAGGCTGGAACTGGGAGGTAGAAAAGTGTTTGCTCCCAAAATTTCAGTTTTTCCTCCCAAGGATTCTCTCATATCACTCCACACATGCTTTCCCTTTTCAAAACATTAAGGAATAGTTCCAAACAAAACCATTTTTTCCATTATAATTTGGGAGTATTTTCTAAGTAAGCTTCAGTGTTCCTCAAAGAGGTTCTCTTCTCTGGCTTGTGTTCTTAAGCAACTGGCAGAATATGAGTAGTTAATCTGAATTTGATCCAGATATACAACACCTTTCTATTGTGAAAAAGCATCACAGTCTTTAACAGCAGGTTCAGGTCACCTCTGACGAAACAGCAAATACTTCCTAAAACATCCAACTGCTTTTACAACTTTAGTACCATTGATGTGAAGAGGCACCTAAGAAACTGAATTAATGATAATTTCACCCAGCATTGCCCACATCTCTTATGAGCATTATTCTCAGTACTTATTCAACCCAAGAATAGAAAGGGCACATCTGAACTTGCCCATAAGCTCACTATTTCAGATACAAAACACATTAAAGATATTGCTGAATGAGACTGCTTTCAGAATAAAGTTCTTTACTGTCTACATATTATACAGCCCTGAGCAAGGCAGCAGCATTCAATACTACTCAGACTAGTACACATCAGTCTTCAGCAGATTTCTGTAAACGGAGCTCACCTAACACTGAATCTACCACCTCACCGAAATAAATAACTTAAAAAATTTAAAAAGGCCTGAATAAAAAAAATTTAATGTGAAAACTTAGAAGGAACACATGCAGTTAACAAGTTACCATTTAAACTGAAATAACAGAAACTAGGTGAACACTATCAGTTACCACCCAAAGGGAAAGAAGAACAAACATTCAACCGAGTTTGCTGTACTGAATCTTTCATCTGCTGTCTGGTTATTCAACTTCCAGAAAATCAGCTTTTGAAGGAATGAAGGAAAAAGTGGAAGACAAATATTTTCTGTACATTGTGCACACAAACATATTTTCTGTGCCTACAAAGAGAGAACAACAGAACAGCATCTGGAGATTCAACACATGATTTTTTATTTAAAAAATAAAAAGCTATATTCAGAAGCATTATAAAGTCTTCAGGCAAACTGCTGATGAGCATACCCAAGGGGACAACAGCATCATCACATATTTCTTAGAAGAGAGCTGAAGTAGCACGCCCCAAGTGTAAGGTCATTTCAGTTTGATGAATAACAGAAGGCAGGAGATACTGGAAGTAGCAGTCATTTAGAGGAAAGCTTCATCTCACAGGCAAAGGACTTTAATCTTCTGCATGCTTCTACAGACAATCTCTAGCCAAGAAGATTAATAAACAAAATAAGAAAACCATCAAGCCCAGATTATTTGTACTCCAAGTACTGATGACCTGGCTACAAAGAGATGTAGCTCATTGATACTAACTTTTATTAGGCCTCAGAATTAAGAATGTTTAAAAAGAGTATAGAAGCTCTAAATCTGAACTAGCATTAAGAAAAAGGGCCAAGCCAAATGGCTTGACGTTAATCTTGAGTAAAGTAATGGGAAAGTCAAAAAAGATTCTATTAACAACAAATAGAAATACGAGTGGATCAAGAAATAAAATAAGCCTAAATGTGGTGCACAGTTCAAACAATGTGCAGTAACACAGACAATGATGAATAGCCAAATAAAGTAGAACAGCTCTACAGCACATCCCTGAAATTGTAACTGCAAAAAAAAAAACATCTAGGAACCTATTGCCCTGCTTGTCAATGGTGGTATTATCCACACAGTTCATGTGGTCTTCAGTTAAGTTCATGATACCTCTACATAAATTGATGAAACCAATCTACAACCACAGCTTCAGTAAAACATAAAAAAAACCAGGAAAAGTTCATGAGGATGGAAAACGGGGTATTTGCTGGAGAGCTCTTTAGCTCTTGCAGCACTTTTTGCTGTAAAGGGAATGATTAGAAGCAACTGCAAGGAAAAAAATAAAATCGGAAATATGGCATAGTTACAAAACAATTTTACAATAGTTACCTATTAGAACAAGTTAACAAGAGAAAAGGAGAAGAATCCACCTTTGGATTAATAAAATCAAAGGTAAATACTTTTCCAGAAGAAACATTAGCAAGCCATTGTCTCAGCTCACTGATAAGATGTAAAAATTAATAAAACGTAAAATACAGGATGTTATGTGACAGCCCATCTGCTTTTTAGTTTCACTGAGTAAACCGTGAATTTTATATCGCACTAATCAAAATTTAAGTTATTTGGAGTTTTGTAATCCAAAACAAAACACCCAACTCCAACCAAAATTTAAGAGTCTGAAAAAGCTAAAAATAGATACAGAAGAAAATAAGGCACCTCAGCATAAGTGTACAGAAACTGATGTCTGACTGTAATGCATAATAAAAGCATAACACTTGACTATTGCTGATTAAAATCTCTCAAAACAGAAAAGCTCTTACCTTCTTGGTAAAAGCTTAAAATCAATTAATATTTTAATTAAAAAAAAGTAAAGCCAGAATATAGTTTTATCAAGAGCTCAGAAGTCATTGTCTTCTAATAAAGTAAAGAAAAACTTCAATACATGTTGTGCAAACAATTAAGCCTTCTCTACCCCAATCTCTGTGATTAAAAAAAATTTCATAGCAAGAGACAGACAGTCCTTAATAAGATTCACTCACTAACCAAATGCAGAATGCTCAGTTTCTAGCAAAAATATTTAAAAGGCCATTTTTGCCTATTCCAACAGGAAGGAATTTTTTTTACTCATGTAGAGTAACATTGTGTTGATGTAATTTAAGGTAGCTTATTTTTTGGGGGGGGAAACCAGAGGTGGGGAGTTAGTTTTACTGTAGCAAAAAAGGCCAACGAAAAATGTCTAACACCAGCTGTAATAACGAAATCACTCTATAACTCCCAAGAATGACAGCTTCTCACTCATCTAATTCAGGCAAAAGGACAACTTTGATCTAATGAACAATGTCATACAGGTATCTAATGAAACAATTAAAGAGTAAACCAGTAGCATTTATGCTATGACATTCAGCCATTAATTTATTCTTTTGTTACTGACAGGTAAACTCACATCCTTTTACAACAGTAAACAGATAGAATGGTAGCAAGTTACTACACAAATACAAAATATTTAATTACTATTTGTACAGAACCACAATGAAGATGAACACCTCTCCGCAAAAGCAAGGAAAACAAAGGCAGTTTTCCTTTCCAGTCCATTACAAAAAAAAAAAAAAATGCAGACAATCTTGTGAATTACACTCAAGATGTCACCTGGTATTTCACTAAAAGTTTGGGAAACTTCAGCAAAGACTGCCACAACATTCTTTCATAGGCTTTTATGAGGCTTAGTGCTGTTACTGAATTTGTATAGCTCCTGGGGGCATGCAATACCATCAGCTTTCTGAAAACACACAGCCTATTTTTAAACACAAAGCAAAGTCAACAAGGACAACTACAACCCTAATATTTTAATGTTTTAAGTAGAGCATGCCTAAAATTAGACCCTCAAACCAAGCACAACATCCCTCAGCAAGCATCACAAATAACTTTCAGGACTTTTTCTTGAAATACCACGATTTATCTTATCAGTAACTTTCTAGTCAGATACTTTTCAACAACATATAGGAAAGACTGGAAATAGATGGCCACCTATCCTTCATGTCACACTAAGTACCAGCAGAAAAAATGCACATAACAGAGCAACTGGTCCCTGCAAACCAGTAAAGCGTACAAAAACCACTAGCTCATGAAGAAGATGAGTTTTTTTCATCCCCTGTTCCCCTAAAGTGGAAAAAAGCATTGAAACTGTCTAAGACAACGCTCTCCAAACAGCACCAACCGTGACAATTTAGTTGGCAACCGCATCAGACGTAATGCGGGAGCAGGTGGCCAAGAGCCCAGCTCCGCTGCTCAGCACCCTCTGCCAAAACACCACCACGAAACTGCCACTTCAGAAGTTACCTTGCTCCTCAATCCTTCGGCCCCTCCCGCCTCCCCTGGAGACAGCAATAGCACGGCCGGCGTACGCGTCCCGCACCAACCCCGGCGCCTCCTCACCGCTCAGCAGCCTCCGCGCCGGCCCCGCAGCGAAAGTGGGTCGGAAACATTTAAACTAACTCCTTGCAGGTCTCTGCCCAGAAAGCCGGTCCTAGCTTAAACCGGAGCAGCGAGCAGGCAGCGCTCCCGGGCCTGCCTCCTCCGGGGACCGCCGGCCGCCTCCCGGGCTGTCGGCACGCTCCCCCCCCATTTCGGGAGCGCTCCCAGTCCGCGGGCGCGGGTCACTCACGGTCTCTGGAGCGGCTCCTCGGGGATGGCAGCCGGACCCTGCTGCTGCTGGAAGGAGCGCAACGACTCGAACGCCTTCATCAGCTTCTCCATCGTGGCCATGTCCGCTCCGCCCGCGCCGGCGGCGCCGACCCGCTACTCCTCCCCGCCCTCCCACAGGCGCCCGGCGGTGGCCGCCGCCTTTCTCCTCGCAAGCCTGACTCCTCCTCCTCCTCTCCTTCTCTCCTCCTCCTGGTCCGGCCGGGCTGGGTCTCCGCCGCTGCTGAGGCGCCGCCGCCAGCTCACACCGCGCCGCCCGTCACTGGCGCAATGAATGAGGGAGACGCCGCAGGGGGCCGCGAGCGCGGCCCAGCCGCCCCGCCGCCATCTTGAACCCGTCCCATCACTCCCCGCGCCGCTGCCCCGCCCCCTACCCGGGCTGCCCTGCCCACCCCGGGGCATGGCCACGAGGAACGCGCATGCGCACATCGTGACTCCGCCTGGGGTCACGCGCACGCTTACGTACGTACACACACCGGCACGCGGGCTCGGCAAAGGGCGGGGAAGCAGGGAGAGCGACAGGCTCCCTGTCCAATCAGAGAGAGGACCCCGCCCTTTCCCAAATGTCAGAGCACAGCGGAGCGGGCAGGCGCCAGCGCGCCGCGGTGAGGGGGCGCTGGGTCCTAGAGCCCGCCGCCCGGCCGCGCCCGCGGCTGGGGAGGAGGCGGCCGAGCTCTGCGCCAGGCGGCGCCCGGTTCGTCTCCGGGCG
>Ga0065711_1011747_pt1 | contig 11657 bp, 8 predicted proteins | sample Hoacrofraction12_FD_59098 | JGI IMG/M metagenome (GOLD analysis project Ga0065711, IMG submission 59098) | Hoatzin crop microbial communities from Cojedes, Venezuela - Epithelial fraction 12 v2 (version 2) | ecosystem: Host-associated > Birds > Digestive system > Esophagus > Crop | place... | reverse complement strand
GGGAGGGGATGGGCTGGGTGACCCACAGAGGGCCCTGCCAACCCCAGACATTCTGTGATGTGGTATTATTGATTCAATGTGGTATTATTGATTCGATGTGAGCAGTGAGTCACTGTGCATCTTGAGGTCCCTGTCCAGTCCCTGGAGCTGTGCACTCAGCACTTGTCTCCTGTGGGTTACAGCATGCTGCAATTACCCTTAAAACAGAGCAACTGGCATTCAATCAACTGTTTGGATTATTGTGACACAGATGGCATAGAGCTGAAACTCTAGGAAAATAGGAAAGAGATAAGTTTTCCCGCAGAAAACCACATCTTTCAATCTGATTTTTAACTCTGGATCTTAGCGCTTGCTGCTTTCTAGCTTCTGTCATCAACTTTTCTGATAAAAGCAATGGAACCCCCCAAAAAGTGCATGTCTGCTGACAGGGGGCCAGCAGGACCAGAGCAAGGGGCTTTGGGCTGAGACCCTGCCATGCTTGCTCCAGGCTCTAAGCCAAGCACCTGAGCTCAGGTATAGTTGCTGCAGTCAGTAACGCTGCTGACTTTGTTTTCCCTTCTGTGCACTGTGCTGACTTTGTCCTCCTCCATACTTTTTTCCTCTTCTTAAAAGAACATTGCCCAGGTGTGACAAACCCAAGAGGTCACTTTTTCTTTTAAAGCTGTATTTGACATTTTCCCTTTGTAGATCAGCATTTCCAGGTAACGTTATTCAGTATGGTGCTCTGTGCAGTTGAAGTTGGAAGTTATGAAAAGTGCAGTTCGACTCTATGATCTTGAAAGTCTCCTCCAACCCAAATGATTAAATGATGCTGAGTGTTGGGGTTTTACCTCTTGGGCAGCACCAAACCTCCTCTGCTTCCTCGCAGGTGCTGCCTTTGGGGATGCAGCGCGTGGTTGTCGTGCTCTCAGCCCAAAGCTGTGCCGCGCTGATCAAGTGCAGTTGCTTTCTGCAAAAACACTGTCCCAAGTGCCCTCGGATTTAAAGCAGTCCCAAGAATTTCTTGTTTTCTTTTTTTTTTTATCCCTTAGCTTCACAGAGCCCATGCAGCTGGGGCTGAGCGCAATGGCTGTGGTAGCTCATCGGCTGGTGGCATCGCTCAGAGCCAGGCGTGGTGACTTGACACTGATTACTAGAATGAAGAACTGGGCTTCCCGGGCAGAGCTGTTTTAGCTGTTGCACCAAAATGGAGTGGGAACACCCTGCCAGTTGCTTACAGTTTGAATGTAAGAGGTAGTGCTTGGCAGACTGGGTCTTGCTGGGGAGGAGTGGCGCTTGACTGGGAATTACTGGTCCAAGGAGGGAGTTAAGGAGCTCAAGGCTGATTTGTCTTTCCTAATGTGTTTGCAGAAGTGGTAAGTCTTCTAGACTTAGAGAGGAAGCTGAAGTAAACCCCAAGGAAAAATGTAAATGGTGCAATTATGAAGGTAATGGAAACGGAGAAGTATTTTTGTGCAACAGAATGGAATGGGCAGTAATGAGGCAAAAATGCTGAGGGATAAAGACAAAAGACATTTCTTCCGGGATTAGAAGTGAGCTCCAAATTGCCAAAGCCTACTGGAAGAGGAAAAAAAACACAAAACCCCAAAAAGCCTGCTGTAGCATTTCTTTTCCTTTAATAAGCTTCTTTTTCTGGGAGTCCTGAGTGTTCAGATGTAGCACACTTCGTGCCTAGTAACCCAACAAAGCTTCGATTGGCGGCTCTGCAGAGAGATTTTTCTTTTGCTTGCAGGTTCCTAACCATGAAAAGACACAGGGATCAGTTGCTTCAGAATCCTTAATTAAACACAACAAAGAAGGGCAATTAGAGCTGTGTTTTGCTTCTGTCATCCAGCAAATTTTGCACACCTCAAAACCCTTTACTTGCTCCAAGATTTATGATGGGAATAAATCATAATTATTCCTGTTATTATCAGCCTTAAGCAAACACCAGCGGGATTTTTTTTTCCTTTTTCTTGGGGGGAAGGGGGGGTGGTTGGTTCTGAAACTCATCCAAGAGGAATTCACTAACCTCTTTTGTTGTGCAGGATGAAAAACAAAAACACAGGCGTGGTGATTTTCCCAGGCCTTGGCCGCCTGCCTCCCTGTCACTTCACGTCATGTCATTCCTCCCTCCCAGGTCCTGTGTGCCCGCGTGCAGCAGAGCAGCTCCTGTTGCGCTGGATGCCCTCCATGCGTGTCGTCAGAGCGGTCTCTGCCCAAAGAGCTGAGAATACAGGCAGGCAAAAAATGAGAGAAAAAATCTGGGAGGATTTGAGGGCTTCAGAGGTCAGCAAAAGGACCAGAAGTACAACCTGGCACCTGGTGTTCCGAAAATAAAGGCTCGTGCATGTTGCATCTCTACTAAGCATTTCCTCCAGGGATCTTGGCTTTGGTTTGATGGTCGAGAGCAAGTTCTCCTATTTGAGCATTGAAGGTGATAGTGTCCATATGTGATTTTTTCTTTTTTTTCTTTTTTTTTAATTTCCCAGATGCTCCTGTTCTCAGGAGCCAAACACAATGCCTGGGGAGCAGCAGCTGCATAAGCTCCTGCATGGCACTTCAGGACATGGTTTAGTAGGCATGGTGGTGTTGGGTTGATGGTTAGACTTGATGATCTTAGAGGTCTTTTCCAACCTTAATGATTCTATGATTCTATGTCCTGGGCTTGCGGGAGAGCTAGTGGCAGGAGGGAGAGCTGCTGGGCAAGAAAGCTGCATGGCATGGTGTGGTGGGCAGAAACTCCTGATGTTTGTAAAGGGTTTTGGGCAGGTGGTTTGGAAATGGGTTTTCCCAGGGTTGTGCTGCAATTCAGTTTCCCGTGCTGGTGTGATGGATGTTGCTCCTGCAGACCCAGTGGAAGTGAAGTGTCCTCTTTGCCCTCAGTGTGAATGTTCCCCATTAAAGGGATAGTATGACTGTGTACGCCTCTGAGCAGGTTTCCCAAAATACAGCTGCGTTTTCTTTGCTCTGGAGGGGGTTTCCCACACCCGGGTAAGGAAATGCAACAGTTAAAGCTTTGCTTCCAGAGCTGGTGAAGGGCATTTCCAGTGTCAGCAGTGCAATGAGCAGGCTCCAAGCTGGTTTACAACACGGCTGGCTGCAGGGCTGTAGAGGTGTCCCCAGGCTGTCTGAGAAGGTTTTTGGTTGCCGCTAGATGTCCTTTCAGCCCTGCTTTCTCCCACCGCTCCTCAGGAGCATCTGTCTGGGCTGGGATCTGCTGGCTGTGGCCCAAGAGCCACCGGACACCAAAGCGCAAGAAGCAGGGCTGAACCCCAGGTTGCTGGGTCTCCCAGACATCCCTCTGAGCTCACACGGTTTCATCTCTTGTAGTGCTGGCTATTAGAAACAAGGATGTGTTGGATGCTCAAACCCCGACTTCTGGATTTGTGCTGGGTATGAAATGCTTTGATACTGCTAGCATGAACCGGGACTGCTTCTGCATCGCTGCCTGGGCTGGGCTGCTGATTAGTAGAGGCGATAGCCCAGTAAGGCAACCTCGGGGAGTAAAAAAGATGAGTCTATCTTAGTTTTGCATGAGATATGGTGTCCCAGTTTGGTGCAGGTTTTTAGCTTTCTCTCTATGAAATGGTAGCCCTAACGGTTTTGCAGGGCCAGTCATAGAAGATGGAGGGCCAGTCTTTTCAGAGGTATGCGGTGTCAGGAAGCACAACTAACAAACAGCATTGTTGGATTTTCCAGGTTGCCTGAGTGCCCAAAATTAAGCAAACAATGAAGATTTCTGCAAGGTGTGTATCCATACCTGCAAGCACCAAAAATCACTGTAAGCACCTGGAGCTCTGTGCTTGCAAATCCACCTGCAGCCGCTGTTCCTCAGGCAGTGGCAATCACAGTTCCTGTTCTGGGGTGGGTTGTGTCAGGTAAAGGAATTGGAGAAGATCTGCTTTGGGGTACTTTGCCGGAAACATGTGCTGGTTACAAGAATATCTGGGGGCTCACGGGGTGTAGCCTTTCAAGGCAAACAGAGCACCTTCCAGGTCTTTGCAGTTTTAGATCAGAGGGAAATCACAAAATAACAGATACGGAGGGTTTCTGACAGGGCAAATGCGGAGTCAGAGCTGCAAACAGCGATCCTCTAATACCTGTATTTCCATTTGTGACCACACACCCCAACCCATTGAAGGGAACAAACTGAACAACAAATCCCAGCACGAGTGCTATGCACAGAAGATCTACAGAGTACCAAAACTGAGAGCTGCACTGGCATGAAGTCAGCATGGCCAGGGCTTGCGGGCTGGGCTGCTCATCCTTCTGGGTCCGAAGCCCAAACTCAGCCAACAGCTTGAAAACAGCTTGCCTTTTTCCAAAGGTGCTGAGCAACTTGCAGTAAGTGAGGTCTTCAGATGCTGTGCACATCTGGATGTAGATGCCTCATATTTGGAAGCTGGCTTTGGATGAAAATACCCAAAATGTGGCTGGTGTTTCATCAGACTGAAGGGGATGTGTTTTGGAGAGTGCCAGCTCTGTCTGGGCTTACAGAAACCCGTTAAACAATGTGAGGTTACACAGGAGGCCCTTTGCCCTTGGGCAGGCGCAGCTGCCTGGTGGTGGATCTCAGTGGGATGGTGAGTCCTGGGGGACAGTGGCTTTTTATTCACATTTGTCTCCATTCTCTACAAATGTGGGTCCAGGAGACACCCAACTCTGATGTTTAATTAGCTGAGAGTGTGTGGGTGTTGCTGCAATGCTGTCTTCAGCTTCCCACCCAGGGCTTGGGTGACCACTAAAAACCCCCAAGCCCTAATGAAACCTTGTTAGCGTGGGTCCAGCTCTCCTGCTGCATGGACGTGGTCAGGAGAGGTCCCCATGCATGTAGCAATCTGGCGTGGCCTTATGCCTTGATTTAGGGAGCCCGGGGGGAGCTGGGGCACTGCAGGCAGCTGGACCCGGTCTCTCACAGACCACCAAGCAGCTATTGCTGCTTAATAAACTTTTTGGCCACTGCTGACCTAGACCATATATGAACAAGTGAAAGGCAAGTGGTGAAAGGGTCTGTATAACGTTACTAATCCCATGTAGCACTCTCGCTGAGAAGGCAGGGCAGCTCTCCCTGCTATTGTGTCCTTTCACTGCAGCTGCTCGGTTCACCCTCGTGCTTTTATTAAAATAAAACCTGATAGTGCTGTTTCTGAACGGGTGCAGCCTGTGGATGCCCGGTGCCCAGGGGAGGGGGGGTGTGGAGGTCTCCTGTGCAGGGCTTGGTGCTTGAGTGAAGGAACTGGGGGGGTGGGTTCTGGTCTGCCTGCTGCGGGGCTGCTCATGCTGCTCCCACACCCCGGGATGGAGCAGGGCTCTGGCTCACCCTGCAGATGTGCAAGCTTTTAGGAAGGTGAGTTGGTAACTGGTGAGCAGTCGGGGCTGGCTGGTGCGTGCTCAGACCATACTTCAGCGGCTTGATTTTTCAATCTCAAAGCACTGGTGCGTGGTCTGTGTATCGGGGAGGTTGGACTGAATGATCTGCGGCTTTGCAACCTGCTGGGGAAAACAGAAGCAAACCTTAAGGTTGCTGCTAAATCTAGGTGGAGGAGGTACCTATATATATATTTAAATGTTTTGGCAAAGATGTTTCAGTGTGGGGGAAAGTGGTTGATGTCTTGTGTGTGGCAGTTGCCTTCTGACACAGTTATTCCCCTTTGCAGCTGCAGCATCAGGGATGGCAAGGGATGCTCCTCCTGTTTCTGGGAACTTCACAGACCTGCCTGGAGATGCAGTTTAACAGGCTTGGGAAAACCAGTTCAGAGTCACAATTTTTTCTCTTTGCGGTTTCAGTTGCCGTTTCCAAGAGTTGTTTTGTTCGAAGCACAGATTTTGGGTTAAAGGAAATATGTATATTGAACCAAGCAGTTCTTTTTCTTTAGTCTCCCATTCTAGCAAGTGGAAAAAAAAAAAACAACTGCAGTTGGCTTCCTCTGTGCTCAGTTTTTTCTGGTGGTTTTGGTCTGGCAGAGTCATTTGTACAGGCTCTACCCTGCGAGGTGTGAGTCACTGGGTGCTGCATGCGGGCAACTGGAGTTGTGCCCAGCATTCCCAACGGAGCCTAAACCACCTCTTGTGCAACCATATCTGGAATTTTCCAGGAAATGCAATGACCAGTAGTCACTAAATAAGCATAAACCTTTTCTTAAAGTCTGTCAGCATGTTGAAATCAAATCTCCTCAAGGAAAAACTACTGGTTTTGTTAAAATGTGACTCCAGAAAGAAGGGGCAGCTTGGCTAGCCTGCAGGTCTGGGTTTGCCCGGAGATCGGGTTCAAATGCTCAGCCTGAAGCAACGCCTTGTGGTTGACATCCCCAGAGATTTAATTTCTGAAATACTCTGGGATCTTTCTCAAGCTTTCTACTAACAGGCTTCTGAAGCTCCTAGCTCCATCCTTGCGCAGAATAGAAAGATGCTTTGAAATCTAACAGCTTTTTCTCCTTCAGCTCTGCCAGGGTATTATCACAGTAACTAAGTATATAGTGTGTGTGTGCATGCATATGTGGATTTTTCTTTTCTTTTATTGCTCTCCAAACTGGAGGAAACCCTTGAGCTGAGGCCAGGTGTTGCGTTGGTTATACAGTATAAGCTCACCATCGCAGGAGTCGTGCCGGTCTCGGCAGCAGCCCCGTACGAAGCTGCCTTTACGCAGCTGGGAGGGAAAGCGGGGCTGGCTGGGGAGCACCGGGAGGTTTTAACGCATTTAAACTCTGCTTGGCTTGACCCTTCCTGTGTGTCGCTCTTCTTTTAGCTGGGGAGCTGTGCAGGAGGCTTGGTGGGTGCAAGGGCCCTCCCTTTGGGCAAGGACAGAAAGAGGAGGGGGTAGCTCACAGGTTTTTGTTGCCTGACTTTCGTTGTACAACCTTTCTTAATCTAACTGCTCTCTTATCTGAATCACTGCTTTTACTTGGGTTTATATGGATCCGGAGTGGTTGATTTACACTTATTGAATGTAACGCTAGGCTGGTGGCTATAGGCACATGGCTTAGCCCTTCTTTATGTACCAAGATTCCTCAGTGGCTGGGCGAAGTCCAAATCCTGAGAAAGGGAAGAAAACTGGATTCAAATAACATTTTCTAATTCCAATGGCATCAAGTTGCCATGTCTCTAGATCAGCTTCTCTGATTCAGTGTTTTTCCCCAAACCAAAAAAAGTTGTTAGAAGTAGCTGGAGTTCCCTGATGCCTTAAGGAAAAATAAGAGCAATTGTCAGCTTTTTTAAATATATTTTTTTATTACTTTTTTCATTTGTCTTAGAAAGAAATATGAAATCTGCATGCAACCTTCTAAATATTTCAAACATTTAAATAGCATATGATAATTTAGCAGTACAGTACATTATACAGGAAGATAATGTAGGGAGACTTCCTATAGTATATTTACAGATGAAAAGGTAGTTTTGTTATTTTTAAAAAGAGGAATGCACTGCTTAACATTGAAGTATTACATTCAAAATAATGAATACGTTGTATTGTGACTAAAACATAGATAGGTATTTATATGTTTGCCCTATCATATTTTTCATAAAAAGGTACCTTTCAAAGGCTTTTTTTTGTTGCTACAAATCTAGGAAGTCATACACAATAGTCTGGAAGCTTAAAATGTCTCAGTACTGAAGCCACAAACTTTCTGTAAGAACTTCAGGTGCAAAAAAAAAAAAAATTCAACATTTTCTTAGTACTAAAAATGACCTAGAAATGTTTTCTAATGCATGGAACGTTAAATGGGAGATAGGGTACGCTTCGCCTTGCAGCGAGACCTCAGGTCCGTTACAGAAGAGGTACACAAGCGATGTTCGTACTCGTGTGACGTGCTGAGGGACCTCACCTCCGCAGTTACAGCCACGACATTTCCGTGGCAGCTTCCCCAGCAAACTCGTCTTTGGTCCCCGCTTTGCCTTACTAAGGTGGAGGCTGCAAACATGACAGACCACCACAGCACCGAAGCCTTCCCGCTGCGAAAGGGCGAGGGGGACAGCTGTGTATCACCTTTACAAATGTTACTGTTTGTCTAATGAGCTTATAAAGCTCAATTGCAATCATAGTGAAGTATGAATGAATAACAATAAAAAACAAAAACCCCAAACCCCCAAAACAACTTCTTTAAAATGACAAGCATGAGTTTTCCCAATCTCAGTACAGAGCTGATGAGTATGAAATCTGAAGTGCAACAGATGCTTGTGAAATCTGGAAGCCTTTTGCACGTGGCTATAAAATGTAAAAACTGACCCTTGGTAAAAAGTGCTTTATAATAATATAGAATTTGTGTCTTATGTCTGTGAGAGAAACAATCTTCTGCAGAGCCCAGTCCTACACCAGCCAAGGCAGTCCGTTCCATTCTTCACGCCACTTCCCCTTATTCTTCATAAACCCTGAACAGAAGGGAAGCCAAGAGTAAGATGTTTAAGCTATGAATGAAATGATTTCTTCCAAATAATAACAAATAATAGTAATAACAAATAATAAAAAAACATCACAAGCAACAAAAAAACCCAGAAGCCAGATTTTTAGCCTGTGCTTAAGGAAATTGGAATGTAAGTTGTTGGCTTCAGCAGTTNCTGGATTGCTGTCCATAAAGCATCTGGGAGGAGGGTCACTGCATCTTGCGTGTACATGGGGAGTAACGAGCTCTGCCGTGATTATCAGGACACATAAGATGAAGAAATCCACATCTGCTAATACACTTTAACCACTGGAAAATCCCTATCTTGCATACAAATGTTGAAGTATATCATGATCTGCATGTAGATAACAAATTCACAGTATCTGTTGTGTTTGCAATAATGTTATAGGTAGTATTATTTTTCTAGTTTACATCCCGAGAAGATGACCTGACAGTATTGTCTGCTGAAAAATCCCTGGCTCTTTGGGGAGCGTGATTGAAAGCAGTCTTCCATGGCATGGGGGAAGCTAGGACCAATGCTGTTTTGGGGAAGAGATTCATGTTTGGACTATATTTAAATGTAAATTCCATTTACATTTCAGTTCCCTAGCTTTAAGTGGGGAGCAATTCAGTAGGTTAAGTAGAGCCGGCACTGAAGGCACTGACAAATCATTTATTACGAGAACTTGGTTTAAATCAGGGTCTTTAATATCGGAAATATTCACCTGATGCTGCTTCAGCTGTGGTTTGGCTTGACTGCCCTGCTTGCCCGCTTAGCAGCATCGGGGACCTGCTGGCTGCGATGCAGGGGTGGCACGGTGCAGCGGGACGATGCCAGCACTGGGCAAGGCAAAGCAAGGTAAAACACCAAGGGTTGGGCTGTGTCCGTTCTGCATGCCCCAGGCCGGCAGCCAAAGCCGTGGGGACGCTGGGCTTGCCAACCTCTCCCTGGCAGCAGGGACAGTGCCCATCCCCTGGCTGGACTGCGGGGAAGCCTCGAGCTGCCCCTTGTTTTGGGCTGTGAAGCAGACTGCAAGCAGCACCGCTGTCTGCAGGCAGGAGCTCATCTGCAGTGCTGTACGCTGGCCCTCACAGCCTTGCATGGGGCATCCCTGCCCTCCGCCCGCTCCGGGGAACCTCGCGTGTTTCCTGAACGCACAAGCCTGGGGCTCAGCATCCTTCGTCACCTTAATGACAGTCTGATTAAAAAAAAAAAAATGGGGAAGAATATAAATATGTGGTTGTGCAATACCCAGGGCTTCCCCATGTGCGTTGTTCATGGAGCAGCCGCACGGATCTGGCAGGGAGTCAGGGCACCGGCTGGGGGGCTCGGCACCCCCCCATCGCTCGCTGTGCTGTGGCATTGCCCGTGCTGCCGGGCACCATGCGGCTGCGCTGGAGCTCGCTGGCACCCTTGGACCTGCTGAGAAACGGGGCTTGCTGCTTGCTGGCCTTTCATGAGCTCAGTTTTGGGGAGCAAATTGCCCGTTAGTTGAGGAGGATCAGGGTTTGGTGGGACTGTAACACATGCGGAGGCTCTTTCCTGGCCGTTGCTGGAGAGGTGGTAGGAGATGGGCATCTCCCCTTAGTGACAGAGGAGACATCACCACTGGCCATCAACCACCAGGAATTCATATTTCCCTCTCTCTTCTATCTATGACTGATGACTTGCAAAAATGAAATCCTATTTGCAAGGGAGAAGGTGGCAGAGAATCTTACCAGCAAGTTACTGTCCTCCTGGGACTGATGCAGTGGTTAAAATTGGCAGAGATCTGCGTCATCAGCAACTGAAGATTTTTGAGGCGGTGTGATTAAAGTCTGTGACAGGGCACTCTCTTCCCAGCTCTGCTGACTGCTTTCCGTATGATTGTGTGGAAGTAATTTAGTTTTTCATCTTGGCTTTTAGCCGTAGAAGGGAGGTGAGTGTATGTAAATAACTGAGAACATCAGCTGATGAATAGTTTAACAGAAAATAATTACTATTTATAGTCAGAACAGCCTAATCCTAAAATAGAAGTGAGGATTGCATGTGGCAGGAAAGAAATAACATCAAGAACATCCATTTATAACTGTAATTTTGGTAATGAAATACATCCTCTGTGCTGGATAGAGCATTTGCAGTTTGTGCATTTTCCTGGGCGCGCTCCGTCTTGAACGCTGCCCATTGCCCAACTTGCCACCGAGATTTTCCCCCTCACCCACTGAGCAAATTGATGCTTACCGGCCTTTCTCTTTCCATACTCTGTACCACTTCAGCAGCCTCACTGTGTTTTGGCGTTTGGGGTTTAAGCAGTGCTGCTGCTCCCCTCTCACCCGCGTCCACAGAGTCACGCTGCAAGGCAAGCGAGCACAGGTTAGGGGAGTCAGGGGAAATGCCTGTCCTCTACTCCCACGCCAGGCAAACACCAATATCGGTCAGGGGGCTCTCACCCAGGCAGGCATTGGAAGGGTTTTCATTGTTTCTATTCTATGGCAGATATTTGAGTTTATTGTAATAATATTGGAGCTGATCTTCAGCTGTTATCAATCAATGCAGTGCAGTATTGTCCACCACTACACTTGGTTGTACCAGATGAAGATTTGCCCACTGCTTTTAATCAGTGGGTTTACTCTGTCTGTTAGCTATATTTTTTTTCGAGCTTAATAACCAATTTAGTTAGGGTTCATTCAGGCAACCACAAGGTCTTTGCATGAGGAGGTGGTTCCCTTACACTCAGCAATGCTGCATCCAAAAGAAAAGATCAAACCTGGTTCATTGATTTCCACCACACCCCTCTGCTTTTTTTTAAAGTCAGTGACATCTTAAATATTTGCACGTGGCAGGGTGCCTGTGTGCCCAGCGAATTAGCTCTGAGCCCCAGGCAGGCAGTCCTGGGGGCTTCACCCTCCTCTGATCCCAGGCTGATCCCTCTCTCTTTGCCAGGAGCAGCGGCTTGGTGTCCCCTCATAGTCAGCACAAGAGGTGCTGGGAGGCAAAACATGGCAAAGGTCTTCCCATTGTTTCAGGCTTCCTCCTGGAAAGCTGAGTGAAGCCATTGCTGGTTGTCTGCCACAACCCAGGTGACACGAGAAACCTGGAACTGCTTCCCCAGAGGATGGCTTTTCAGAAACCTCAAGACTGCTATCAATTCTCAGGGCTCAAAATCAAGCAGTTTTTTTTTAATTTTGTAATTAAAAACCCACGATATTTTTAACTGAAATTATGAATTTTCTGGAAATACCATCCATAGCAGGCAAACATGATTTTCAGTTTAACTAAAATCCTGTAATGGAATTATTTAAACACTGGTAGAGACATGA
>Ga0065711_1048726_pt1 | contig 11658 bp, 10 predicted proteins | sample Hoacrofraction12_FD_59098 | JGI IMG/M metagenome (GOLD analysis project Ga0065711, IMG submission 59098) | Hoatzin crop microbial communities from Cojedes, Venezuela - Epithelial fraction 12 v2 (version 2) | ecosystem: Host-associated > Birds > Digestive system > Esophagus > Crop | place... | reverse complement strand
AATTCCATGGCATTTAGACATTTTCTGAATATTGACATTACACTTCTCATTTTCCGTCGTTTCTTCGTCCTCGCTCCAAGATGCTTCTGCGATGTTGATTGCATAAATTTCTTTTTCTACATCATAGAAAAGAGTCGCTTTTCCCTCAATTCCGTAAAATTTGATTTCAAAATTAGAATTATTCACTTTATTTTCTCCTTTTCAAATATCAAGATTTGCCGTATGAGCCTTTCTAACGATAAATTCCTTTCTCGGTTCTACGTCGCTGCCCATAAGCACGCTTGTAATTTCAGACGCCCTTCTGCTGTCTTCAATACTTACCCTCTTCAAAACTCTCGTCTCCGGGTTAAGCGTTGTCTCCCAAAGCTGTTCTGCGTCCATTTCGCCAAGTCCTTTGTATCTCTGAAGTGTAAAGCCTTTATGCGTCTTTCTGAACCTAGCAAGTGCTTCATCGTCATAAAGGTACTGTTCCTTAACACCGTTAGAGCCTCGTTGCGGAACAACCTTATAAAGCGGTGGCATAGCGATATAGACATGCCCTTGCGTAATTAGTTCCGGCATAAAACGATAAAATAAGGTCAACAACAGTGTGGAAATATGCGCTCCGTCAACATCGGCATCTGCCATGATTACTATTTTATCGTATCGGAGTTTACTGATATCAAAGTCCTGCCCGTACCCCTCTGAAAAACCGCAGCCGAAAGCGTAAATCATGGTCTTAATCTCGGCATTGGCAAGCACCTTATCAATGCTCGCCTTCTCTACATTGAGGATTTTACCGCGAATGGGTAGGATTGCCTGATACTTTCTATCTCGTGCCATCTTTGCGCTTCCACCAGCACTGTCACCTTCTACAATGAAAATTTCACACTTGGAGGCATCCTTGCTCTCGCAGTTAGATAACTTTCCGTTGGAATCAAAACTAAACTTCTTTTTAGTGAGAAGATTGGTTCTCGCCTTTTCTTCCGCTTTACGTATCTTAGCTGCCTTTTCTGCTTGAGAAATGACTTCTTTAAGCATAGGAAGGTTCTTGTCGAAGAAAAGCTGAACTTCATCACTCGTAACCTTAGACGCAGCTCTCGCAACTTCCGGGTTATCAAGTTTCGTTTTTGTCTGGCCTTCAAATCTCGGCTCTTTTACTGATGCAGAGATAACAGCCATAAGTCCACTTCGGATTTCCGTTCCCGAAAACGCCGGGTCCTTTTCTTTTAAAACTCCAATCTGTCTTGCGTAAGAGTTCATTACCTGAGTGAATGCAGTCTTAAAACCCGTAATATGGGTTCCACCTTCACTATTAAAGATGTTATTGGTAAAGCCCATAATGTTTTCGTGGAAGTCTGTGGTGTACTGGAACGCAACCTCAATTTTCGTTCCTTCGTGTTCACCTTTGTAATGAACAATCTCTCCAATCGTCTCGGAAGACTTGTTCATTTCCTTTACAAAGCCAATCAGTCCTTCAGGTTCATGGAATGTAATCTTTTCCGGAATATCGTTTCTGTTATCTTCGTAGTAGATTGTCAGATAGGGATTAAGATAAGCTGTTTCATGCAGTCTGGATTTGATTTCTTCCTCACCAAATACCGTTTTTTCAAAGATGGTATCATCTGGCAGAAAAGTGATCTTTGTGCCAGTCGCTTTTGTTTTTCTAAGTGTCGGAAGTTTTCCGTTCACGAGTTTTTCCACGGGCTCGCCCTTCTCGTAACGGTCATGATGTACATACCCTTCTCTCGAAATCTCGACATCGAACCATGTGGAAAGAGCATTTACTGCGGAAGAACCGACACCGTGGAGGCCGCCGGAAGTTTTGTAAGAATCGTTATCGAACTTACCACCGGCGTGGAGAGTTGTGAAGACCAGTCTTGCTGCCGGCACACCCTTTTCATGGATGCCTACAGGAACACCTCTTCCATTGTCCTCTACGGTGCAAGAACCATCTTTATTAAGCGTTACCTTAATCTCCGTGCAATACCCCGCCAAATGCTCATCTACGGCATTATCCACAATCTCATAGACGCAGTGATTAAGTCCCTTTCTCCCCGTGGAACCAATATACATTCCCGGTCTCTTTCTTACCGCTTCAAGGCCTTCCAGTACATGAATACTGCTTTCGTCATAAGTTTCTTTCTTCAAAACCGTTTGCCCCCTTATCTTCTGAGTTTGTTGCCCTTGCCCGCTCTCTTTTGAAGTTTAATCTTTCCTGCTTCAATATCCGTTCCGTCAATGTGAACCATGCCGTCTTTAGTGCTTGCTGCATCAACAATAAAGTCGTTTGCACCAAGGTCCATTCCTTTGGCTCCGGCAGCGTTCTTCTTCTGGAGCGGAATTTCAATTTGCTTAAATCGAAGGAAATAACCGCTTCTTGACTTCATTACAATTTCTCCGTTTTCATCATACGGAAGGACGGAAATGAGTGTCTCTCCATCTTTGAGTTTGCTCGCTTCAATCGTCTTTCTCGTAACGTCAAATTCACTCATATTGGCTCTCTTCACAAGGCCGTTTGAACTAACAAATACGAGTTCTTCACCGTTGTTTAATGCAAATTCAGCGACGATGTTTTCTTCCTTCGAATTGTAACCGCAAAGATTATCCAAAGGCTCGCCTTTGTCTCTTAACTTGCAAAGAGGAATATCCATCACCTTGAGCGAGTGCATTTTGCCCGTATTCGTAAAGAAGATGACCTTAGAGCAAAGAGTACTATGCAGCACAGACTTGTAATCGAGGTTTTCTTCGTTCTTCTGATAAATATTTTCATCTACCGAATGAACATATCCAAAGCGGTCAATCAAGATTGCTACAGGAGCGTCTTCTATTTCCTTCGTCTTGATTACGATCGGGCTTGCTTCGGTAATCTCCGTCTTTCTTTCTACTGCATACTTCTTTTTGATTGATTTCAGTTCACTTACAATTTCATCGAGCATCACATTGTGGTTATCAAGCATGTCAGTATAATGCGCAATCTTCTTTGCGGTCTCTTCTAAATCCTTTCTGAGCGCATTAATTTCAAGGCCAATCAGCCTTTGCATCTTCATTTGCAAGATTGCATCTGCCTGTGCCTCGGTAAACTTTAATTTCTTTGCGTTATTTTCGCTCGTCTTGGTTTTGAACTTAACGCCTTCCGTAATGCCGTCTACCAGACATGCTTTTACTGTCTTTACATCTTTGCTTCCCCGGAGGATTTCAATAATAAGGTCGATTGCATCTACCGCACGGATTAGACCTTCATCAATTTCCTTCTTCTTTAATTCTTTCTTTAAGAGGTTGTTTGTCTTACGGGTCTTGATTTCAAATTGAAAATCCCAGTAGGCACCCAAGATGTCATTTAAAGGCATAATCATTGGCTTGCCGTCGCAGATGACAAGCATAGATACACCAAAGGTATCCTCTAATTTTGTTTTCTTATAGAGAATATTTTTGATGTTTTCTACGTTTCCCTCTGCTCCTTTTTTGAGCTCAAGAACGATGCGGATGCCTTCCTTAGAACTTTGATTGGTAATATCAACAATCTCCGGAAGCGTATGATTTTCAACTAGTTCCGCTACGTCAGAAAGGAATTTGGAAATTCCCTGACCGATCATCGTATACGGAATTTCTGTAATGACTAAATTGTATTTGCCATTCTTTCCTTTTTCAAGTTCAACCCTACCTCGAATCTTAATTTTTCCCTGCCCGGTTTCGTAAATGGATTTAAGTTCATTCTTGTTAGCAATGATACCTCCGGTCGGGAAGTCCGGACCATGAAGTTTATCTATGAGTTTATCTACGGACGTATCGGCGTGACTGATGTAGTACAAGGCCGCATCAATCACTTCTCCAAGGTTATGCGGAGGGATAGAGGTTGTCATGCCTACCGCAATACCTTCTGAGCCGTTTATGAGGATATTAGGCACTTTACATGGCAAAACAACAGGTTCTGTTTCCGTTTCGTCATAGTTAGGCATAAAATCTACAGTATCTTCCCTTAAATCCGAAAGCATGACATCTTCTGTAAACTTCTGGAGCCTTGCTTCCGTATAACGCATAGCAGCAGCTCCGTCTCCTTCGATAGAGCCAAAGTTTCCATGACCGTCTACCAAAGGAACTTCCTTTTTAAAGTCTTGCGTCATAACCGTCAAAGCGTCGGAAATGGAACTGTTATGCGCTACTACAAACAATTTATTATCATCCGAAACGGGAATTAGCATGTTATGTATTTCATCAACCGTGAAATCATACATAGGCATCGGTGTATCTAAAGTTTTAGTTGTCACTGTATCTACCACGGCCAAATTTTCAAAAACAAAATTTTTGAATTCTTCATCCGTTTCAAAGTGATTGGCAACTCTCGACTTACAGTACCCGTCTTGCATGTTAAATATACTTGTGTTCCCTGTATATTTTCTCCGTTTTTCAAAATTTGCGTATGCGCTCACTACTCTTAAATTCGGCTCATAACGAAACGCACGTTTTCTAACGCAATCCGGCTTTTTGTATTTTTTTCGATACTCAATTTCGTAAAATTTATAGCCGCTCTTAAACTTTGAAACAAGATCGTCAAAATCATTTACCGTCTTATTTTTCACGAGTGTTTCTATTTTTGTGAGATTGTAAATTTTTGAGCGCATCGATTCGTAATTTTCGTATGTTAGCTCAAGGTCCTGTTCTTCTAGTTTTTTTAGACAGTACAATGATTTAAGAATGGCCCTGTTTTTATTCATTTCTTTAGCCAGAAACGAATTCTTATCTACGGTCGCTTGTCTATATTCGCCACTTTCAGAAAACATATTCTTGCGTCCGTTTTCCAACCCAATAAAATAATCTTTATGGATAAGTGCGTGTTCGGCTCTGGTGAGTCCGACTAAATTTTGCGGTACATTATTGAGCTGGTTTTTATCAATATGATGATAAACTTCGCTCTTTTCAACACCGCAGTTTGCTACGACTATATTATGAACAAGTTCATTCTTTCTTTGCTGGCCCTTCGTAATCCCGGAAATTGTATATTTGCCATTTGCAACGGACAGGATACTTGTATCCAAAATCATGTTTGGCTTAATATCCTTTGCCTTTATCCATGTTCTCTCAAAGCTCAAAAACGGGTGGTTGGAGGTGGCTTCGAGTTGATATCCGTTTTTAAAACGAATTTCATATATTGTTTTTGCATATTGCCCAATTCTAAAATCATGTGCTTTTACTGGGACGATTTTGTTATTGGCTGTATCCAACGCCAATACCCATTGAGGGCTGCCGTCTTGATACAGTTCTTCCATAGTCTTGGTTTCATTGTTAAGCAATAAAACTTTGGTTTTTCCGTCGAGGCAATCACCGTGAGCGTGGTACTTACCCATCGTGTCGCCAACAATACGAGCCGTCTTTCTAAACGGCTTATCCGAAGATGTGCCCAATTCATTCATATCATAGAGAATACGTCTCTGCACGGGTTTTAGCCCATCTCTTACATCCGGCACCGCTCTCGAAACAATAACACTCATGGAATAGTCGATGTAACTCTTTTCCATTACATCCGAATATTCAGCCTCAATAATTTTTTCTTCGTTCAGCGAAATCTGATCGTTATTTTTCTTCAATGCTTGTCCTCCATTATTATGCTATATTTATATTATACCACTTAATTCAGTTCATGTGAACCTTTTTGGAACACAAAAATAGAGAGAAGATTGTGCCTTCTCTCTATCAAACTCACAAAAACAGATTGTCCTCTATTTCGTCAGATTCCAGTTTTTTCCAACGTTCTCTAACTTTTTTTACTGTATCGCTAATGTCAACAATTACAAAGTTGGGATAAATTCTATACGCAAAACTCTCTTTGATTTCATTGCCACTTGCTTTGTCCACCGCTTCTTCATATTGAATCGTATTAACTCTTCCAGAGTTTTTCTCCCAACATTCCTTGCAGCAAGGAAAGACCCATCCAACCTTGCATATGCTAACGTCTGGCTTGCCACAATAAGCGCAGACATGCTCACTGATTTCCGAATACTTATCGATAATCAAATCAGCCTTATCGTTAAAGTTTCTGTGATACCAATGCAGTGAACCCCATTTTTCCTTGATTTGGTCGATTCTGTAAGTTTCAAGTAACCCGTCCTCCTCAAGTGCTGCTTTTAATTCTTCAAGAAGCAAAGGTGCAAAAGCACGTCTCCAACCGTATGGCATATCATCCAACATTGTAAATTCATAATTATATTTTTCCATACCTTGCCCGTCGTTGATGTATGCATATGGCATAAGAAACGGATAACGTTTAATCAATTCTTTGTTTTTCTCTCTTGTCTTTTGGTTAATCAAAAGTGATTCCTCCTCTTATTTATCGGATATATTATTATTATACCACTGTTTTTGTGATTATTCAACTTTTCCGGTGTAAAAAAAGAGAAGCCTTTTGGCTTCTCTTCCTGAACCAATTTAATTTGCGTATCGATAAATGAATGTAACACTCATTGCTCTTGTGCATTCACCTAAAGGATCAAACGTTGTATAGTTTGTTGCCTTTTTACCAGTAGTAATACCTTGTTCTACTGCCCACAGCACAGCTTTATAATAATATGCCGATGAATCTTTAATATCTGTAAACTTGCTATCCATAGACTTTGGAGTGGGTTTCCCCACATACCTCCAAAGGAAGGTTACGATCTCCCTTCTTGTACAAGTACCGTTTGGATCGAACATCTCTCCGCCGCGTCTTCCAGTGGTGATGCCATTATTATAAGCCCAAAGAACCGCATTATAGTAATAAGCGTCTTTTGAAATATCGCTAAACGGATTTTCGCAAGACACCGTGGGTTTACCAGCTAGTCTCCAAAGAAACGCAACAATCTCGGCTCTTGTGCATGTAGCATTAGGGTCAAAGGTTAATCCACCACTTCTTCCGGTGGTGATGCCGTTTTGCGCCGCCCAATAAACAGGGGCAAAGAAGTACAAAGATTCGTCTTGAACATCATTAAAGCAGCCTCGAATATTAAAATACCATGTATCAGTAATGCTTCCGTTTTTCTCCGTCACCTTAAATCTAATGGTGCCGTTCGTGGCACTTGGGACTTTAATCATTCCTAAATGTTCACCAACAAATGAACCAACACCAGTAATCCCAGCGCTATCTCCAAGTTTCTTATCTTTGTCGGTGGCGTACCCATAACTATCTAGAGTATAACCTGTCCGCCCAGAAAGAGGAACTGCAATAACGCTGTTAGCTTTAAGAATTAGCGTTACTTCTTCGCCCATTTCCTCCATAACACCTCTTGGGTTCTTGGTTTCTTCACTACAATAGATGCATTTATACCCTGTGATGTTATATTGCTTTAAGTTTTCCGAAACTTGAACTGTCTCGACAATAGGTTCCCATTCATGGTGACAAACATGTATTTCTTCAGCACTTGCCAAAGAAACGTTTCCAATAGAAAGAATGATGGCAAGCAATACAGATAAGATGGACGTAAGTTTTTTCATTTTAAATCTCCTTTGTTTCTTTTGTTCCATACATTAATGGTTTCTTCCGGTTGATTCGGATGTTTCTGTTTTGAACTTCTTACAGAAAAGATTCCCCCACAGTTCTCGCATGCGATAAGAAAATGGTACGAATTTGTGATACAGAGTTTTGTGCTTCCACAAAATGGGCATGGCTTTAAACGTATCAATATTTCTGTTATGTTCTGTGTTTCTGGGTTCATTTTTTACCCTCCTTCTAAATGTCTCCCCGCCACTTTTTTAGGTCAGTATTCGTTTTAGTTCTCCTACGCTTTTAGCAACAAAATCAGGATTCGCACCTTTGATTTGTTCCTCAGTGCTGTAACCATAGAGAACGCCGATACTTTTTGTGCCAACCTTCTTCGCCGCCATGATATCAAGAGGACTATCTCCTATCATTACGGCCTCTTCCGGCTTGATTTTAAGCGTATCAATGGCTCCCCAGAGCACATCCGACTTATCCATCGTCTTGCCGCCGTCTTCTTTACCAAAGATGACGTCCTTGTGGATTGCGAGCGGCGCAAGCTTCAGTATCTTTCGCATGTCGTCCGGCTTTTTGAAGGAAACAATGTACGGAAGGCCATACTTATCCCACAAATCAAAGCAAAGGCTATTGATGCCAAGATATGGTTTGTGTTTTTTGTATCCTTCTTCACTGTAAATGTCATGGTAGTCTTTTGACACCTTCTGTAATAAGTCCCCTTTTAGGCCATACATGTTCTCAAACGTCGCATGTAACGGAGGCCCAATCGGGATTTCATCCATGGGATCAATTCCGTTTTTGATAAGGGCCTTCTTTGCACTTTCCACAATACCTTCTTTAGAATCAAACAGTACGCCGTCAAAATCGAAGAAAACAGCTTTGATGTCTTTAATCTTCGCCATCGTTTTTCTCCTCGTCTTTTTTCACCGTGTATATTTTACCGCAGTTAGCGCACATCACTTTTCCAGATTTAGCGTTTCTGGTCATGATTTCCACTTTTTCGCTACCACAGTTAGGACATGGTTTACACAAGAGTAAAACTTGTATTAAGTCGTTCAGCATTGCTTTCTTGTCAGTCATTTTTTCTTCCTCAAACAGCGTTTGAATTAGATGAAGCACTTTTTCTTTTCTATAGCCAAAGTCGGTATCATCGATCTCTACCATATTTTTTGCTCTCTCATTGAACTCCAAAAGCATTTCATCCTTTTCTTTTGCCTCGGATGCTATCATACGCCGTGTGTTCGAAATCTCAGAAGTGTTTTCGTGGAACGTGTCCCAGTCATTAACAAAAAGCGTTCTTTCACAAAGACTTCTCTGTATTACACCGTTACCGCTGAAAAACGGGACTCGATCAGCAATCGTATGGAGATGAATCACGAGATCATATCTTTTATATGCGCTTTCTAACGGAACACCCACATTCTCGAAAACCTGTTCTGCGCTTTCTCCCACATACGGCAAAACATCCAACGCTCCGCGATCGAGAAGAATTACGGTGTCTTTGTTATTTTCGATGAATGCCGCAGCCACAAGTGCCGTTTCTTCGTCATCAAATTGCTTTTTAAGCTGCAATTCCTCAAACGATGTCATATTCATAACATTTACGTTAATGCCATTCTCAATCAGACTTCCCGCTACTTCGCTTACCGTAATCACGTTGTAACCCAGGTTTTCGAGTTCCGGTTTGAGTCCTCGTAAAAGCATGCTCTTCCCGGCAACCGGACCACCAGAAAGGACAACGGTTTTAACCTTCAACTTTTGCTTCCTCCACTACTACTTTCTTATTACAACCTTTATCGCTTTCAAACAAATCGCAAGCCCGGTCTAAACTTTGACAAATATGGTTGTACCTCTTTTTGCACGAAAGGCCCCAGTCCCCTCCACCGAGAAAATGTTCGCAGTTAGCGCAGATTTTTTCGCTAGAAATATCTCTGTTTTTGTTTTCGCAATGCGATGGAAGAGGCCTGTATCAACGGTCAGTCAAAGTGCACCACGGAATTTTCATGCTATTAAAAGCAACGTACTTAAAATGAGCGCAACCTTCACACGCCGGTTTTCCCGTGGATATTGCCCGTTCTGAAATGTTGCCGTATCTATCGATTCTCAATAATTTTCTCCTTAATCGTCCACGGTATTATATCGAACTTCTGTCACAATCAGATTTGAAGCATGGTCTGGTGCCAGTTTATATAGAACTTCGTGTTCGTTTGCAAATCTTCTACAACTTTCGTCGATAAGATTTTTGTCACAAAGATTGTTAATCAGTTCGTCTAATTTAATTGCCATATATTCATCCTCAAAAAATCGAAAACATGCCGGTTCGTCGTAAATATCATTATCGACAATCAGTAAATATCCACTGTCACTAATCATAATGTCCATAAGTCCAACAGTACTAGAAGTCCAAGATTCCCAAGTATCTTCTCTAAGCGGATACATATGATGTTTTAGATTTCTTTCGATTAGTTCACTCTTATTGATTCCACGCAGCATAACGCCCTCGTACATGTATGGCAAAACGTTTTCTATATATTTACCATCCTCGAAAAGAAACAGTCCTTGCATGAGTTCTTCCAAATAATCCCAATATGCGCCTAAGTTTCTTACTTCTTTTTCAAGATAATCTGCATAATCTTCGTCGGACATTTCGCTTGCGTTTTCTGTTTCTGTTTCAAAATCTAATTCTCCTACCCCTTTTTTCCAAGTTCCAATTACAAAAGAAGCAATATTCTTTTCTTCTTCTGTAATTTCGTTTTCTCTGTTGCAAAAAAACTTCTCAAGGAAACTCTTCCAAAGCTCCATATCTTCTCTTGTGTGTACAGTGTTTCTCAGCATTTTAAACCTCCTCAAACTCTCCAATAATCATAGCAAACTTTCCCGCTTTCTTTACGAAATCCTCAAAACTTTCGCCCATATACACTTGAACTACTCCGTCCTGCATGGATCCCTTGTACTCATCGAAATAATCAACAAGTCCATAACGTTCTGCCGTGATTTCCGATGATACGAAAATCAGCATCGGCACCTTTTTATCTCTTATATCGTCCTTACAATAAGGAGAGTTGCCATTATACTTCCAACTGCCGTCTTGTGGTTCCAAAACGGCATAGTCAAAAGGAACCGCGATGTCAATATGTTCGGAGACAAATTCTTGGTAGACCGCGTCGGCATTATATTCGTAGGGTATGTCATCCCAGTCGTCTCCGTACCACTCCTTTAAGTCATCTTTGCCAAGGTAAAGTCTAACGACATTACCTTTCTTTTTCCAATCAATAATCTTACTCATTCGCAAATACCTTCCTTAAATCGTTGCAAAATTTTCTCTTTGAGGATTATACTATTATTATACCATATTATCTTCTGTCGGTCTACTTTTGTGGGGCCGAAATGTCCACTACTTCCGTTAACAGTAGAAATTCAGCAATATGGTGAACTTCAATTCCTTTAGATGCTCCGTATGTCAGATGCCTCCAAGAATCGTCGTACAAGATACAATCTTTTAGGTCAACGTTTTCTTTTTTGGCAATAAGTTCGATTATGTCTCCCTTTTCCCTCGGGCTCATGACTAAATATGCGTCGTCCGTCAGGCCATAGTTCTTCTTCAGGAATGATCTTTTGGCTCTATATGCCATTGAAGAATCGTCTTGCGAAAGGAAATAGATAACGGCGTCTCCTTCTTTTCTCAGAATTTCGATGTACGCCTGCATCATTTTCGGAATTTCAAACTCGTCGTAGGCGTTTTCGTTTATTAAAAATTCATCCCATGCCTCTTTGCCTTCCTTACTGTCAACCCTAAAGCCATGCTTTCCGTCGTTGAAATTATGTAGTGCAAGACAGCCGTCAATATCGAACACGAATACTTTCCTTGCCACTTCTCTTTCCTTTCTTTTTCTTTTCCCGATCGTCAATCTCGTGCATGGTGTACCTCGCAGCATCAATCAAATGTTTGTCCTTGGGCCACTTTTGCTGAATGTATTCCAATTTCTCTCTAATTTCAGTTCTAAGCGGGCTGACATTGTACTTACTGTTTTTTTCACTGCGTCCAAAATAAGCATGATTTCGTCACCCCATACATAGAAGTCGGCTTCGGTGAAAAGATACTCATCCTTGTACGCCGAAAATTTGTTTTTTGCATCCTTTTTGATGCGATCACGGTCAAATTTACCGTCATATTTGATGAACAAAAAATCGTCCTTCAGAATATGGTTGGAATG
>Ga0065711_1048725_pt1 | contig 11659 bp, 5 predicted proteins | sample Hoacrofraction12_FD_59098 | JGI IMG/M metagenome (GOLD analysis project Ga0065711, IMG submission 59098) | Hoatzin crop microbial communities from Cojedes, Venezuela - Epithelial fraction 12 v2 (version 2) | ecosystem: Host-associated > Birds > Digestive system > Esophagus > Crop | place... | reverse complement strand
AAAAAAAAAAAAAAAAAAAAAAAATCAGTCTTTTTTATTTGCTCCTTTGATAGCTCTTCTAATGATCAGTAATGAAAATAAGTGTAGTTATTCACTTTACACAGATTCAAGATTTTGATATTTTTAAACATTTGAGATAATTCTACGTTTAAAATTTTGTTTGTGTCTGTACTGCTTCAGAGTTGATGGACTATTCCCCTTGGAAAGAGGAAAATGTTGATCTGTATTTTCTTGTTTTCATATGATAAAAATAGTATTCTGACATTGCAGAATAAGGGAGATATGGCAATCTCCTTTGTTATTATTAGTGCATTAATAATGTAGCCATCACAGGAAGGCATCTGCACTATTACTGTACCTGCCTTATGCAGAAAATATAATGCAGTGGCATTTTGAATCAATAGAGCAGCACTTCACAATTAATTCTACACATTTTTCATGAAAAAATCACTGATGGGAGGTAGAAACTTAGGAAGTCATATCTCCTGTTTCTCTTACAGCACTTGTCCCACATGATTTTTGTATACATACCACAACTGTGAAATGATTGTACAGAAATACACTGGTTGGCAAGACCTGGCCTTTTCATTAGCAGTGTTTTGGTAAAGCTATGACAAAGTTTTTCACTTTACTGTAATGGCTCTGAAACTCATAAGATCTTCCTGATATACAGAGCTTAAGAGAAAAATTTAGGTTAATGTAACGCATGCTCTGTATCTGTTTGCTGCAGAGAGCTGTCGCTGTGATGATGTTTCAAATAAAAGTGTAACCTTGACAGATTTTTAAATTATTCCTGCCATTTTTATTAATCAACATGAGCTGAACATATTAGTCACTATTTTTGCATTTATGGCTGTTGCTAAAAGATATGGTGAGTCTGAAGTGTGCTTCATTATTTTGCTCTTCATTTTGTCTTATTAAAAGCATTAGATGAGGCACTGTCTTTTGGATTATGAGAGTTGTCCTTTTGAGGCTCTATCTTTTCCTGATTAATTTATCCTTAATGGGTCTTTGGGAATACCATCGTTAAGTGGTTGCTTGCAACACTGTTTTTCCTGGTATTGAAAGGACTTCAGTAGTATTTATGGTTGTTGCAAAATATTTTGATTGGAATGTGTTTATTCACTTTTGAGCAGAGCATAGTGAGTTGAACAGAGATTATTTTAATTGTGAGACTTGTACTTTAACAGAAAATGTTGACTAAATTTGTTTTCGTTAGTAAGTCTGGCAGCCTGATTTAAAACTTCTTGATAGTGAGTAAACCAGAATTATTTTTCTAGATTTCAAACCTGATGAAAAATTTGTGAAACAAACTACCATGGACTTTTAGATAAATGAATGCTCAAAATACTTGGCTCTCTACTTCCCATGACCCTGTGCCGTTCTTAGTGTAACAGAACAAAGTATTGTGACAGCATTAGGCAAGTGCCAGTAAGCACACAGGAAACCTAAATGTACTTGGATTCCAGCTTTTAAAAGATGGGGAACCGCAGTAGATGAAACTAAGGGGCAAAATTGCAAGGACTGAAATAATTTTATGGCTCTAAGTCTGACTTACCCAGAGATGAGAACAGAGCCCATATCACCTGAGAGAGATCCCACCCCTCGTTCAGGTACAAACCAACTGAGAGTAATGTCTGTCTTTATCAACAATTCTGAAGTGTTATGAGAGATCTCACTCACTTTAATATCTGCAGATTATTCTATCTGAGGGTTAAATGATGCTCATAGAGGTATTACATTGACTATTTGCTTATAAAATTCAAGGGCAGGCTTGTGGTATTGTGCTGAAGTTCCTTGTGCTTCTTGCAGTAGCTAAAATTACAGGGGAAAATGCAAAGCACAGTGAGGAAAAATTCCAGTTAAATTTTGAAGAAGGTCGCTTGCTGTTTTGCAGCTTTATGAATAGCCTGACCCCTTGGGCTACCACAATCTGCCCCAGCTTGCCCCAAAGACGGGTCCTGGGAGGTGACTGAAGTGCGTAGCACCATCTGAGCTTTGCAGTTTTCTGCCTGGGCTCCAGCTGCTTTGCTGCAGGGATGAGGCTGTCCTGTAAGTCCTGTGCCGTGGATGCAATCCCATGCTGGGCAACCAAACTAGCGTTAGATGCCTCGGTGACCAAATGGGGCCCCAGCTGTTGGCCTTTTTGTTGAAAAGCTTATATAAATGCTCTGTATTGCTTTATGCAGTGTTGTGCAGATTTCTTGCATCCCTTTGCAACTATTTAGCTGAATAAGGCAAAGTGTATTTTGTTATAGTTTTGAAGACCCTGCAAAATTTATGCCTCTGCTTTCCTTTATCCACTGCTGATGAACTGGACTACTCAAAGCAATAAACACAAGAACATTTCAGGCATTTTTTTTTCCAGAATTAGAGCCTTATGCGTGTGTCCTATTGAGGGGTGCCGTCTTTAGGAGACAGGCATGAGTTGTTGAGCTGGAATATCCCTTGAGGTGAATTCTTTCTACACTTGCGTTTCACTTTTCTGATTCAGTTTCTATGCTTTGAAAAAGGAGATGTTACTTACTGTCTTTACAGAATTAATTACATAATACCAGGGATTAAATAAATTACTAAAAGTTGTAGATATTACTCTAACTAGATTAACTTGTAATTCATGATACTTAACTTGTTTTTCAGTTAACTTTTAAGCAGAAGTATTCTTGTTCTGAGAAGTTGGCTAAGAAAAATAATTGCCTTACTGAAAATAGTTCAGCTACAATAGTACGTGGAGAAAAAAACCCACCACACTGAGAAGAACATACTTTGCATGTCATTAGTCACAGCCCAGCAGTGCAAACTTGTGTTGCTTGTGAAAAGGTAGTTAATGTATTTAGTGCACTTGCAAGTTAGAAATTGCCATTTTATGATAATTCTCATCATCTCATCAAGGTTGGTCATGCTCTTTGGAGTATCTTCAATTAACTAGACTGGTCTTTTCAGATTCTGAGACTGGGAATTAATTACACTCAGTTTTTGAGGATGTCTTCTTTATTACTGGCAGTTGGGTGGGAGGGAATGTGTGATTACTCTAAGTGAAAATCAATCTGATGATTAATTATCATATTGCAGAAAGAATATGAATTTTCAAATGAAACATAGTGTTTTCTAAAATGCAGAAAATATTTTCTAAAATGTCACAGCTCTGGTCAGTAGCTGAAACTCCATTAAATTCAGTGGGTCCAGGATGTCATATCCCTGGTCGTCATGGCAAAACATGATAAACAACACAACCAGAACAGATTATCAGCAGAAGATTTACATGTTTGCTGACCCTTTATTTTATCCTAGAACTAAGGCAAAAATTATTCTTTTCTTATTGGAAATAGACTTTCTGTGGAAAAAAAAAAAAAACAAAAAGAAAAAAGAAAGAAAATTTTTGTAATTTTTGTGAAATAATAATGCTAGGTATATTGCTGTGGTGCCTTGTGGGCTTTGTGAATGTACCATGTCCACAAATATTTTAGTATCATAATGGGCTGAATTCCCTGACTAAGCTACAGCTTTCCTGTTGTCTTTCACTTCAGATCACTGCAGACTAAACTTTGCTTTGCTTCTATCACTTCAAACACTGCTACTCCTGTTGCAGTTAAATGTTAATTTAGCTGCTTTAATGATAAACTGCCGTGAAAGGTACATGCCACACACACATACCATTTCAATTATTAGCAACAGACCTAGCAGTGGTAGGATAAATTGGTTAGGAGGCCGATCCACCATAAAGTTAACCCTGCATAAACCCTGCAGATTGGGTTTTGTTGGATGAGTGAGCGGAGTGAGCTCGCCCTGGTGTAACGTGACCATTAGATGCCATCTGAGACGGGGACAGGAACTTATGGACATGGGGAAACGTGGTGTGAGACCTTCCCATTCAGGGGCAGCCAAATGCTGCCCTTTTGCTGCCTTAGCCATAATTTTACAAAGCCATTGATAAGACCCTGCAGTTGCATTAAGCCCTTGCCCGAGCAACATCGTATGTCATAAAATTTCATATGTTCCTAAACTCTAGGGATCACTGCCTAAATGACAGACCTGAAATGGGAGAAGTATAGAAAAGCTCAAAGGTTTTTGCCAAATCCAGTGTTCTCACTGACCTCAGGGTCCTGCATTATGTTTCCTTCAAAACAAAAACTACTGCTCATACATACATATCACGTGATGCCACAATGGACTATTAAAATAAGAATGTGCATGAAAAAGAAATAGGAGAAACATTATGTGGGATGACCTAGAAAGCCTCTTCACAAGTTATTACTGCAACAAGAGTCGCAGTGTAAAAGATGTATTGACCGTTCTGATTTTCAAAAGACATTTTTGTCTGAAGTAAATTCCATGGCAGGCTGGATGTTCACATCCTTGGGATGTTTAGAAAATTGACTGAAAAATCGGGCAGGCACTTGCTGGAAAGGATTGTGGGAAATGCTATGGCAGGGTGAACAGACATGATCAGAAAAGGAGTTGCATCAAAGACAAGCTATTGGAAAGTAGGATAGCGAACTTGGATAATCATGCTTCAGGAGCATTTACCAGAGAAAAAGACAAACCCACATTCTTTCTCTTGAACTGACAATGAAAGACAGTTTCAAAGCCACAGTCCACTTCACTTGAAAATTGCTTGAAAAAGCAGTACAGAAAGGATCATTCACCTGCCAAGGGGGTTCTTCCTCTTCACTTGCTTAAATTACAAACTTTTGTATTTATCTTGTTCATTCTAGGGCAGCATGTAGGATCATACAAATATTTCTTTCACCTCAAAGGGCTCAGGAAACTTATTCAACAAAGCCTGAGAAGTTGCACACGAGAGTGTGCAAGAAAGCCACGTTCCACCTTCTCTCTGTCTAGTCTTGCTCAGCTGTATGGGAAGGAACAACTTCCCAGCTCAAGATTTCAGACCAGTTTCAAGATGGATATTTATGAGGAAGAAGTTGCCAATTGAAATAGGTTGTTGACCAGAAACAGTTGACCATTGACCAGAAACTGTAGAGCGGAAGCAGACCCGAAACATATGGTTACTAATTTCTTTGAGAAATTACTATGCAGATTCAGAGAGTTAAAATTTAATCCTGCGATCTTATTAAAGAAAAAATGTCACGATTTCTGAGGTTGGAAATATGGGTTTTTTGCACAGCTCCCATCTACTCTAATCCTCAAAAAGAGTTTGTTGTTTGTTTTTTTTTGGTTTTTTTTTTTCTGTGGGGAGCAGAAGATCAGCTGTGGCCTAAAGCTCTGTCACTTTCTGATTTATATTCTGGAAGCAAATGGAAAATCACTGCTGACATATTTATGTGTGTCACAAGTGTTGATGGAGAAGTAAATGACAACTAGGACATGGTCTCTACACAACCTATCTCTGTTTTAATATACTTTAGTGTCAGATTATCTCCTGGCAAGAATCACCAAATGTATTACAAAGCAAAGTGTTAGATTCTGCACCTCTTTGATATCCGTGGTTCAGGTAGGAAACCCTTCTAGGAAGAAAAGTTTTAGCTAAGCACTAGTTGTTTAATAACCTGGGATAGTGGTTGGGTTTCAGCGTGAATTTACATTTCTGGTCTTGCATTACAAAGCTTAGACAAAGACTACAATTTTGATGGATGTGTGCTCATCTATAGACATGAACCAAACAAAATGTGAGCCAACTGCTGTTCAGATCCCTTTTTTGTGTGATCTATGCAGGCTCTGGACACGCTTACTTTTCCTCTTAAATATTTGAGTTCTGTCAAGTCCAGATGCCTCCTATGGTCAATCTTTACACGATTCAGTCTGTATTATCATTATAAATACTTGGTCACAAAGGAAGGGGGGGAATTAAACACATTTAGTACTCTTTTTAATAGTAGATACCATGAACCACTAGGGATTTGCAGCAGCAAATGTTAACATTACTGCTTACATCAAAATGTGTTTAAATATTTCTTATGTTACTATGTTATTTTTTTTATAAATAATGCATATAGTTTGTATACATGGTGCAAAGACTTCCACATATATTTCTTAGCATAAGAGCAATTTGCTGATTGAACAGGGATCTTAAGATATAAAGCCTTGGATTCTTGACATGTTATCTTTAACGACATGAAGTTTGAGGGGAAAACAAAAGAAGGGTGAGGAAACATCCTGTGGCTTCATCAGGAAGCATTTATGGAGACAGTCTCTGAATGAATATTCTGCTTTTATTTCTTTAGTGATTTCCTGGAAAATCCAAAGCTTTTTTATTTTTTTATTTATTTATTTTTTTTTTTTTTGCATGCCCAGTCTAAGGTCCTTCATGAACAGGAATAGAAGCTTTTCGGTCATTCTCCAAAGCCTTTGCAATACTGAAAAAAAATAAACCCAAAAGTGTTGAAAATCCTGACAAGACTTTGGAGGCTGATTTCAAGGTTTAATCAGTCTGTATGAACTCACACGGGATCAGATAGCATTCAGGTTAGCATGCAGGTGATGGTAACTCTGTTTATGGAGATTTTCAGTGCCTAAGAATAAAGTCCTCTTATGAAATCTTTAAAATGTTATTAAATGACATTCCATAAGACAGTGCTAAATTTCAGTTTTGCCTTACATCGATAAAATTGTTTGTATGAACACAGAGCGAATCATAGAATCATAGACTGGAAAAGACCTCGAAGATCATCCACCTCAAACCACCATGCCTGCTAAACCATATCCCGAAGTGCCACTTCTACAGGTTTTTTGAACACCTCCAGGGATGGTGTCTCAACCACCTCTCTGGGCAGCCTGTTCCAATGACTGACCACTGTTTCAGTAAAGAAATTTTTCCTAATATCCAATCTAAACCTGTCCTGATGGAACTTGAGGCCATTGCCTCTCGTCCTATCGCTAGCCACCTGGGAGAAGAGACTGATAAAACATGGTGTCCATTCTGAATACAGTGAAAGAGAATTTGCTGTAATTGCTAACTACAAAGTGACTAGTATCTGGTTAGCAATATAATAACATGTATTGGCAGTTTATTTTCTAATGAAAAATGAATGTGCTACGATTTCAGCACTAAAGCTTCTGGAAGGCATTTGGAATCATTTGAAGAGAGTACTTATTTTTCTTTGGAAAAGGACTTTGAGATAAATTTAAATTTTGAAAAAATTCTGTTTATTTTTTATTCCCTTCAGCTGTGCGAAATGACTGGTAAAAACAGCTTCCTAAGTGGAAAATTTTGGGAAACACTTCCAATCATTTTAACAGCTTTGAGTCCAGGGCACGTTACACATACTTTGTGTGTCTCTGGTTTCATACACGCTACACCTGCTCTAAGAGAAGTAATTTTGATTCTTTTTAGAGCTGAAACATGAGATCTACGTTTGGAGACTGACTGCACAGCGCATTAACCCAGCAAGCAGAGAGGAGACTGCTGTGAAATGCCTTTTGATGCAGAAGGTGCTGACTCTGGAGATGCTCCTGAGGAAGAAGCTGAGGACATTTCACAGGTGAGCAGGGACCAGGGTGTCCCATCTCCCCTGCTCCAACCTGAGGCGGAGACAAGCTGCAGGCGCAGACATTTTGTTGGACCGGCAGGGAGCTCCTGCTCATCTGAATCTACAGCCAGGAATGATAGCATGGCTTTGCTAACATTAGGGGTAATATTTCTCTTTGGTCAACAAGCCGAGGGCTCATCTGTAGTAATCCGGGGCAGAGCTGAAAGTGAAGGCTTGCAGAGGTCCTCACTGGGACAAGACCTATATTCTCAGTAGTCTCTTGATCAGACGGGTATTGGGGCAGGTACGAAGAACCACCCTCAGCCTCAGTAAATCACAAAGTATTTTAGGACAAAACCAATGTGTAAGATGTAGAAAATATATATCAACATGACCCAAATTTAAAGGCCTAGAAATTTCAGATAGTTTCTGGCTTAAAAAGATCACAAATGCATCATCAAAATTTTCCTTACAATAGTGGCTTCAGCATAGTAAACTGTTATATTTTTTTTTTTTTAACTGAAAAAATCAAGTGTTCTTCAGTAAACTGTTGAGTTTGAAAAATATGTCACCAGTGAATTGCTGCATTTTACAATTATTTCATAATCATATATTCAGTGTGAACCTGACTGTAGGCATAATAAACTGTTTTAGTACAGAAATTAAGACATTTTTATAAACTAAGACAAACAAAAATGCTGGCCTTATTTTGTTTATGTTCCATCAAGAACAACTGTTATGCTATGGAATTTGATGACTGAGAATAGCAGTGATAAATACTTTGAAAGTGAATTGACTAAACTAAAGCAAAACTGAAATAATTAGTTTTTATTGATAAATGTGTTAATGGGCAGTATGGACAAGGACATGTAAAAATATGATTTCTTAAACTCTTCCAGTAATAAGATGATTTTTGTTTATATAATTTGTGCACTTTGAATGGAGCGACCATGTTACTACTTAAAGACAAATAAGACTGTTAAAATCACCTCCTTTTAAAAGATTAGGTATTAGACCTTACAACACCGTAAAGATGACAGTTCTGAAGTATAAATAAAAACTGTATATTTAATCTTGAAAATCAGGATTCCTCCACACAGTACGTTTACAGCAATGTAAAAATTCATTAGCATTAACAACAGCGCTCCTGAACTGCAAACCCCAAGGCTTTTTGCTGGAGGGCTGACTGTGCTGATAACACGATGAAGTTATTCAGATCTTAAAAACTTCATTATAAAATGCAAATGTAAAATATAAGTATTCTGACTTGTTGATGTTAGCACAGGGCCCTTGTTTTATCGCAGCAGGGCACACATCAACTCATTAAACTATTAAGGGAACTACATATTGCATATAGCCAGATCCTATACTGAGGTCCCTACCCTGGAGGCTAGCTCCTTCCAAGCCCGTGGCACTCTTCATGAGCCAAAGTGTTTCTGTATTAGTGGAGCATGTTACAGAAGTGGAGTCTTAAGTGAATGCTCATCGGATTTTTGCTGCTGGCAGTAAGAAGGCCACGATTCCTTTGTGGTATGAGTTACTCCATATGGGGGAAAGGATGATCTGTTTGTAACAAGAGGGATTTATTTCAAGACTTTTGGCAGAGCTCTAATATCATTCTGGAAAAAAGCAAGTGTAATTTTCTTTCAGGCAAATATCACAAGAAGATAAAAACTGGGAAACAAATATTCAGGAACTCCAGAAAAAAGTAAGTAGATGGCAGTTTGTCTCAGTATCCATGTAAGTGGACCTATGCCTTTATAAAGAGACAGTTCTTTGAATCTGGTGCAAATTTAATAACTCCCACCACAGCAGAAAAACTGGCAGGCAGGCTGGCTGGCTTCTCAGTGGAACGGGGTTACTGAACCACATTGTGAGGTTTTTTTAGGTTTTATACTTTGGTTCCTTAGAAAAATATGCTTTCTTAAATTTTTAATCCGTGGCCAGAAAGACTCAGAAGGTGTCAGTAGGTTGTTTATAACCTTGATGCATGACGATAGAGTGCACTCTTGCTGATGTACCGAACACTGACTCTAATTTACTACACTGTCTGTGACATACCTGCTTTCTTATTCAAGTAGAGCTAAATCACTTGGATAAATCCTGTTCGCTTTTGCTGTGCACGCCACCTAAGTCTTTATGCTGAAGCTGGGTCTGGTGAGACGTAAACTCTGTAGTGGGATCAATTTCACCTAAATTTAATTGTCTAAATGTCACATCCTCTCCACCTCACTGGCATCACTAATGAATCCAGGCCTGTGTTTGGGAGCTCATATCCTTGACTGGGTCCTCACAGTCCTACATGTCACACAGAAATAAAACCAACAGGGTTTCTTATTAGGTTTTTTACTTTTTCAAGGCATTGCATAAAATGCAACCTTTTTAAACTATGTGAAACAAGAGAGGGACGCAGGCTGGGAGAAGGTTATTCCCTGGGTTGGTGGCAAAAGTGAGATCAGAGCTGAGAAGCAGAGTCACGATGGAAAGCACTAGGTCTGAGGGTAAGAGCCTGAGGAGCTTGGCACAGGGATGCAGGAGCTGGGCACAGGGATGTAGAAGCTGAATAGGGATTATGGGCTTGGCACATCCATGACAGTTGTACAGGAGGCATGAAAGATCTGAACTCTGGGCTAGGTTATAGGTTTTCAAAGCATACGTGCAATAAAAGTGCTTTCGTCTAGGGGCACAAAACCAGAGAGTGCCCGGGGTGCCCTCTGTAGTAGGAATCGCATTTCAACCCTGCTTCTCCTAGTGAAATGAATTTGTGATGAGGGTAGCTAAACATAGGTGAATATATGCAGCAGGTGCCAGATACTTATATCTCTTAGATCAGATTGGGCCACATATTCATGTTTTTTGTGGGTATGCATGAAATGCTTCAATTGAAATATTTCTGTCTTTTATGTTCAAGTGGAATATACAATACAGGAACAGAAGTTTGTGCTTCACGCGTGCTTTTCTGAACTCTATGCATAATAGATAGCTCCTTCTTTAACACTACTATTAATTTTTTTTTCTCCCTGTCTACAGCACAGAATAACAGACAAAATTCTTCTCATCAAATGCCTGGCCGTGCTGGGATGTGTTATTCTTACGTTTTTTCTCAACTCATTTGTTCCAGGCATCTACCTAGATCTGGGTGAGTTTCATAGTTTTGTTCTAAGTAAAACAAACAACATCCCTGAAAAAAACAGTCATATTTTTCTGAGTCTGGATCTTTTCAGAAAGCCCTTTTCCATATGTCTCTGGCCTCACAATTCCACCAGGTTAATCAGAAGAGCAGTTTTTCTGAACCAGTTTTCAAAATGCAGTCACGGCCCAGTCACCCCAGGAGGAATAACAGAGACCTCATGAGACTTCCAGTGTTAATGAGCTGGTTAAACATTACAGAATGAGCAAATTTGACCTTGGCATCATTGCTCCGTAGATTTGAGTGAATGACCAAGATGTGTTATAGAGATCAGAAAATAATCACTCCATGGAAGAATAAAAAAAGTACTCTGGCATTATTTCTTAAGTATAGATAACTCTTTGTATAACTTCCAGTCTCCATTACTTTATCACCAGAATGAAACATTTCTCAAAATAAAATCAAGAAGACACTATATGTGTGAAATGAAAGCAGCTGTATGCATACTTTCTAATTATAAACCTGTATGTTCAGGTTTTTATACAGCTAGTCATATACCTATGTGAGGACAGGCTCCACATATTGGGAAAACAGAACCAAATTAAAGCTCATATTTAACTGAAGGACAGTCATAAAACCTACCTGTTCATTGCTCTATAAAAAGTTAAAAATATTTTATTGGCTACTAGGCACTTGAAAGTGATGGAATTTCAGATTTATGTTTTTTCCTGCAATCTGAATTCCCCCACTGTGTACACCCATCCCAGTGGCTGAAATATGCAGCAATCTTGAAGAGGAATAACTCCTAATCAAGAAATCATTGATTGAATCATCATATATACAGATACAGGTACTACATTGAAATCCATTTTCGTTATGCACAATATAGATCTTGTTATAGCTGTACAGTGATGATCAAGTTGTAAACAAGACCTTCCATATCTGCTGCTGAGACTTCTGGTGTATTGACTGGCTTAGAAAGGTACCAGTAGCAGGAGGCTGCTCTCTCTTCTAGGACCTAGGGAAACACCAGTGCTGTGTATTGCAAGCATCAGTGGGAGGATATGGTCTACTGTGTCAGGAGCAATGTCTTTTAATA